>Ga0335081_10006433_pt1 | contig 18710 bp, 16 predicted proteins | sample Lox_Sample_35_FD_206713 | JGI IMG/M metagenome (GOLD analysis project Ga0335081, IMG submission 206713) | Soil microbial communities from Loxahatchee National Wildlife Refuge, Florida, United States - Lox_Sample_3.5 | ecosystem: Environmental > Terrestrial > Soil > Wetlands | place: USA...
TGCAGCTGCAACGAGAGCTCGTCGAGCTTCTGCATCACCCGATCGTCGGCGGCGAGGCGCCGACTTGCCTGGGCGCGGGATACGAACCCGCTGGTGATCGCCGCCGTGATGATCGCGATCAGGGACAGCCCGCCGAGCATCAAAAAGCCGGCGATCACCTTGCCCACGGTTTGCTGTGGGACGACGTCGCCATAGCCGACAGTCGTTACGGTTTCGACGCCCCACCAAATCCCGAGCCACACGCTGTGAAACGTCTTCGGGTCCACGATTCGCTCGAGCACGCCGAACACGCCGACCGCAAGACCCCAGAAACCCGCGACCAGGAACGCAGCGTCGCGCGGGCGCAGCCCCCTGCGCTCGATCCGCCGCTCCATCCATCGCTCAAACCGAGGACCGGGAGACTGCTGCGCCATCGTCGAAACCCCCGCGCGAGATTCTGTGGTGGAATTTGACCAATGGCTGGACGGGGCCTGCCATCATCGCAAGTAGGTTACGGCCGCCGAGGCGCTGGCGCTCGAACCGTCTCGCGGCTCGACGCAACGGGGCGGTGGGCGTCGGCCAGCTAGCGGAGGGGGCGGGATTCGAACCCGCGGTCCGGGGTTGCCGGACTCCGGTTTTCAAGACCGGCGCATTCGACCGCTCTGCCACCCCTCCCGGGATTGTCTGCGACGATGCTAACCGCCAACAGGATCCGGCCTCGGCGAGCCTCCTCTACACTGGCCGCAATCCACGGGAGAGGTGGCCGAGTGGCTGAAGGCACTCGCCTGCTAAGCGAGTAAGGGGTTCACGCCCCTTCGCGGGTTCGAATCCCGCCCTCTCCGTCTGTCTCTCGGAGCGCCTGCAGCTCCGTGTCTCTCGGCCGGAATGCAGATCTCGTCCGCGGCCCAACGGCGGAGCCGGTCGGCAGACCTGAGTCCGGATCGATCGACTCTGCCGTCGTCGCGATCCGCTGGCGAAGGCATGCTGTCGTCTCGACGCGCGATGGCCTGCCGCGTAAGCCGTCGGCGTCGCCCACGGCGGTCACCTTTGCTCCGCCGATGGCGTCTGACTGCGCGGCGCCGAGACTCAACCCGCTGTCGGCGGATCCAGGCTGATCTGAATGGCGGGGTCTCGCCCTCAGATCACGCGCGCCGGCCCGGCTTGGTCGCGGTCCCGAACACGTGGTCCCAGAAAGGCGCGCTGACGCCATAGCCGCGCTCGTGATTCTGGAAGTGGTGGCGCATGTGGAGCTCGCGCAGCTTTCGACCGAGAGCCGTCTTCGGCCGGTGATGGTGCACGTGATAATGGAGCATGTCGTAGAACAGATAGCCGCCGAGAAAGCCGGCGCCGAACGGAAGGAAGGCTGGGCTGCCAAGCACCAAGTAGAACGCCCAGACGAACAGCGCTGCGAGCGGAATGCTCACCGACGGAGGCATCACGAGCCGCATCGGATCATTGGGGTGGTCGTGGTGTACCCCGTGGATGATCCAGTGAAGGCGGGCACCGAGACCCCGCTCCGGCTCGAAGTGGAAAACGATCCGGTGCAGCCAGTACTCCGTGAGCGTCCAGAAGAGGTACCCCCCGGCCAGCCACGCCGGCGTGGTCCAACCAGCGCCTCGGAGCAGGCCCCCCACGACCATGACGATGATCGTCGGGCCGAACAGGATCGGCGGCAAGACAGGATGCACGCGCGAGAGCCGGTCCAACAGATCGGATTCGAACATGCGCGGCGACGCGCGCAACAGCTCGCTGCGGCTCAGGCCCTCCAGCTCATCTGCCCGGGGCGTCGTCACGCCCATAAGATACCCCGACTCGGCGATCGGTTACGGAACGCCGGGCGCCTGGACGGCATCTATCCTAACCGCCCGTGCAGGAATCAGTCAGCGGAGTTGACGAGTGGCTGGGCGTGTCTGGCGTCGCCGGCTCAGGCCGGTAATACCGGGAGTATTTAAGGACGAGCCGGCACCGCCAGGCAGCCGGATGAGTCGGGCGCGCCCGTTCCGGCGAGGCCGGATGCCGAGCGGGCCCCAAGCCCCAGCAGACGCCGTCAGAACGCTCAATGGTTCTTGAACGGGCCCTGAGAGTCGTCTTCGTCCGCAGGCCTCACGAGGACGACGTGCGCCAGCGCCAGCGCCAGGAACGACAGCCGATCCGCCGGCCCCCCGTCGAGCGGCACCAGCTCGACCTCGGTCAATGCGAGAAACGTTCGCTCCGACCCATTGAGATAGTCGGTGAGGCGGCTGCGGTAGCCGTCTCGCGGCATGTGCAGCAAACCTGTGATCCGATAACGATCGGTCTCGGCGACGATCCGTTCGTTGCGGTGCTCCACAGGCGAGGACAATACACGCCGCCGGCCGCTGGCATGCTTCGAAATGGTGCCAAGGCGAGAAAGTGCGCGATGGTGGACGGTGCGAACTGCGCAGAATCGTAAGCCCGCGACCTACCGCTGCCCGTTGTGTGAGCGCTACCTGCCGGCGAGCTCCGAGCACATGCTGATCATCCCCGAGGGCGATTCGTCACGGCGGCGGCATGCGCACACCGAGTGCGTGCTTGGAGCACGGCGCCAGGGGCAGCTGCCGACGAGGGCCGAGTGGAGGCAAGCCAATCCAGGGCCGCCCGGCCGCTGGCGGCGCGCGGTCGATCGCGTTCGCGGCGCGCTCACGCTCAGATAATAGAAAAGGGCCGGCGCAAGAATTAATCGGGGATTTGACGAGTAGCTGGGCGTGGCTAGTGTCGCCGGCCCCCGCGATAAGCCGCACGAGGTAGGGTTACCCGATGGCGCGCGATCTGAAGCTAGGCCTCAATGTCGGCTACTGGGCCGGCGGGCCGCCACCGGGTGCCGCCGACGTCGTTCGCGAAGCCGACCGGATCGGTTTTGACTCCGTCTGGACTGCCGAGGCGTACGGATCTGACGCCTTGATGCCGCTCGCATGGTGGGGATCGGCCACCGCGCGGATCAAGCTGGGAACCGCGATCGTGCAGATCTCGGCTCGCACGCCGGCGGCCACGGCAATGGCCGCGATGACGCTGGACCACCTGTCGGGGGGTCGGCTGATCCTCGGGTTGGGCGTGTCGGGCCCCCAGGTGGTCGAGGGTTGGTACGGCCAGGCGTTTGCCAAGCCGCTGGCGCGGACCCGCGAGTACATCGGGGTCCTGCGCGACATCTGGGCCCGCAAGGGGCCGGTGATCAGCCACGGACCGCACTATCCGCTCCCCTTTCAGGGCGGGACGGGACTCGGCAAGCCGCTCAAGTCCAGCTTGCGCCCGCTGCGCGAGGAGATCCCGATCTATCTCGCCGCCGAGGGACCGAAGAACATTGCCCTCGCGGGCGAGCTGTGCGATGGCTGGCTGGCGCTGTTCTACTCGCCCGAGCAGGACGCCTTCTACCGCGAGGCGCTAGGGCAAGGATTCGCGCGGCCAGGTGCCCGGCGGATGAGCGACGACTTCGAGGTCGCGGCGACGGTACCACTGATCGTTACCGACGACATCGAGGCCGCGGCCGATGCTCTGCGCCCGATGTATGCACTCTATTTCGGTGGGATGGGTGCACGGAACGCCAACTTCCATGCGAACGTTGCGATCCGGATGGGATACGAGCAGGACGTCGCCAAGATCCAGGAGCTGTACCTCTCCAACCACAAGGACGAGGCGGCTGCCGCCGTCCCGACCAAGCTGGTCGAGCAGCTCGCCCTGATCGGTCCCGAGGAGAAGATCCGCCACGATCTCGAGACATGGCGGGAGTCGATCGTGACAACGATTCTGATCGGCGGCGACGTCCAGATGCTGCGGACGGCGGCCGAGCTCGTGCTCGGCTGACCGTAAGGGTCCCGCGTGCGGGCCCTCCTTACAGGCCCTTAGGAGCCGCTCCTCGCTTCGGCCGCTCGGCGCTCGGCCAGACGCTGCCTTCCGACGGTCTTGCGCCGGGGCTCCTCGCCTGAGACGAACGTCTCGTCCTCAGCCGAGCGCTGGTCTTGCGCGTTGATCAGCGCGCCCGCCGGCGGGGCGACCGGCCCGTCCAGCAGCGGGTCGTCGGTCCGGCGCATCCAGTCCTCGAGGCGCGCCCGAAGGTCGTTTGCGACGTCCGCGTAGGCCTCATCGCGGATCACGTTGCGGCCTTCACCGGGGTTGAAGAACAAGTCGTGCAAAGCCTCGCGCGAGACCGGACGCTTCGCCCAGCCGCGGGCGATGTATGCGTCCTTGCTCGGGCTGTCGTCGCAGTTGGGTAGGACTGGGAACGGATAGTCGTCAAACCGGCGGACATACTTGAAGCGCTCGGTGCGGATCGCGCGCTGCGGCTCGTAGGCGGCGTGGTAAGTAAGCTCCGAGAAGATCTGGCTGCGGGGACCCGGCGCCTCCTCGCCTGCCACGAGCGCAACCAGCGAGCGCCCCTCCAGCCATGGCGGCGGGTCAATCCCGGCGAGCTCGCAGATCGTGGGGAACAGGTCGATGTGCGAGACGAGCTCGTCGTGCGCATAGCCGCCGCCGAAACCCGCGCCGCGGAGGATCAGCATCACGCCGATGCCGCGGTCGAGGAGGCTCGCCTTCGCCGTCGGAAACGCAAGACCGTGGTCAGTGGTGCAGATCACGAGCGTGTCGCGATCGAGGCCGGTGGAGTTGAGGGTGTTCAAGACGGCGCCGATGCCGTGATCGAGGGCGCGCGCGCTGGCCTTGTAAGCGGCGACATCTTGGCGGATCTCGGGCGTGTCCGGGAGAAACGGCGGCGGCAGCGAGTAGACCCGGTCGCGGACGGAGCTCGGCGCGAAGAAGCTGCGGTGCGTCTCGAAGAAGCCAACCGACAAGAAGAACGGTTGCGGGATGCCCCTGCCGAGCGCCATGATCGCTGCCGGAGCGACCGACGAGGCGCTCGTGTCCGGGATGTGGTGAACGATGTCGAAGCCAAGGATGCCCGGATCGCGGGATACGTGTTGCTCGCCGATCAGCTCGGTGTGATAGCCGGCGGCGCGCAACGTGTGGACGATGTGGTGGCCGTAGTCGTTGAGGATGAAGCCGCGGTGGGCCAGACCCATCATCCCGTTGGTGTGGCAGTACTCGCCGGTCAGCAACGCAGCGCGACTGCCCGAGCAGGACGGCGCCGCGCAGAAGGCGTTGCGGAACATCACGCCCTGGTCAGCCAGCCACTGGATGTTGGGCGTTGGAATCGCGTGACCATAGGGCTGGACATAGCGACCCGTGTCGTGCGAATGGAGATAGAGGATGTTGGGCTGCATGGAAGGGATGTTCGCCTACCGGAGAGTGCTGCCGCACGACGTTGTCTGCGGTCGTCTCGACGCCGGATGGCCTTCGCCATACGCCATCGGCATCGCCATGGGTCACCCTCAATGGCGCTCGGCCGGTGGCGTCTGACTCCGCCGCCGACGCCGAGACTCAGTCGGGGGATCGATCCAGTCTCAGGGCGTGTCCCGAGGCCCGGTCGGGGGATCACGTCTCATGACGTCGCGTGGCTGAGTGGCTCTATGCGTCGTGGTACAGGGCGAACTCCCACGGATGCGGGCGCATTCGGATGGCGTCAACTTCGGCTTCGCGCTTGTAGCGGACGTATGCGTCGATCAGGCCGGGCGTGAACACGTCACCTTGGACGAGGAAGTCGTGATCGGCCTCGAGCGCGTCGAGGCTTGCGTCGAGCGACGAGGGGACGGTGCCGATGTTCGCGAGCGTCTCCGGGGGCAGCTCGTAGATGTCGGCGTCGAGCGGCTCGCCGGGGTCGATCTCGCGCTTGATCCCGTCGAGACCGGCCAGCACGAGTGCGCTGAACGCGAGGTAGGGGTTTGCGGTCGGGTCGGGGGAGCGGAACTCGACCCGCTTGCTCTTCGGCGCCTCGTGGTACATCGGCACGCGAACGCAAGCGGAGCGGTTGCGAGCCGAGTAGACGAGGTTGACGGGAGCCTCGTAGCCCGGCACCAGCCGCCGGTAGGAGTTCGTCGTCGGGGCGCAGAACGCGAGCAGGGCCGGTGCGTGCGTGAGCAGGCCGCCGATGTAGTACTTGGCCAGGTCTGACAGGTGCGCGTAGCCGCTCTTGCCGTACATCAGCGGGTCGCCGTCCTTCCACAGCGACTGGTGGACGTGCATCCCGGAACCGTTCTCCTCGAAGATCGGCTTCGGCATGAAGGTGGCGGTCTTGCCCCCGGCCGCCGCCGTGTTCTTGACCACGTACTTGTAGATCATCATCTGGTCGGCCATCTGCAACAGCGGCCGGAAGCGCATGTCGATCTCGCCCTGTCCGCCGGAGGACACCTCGTGGTGGTGGAACTCGCAGCGGATCCCGAGCGACTCCATCGTCGCCACCATCTGGCTGCGCAGGTTGGCGAGCGAGTCGGCGGGCGGGACGGGGAAATAACCCTCTTTCTGGCGCAGCTTGTAGGCGAGGTTGGACGTGGTGCCGGCGGGGCGGCCGGTGTTCCAGAACCCTTCGGCGGAGTCGATCTCGTAGAACGCGCGGTGCTCGACCTGCTCGTAGGCGATGTGGTCAAAGACGAAGAACTCCGCTTCGGGGCCGAAGTACGCAACGTCCGCGATCCCCGACTCAATCAGGTGCTGCTCCGCCTTCTGCGCGACGAATCGGGGATCGCGAGCGTAGGGTTCGCCGAGCACCGGATCCGCGATCGAGCAGATCAGCGACAGGGTCGGGAGCGTGTAGTACGGGTCGATGAAAGCCGTCGTCGGGTCCGGGATCAGCAGCATGTCGGACTCGTGGATCTCCTGAAAGCCGCGGATCGATGAGCCGTCGAACCCGAGCCCAGATTCGAAGTCGTCGACGTCGAGCGCGGCGAGCGGTAGCGTCATGTGCTGCCAGGTGCCCGGGAGGTCGACGAACTTCAGGTCGACCATCTGGACGCCCCGCTCGTTGGAGAACTCGAGCACCTCGGCAGCCGTCTGGGCGCCGGCCGCCGCCGCCGTTTGTTCGCTTGTGGTTGTCACCTCGTTTGCTCCTTTTTTGCATTGGGTGGAGGCTATTGGCGTGTAACGCGGCGTTGGTCCGCCGCGAGTATTTGGTGTGCCTTCAAGCCGAGACCGAGGCGCTCACGACCGTCTGACTCGTACGGCGACAGTCCTGAGACCTCGTGGACGCGCGTCAGCCTGTAGCCGACCGTGTGACGGTGAAGGCTCATCGCCTCGGCGGTCTCGGTGGTCGAGCCGTGGTGGGCAAGAAACGCCTGCAAGGTCGCGACCAGCTCGGTGTCGTGCTGGGCGTCGTACGTGGCAAGCGGTGAGATCGTGCGCGCGCGCAGCTGCTCGAGCTCCCGCGGGTCGCGCAGCAGCACGCCGATCAGCAGTCGGTAGGTTTCCTCTTGGCCGGACAATGACGAGTCGGGATGGTAGGTGAGCTCGACCAGGAGCTCCGCCTCACGCAGCGCCTCGTGCAGCGCCGCGGCATCGCGTCGCGGTGCTGAGATGGCCACGTGCAGCGAGTGTGCCCGGAAAGCCGCGGCGACCGCGCTCGGGGTGTGCCCGGGGCTGCTGGCCGAGGCGAGCGGCACGAGGCCGATCACGCGCCGCTCGCCGAACACGGCAAGCAGGCCGCCTCGCTGCGCAGCGACGAGCTCGTCGAGGCTCTCGGGCTCATAACCGGGTCTGACTTGGGCGCAGATCGCGACAGCCCCGGCGCTGAGGTCGTGTCCGAGCCGCCTGGCATGGGCCAGCAGGCCCTCGAGGTCAGCCGGCGGCCCGGCTCCGAGCGCCTGCAGCAGCACACGCCGAGAGTCGCGCAGGTCGCCGTCGCGAACCTCGCGCATCAGCGCGGTTACAGCGGCTGCTGCGGCCGCACCCTCCAGCCACGAAGCGTCCTCCGGGGAACCGTCGCCACCCGCGGCGGCGACGACCCCGACCATCTCGCGACCGATTCGCACCGGGACCGCCTCGGCGATGAGACCGACCGGATCGTCGGCGGTCAAGTGACCGCGAATCGCGGCGGTGGCGGTGGACGCGGCCGCCTCGCCACGGACGAGTGCGGCTGCGTGTTCGACGATCATGCGGACCTCGGCAACGGCGAGCCCCTCGGCGGGGAACACGATCGGCTCGCCGAGCGAAGGGATCGCGATCACGACGGGGCGCCCGATTGCCTCTGAAGCCGAGCGGGCGACGCGCTGAAGGTCATCGCCGGCGACGGCGCCGGAAACGATCGTCAGCGGCGTCGACTGCGCGGCCCCTTCGTCGGCTGCCGCCGACGGCTTGGACCGGGGGGCGGTCTGCCCCGCCCCCCGGTCTGCAGCCGACTGTCCATCGGTCTCAAGCGGCTTGGCGCGGTGCATCATGCCGGCGCCAATACGCTCGAGTTGTGGCGTCTTGGCTCATGCCGTAGTTGGCGCCGTCTGACCCGCCGAGCCGGCGAGTCCGGGAAGTCCACTTGGGTAGCCGAGCGACGGTACGTCGGACGGGTAGACCTCGTGGCCGTGCTCGGCGGTGTCGCCGATCTCCATGTTCTCCTCGGACATCCGCAAGGGAATGAACAGCCCGACGATCCTGAGGAGGATGAACGTCGCGATGGCGGACCATGCGATCACGAACACGCCGGCGAAGAACTGCCACTTGAGCAGCGTCCAGTTGCCATAGATCACTCCCGCGGGCGAGAAGATCGCGCCCTTCTTGGTTCCGGTCGGGCCGAACGCCTCGATCATATGCGGGTTGGCGAAGATGCCGGTCAGGATGCCGCCGGCAAAGCCGGCGATCCCGTGCGTGTAGATCACGCCGAGCGTGTCGTCGACGTTGCGGAAGGGCCGGAGCCTGCTCAGGTAGTTCAGCGACATGTAGACGATCGTCGAGCCGATCGCGCCGAGCGCCATCGCCCCGAACCCGTTGACGAAGCCGGCCGCCGGCGTGATGCAGACGAGGCCGGTGATCATCCCGTTGACGCCGCCGATCAGCGACGGCTTGCGGCCGGTGATGTAGTCCCACAGGACCCACACCAGGAACGCGACGGCCGTACAGAGGTTGGTGTTGACGACCGCGGCTGACGCGGACACGCCGGCGAAGTAGGGATCGCCGCCGTTGAACCCATTCCAGCCGAGCCACAGCAATCCCGCCCCGGTTGCGACCATCAGGACGTTGTTCGGCGCGTCGATCTCCCGATCTCGTTGCAGCCGCGGTCCGATCACGGCTGCGGCCACGAACCCCGTGATTCCGGCCGACAAGTGGATCACATAGCCTCCGGAAAAGTCGATCGCACCCTTGTGTGCGAACCATCCGCCGCCCCACAAGAGGAATGCATCAACCGCGTAGACGAACGTGATCCAGAGGGCGCAGAACGGTATCCACGCCTTGATGTTGATCCGCCCCAGGACCGAACCCAAGGAAAGGATCGGGCTGATTGCGGCGAACACGAACTGGAAATACATCAGCGACGACTCGGGGAACCTGAAGTTGGGCATGCCGCCGCTGAGCAGTGGGATGTTCGCGCGTCCCTGCTCCTGGGCCTGGGTCAAAGCGTTGCCCGGCTTGCCGATGAACGTCGAGAAGAATCCGAGCCCGTGGCCGATTGGATGGCCGAAGCCCATCTTGAAGGCCCACAGCACCCACACAACCAACACGATCGAGAAGGTGCCGAATGTGAGCATCATGCTGTTGATCGCCCAGCGCTTCTGCATCACGCCGCCGTACAAGACGACGAGGCCGGGAACGCTCATCAGCCCGACGAGCGTCGCGGCAGTCAGCTGCCAGGCATTGTCCCCAGGACTCAGCCATGAAGGATATGGTGCGAAAGGCATTACTCTCCTTATCCGGAGGATCGGTCAACCGCCGACACTCCGGACGGCGGCCGGGCCATATTGGCCCACAGTGAGCAGAATGTTCGGCTTCGCCGCAGCCACCCTCCATGGCCCTCAGTCCAGCCTTCACATAAGCTGTCTAGACATTGGGATAAAGAGATTGTGGATGTGGCGGCGTGGCGGCGAGCGGTCAGAGCCCGACCGGCCTGTCATGTGCCACCACGAGCACGGACCCGTGGGTCGTGTCGAGCATCGACCGCATGACGCCTCCGAGTGCGATCCGGCCGTGCGGTGCTGCGCCCTGCGAGCCGACGACGATCAGGTCGACCGACGCCGTCTCCATCTCGACGATCGTCGCGCCCAGCTTCTCGGCCAGCGTCGTGGCAGTGGTCTTCGCCGCGCTGTCTTCTTCGGTTGCGAGCAGCGCGATCGTTTTGATCGCGGCAGCATCGGATTCCGTGCGCAGGCCGGCTGCTGCGACGGCGATCGCGACCGGCGCCCCATCGAGCAGATGCTGGGCGGAGGCTCCCGGCTCGGCGTGTCCGGGCGGCGTTCGATAGTCGGAGCCGAACACGATCATCGACGCACCTTCCGAATGGGCGAGCTGCGCGAGACCCTCGCCGGTCGACGGGCTGAAGACGATGTGGGTCGGAATCGCCGGATCCCCGAGCAGCGCGAGGCCGTGCTCCAGCCGGCGCTGCGCGTCGTGTTGTGCCAGCTCTTCGCGCCGCGGGTCGAACTCACGGGAATGGCGAACATAGGCAAGCGCCAGCGATGCTCCCGCTCGCGCTAGCATCCGTGCAAGCGCGAGCGCATCATCGTCGTTGACGGTGCCGTCGTAGGAAACGATCAGGTCCGTGCTCATAGGACGTGCAATCCTCGGTCACGCCGGCGGCGCTCGACATTGGCCCGTTGGCCAATAATCGGCTCGAGCGTCTATCCAGGTGCACGCGTGGACCGTTCTGCCCCGGCCGCCTGATCTGCCAGGATCGCGCGCATGGCGCGCCTCGCTCCGGCCGTGAAGGCGCTGCTGACCTTCGGGCTGGCGTTGCGGCTTCGTCATCACTTCCCAGGGCCTCCCGTGGACTATGTCGGTGTGACGATCGCGGCCGCGGCGAGCTGGGCCGGACTGCCGGGACCGGGTGAGCCGGTGCTGATCACGGGCGCGCTGTTTGCGGCCAAGCACAAGCTCGACATCAGCTCGTTGATCCTCGCGGCGTGGACCGGAGCGACCGCCGGCGGGATCGCCGGCTGGCTGGTCGGGCTCAAGGCGGGGCGGGGAGTGCTCGCCGGTCCGGGACCTCTGCGGCGCATTCGCCTCCGCGCTCTCGCGCGCGGCGATAAGGTGTTCGAGCGCTATGCGGTTCTGGCAATCTTGCTCACACCTTCGTGGATCGCCGGGATCGCCCGCGTCAAAACGACCGTCTATCAGATCACCAACATCGTCAGCGCCGCGGTTTGGGCTCTGGGAATCGGACTCGCCGCGTACTTCGCGGGCCCGCCGATCCTGGACCTCGTCGACGATGTCGGCTGGCTTCCGGTGATCGGGTTCGTGGCGCTGATCGGCGTGGCCGCCGGGGGTGAGCTGCGGCGCCGGCGGCGGCGCACTACCGCGTGAGCGGCGACATGCCGCCTGAGGCGGAGCGGACGGCCGGGCTCTGGGCATTCGGGCAGGGATGCCGGAATCCAAGTGATCGGTCCCAGCTGCTGTGCAGCAGCTACAGACCCGTGCCGGCAAAGGACACGGCCTGGAACGGAACCAGCGGAGTACCGACATCGAGCTGGATCACCGCGTGGGCTCTCAACGGGATTGCCCGAGGGCTGGCGCTCCAGCGCGACCCGTTGACGAACGACGTGACGGGCCCATTGTCGGGGCCGACCTGTCGAGCGCTCAACGGCTGGCGCCACTCATCGAAGAACTGTCCGAGCGTGTAGATCTTCGCGCTCGGCGACTCGATGTGGATGATCCCGTCGCCGGCGTGCGTATGCAGCCAGTAGTAGCACTTCTGAGCCCCGTAGAACGGACCGTTCGGAGTCTGCTCGGATACGAGTCCGATCAAGCCGATCGCCGGCGGGAGCTGGCGCGGCTGTCCGTCAACGTAGACCTGCAGGTGGGTGTGGATGTGATACGCGAGCTGCTCGACGGGTGCGCATTGGATCCCGTCGACGGTTGTTCCCGACGCGGTCGACGAGGCTGGCGCGAGCACGGGTCCCTGCTCCTCCGGGATCCCTTCCGGGCCGATCGTCGCCGCCGCGGAGGTGCTGGCGATGGTCGCGTCGCCGCCGCTCCCGGCGCGCGGCGAAGAGCTCGATCGTGAGTTGGTCGCGCCACATCCGGTCAGTGCCAGGAGACCGGTGAGCAGTAGGGCGATGTACGGGGGACGGGCCGACATGGCGGCGAACGGTACCCGGATGATCGTCGCGGGAAGCTGTGAGAGGGTGATAAGTTCCCGCTGAGTGTCAGATGCCGCCGTCTCTGCCGGGCTGCCGATGACGACAGGGCTGGACCTGCCGGGGCTGACGGTCCGGGAGAACCTTGGTATCTGTTATGGGCTCGTTGTCCGGAGCATGGGGTTGGTCGGCGGTGTGACCGCGTCGTTCCGGGCGCTCAAGAGGGGCGAGATCTCCGAGTACACCAAACTGCTGGAGGACTCGCGGCGCCACGCGATCGATCGGATGGTCGACAACGCTCGCCTGATGGGCGCCGACGCGCTCATCGCGGTGCGGTTCGACTCGTCGGAGATCGGACAGCAATTCACCGAGATCGTGGCTTACGGGACTGCGGTGAAGGTCGACCGCGTCGATTGATCACGGGCCTTCGATGGATGCCGAACGCGACCTCAGGGCCCTTAGTTTAGGGCCTGCGAGGCTCTTGGATCGCGGCCCCGTGCGAGCGCCAAATGTTGCTCAGTGATGCCGACCGTGAGCAGCTGTTCGAGCAGCTCAAGCGCCATGCGGCGGCAGGCCGACTCGGCGTCGAAGAGCTCGAGCGTCGTGTGGCAGCGATCCTGCGGGCGGCCAGCCGCGAGGCGGCCGCGAGCTTGATGGCTGACCTGCCGCCGCTGCCGCCCGATGATCCGGCTGGCGCGAGGGCGCGACCGCGATGGCTGCGGGGCAAGGGCCACGGCGCCACCGGAACCGCGCAGCCTGACTGGCAGCCGACCGGTGAGCGCTTTCGGGACCCTGGGACCAACACCGTGATGAGAGTCTGGGTGGACGCAGGCGGTGGTCGCCACTACGTGCCCGACGACGGCGCGCGATAGAGCAATTCATAACGAGCGATCCTCATACCGCCGAATGCTTGGGAACGGGAATGGGAATGATCACGTGGATCGGCCATGGACGAGGGATCAATGGATCAGGGCTGAGGTCGTGAGCAGGGTGCGGGCGCCGATTGCCTGGCTGAAGTTGGGGGTAACACCACTAATACATGCGTCTCGCCCAGGCTGATCATCTGAGCGAGTCGTATCCGTTGTGGCTCCGAGACTCCTATCCGGCGATAGCCGCCTCGATACCGACTGCGCGTAATGACCTGGTCGCGTTCGCTGCGGCCGCAGGTGCCGACGCTCACGTCGTCGAGGCCGTCCGCCTCGCGAGCTCAGAGGCGCTGACGAATGTCGTGCTGCACGCGTACGGCCGGGATCTCGGCTATATCCACGTGACCGCATGGGTGGTCGGTGCGGAGCTTTGCGTGCTGATCGGCGACGACGGAGTTGGTCTGCGTCCGCATCCGGAAGGCTCGGGTCTGGGCTTGGGGCTCGGCATCATCCTCCAATCGTCATACGCGTTGTCGGTCCTGAAGCGCTCCTCGGGCGGCACCGAGCTGCGGATTCGATTCCGACTCGATGCCGGCAGAGACGGTGACGACGGCGACGACGGTGACGATCGCGGGTCGCTCTTCGCCGTCGCGCGCCCAGCCTCGCCAACCTTCTCCACGACCAGCGCCAAGTGTGTGATTTACCAGATGGGAGTCCGACCGTAAATGCTGAGTTCATCCGCCCGGCAGTCCGACCGTCAAACCGCGATCGGAGTTCTTCCGGGGGAAGTGACTCAGCCTGGGGAACATCGCTGCTGAGGTCGCGTATGCCACGAATGCCTACTCACGAAGCGAGGAGCTCAAGCGTGCGAGGCGACGCTCCAGTCGGGCTTTGAGCGCGGGCCAGTCGTCGTCGATCACCGAATAGTAGGCGGAATCGCGGGCGCCGCCGCCGTCGACGACCATGTGCTTGCGCAGAATCCCCTCGAACGTCACACCCAGCGCCTCGAGCGTCCCCCGGGATCGGGCATTGCGGGCATCGGTCTTGAACTCAACCCGTTGGCAGCCGACGTGCTCGAACGCTCGCTCGAGCAGCAGCAGCTTCGCTTCGACGGTCATTCCGCTGCCCCAGTGCTTGCGTGCAAGCCACGTCCAGCCGATCTCGACGCGCAGGTGCTCGAGCCGGATCTCGAGGAAACGCGTCGCGCCGACCGGCTCGCCGCTGTCGGCGGCGAGAATCGCGAAAGGGACGTCAGGCCCGCCATCGGACGATTCGAGCGAGCTCAGGAGCCACCCCCGCATGGCGCTGCGCGAATCTCCCTGCGTTCCCGGCATCCAAGTGAACAGCTCTCCGTCGCGAGCCGCCTCCGCGAGGCCCTGCTCGTGTACGATTGACAGTGGCTCGAGCACAACGAGGCGGCCCTCGAGGCGGCCACGCAGGTCCGAGACGGTCGGGGAGCGAGGCACGTTCGTCGAATGGGCAACGCTCATCCTACTGACGATACGCCATGCCGATCAGAGTGCTTTACAAACGGGACAGCATGATCTTCATGGCGAATCCCGGCTCGGCGGCGGACCGGGGTCTGCGCTCGGAAACCTTCCCGTGGAGCTGATTGCACTCGGCCCCGGACGCCGAGACTCAACCCAGTATCGGTGCATCCAGGCTAATAAGAGCCCGTTCAAGAATTATTGAGCGTTTTGACGGCGTCTGGACGCGCCTGGCCTGGCGCCGCCGGCTCGTCCTAATACTCCCGGTATTGTCGGGCCGAGCCGGCGACGCCAGACACGCCCAGCCACTCGTCAACTCCGCTCACCAATTCTTGAAGGCTGAGAGTCAGCCGTGATCCAACATCCGTCATTCCCAGTCGAGCCGTGGGCCGTGCGCGAGAGCGAGCTGCATATCGACGGGCTTGCGCAGACGGAGTCCGTATTTGCGCTGGCCAACGGGCACATCGGGCTGCGCGGCAACCTCGACGAGGGCGAGCCATTCGGCTTGCCGGGAACTTACCTCGGAGGCTTTCACGAGGTGCGACCGCTGCCCTACGGCGAGGGCGGCTACGGCTTCCCCGAGGCCGGTCAGACGATCGTCAACGTCACCAACGGAAAGATCATCCGCCTGCTCGTCGAGGACGAGCCGTTCGACGTCCGCTACGGCGAGCTGCGCAGGCACGAACGTGTGCTCGACCTGCGAGCCGGCGTGCTGCGCCGAAGCGCCGAGTGGCTGTCGCCGACCGGGCGGTTCGTGAGGGTCAGCTCGACGCGGCTGGTCTCCTTTGCGCAGCGGGCGGTCGCGGCGATCCACTACGAGGTCGAGCCGCTGGACGGCCCCGGTCAGGTGGTGCTGCAGTCGGAGATGGTGACCAACGAATCGCTGCCGTCATCGGGCGGTGACCCGCGCGCGGCGACCGCACTCGCCGCGCCGCTGCAGTCAGAGCAGTTTGCGAACAGCGATCTCGCGGTGCTGTTGATTCACATCACACGGGCCAGCCGGCTCAGGGTTGCCGCGGCGATGGACCATTTGATCGACGGGCCGCCGGGGACCGAGACCCACAGCGAAAGCTTCGGCGACCTCGGCCGCGTGACGATCATCGCCGATGTGTCGCCCGGTCAGCCGTTGCGGGTCGTGAAGTACCTGGCTTACGGATGGTCGCAGGAGCGCTCGCTGCCGGCCGTGCGCGACCAGGTTGCGGCGGCGTTGGCAGGGGCGCGACACACCGGCTGGGACGGGCTGCTCGCGCAGCAGCGGGGCTACCTCGACGACTTCTGGGAGCGCGCGGACGTCGAGATTGAGGGTGATACCGAGTTGCAGCAAGCCGTGCGGTTCTCGCTTTTCCACGTTCTCCAGGCAGGGGCGCGCGGAGAGCAGCGTGCGATCGCGGCCAAGGGACTGACCGGGCCCGGTTATGACGGCCACACGTTCTGGGACACCGAGGCGTTCGTGCTGCCGGTGCTGACCTACACCGCCCCCCACGCTGCCGCTGACGCACTTCGCTGGCGTCAGCAGACGCTTGCGCTCGCGCGCGAGCGGGCCGCGTTGCTGGGTCTCGAAGGCGCTGCATTTCCGTGGCGCACGATCTCCGGGGGAGAGTGCTCGAGCTACTGGCCGGCGGGGACGGCCGCATTTCACATCAACGCCGATATCGCCGACGCGGTCGCTCGTTACCAGGGGGCGGCCGAGGACGAGACGTTCGCTCGGGTTACGGGCATCGAGCTGCTCGTCGAGACCGCACGGCTGTGGCGGTCGCTGGGCCACCACGATGCGCAGGGGCACTTCCGAATCGATGGCGTAACGGGACCCGACGAGTACAGCGCGATCGCCGACAACAACGTGTACACGAACCTGATGGCGCAGCGCAACCTGCTTGCGGCGGCGGCGGCGATCGAGCGTCATCCGCAGCGAGCGCGCGAGCTCGGCGTCGACGACGAGCAAGCTGCGGCGTGGCGCGACGCCGCCCATGCGATGCTGATCCCGGTCGACGCCGAGCGCGGCGTGCACTCGCAGGCGGAGGGATTCACCCAACATCAGGTCTGGAACTTCGACGCCACGTCGCCCGAGCAATACCCGCTGCTGTTGCATTTCCCGTACTTCGACCTGTACCGCAAGCAGGTCGTCAAGCAGGCCGACCTGGTGCTCGCGATGCATCTGCGCGGCGACGCATTCAGCGCTGAGGAGAAGGCGGCAAACTTCGACTACTACGAGTCCCTCACCGTTCGCGACTCGTCGCTATCGGCCTGCACTCAAGCTGTGATCGCGGCCGAGGTCGGACAGCTCGAGCTTGCCTACGACTACTTTGCCGAGGCGGCGCTGATGGACCTCGAGGACCTCGAGCACAACACCCGCGACGGCGTCCACATAGCATCGCTTGCGGGAGCCTGGATCGCTGCTGTGGCGGGGTTCGGAGGGATGCGCGACCACGGCGGCGAGCTCAGCTTCGCGCCGCGCCTGCCCGACGCGCTCGCTCGCCTCACGTTTCGGCTCGCATTCCACGGCCGACGGCTGCTCGTCGAGGTGCAGCCGACCAGGGCACGCTACTCGCTGCTCGCCGGCGAGCCGTTGGCGATCGTCCACCACGGCCACCGTCTGACGGTCACCGCGCAGCGACCAGCGATCCGTCAGGTGCCACGCTGCGCCCCGCGCGAGCGCCCGCGCCAACCGCCCGGTCGCGAGCCGGCGCGGCGCCGGCTGCGACGCTGACCAGCCGCCGAGTTATCGTGACGCCATGAACGCCGGTGCTTCCGGAGAGCCGATCGACAACGAACTGCTCGAACTGAGCCGCGAGGAGTGTCTCGAACTTCTCGCCCGCTGTCGCTTTGGCCGGCTGGCCGTCTGCACCGGCGAGGGCGCGCCGGTCGTGCGCCCGGTCAACTATGTGTTCGACGGGCCGTCGCAATCGGTGGTGTTCCGCACGGCGCCCGGATCGAAGCTGCATGCGCTCGTTTCCAGCGCCAAGGCGACATTCGAGATCGACGACGCGCGTCCCCAGCAGCGCACCGGCTGGAGCGTGATCATCGTCGGCGTGACCGAGGAGGTCATCTCCCCGAGCGAGATCCGTCGACTGCAGAGCATCGGAGTCGATCCTTGGGGGCCGGGCGAGAAAGCCCACTGGGTGCGTATCCGCGCCTGGACGGTCTCGGGCCGGCGGATCACGCCGGCTCACGGCGAGTGATCGAAAAGCCGGCCAAGCCGAGCAGATAACGGCACGGACATCTCGTCCCCGAGTGTTTCAGCTACGGTTAGCGAGTGTGCACGTGCAGGGGAAGCTCGTGATGGCCGCAGCCATGCTTCGGACTCGCGGACTATGCCTGCGCGAGATGTCGAAAAGTCCTCGCCTAGGAGGGACATGGTGACGAGCGCCGTAGCGTCACGCAAAGATCCGCTGTCACGCGATGAGCTGAGCACGCTCGACACCTGGTGGCGAGCTGCGAACTACCTCTCGATCGGTCAGATCTACCTGCTCGCCAACCCGCTGCTGCGAGAACCGCTGCGCCCCGAGCACATCAAGCCGCGCCTGCTCGGACACTGGGGAACGACACCGGGACTGAACTTCATCTACGCGCACATGAACCGGGCGATCAAGGAGCGCGCGCTGAGCACGATCTATATCACCGGGCCTGGGCATGGCGGACCCGGCTTGGTGGCGAGCGCCTATCTTGACGGGACCTACAGCGAGGTCTACCCTCACATCACCGACGACGAGGAAGGACTGCGGCGCTTGTTCCGCCAGTTCTCGTTTCCGGGCGGGATTCCCAGTCACGTCGCTCCCGAGACGCCAGGCTCGATCCACGAGGGCGGTGAATTGGGTTACTCCCTCGTGCACGCCTACGGCGCGGTATTAGACAACCCGGACCTGCTGGCGCTGTGCGTGGTCGGAGACGGGGAGGCGGAGACCGGGCCGCTGGCGACCAGCTGGCACTCCAACAAGTTCCTCAATCCCGCGCGCGACGGCGCGGTGCTGCCGATCTTGCACCTCAACGGCTACAAGATCGCCAACCCCACGGTCCTCGCGAGGATTCCCCAGGACGAGCTGAAGGCGTTGCTCGAGGGCTACGGCTACGCACCACGGTTCGTGCAGGGTTCCGACCCCGAGATGATGCACCGCCAGATGGCGCTGACATTCGACGAGGTGCTCGACGAGATCGACCGGATCCAGCAGCGCGCGCGCCATGACGGCTATTGCTCGCGCCCGCGCTGGCCGATGATCGTGCTCTGCACGCCCAAGGGCTGGACCGGTCCCAAGGAGGTCGATGGGCTGCCC
>Ga0335081_10006435_pt1 | contig 18707 bp, 20 predicted proteins | sample Lox_Sample_35_FD_206713 | JGI IMG/M metagenome (GOLD analysis project Ga0335081, IMG submission 206713) | Soil microbial communities from Loxahatchee National Wildlife Refuge, Florida, United States - Lox_Sample_3.5 | ecosystem: Environmental > Terrestrial > Soil > Wetlands | place: USA...
AATTTCGCCTCGATCGGGGACGTGCGCGACCGGCTCCGCTCGACGTTCCTCCGGAGCCAGCCCGGCGTCCAGTACTTCGTCGTTCTTCCTGTCGCGGTAACGTCGCTCCTCATCTCGTTCTGGTTCCGGGGGGGCATCGACGCACCTCCCCTGGCAATTGCGGCGGCGGGGGGGGCCGTACTCTACGCGCTCCTCTGGCTCCTCGGCGGTGCGGCGTATCTCCTCTTCCTCAAACCCTCCGCCCGCAGCGCCCGCGTCTCGGCGATGCGGACGGGGGAAGGATCGTTCCGGGGGGCGGTCCGTTACGTCCTCGTGCTGGTCGTGACGGGCGCCGTCGGGGGTGCGATCGCCGTGTGGAGCGTCGGGCTCCTTGGATTGCTCGCGGCAATTGCCGATGCGCCGGTCTACTACCTTATCGCGCCGGTGGTTGTCATCGGGTCGCTCACGCTCACCGTCGTCGTTCATATCGGGCTCTCCGGCAGAGACTGGCCCGACACGGTGAGGGAATGGTGGAGCCGGCTCGGTGCCTGGGTGACGATTTACGCGATCGGGTGGATGGCGCTCTGGTTCTGCGTCTTCAATCTTCCGTCGCTTCTTGCAGGAATTGTCTCTTCTTCCTGGCTCAGGGCGGGAGGCATTGCGGCATGGCTCCTGAGCACCGCCTCGGGCGTCCTTCTCGGGAAGGGGTCGGGGGAAGGGACGCTTCCCTCGTGGCTCAAGGGTGCGATCGTGGCAGTCGCGCCGTGGCTGTTTGTCGCCGGGTTTGCTGCGTTCGTCTCAGCCGGGGCGGGACGCGCCGCCACCGCGATCCCCGCGGAAGAGGCGTGGCTTCTGATTCCGGCGTGCCTGGCTTCGCTGGCGTGCGCGTACCTCCTTGCCAGGCGCGTTGACGTCAACGAATTCTCGATGCATGCGATGTACAGGAACAGGCTCGTCAGGTGCTATCTCGGCGCGAGCAGGGACGACCGGCATCCCCACCCGTTTACGGGGCTTGACCCGGACGACGACATGCGGCTGCGCGACATACTCGGCGGGGACGGGAAGCGCGTCTACGACGGGCCGTTCCCTCTCTTCAACGCGACGCTCAACGTCTCGGAGAGCGAACGCCTCGACTGGCAGCAGCGGAAGGCTCGCCCGTTCTGCTTCACACCCCGGGGGTTCGGCTTCGCGGACGAGAATCACCCGTTTTCCGCGGGCGCCTGCGATGTCTCGCTTGGCACGGTCATGGCGACGTCAGGGGCGGCCCTCTCGCCGAACATGGGCTTTCACACGTCGACGGACGTGGCATTTCTCCTCACGCTGTTCAACGTCAGGCTCGGCCAGTGGTTCTTTAACCCGGCGCGCATGCGGGAAGGGGACAGGACGCCGAACCTCTCCCTCTTCTATCTCTTTTTCGAGCTGTTCGGCCTGACGCGGGATACGAGCAGGTACGTCTACCTCTCCGACGGGGGGCACTTCGAGAACCTCGCGCTCTACGAGCTCATCCGCCGCGAGTGCGACGTGATTGTCGTGAGCGATGCCTCGGAAGACGGCGGCTACCTCTTCGGCGATCTGGGAAACGCCGTCGAGCGGATCCGGGTCGACCTCGGCGTCGAGATCACGGGGCTCGATGTCGCGGGCATCACCCCGGCGGCAGGAACGGGAACGTCGACAGGCCACTTCGCGACCGGTGAAATCCACTACAGGACCAGGACCGGATTCCTCGTGTACGTCAAGCCCTCGCTCACGGGGGATGAGCCGCGCGACGTTGCGTCATACCGGGGATCGCACCCGGCGTTCCCGCACCAGTCGACGGGCGACCAGTGGTTCGACGAATCACAGTTCGAGGCATACCGCGCGCTCGGGCGTCATATCGGTGAGCAGGTGAGGCTGCCTGCGGCGAATCCCCGCCCGGCCCGCTCATGAAGATCGGAGAAGATCACGGATGAACCCGCGTCGACTATCGCTCCTGGCCATAATTCCCTTCGCCGTCTCAATTGCCGCCTTAGCGCACCCCGGCGGCGGGGGTGGTGACGCCCGCCCGGAGCTCGCGACAAACGCCGGGGCGCTCCGGCGATGGCAGGCGATGCGCTTCGGGATGTTCATCCACTGGGGCCCTGTGACGCTCCGCGGGACGGAGATCGGCTGGTCGCGCGGCACGCAGGTGCCGATAGAGGAGTACGACAACCTCTACCGGGAATTCAACCCCGTGCTCTTCAGCGCCCGCAACTGGGTCGGGACCGCAAAGGCGGCGGGGATGAAGTATCTCGTCATCGTGACGAAACACCACGACGGGTTCTGCCTCTGGGATTCGAAGTACACGCCGTACAACATTACCCGCTCGCCGTTCGGGCGCGACGTCGTGAAGGAGCTCTCCGCAGAGTGCCGCGGGCAGGGGATCATGTTCTGCACGTACTACTCGATACTCGACTGGCACCACCCTGACTACACGACGCGCTACGGGGGGGATCCTCGTCCCGTTGAACCGTCCGGGATGGAGAGGTATACGCTCTATCTGAGGAACCAGATCACGGAGCTTGTCAGGAACTACCGCACGAACCTCCTCTGGTTTGACGGCCAGTGGGAGAAGTCCTGGACGCACAGGGACGGGATGGAGCTCTACGCATTCGCGCGGCACCTCAACGATTCCCTCCTCATCAACAACCGCGTCGACAAGGGGCGCGGCATCTCGTGGTGGCGGAACGATACGGCGGAATTTGCGGGGGATTTCGGGACGCCGGAGCAGCAGGTGGGGGAGTTTGACAACGCGCATCCCTGGGAGTCGTGCATGACGATATGCACGCAGTGGGCGTGGAAGCCGAACGACACGCTCAAGACGCTCAAGGCGTGCATCTCGCTGCTGGCGAGAACGGCGGGAGGAGGCGGGAATCTCCTTCTGAACGTGAGCCCCATGCCCGACGGCAGGCTCGAGCAGCGACAGATCGACCGCCTGCGCGAGATCGGCCTCTGGCTTGCGAAGTACGGGGAGAGTATCTACGGCACGCGGGGTGGACCCTGGAAGCCCGGCGTGAGCGTTGCGTCAACGTGCCGGGGAGAGGAGGCATTCGTCCACATGCTTGAACCGCAGGGGCGCGAGCTGCGCCTGCCGGCGATCCCGGGGCGCACAGTGGCCAGCGCCCGTCTGCTGGGCGGGGGACCGATCGCCACTCGTGTCGAAGGAGGGCGACTCGTTATCCCGCTCCCCGAAAATCTTCCTGACACAAACGATGCGGTGGTCGCGCTTCGCCTGGATGGACCGGCGGAGGTCGTCGCGCCGATCGAGATTCCGCCTGGAGGGGGATTCTGATCCCGCGGAAACCCGACACGGTCTTTCGTGAGGCCGAAAGGGGTTTTATGGCGTGTATGTGACTACCGGGTCCCACGTTACCCGGCAATCTTCCCCCCGCCTGTAAGCGGTAAGCGAAAAACGGATCGTGTCCCCCGGGGATACGGCAATGGACAGGTCGCATCCGGTGGGCGTACCGTCCGGGAAAACCCGGCTTGACCAGAGAGTTTTCTCATTGCATGAGATCGTCGCCTCTCCGATCCCCGGCGTATCAGCCTTAATCGCCCCCTCGATCCGCAGCAATCCGCTGTGAGGAGCGATCCATGTCCTGGCGACGGCGTGTGCGCCGCACGCCTGGTATGAATTGCCGATACGCCCTCTGGATGTATCCCGCCATTCGTTCACGAACGTTTTTTTCTCCTTCCCTTCCGGGGACTGCGCCGGGATCCGGTCGAAATCGATAAACCGCATCTCACGCCCTCCTTCGCCGGAGTACGACCAGTTGTTCTTCCCTCCGACCGATGAAAAGCCGGCGGAGGCCCTGTAGCTCTCCGCGCCGTATTCGAATGCCACGTGGCGGATGCGCATGCCGGCCGAGCGGGGATTTCTCTCCCCCCGGACGACGACCCTGATCGTATGTTTCGCCAGTCTATCAAGCCCGGTCTTGAGGAACGCGAACTGGTTCGGCAGCTCGTCGTGAAAGTAACTGTCGACTTTCGCTTCAAGCCGGCCGTCGACGTAGACGTCCGCCATTCCACCGTCGGAATCGGAGACTGCCCGCCAGTACACGGAGGGACCTTTGAATGATATCTGCACCGACGCGCCGGGCGTCCCTGATTCCATTACCGTTCTCTGGAAGTACGCAGTCCCTTCCTCCCGCGTCCAACCCTTCCCGCCGTACACTGTCTGTACGTCGTCGCACCCGACGACCGTCGTCTGCCTCGAGACGATCGTGTCTCCTGATTCCGGGAGCGGCTCGAACGCGTATGACCCGCAGGCTGGGAATCCTGTCGTTGTGGTCCGGCCGTGGCCGAACGTGACGTCGATCGCCCTGGAAGGAATATCGTACAGCCAGTAGTTGTAGACGCGGAGCGTCTCGCCGCATGACGCCGGGTCACGTCCATCGGCACCGGCAAGCGTAAAGCCGAATTTTGCGTTCGAGGGATCGGCGAGGATCTCCCCCATTGGAGTCCACTCCTGCTTTGAGAGATCGGCGCACGTCGAGCAGTAGACGGACCCGTCAGCGAATCCGAGCGACGTGTAGCGCCTGTCCACGGCGCCGAGAACCACGCCGATGCGCATGTATGCGCCGAGGAACCTGTTATAGATGACGCGACCGTATATCCCGTACGAGCCCATCGCGACGTGCGATGCCCTGCCGCCCAGTCCCGGCTCGGACCATCCCCCCCGGTAGAACTTGTGCCATGTGCCGGGAGCCATCCTGTCCCCGATTGCGCAGCGCGCCGCCTCGTTGAACCAGAGAAAGTTGTTCATGGCGCCCGATTTCGGGGCGTACGCGTTGCACGCGAATATATAGAAGTAGCCTCCCCGCTCGTCGGCGTAAAAATCGAAATCAGCGGGCCCCGCCTCGAAAAATGAGCCGGAGAACTTCAGCCAGTCCCCTTTCTCCGGGAGGGCGTCGGTGAGTATATCCCCCTCCATCGTCCACGTCTCTCCCCTGTCCGTGCTCGTTGCAAGCCGCGTCTTTTTGCGGCACCAGCCTGCGGGGGGCTGGATCCCCCGGTCGTACTCCGAGTGGATGGGGGCATAGAGTTTCCCGGCGGTGGAGTCGTACCAGAGCCCCCCGCAGAAGTGCGTCGACACCCCCGGCTCGACGTGGATGACCCCGTCCGCCTCCCTCTCCGTGTGCTCGAAATCTCTTCCCCGGTAGCGCGCTACTTTGACCGTGGTGCCGTACTGGTTGCCGCTATTGAAGAATACCCATATGTCGCCGCCGATCCGGACGAAGCCGGTGGGTGAGTCGATGCCGAAGCCGACTTTCAGCGACGGCGAGCCGTTGTACAGATTGGGGCCGGGAGGTGCGACGTATTCAGGGAGGTGATCAGTTCTGATCGCGGTCGAACAGGTGAACGGCAGCGTGACGTCCTGCGCCCGTGCCGCGGGAGTTATGATCGCGAAGAGCACGCAGGTGTGTAGGACGGCGCATAGCTTCATTGCGCTCCGGGTCCTTTCGGGGATTGAATCGGACTGGGTGCAGCGCTTATAGCGCTGCCGGCGTGCCAATGTACTGAGAACTCTCATCACAGGGAAGGCTCCAGAAGCAAAAACCCCCGCCGGGATCGCCGGCAGGGGCTTTGTCTGAAACGTTCCGGGTGAAGCGGGACTTGTGTCCCCGCGCCAGCGGAACTTCTACTCTTTCAACGCCCCCTCGATTGCCCCGGTCAGCTCGGGGGAGAGGGGCGTCACGCGGGAGAAGTACTTCCCAATGATCTTCCCGTCGCGGTTCACGAGGTACTTCTGGAAATTCCATTTCACGTCCCCGCCGTAGACCGGGTCGGAGGTGATGAACTTGTAGAGGGGGTGCTGGTCGCTCCCCATGACCGAGATTTTCGAGAACATGTCGAACGTGACGCCGTACGTCGACGTGCAGAACTTCTTGATTTCGGGGTCCGTGCCCGGTTCCTGCTCCCCGAAGTTGTTGGCGGGGAACCCCAGGATCACGAATCCCCGGTCCCGGTATTTCTCGTACAGCGCCTCGAGGTCCTTGTACTGGGGCGTGAAGCCGCACTGCGAGGCGACGTTCACGATGAGTATGACCTTCCCCTTGTACTTCGACAGGGGAACATCCGTCCCATCGATGTCCTTCATCGTGAATGAGAGGACTGATGTGTGCGGTTTTTCACGTGCAATTGCGACTGACATGGCTGCTCCCACAATGATCGCGGCTGCGAGCAGAAGCCCCGTGCGCACGAGAGCCCGGCCAACTCTGATTGAATGGTGCATTGATCCTCCCGATGCGGTGCACGATGTGCTTCCGTTTACTCCATCTAAACACCCCTCGGGCGGGAGGGGTTCCTCCCCCCGTGCCGTGATCACACCCGGGGCTTGACTTTTGTGACCGCGAATGCGTACTTTAGCGGAGAACCTCTTGCGGCAATGCCGTGTGATGCAGGTGGGAAATCACCCCTTGCTTCCGGGAGGTTGTATGAGGAAAAGTGCGAGGGCGATGCGGAGAGTGGTGCTGCGCCAGATGTTCGATCTGCTCGAAGAGCGGTACGGCATCGAGCTGGACCGGGCGGCGTTTATGGCGGATAGCATGTCGCTCCACGAAATAGATGCGGCGCTGTCGTTCAAAAGCGACCCGCATCTGGAAGAGCTTCGCGGCGCTCTCGATCGCATAGATGACGGCTCGTTCGGGGTCTGCATCGGCTGTAAGACCGAGATCGACCAGCGCCTGCTGGTCGAGGATCCCGCGCGCCGGATATGCGAGAAATGCGAAAAGGAGTACAACCGCTCGTCGTCCGTGTTCATGCCGGCGCATATGGTCGAGTAGCGCCGACGCGCGAGCCAGGTTGTGCGCATCAGGCCCGTCCACCCGCAACGGCCCTCCGGTAATTCCGCCTTTGTTCCCACAATCCGTCCGACTGCAGGCATGAAAAAGGACCTTGTCTCGTTTGCGCTCTGGAACACGAAAGACCTTTCCGCGGTGTTCACGCTGGCGCGCAGGCTCAAGAACGGCGACCTCCGGGGCTCCCCCCTGCTCGAGCGAAAGAGCGTTGCGATGATATTCGAGAAGGAATCGCTCCGCACGCGCGTGGCGTTCGAGGTGGGGATCGCGCAGCTGGGCGGACACCCGATCTTCCTCCAGCAGGAAACGATCGGCATGGCGACGCGGGAATCGGTGCACGACATCGGCGTCGTCCTCTCGCGCTACAACGAACTGATCGTGGCGCGGACCAGCCGCCACCAGACCTGCGTCCAGCTCGCCGAGAGCGCGACGGTCCCGGTGATCAACGCAATGACGGACCTCCTCCATCCGTGCCAGATACTCGCCGACATCTTCACGCTCCAGGAGGCGGGACGGTTCGGTCCGGCGCAGAAACTCCTCTATATCGGCGACGGGAACAACGTGGCAAACTCACTCCTGGAAATCGCCGAGAAGCTCTCCTTCCGTCTCGTCCTGTGCTGCCCGCCCGGGTTCGAGCCTCACCCGCAGATCCTCGAGCAGGCGAAGGCGGGCGCGGTCGGCAGCGTCGAGCTGACGCGCGATCCTGCCGTCGCGGTGAAAGACGCGGATGTGGTCTACACCGACGTCTGGCCCCAGACGGAAGCCGGCGGAAGCCGCCTCGCCCACGTGTTCAAGCCGTACCAGGTCAACAAGACTCTCCTGAAAGAGGCGAAGAAGGACTGCCTCGTGATGCACCGGCTCCCGGCGAACCGCGGTGAAGAAATCACGACCGATGTGCTCGATGGCAAGCATTCCATCGCGCTCACGCAGGCGGAGAATCGTCTTCACGTACACAAGGGCGTTATTGCCTTCCTCCTGGGCGCTGCATAGGTGTCTGCAATACTGGGCATTGATCACCATTCTGGACGCTGAACCGGGGTGTGACGGCGGAATCCGGCCCCCGCAGGCCGTTATCCGGTTGGCACGTCTGTTGGAGCATCATCTCCCGGTGGTTTGGCTCAGGAAGTGGGGTGTTTCGATGAAAACGATAATGGCTCTTGGAGTGCTTCTGATTCTGGCCTCCGCACCCGCGCTCTCCCAGGAAGACGCGGACATGGGCATGTTCTATTCATCCCTGGGCTCCGAGGGAGAGTGGATCCCGGTTGACGGCGGCAACTACGTCTGGCACCCTGCCGGCGTGGATCCCGACTGGCGGCCGTACACGGACGGGCACTGGGTCTGGACTGATGACGGGTGGTACTGGGCGTCGGAGGAGCCGTGGGCGTGGGCAACGTACCACTACGGCCGCTGGTACTTCGACGACACGTACGGATGGGTCTGGATGCCTGGGTATGAATGGGCGCCCGCCTGGGTGGAGTGGCGCTACGGCGACGATTGCATCGGCTGGGCGCCGCTCAGTCCTTACGCCGTGTTCAGCGTGAACTGGGGGGTCCACTACCGGAGGTACTGGGCTACTCCCTATTACTACTGGTCGTTCGTGGATTGCCGGTACATGGGGTACGGCGATATTCACCGCTACATTTATCGCACCTCCGACAACACCCGCTTTATCGGGCGCACGCGCACGGCAGGCAGCGTCCGCTACGACGGTGGGCGCATCGTGACGCGCGGGCCGGAGCGGGGGTACGTCGAGCAGCGGGGCGGCGTGAGCATCCCCCGCGCCTCGCTCGTGGACGTGCGCGAGAGGGGAGAGGCGGGCGTGATGAGGGAACCGGGGGGCGAGCGGATCGGCGTCTACAGGCCGCGCATCGAAGCGGGCTCGCGGGCCGTGCCGGCCGTCCGGCCGGACCGCGTGCGCGCGGAAGATCACCCGATGAATTTCGACATGCGGGGGACCGATATCCGTCGCACGGAAGAGGCCCGCGCCCCAAGAGAAAACGTGATGCCCCCCGTGGAGCGGCAGGCGCCGGCCGCGCGGCCGAACTATCAGTCGCGTGAATTGAGCAGGCCCGCCGCCCGGCCGGCCGTCGAGGAACGGCCCCGGCAGGAGCGGCGAAACGAGGGTGCGACGAACGCGCCGCGCAACAACGGCTGGTCCAGACCGGGGCGGACGTTTACGCCGCCGGCGAGGTCAGGCGGAGGGCATGTGGAAGCGCCCGCGCACGAGAGGAGCGGCGGCGGCGGGCATGGAGGTCGGCGCTAGAATGTCCGCTAAAGCGGGACGCAGAGAACGCGCTTTCTGCGAAGTGCGCTTTTTGCATCCCGCCGCAGGCGGGACAATCTAGACCCCCGCAACAAAATCCTTCTTCCTTTTCACCAGCTGCGCCCCCTTCCAGTTGTAGATCTGGAAGAGCTGCGGCGAACCCGAGGTCTGCACGATATACCTGTCCGCTCCCTTCGCCTGGTAGAAGCGGAGCTGCGTCCCCGCCACTTCGATCTGCACGATGAGCGGGGGCATCACGGCCATGGCCGTGTCGGTGAAATCGTCGGCCTGGAGGTTCGCGAGGGCTCCCGTGAAGTTCTTCACCGCGTCGTTTTTCGCGATCTCGTCCCCCACCTTCCACACGCTGTCCTGCCTGGCAAGCACCACCGTGGTGTCGCCGAAGCGGAGTGTCACCTGGCCGATCGCGTCCTGGTCGGTCCTGAAAATCGTCTTGTCGCGCCACTCGCTCGTGCGCCGCGCGAACGTCGAGGCGAACATCCCGGTGGCGAGGTAGACGTTGTCCGAGCCGTCGCGGCGGACGTAGGTCTCCGTGTAGGACGTGCTCGGCTTGCCGATCCAGAAGACCGCCTTCGCGCTGCCGTGCTCGTAGATGCTCACCACCGTCCCGGTGGAATCGAGCTGGAACAGCCCCCGCTTGTCGGGGTTGGAGGAGACGAGCCCGGTCAGCTCGATGTGTTTGCCGGCCGAGAGCGTTGAGCCCACCGTGGCGTCGTCCGCCCGGTAGTGGACCGGCGATGTCACCATCCACTCTCCTCCCTGGCGCTCGAGCACGGTGGCGCCTGCCGGGCCGCGGACGTCAATCCTGTCCACCGCCGCGGAATCAAAATCCACCAGCATCTTCCCTGACGATTCGGGCGTGCTGGATTCGCCGGGCCGCTGCATCACCAGGTAGGCGACGACGACGAGCGCGGCGAGCACGCCTGCAAGTACCCACGTGTTCCTGGTCATAAGGCTTCCGTTCGGGCTCCTACGCTGTTTCCATGGCTTTCTTGCGCGCCTTGCGCATCCTCCACCGGATCAGGCCGTACGCCATGACCAGGAGCGGAGGAACGGCCATGTCCGCGTACTTGACGACCTTCTTCGTGGCGTCCGCAGCAGGCTCGAGAGGGGGATTCAGCGCCTCCTTCGTGCGGATGGAGATCAGCCCGGCGTCGTCCACGAGGTAGTCGATCATGTTCGCGAAGAACGTCACGTTGTCCTTGCTCCCGCCGATGTACTGGTCGCGGGCGAAGTCGCCGTCCCCCACCAGCACGATGCGCGTGTCGGGCGACGTGGTCAGCGCCGACGGCGGGGGCGGGAGCGAACCGGAGGCGGTGTCCGCTGGGATGGGTTTCCCCTGGTAGAGGCTCGTGAAATGCCCCGAGACGATCGCCGCAAGGGGGATCCCGGACTCCGTGAAATCTTCCCGCGTCCACCGCTGGAGCGGGTCGTACATGAACATCCCGGTCAGCCTGCCGCTCTGTTTCGAGGAGCGCATGAGGATCTCGGCCTGGAGGCCCATCGCGCCGATCCGCTCGGTGTCGATCGAGCTGGCGAAAAAGAGGATCAGCCCCTGGAGGTCCTTCACCATCGCGTTCCCCTTGTCGAAGTTGCTCACCTCCGGCAGGTAGGGGAAGGGTACCTGCGACTGGATCGAGAAGCCGGACTGCTGCTGCACGAGGCTGATGTTGGCGCACTGCGCGTCGCGGACGAGATCGTTGTCGAGGCGCAGGCCGTAGGCGGCCAGCATGTCGTCGAGGTGCAGGTCGAGGCGCTGCCCGTACTGCCGCTGGAGCGTCGCGTCGACCCGGTTGAGCAGGAAGGCGACGCGGCCCCCGCGCATGATGTACTGGTCGACCTGGAACTTCTGCGGCTCGGTGAACGGCTGCGTCGGCGCCATCACGACGAGCGCGGACACGTCCTGCGGCACCGGCGTCCCCTTGCTCACGTCAACGGTCGTGAAGTCGTACTGTTTCCTCATCGGCTCCTGGACCGCGCGGAACTCGCTCAGCGCCGGCTCCCCCTGGCCCGAGAGGAACGCGATCTTCTTCTGTCCCTTCGAGGTCAGTCTCTTGATCGTGCTCGAGATCTCGTATTCCAGCGTGCCCAGGTTTTGCACGACGGGGATGACCTCTTTCTTGTCCTCGTACAGGAGCACCATGCCCATGTACGCGCGCTGGACCTGTGCCTTGTCCTCCTTGATGACCTGGACCTGCAGCGGCGCGATCCCCTGCTGCTGCGCGTCCATTTCCCCCTTTTCGCCCGTCGGGTCGATGAACTCGAACTGGAAGTTCCCCCGGGCGTAGGCCTTGTAGTCGTTCAGCTCGTCCAGGAGCGCACGCCGGTTGTTGTTGTACGGCGCCGGGAGGTCCTCCGTGAAGTAGGCGCGGACGGTGACCTTGTCGTCCAGGTTGCGGACGAGCGCCTTGCTGGCTTCCGAGAGCGTGAACTGTCCGTTGCGCGTCAGGTCGAACCTGGCGAACAGCCTGATGGAAATGATGTTCAGGACGATGAGGATCGCCAGGACGATCCCCAGGCGGGTGAGCGTTTGCGATTTCAACGGTTGGGCTGTCATGGCGTCCTCACCACTTCCGTCGTTCGAGTGAGGCCGTCGCCATCATCAGCGCGAAGCCCAGGACGCTGCCGAAGTAGATGATGTCACGGGAGTCGATCACCCCGCGGGCGATGCTCGCGAAGTGGTAGTCCATCCCCAGGAACTCCACCGTGGGCGCGATGAGTGCGGGCATGTAGATCAGCACCTTGTCCGCCAGGAAGAAGGCCAGGACGATCAGGAGTCCCACCAGGAACGCCACGATCTGGTTCTCCGTGAGGCTCGAGGCGAAAATGCCGATGGCGATGTAGGCGCCCCCTGTCAGCATGAGCCCGATGTACCCTGCGATGACGGGACCCAGGTCGGGGCTCCCGAGCGCCATGAGCGTGATCAGGTAGACGAGCGTCGGGGCGAGCGTCGCCGCCAGGAGCGACCAGGCCGCGAGGAACTTCCCCAGGACGATCTCGGAGTCCCGGACCGGCTTCGTCGTGAGCAGCTCGAGCGTTCCCGACTTCTTCTCCTCCGCCAGGAGCCGCATGGTGACGGCCGGGACGAAGAAGAGGAACACCAGGGGGACAAGCTCGAACACCACGCGCATCGAGGCGGTGTTGATGAGGAACAGGTTGCTGGAAAAATACCAGCCCACGATCGCGAGGAACACCACGATCACCACGTACGCCACGGGCGAGTTGAAGTAGGAGCGGAGCTCGCGGCGGTAGATGGGGCCGACGTTGGACAGGGAGAGCGAGAGTGCTGCCATGTGTGCGGATTATGCTGTCGTGAGTTTGTGGAACACCTCTTCCAGTGTGGTGACGCGGCGGTGCATTTCCAGCACCACCCACCCCTCGGCGACGGCGACCCGGAAAAGCGCCTCCCGGACGTCCGTCCCCTTGTCGGCGTGGATCTCGAACGTGCTGTGGCCGTCCGACTGCCCGAGGAGCGTCACGCCGGTGACCGAGGCGACGGAACGGATCTTCGGCGCGACGCCGTTCAGCGGATCGGCCCCCCCCGTCTTCAGCTCGAGCGTGATCGTGTCCGCGCCCTGGAAATCGTGCTGCAACTGGGCGGGCGTGCCGTTGGCCACGATCTTTCCTTCGTGGATGATCAGCACCCGGTCGCACGTGGCCTGGACCTCGGAGAGGATGTGCGTCGAGAGGATCACCGTCTTGGCCCGTCCCAGCTCGCGGATGAGCGCCCGGATTTCCGCGATCTGGTTCGGGTCGAGCCCGCTCGTGGGCTCATCCATGATCAGGACCTCGGGATCGTGGATCATCGACTGGGCGAGCCCGACGCGCTGCCGGTACCCCTTTGACAGCTCGCCGATGTCCTTGTGCCGGACGTCCTCGAGCCCGCAGACATGGACCATCTCCTTGATCCTGTGCTGCATCGCGCCCCCGCGCAGCGCGTGAAGCTGCGCCGAGTACTCCAGGTAATCGATGACGTTCATGTCGAGGTAGAGCGGGTTCATCTCGGGGAGATACCCGATCTTCCGCCTCACCTCCAGCGACGACGCGGCGGTGTCCAGGCCGTCCACCTCGACCGTGCCCGAGGTCGGCGGCATGTAACACGTGATGATCTTCATCGTGGTGGTTTTCCCCGCCCCGTTGGGGCCCAGGAAACCGAGGATCTCGCCGGTCTTCACATCGAACGAGATATCATCGATGGCCGGAGTCTCCCCGTACTTCTTGACGAGGTTGCGTACGGCTATGGACATAGGATGCGCTGGGTTTGTTACAGTGACTGCAGGATTGGTCGGAACGTGCAGAGACAAATGTAGCGAAGCGGCGAAAAAGAATCAATATCGCACACCCCGCTCACGCTCGCCGCACCGTATGGAACACGGGAGGGCCCCCGTTTGCTCCCGGCGTGTGCACGTGCGATTTCCCGGCCGGGCGGGGCCTCAGGAAGCGGGCTTGCGGGGCATGATCATCCATGCCACAAGGTAGACGAAAAGGCCCGGGACGATGCCGGTGAGGAGGTCCAGGACCACCACGAGCAGGCGGGCGACCGTCGGGTCGACCTCAAGGTATTCGGCGATCCCGCCGCACACGCCGGCGAATTTCTTGTCGGTGTCGGAAAGATAGAGGCGTTTCATGATGGCTCCGGTTGAGTGCCGGGAAATTGTGGTTCAGGGGGAAATTCCCGACATTTGATACGTACGGAGGGACAATGCAGTTTCGCAAGAAAATGATGGTCATCGGTGACAGGGTCCTCCTGCAGCTCGAGGACGGGCAGGACAGGACCAAGTCGGGCCTCTATCTCCCCGCCTCCGTGCGGGAGAAGGAAAAGGTCGCGATGGGGCGCGTGGTGCGCGTCGGCCCTGGCTACCCCATTCCGAACCCGAACTACACGGAAGACGAACCCTGGTCGACTCCCAAAGAGCCGATGCGGTACATCCCGCTCCAGGCCAAGGAAGGTGACTATGCCATCTTCCTTCGCGAGCAGGGGGTGGAGGTGGAGTTCGAGGAGCAGAAGTACCTCATCGTCCCCCAGTCGGCCGTGCTGATGATCGTGCGCGACGAGCTTGCAGAGTCGTGACGCCTGCCCGGTGCCGGCCGCACGCGACCGGCACCGGGACACCGTCGTCAGGCGACCGTAACGTCCTTCGCCAGGTAGACGTCCTGTATCGCGTTGAGGAGCGCCGCGCCGTCCTTCATCGGCCGCTGGAACGCCTTCCTCCCCGAGATGAGGCCCGTGCCTCCCGCCCTCTTGTTGATCACCGCCGTCTTGACCGCCTCGGCGAGATCGTTCTCGCCGGAGGCCCCGCCCGAATTGATGAGTCCCGCGCGCCCCATGTAGCAGTTGGCCACCTGGTATCGCGTCAGGTCGATCGGGTTGTCCGTGGTCAGCTCGGTGTAGACCTTCTTGCTCGTCTTGCCGAAATTGAGGGCGGTGTACCCGCCGTTGTTCTCCGGCAGCTTCTGCTTGATGATGTCGGCCTCAATCGTGACGCCCAGGTGGTTGGCCTGGCCGGTGAGGTCGGCGGAGACGTGGTAGTCCTTTTCCTTCGTCTTGAACGCGGCGTTGCGCGTGTAGCACCAGAGGATGGTCGCCATCCCGAGCTGGTGCGCGTGCTTGAAGGCTGCGGTCACCTCCTGGATCTGCCGCTTCGATTCCTCGGACCCGAAATAGATGGTCGCCCCGACCGCGGTCGCGCCCATGTCGAAGGCCATCTCCACGTCGCCGAACATGATCTGGTCATACGTATTCGGGTAGGAGAGGAACTCGTTGTGATTGACCTTCACGATGAAGGGGATCCTGTGGGCGTATTTCCGCGCGACCGATCCCAGGACGCCGAACGTCGATGCGACGGCGTTGCAGCCCCCCTCGATGGCGAGCTTCACGATGTTCTCGGGATCGAAATAGGCCGGGTTCGGGGCGAACGAGGCGCCGGCAGAATGCTCGATGCCCTGGTCTACCGGGAGGATCGACAGGTAGCCCGTGCCGGCGAGCCGGCCGGTGTTGAAGAGCTGTCCCAGCGACTTCAGGACGCCCGGTTTTCTGTCCGATCCGACCCAGACCCGGTCGATGAAATCCGGCCCGGGGAGGTGAAGCGAGGACTTAGGCACGGTTTTACACGTGTGCTCCAGGAGCGTCTTTGCGTCCGCCCCCAGTAATTGCTCGATCTCTTTGAGCTGCATTACCGCGTTCTCCTTGGGAATGTTTGGTGTGCGATGCCGGGTCAAAATATACCCAAACGCCGGCGGAGTTACAACGGTAGAAATTCCCTCCTGCGGTAACACTTTGTGCCAAAAAAGACAACTCTGTCGCCTTGTATGTACAGACTTAGCCCATATCCGCCGCAATTTGGGCAGAACCTTTCTGGCATGATATTCGTATATAACTCAGAGGCTCGCACAAAGCGCAGAGAGGAGGCACCCATGAGAATCCAGTATCGGTTCGCGAAACTCTCGAGAGACGAACGGGAGCTGCTGGAGATGGTGCTGCTGGAAGAGATGGATATGCAGCGCTGGTTCACGATCACGTACAGTGCGGCGTTCGGCAAAGAGCTTTTCCTCTCGCTCAACTGAAAGACAGGCGGATTTTACGACAATGAGAACCATAACGATCACGGCATTGATGGCAACGCTGGTGGCGATTCCGTTCATCCTCCGCAGGCACCGGGCGCAGGTCCGCACGATCCGCGCCGACTCGGGAACGGATGATCCCCGCCGGTACGACGTCTTCGATTTCGTAAGCTGACATACGGAAATCTCGCGACGCGTCCATTGGTGGGAATGGACGCGCTCGTCCGGGTGACAGGGGATACGCTGGTGGGTCGTATCCCCTGTCCCATTTTTTCCCGGTCATTGCGAGCGCTCTTTGCGAAGCGCGTCTTTTGCGTGGCGCCACCGGCGCCACAATCTGCCCCGAAATTTCCCCTTGCAACTCTCGCCTGTTCACCGTATCTTGCTTGGCAAGCTACTGTACACCGTTTTGCACTTTTAATGGTTCCGTTGGTTTCGAGGCTCTCCTCTGGAACGGACAGCACGTGCCCGTGTCGAGCGGTGGGAGTTGAGGGAGAACACCCGCTAACCGGCCTGTAAGCTATTAAGAGGCAAACACCAGGTGCCCCCGCGGGGGCGGCTCTGCCGTACGTTTCCAGCACTAGTGTCAATAAAGGAGATCCCGATGGAACAGGGTGTCGTGAAGTGGTTCAACGGGGCCAAGGGTTACGGGTTCATCAAGCGCGATTCGGGCGAGGACGTGTTTGTCCACTACAAGGCGATCGTGGGCGAGGGCTACAAGACGCTGAATGAGGGGGACAAGGTCCAGTTCGAAGTCGAAAAAGGGCCCAAGGGGCTGCAGGCGTCCAACGTCAGCAAAGTCTGACGGCGGCGCGGAGTTACGGTGCCGGCCCCGGCGCAATTGCCGGGGCTTTTGTGTTTCACTCTTGATGTAAGCAGAAGGAACAGTGCATGACTGGCACGGTAAAATTTTTCAACGGGGCAAAAGGGTACGGGTTCATCACGGCCGACGGGGGGGAGGAGATTTTCTTTCACCAGAGTAACGTGAAGCAGACCGGCTTCCGCGATACGCTGAAGCAGGGCGACCTGGTGTCGTTCGAAATCAAGACCGAGCAGAAAGGAAAACGGGCGATCAACGTCGTCCGCCAGTAACGTCGGTATGGACACGGTCCGCGTCGGCCTTTGCACCGGCCTCGGGCCGCTCTCGGAGGGGGACCTCGCCGCGAGGCTGGGGGGACCGGATATTCTCCTCTTCCCGGAGCTCGTCGATGGCGGATACGCACGCCTGAAATCGGGAGGAGAGCCGCACCGCGCGGGAGATCCTCTGCTGCGGCAGTTTTCGGCGGCCTCGCGCACCGTTGCCCCCGCGTGCATCGCCGGCAGCGTATTCCTCCTGCAGGGGAGCCCCGCTCCCGCCAACGCGAGCCTGGTCTTCCAGGGCGGCCGCGTGATCCACAGGTACGACAAGATCCACCTCTTCCGCCCCACCGGGGATCACCTCTACTTCCGCGCCGGGTCCCGCATCCGCACGTTCCGGCTCCGCGCCGGGCGCTCAACACTCCGCTGCGGCGTCATCATCTGCTACGACCTCCGGTTTCCCGAGCTTGCCAGGGCCATGACACGGATGGGCATGGACATCCTCTTCATCCCCGCCCGATGGCCCGCCGCGCGCGACGACGCCTGGCAGACGCTGCTGAAGGCCCGGGCGATCGAAAACCAGGTTTTTGTCGTGGGGTGCAATGCCGGGGGGGAGGAGGGGGGATGGTCCTACGCGTTTGACCCGACGGGAGTGAAGATCTTCGACAGCCACGACGCGCCCGGGGACGAAGCCCACGCGCTCGCGCTCGACCTGGGGCGCATCGACGAGGCCCTCCGGCTGCACCGGGGACTCGCCGAGGCGGTGGTGCTACGATCGTCGCCGCTTCGGCGCCGCGTGACGGCGCGCCGCGGGCGCGCCCGCTGAACGCCTGGCGCCGTGCTCGCGGCTCGCGACCGTGTGCACGCCGCCGCGGATCCGGTAATCGGCGGTCACCTTCATCCATTTCGGCGACGCACAGCGGACGAGATCTTCCAGGATCCTGTTGACCGCGTGCTCCTGGTAGATGCCGACGTTCCTGTAGGAGAGCAGGTAGTACTTGAACGACCGGAGCTCGATCAGCACCCGGGCCGGGACGTAGGAGACCGTGATGGTGCCGAAATCGGGGAGTCCCGACCAGGGGCAGACGGCGGTGAATTCGTCCGTGTCGATATCGACGACGATCTCCTTCCCCGGGTATTCGTAGGGAAACGTCTCGAGCGCGGCCGTGTCGATGGAAGACTCCGGCGCGGCATCGTAGCGCCGGTCAAGCGGTTGCGTCATCGGTCTCGCGGATCTGTCCGGTGAATGGTCGTGCCGTACGACTGCGGCGGGAGATAATATATGAGAATCGTCCTGCAAATGAAAACCGGCCCCCTTCTCGTCTCACTCCTCGTGGGGCTCTGTGTCGCGGGGTGCGCGGGGACATCGCGGCCCGTCGCGGAACCCTCCGAGAGAGGGTGGGTCTCCCGCGAGATCCTGGATACACCCCCCTACGCGGCGTTCAAAGCCGGGTACGACACCGCGACGATTATGCCGGCGCTGGTTTCCCTCATCAGCGGCGCGAAAGAGGGGGTGGACGTGACCGTTTTTTTCGGCGGGTGGTGCCCCGACAGCAAGAGGGAGGTTCCGCGCTTCCTGAAGCTCGCCGATGAGGCGGGCTTCCCCCCCTCCAGCATCAGGCTCTACGCGCTGGACCGGACGAAGAAGAGCGACGACGGGATGACGGATACGTTCGGCATCACGCGCGTGCCGACGTTCGTCTTCATGAAGGAGGGGAGGGAGCTGGGGAGGATCACCGAGTTCCCCTCGACCACGATCGAGGGGGACGTCGTGACGATCCTCGCGAAGGGATTGCCGCGATGACCGTCAGGCGTGCTGGTAGGCCATCGCCTTCAGCAGCATGATCCGCTTCTGGATCGGCGGGTGCGTGGAGAACAGGTCCGCGAAAAATCCTTCCTTGCCGTCCAGGTTGCTCCCGAGCGGGTTGGCGATGCAGAGGTGGGCGGTCCCCTGTTTGATCGAGCGCGTCGGTTCGACCGCGGCGTCGATCTTC
>Ga0335081_10006437_pt1 | contig 18703 bp, 17 predicted proteins | sample Lox_Sample_35_FD_206713 | JGI IMG/M metagenome (GOLD analysis project Ga0335081, IMG submission 206713) | Soil microbial communities from Loxahatchee National Wildlife Refuge, Florida, United States - Lox_Sample_3.5 | ecosystem: Environmental > Terrestrial > Soil > Wetlands | place: USA...
CGCACGGACTCGGCCATGCGCCGCGTGAAGTTCGGGTCGCGCTCAGCAGCCTTAGCCAGCGCCTCGTAGGCTCCTTCGATGTGGTCCTCGTGGTGGCAGATGAGGCAGAGATCGCCTCCCGAGCGGATGAACTCGACAGCCGCCTTGCCAACCGGCGCCGCCGACAAAACTCCTTCCATCTCCAGATCGTCGGAAATCACAAGCCCCCGGTAGCCGATTCGCTGGCGAAGAATCTCGCTGATCCATTTTTTGGAGAGCGATGCCGGAGTTCTGTCGCCCGTGATCTGCGGATACGCCGCGTGAGAAACCATCACAAATGGCATGTGCTGCCGAAGTGCGCGATAGGGAAAAAGATCCTCGGGCCAGAGTTCTTTCATCGGTTTTTCGATGACCGGCAGATCATGATGGCTATCCAGCTTCCCTTCGCCCAGGCCCGGAAAGTGCTTGCCGCAGCCGAGCACCCGAGACTGGCTCAGGCCGGCGAGGAACTCGCGGGCGTAGGTCACTGTTTCATGCGGATCGCAGGAGACCGCCCGTGAACCCATCACAGGGCGTGAGGCTTCAAATGCCAGATCAACAGCAGGAGCAAAATCGACGTTGAATCCTAGATCCCGGCAGTTTTCGCCGATGATCTGTCCGTGTTTACGGAAAAGCCTGCGGGAGCCGGTGGCAAATACCTCAGCCGCCGACGGTGTGGAACCCAGGACATCGCGAAAACGGTCGACGCTTCCGCCTTCGAGATCGACGCAGGTGAGGAGTGGCGGGGAAATGCATTGCCGGCAGTCGCGCAACAATCGCCAGGTTTGCTCAGGGTTTTGAATGTTGCGCGCGAACAAGATTACGCCGGCCGGCTGAAGTCGGGTCAGCAGCGCAGCGAGCCGCGGCGACATTTCGGTGCCGTCAAAGCCAATAACAAGAACTTGGCCTGCGGCCCCGTGCTTCTTCGCTCTAGCCGTCATATACGAAAACTCAGATTTCCTTTTTCAATTCGGCTAGAAGATTCAGCGCTTCCAGTGGTGTAAGCCGGTTCAAGTCGACTTCTCGTATTTTCTCCAGCACGGGTTGCGATAGCGGCGTGAAGATGGTCAACTGCGTCGCCGGAAGTTCGGAACCGGGCGAAAGATGTCCGGTGGCAAGCCGTTCGACTGACTCGTGTTCAACCAGAACTTCGCGCGCCCGTGAAATCACTTCGTTCGGCAGTCCGGCCAGCTTTGCGACTTCGATGCCGTAGCTGCGATCGGCAGCCCCCGGCTCGACTCTGCGCAAAAAGACGATGCCCCCGCCAGTCTCCTTAACCGAAACGTGATAGTTTTTCACGCCGGAAAGCTGCTCGGCCAGCTCCGTCAACTCAAAGTAATGCGTGGCGAACAGTGTTTTGGCCCGTACGCGAGCATGCAGATATTCGATGGCAGCCCAGGCGATTGCCAGCCCGTCATAGGTCGCTGTGCCGCGCCCAATTTCGTCCAGCAGAATGAGCGATCGCGGCGTCGCCGTGTGCAGGATGGCCGCCGTTTCCGTCATCTCCACCATGAAGGTAGAGCGCCCGCGCGCCAGATTGTCGCTCGCGCCGATGCGGGTGAAAACCCGGTCGACCATGCTCATCTTCGCCGAGCGGGCGGGGACAAACGAGCCCATCTGCGCCAGAATCACAATGAGGGCCGCCTGCCGCAGATAAGTAGATTTTCCACCCATGTTCGGGCCGGTCAGCAGCAGGATCGAGTGCGTAGTGGAGTTCAAATACAAATCGTTGGGCACGAAGCGCTCGCTGCCGCCGGCCATTTCCTGCTGCTCAATCACGGGATGCCGGCCCTCGATAATTTCGAGTTCGCCACTGCTATTCTCTCCCAGGGCGACAAACTGCGGCCGGCAGTAGTTGCGCAGTGCAGCGATGTGTGCCAGCGAGGCCAGCACGTCGACTTCGGCGAGAGCCAGCGCCGTCTGGCGGATGCGTTTCGCTTCGGCGGCGATCGCGGTGCGCAGTGCGGTGAATAGTCGCCGCTCGATTTCGACAATTTTCTCCTGCGCGTCGAGAATCTTGGTCTCGTACTCTTTCAGCTCGGGAGTCGTGAAGCGCTCCGCTCCCACCAGAGTCTGCTTGCGATCGTAGTCGGGAGGCGCAAGATGCAGATTCGGCTTGGAGATTTCTATATAGTAGCCGAACACGGAATTGAACTTGACCTTGAGCGATGCAATGCCCGTGCGGCTGCGCTCCCGCTGCTCGATCTGGGCCAACACTTGTTTGCTGTTGCGGGAAAGCTCGCGTAATTCATCAAGCTGCTTATCCACCCCCACCGCGATGACACCGCCGTCGGCGAAGGTCAAAGGCGGCTCAGGGACGATCGTGCTCTCAATTCGCGTGCGCAGATCGGCGAGTTCGTCCAGAGAGCCGTGTAACGTCTTCAGGCGCTCAGCCGATAGGCGTCCCAGCGCATTCTTTGCCGCCGGAATTTTAGCGAGAGAAGCGGCCAGCGCAAGCACATCACGCGGGTTCGCTGTTTCCAGAGTTACCCGGCTCAAAAGCCTCTCCAGATCGAGAACGCCATCGAGCGCACTCCGCAGCTCTTCGCGCGCCATGAGATCTGCAATTCCAGCTTGCACCGCGTCAAGCCGGCCGTTGATCTCAGCCAGGTCAATGGAAGGCCGCAGCAACCAGGACCGTAGAAGGCGTTTGCCCATGGGCGTGACTGCACAATCGATCGAGCGATATAGCGTGACGCCCGCATCGGCGCCGGCGAACAGCGGTTCGATCAATTCCAGGTTGCGCACGGTGACCGCGTCCAGCACCAGGCAGTCTTGCCGTTCATACCAGCCGATGCGATCGACGTGATCGAGCGATCCGCGCTGTGTGGAGCGTACGTAATAAAGAATCGCGCCGGCGGCCGCTCCCGCAGCGCTCCGGCCAGCCAGTCCAAAGCCCTCGAGCGACAGAACGCCAAAATGGTTTTCGAGTAACGGTATGGCATGATCCGGCGCGAAGATCCAATCGTCGAGCGGAGTCTCAGTGCATTTCGAAGAATTTTGTTGGGGCAGCCGCCCCCGGCTGTCCGGCCGAGCCAAGCTCGGCTGCTCTTTGCCGCCCGATTCGAACAGAGGCGCTGACGACCCATACAACAACTCCCTGGGACGCAACTGCTCCAGTTCCTCCTGAACTCGGCGCAGCGCATTTGCTCCGGCGAACTCGGTGGCCCGAAACTCACCGGTCGATAAATCCAGGGCAGCGAAGCCGACCCGGTCTTCCACTTGTGCCAGGGCGGCCAGAAAGTTGTTCTCGTCCGCGCTTAGAGCGCTGTCGGCCGCCGTGCCGGGAGTGACCACCCGCGTAACTTCCCGGCGCACCAGTTTCTTGGCCAGGCGGGGGTCTTCCATCTGATCGCAGATCGCGACTTTGAATCCTTTGCGGATGAGCTTGCCGATGTATCCCTCGGCCGCATGGTACGGAACGCCGCACATGGGCACGGCAATGCCTTTTTCCTTGTTGCGCGAGGTCAGCGTGATCTGCAGTTCCTTGGCCGCTACGATTGCGTCATCGAAGAAAAGCTCGTAGAAATCCCCCAGGCGGAAGAAAAGCAGTGCGGTGGGGTGTTCCTTTTTGACGGCGGCATACTGCCGCATCAACGGCGTGGAAGGCTCGGGCATCAGCGGGACTTTGCGCGGATTATAACAAAGGAAATTGCCCTCCTTCTGTGCCGGCCAAACCGCCTGCGGTGGAAATCCCAGTTGACGCATCTTCTTCGGCAATGCTCTCCTTAGGATATGGAACTCCGCAAAGACCCCATTACCCGTTCCTGGGTGATCACGGGAGACGAACCCGCCGACGGCGGGCCGAAGGCACAAGGTCCATGCCTGTTCTGCCCGGATTCGCTAAAACCTCCGCAGGTCGTCGCGGTCACTCCCAACACAGGCGGAACGCCGTGGTCATCGCGCGCGGTGGTACACCCGAGGCCGCTGTATCACATTGAGGGCGATCCCGACCGGCACGGTGACGGGATTTACGACCGGATGGGCTCGGTCGGCGCCCATGAAGTGCTGGTCGAGAATCCTCAGCACGACCGCCATTTGTGGAACGCCGGCGACGAAGAAATCGGCCATTTCCTGCGTCTGGCCGCCGAGCGCATCCTGGATCTCAAACGCGATCAGAGGATCAAGTACGTCAGCCTTTTCAAGGATTACGGCTCGAAGGCGGGGCAGGAGTTCAGCCATCCCACCTCGCAGATCACGGCCACGATGTTCGTGCCCCGCCGCGTGCTCTATGAACTGCGCGCCGGACGGGAATATTTTCTTTCCAAAGAGCGCTGCGTGTTTTGCGACATCATTCAGCAGGAGGAGCGCCAGGCTTTGCGCGTCATCGAAGCCCGCGGCGATTATGTGGCGCTCGGTCCCTATGCCCCCCGCGTACCTTACGAGGCCTGGATTCTTCCCCGGGATCACGAAGCCGCCTTCGAGCGCACAGGATTGCTGCGCCCGGGCCTGCGGGTGAATCTCGCTGCCCTTATCCGGCGAACTCTGCAACGCGTCCGCACGATAACGGAAGAATTCCATCTTGTGCTGCATACCTCGCCGAGCAGCATGCATCCCTCGAAGAGTCTGGGCTATTGGAAGACGATTGATGACGACTATCACTGGCACATCGAAATTCTTCCCGTCATCGCTGCCAAGGCTCGCTCTTATACATTCAAGGAGGTTTATTATTCGCCCGTGACCTCAGAGACAGCGGTGATGCAGCTGCGCGAGGCAAAAATCGATGGCTGAAGCCTGTGAGAAGTGCAGTCGCATTGGAAAGCCGTCGCCCACGCTTCTTTGACTGCCTCATTTCGCTGCGGAGTGGTCAGTGATTCTACAGACGCGCGCCGGCTTGTTGTAATAGACGGCTGATTTCCCGGTTGTTCCTTACCCGCGCCCACGCCAGCGCCGTATATCCGGAGCGGCTGCGCACGTTCACTTCCGCACCGGCCGCCAGCAGCGCCTTCACCACATCAGGCTTGGGCGTTGGGTTTTGGCAGGCATAAATCAGTGCAGTCTGCCCGTTCTGATCCAGGGCGTTCACGTCTGCGGTAGTGGCCGAGGAAAGGAGTCGCTTGAGAGTTGGCAAATCTCCCTCGGCCGCGGCACGCATCAGGGCGGTCTCATCAGGATCCTGAAGGGTTTCGCCTCCGTGCCCCAGCCCCACCGGCCATGCCGCGGGGAGGATTCTGATCACCTCGACATCAACATCGCCATTCATCTTCTCCCAATCGTTCATCTTGAAAAAGCCACTCAAGACCGGCCGAATCTGCAGTCCAACGATCAACTGCCAAATCGGACTCCAGGCGCTTTCGGCGCCATCGCGCTCCTGCAACCGGAACGTGGTGAAGCCGTCAGCTGCGTTCCACTCGAAGTGCGCCTGGAGTACCCGAGTCAAGCCATGAGGCGTAGCCCATGCGACAACCGTGGCGACAAAGATTGCCGCCACCAGATATGGCCACGACCGTCTTTTGAAGCCGAGGGACACGATGAGAGCTGCAGTTCCGACGATGGCCAAAGCCAGCGTCAACAATCCCGCTCCGGCCAGAACCTCGGCGCCGACGTTCCACCATTCCAGGCGGTGATCGAGAACTCCGCCGGTGTCGAAGTGCCAAAACGGGTTCAGGTGAAGAAGGACAATGCCGAACAGGAACATCGCCACACCCGCTTCCAGGCAAGCGAGGACGGTTGACGCGTGGTGGATGGGTTTGCGAATCGAAGGGGGCACGCGAACGTTACCAGCCAACAAGAAGTATAGACGGGGTTCTGTGAGGCACGAACCAAAAGACCACAATGATAAGATGGCCGGCGGTCGAGTCAGCGGCCGACAGTCTGGGCGGGAACGGCCAGACTTCGCTGGCGCAGCAACTGCTCTGCATCAGTGGCCTGGACCGGCTGCGAGAATAGAAATCCTTGCCCGGAATCGCAGCCCAAATCCCGAAGTCGTTCGAACTGCCTGGCCGATTCAATGCCTTCGGCAATTGCTTTCATGCCCATCTTGTGAGCCAGGGTAATGATAGCGTCCACGAGGTCGCCGCTGGCGCGATCGGCGAGCATTTCGCGCAGCAACGACCGGTCAATCTTGAGGGCTTCCACCGAAAACTGCCGCAGGCAGCGAAGCGATGCGAGCCCGGCCCCAAAATTATCCAGAATCACAGCAATACCGGACTGTCTGAGACGCGAAACAACCGATGTCGTCAACTTCAAGTCGTCGAGTGCGACCTTCTCGGTCATTTCAAGTCTAAGATGCCGTGGCTCGATGCCGGCTTCCTCGATCGCGGCCTGAACCTGGTCAACCAACCGGGCGTCGCTGAGTTGTCTCAGTGAAAGATTCACCGTAATGTTCAAAGGCGGGAGTGCCGGATTTCTTCTCTGCCAATCACCCAACTGGCGGCAAGCCTCCACGATCAGCCAATGGCCGATGTAAACCAGCAGACCCGTATCTTCGGCCGCCTCGAGGAACCTGTAAGGCGAAATCAGTCCGTGCCCCGGGTGTTGCCAGCGAAGGAGCGCCTCGAACCCGATGATGCCTCTCGTCTGCAGATTAACCATCGGTTGATAGAAAACCAGGAACTGCCTGTGATCTACCGCGGCGCGCAGTTCAGCTTCCAGTGCCAGACGATTCACCGCGAGGGTATGCGCTGCCTCGTCAAACACCTCGCAGCGTGCTCCCCCCAATGCCTTGGCCCTGCGGATAGCAACCTCGGCATCATCCAGCAGGTCTTCCGCCCGTGTGTGAGATGGATTGCTTAACGCGATCCCGATGCTTGCAGAGGGCTTTACCTCATGACCCTCCGCATCCAATGCTTGCGACAAGGCAGTCGCTATCCGCTTTGCTACTCGCATGGCGTCACTCGGATCGGTGATCGCATCCAACAAAACCACGAATTCATCGCCGCCAAAGCGGCTGAGAACGAAGTCAAGATTCGATCGAGCATTGTGGCCGTGATCCGGTGGAGTGTTGTTTCGCAGGCAGGATTCGACGCGGGTGCCGATCTCGGTGAGCACTCGATCGCCGCCTGCCGCGCCGATGGTGCGGTTTAGGGCTTTGAATCCGTCCAGGTCAATGAACAGCAAAGCGTACCGGCTTTCCGGGTCGCGCAATCCGCGAACGAACCGCCGTTCCAGGCGGTCGAGAAAGAGCCGGCGATTGGGAAGGCCGGTCAAGGCGTCGTGAAACGCATTGTGCTCCAACTGCTGCTCAGCCTGTTTTCGCTCGGTAATGTCGCGATTCACGATCACCAGCTTGACCACATCGCCATCATGGTTACGGATGGCGCTGGCTGTGGATTCGAAGACGCGCCACGTGCCGTTCTTGTGGCGGATGCGGTACTCCATCTTTTTGCCGACGCCGGTCTCGCGAGCCTCGCGGGCCGCCTCCAGGACTTTGAAACGGTCGTCGGGATGGATCTGTTCGAAGGCTGAGGTTTCTCCGAGCTCCGCAGCCGAATAGCCCAGGATTCTCTTGTAAGCCGGGCTGTTGTAGAGCCGCTGGCCCTTGACGTCAACCAGGGCAATCATATCGGCCGCATTTTCGGTGATGATCTGAAATAGTTCTTCGCGGCTCGTGGAGTTTCGGCGGATCCGGCGGATGCGAAGCTGCTGAAACGCCACAATCAAACCCAGCCCAGCAAGAGTCATCCAGAACCTGATGTCGATCATAGGCAGCCGCCGGGCAGAGAGTCTCCTTCGTGATATTTATCGGCGGCTTGGTTCCTTCGCTTGATATTTGGACGCTGGAAGTGGCCAATCTGCAGGCGCTCAAGCCATCTGCCAGCGGCCCGAGATGGGCCATTTTATCGGCGCTGGCTCTGTGCCCAGAATTCTGCCGACGTGAGTACCGGAATAACCTCAAACTCAACCAGATCATTCCATTGAGCGACCCAGGCGTCCAGCAGTTGCCGGTCTCCTGCCTCCATGACTTGAAAACAGCGCATTCCGGCAGAATCCACCCAGCTTGCGCGGAATTCCAGGCCATCCGGCAACATCCGGCCGCGAAGTTGGAACCTCTCCCCCACAGGCACGGGCCCGTATTTGAAGTGTTCAATCACCATGAAGATCATGAACCGAAGTGTATTCCACCTGCGTTCTCAAGCGCCTCCCGCGGGTTGCCCACACTGCTTCTTCAGCCGTACCATGAGCTTCGCGTGCCTGATATTCGCCATTCCATACAGATCGTTGCACCTGCGGAAGCCGTCTATGCCATCGTCTCTACCGCAAAAGGTTGGGCCGGGTGGTGGGCGGCCGACATTACAGAGTCCGAAAGCACGATCCAAGTGGCATTCTTTAATCGGCAGACGATTTACCGCCTGCGGCCGACGGTGCGCGAAGCGCCCTGCCGCAGTGAATGGATCTGCGAAACCGGCGCCGAATGGAGCGGAACCCGGTTGCTCTTTCGCCTGGATCGCTCCGGTACAGGCACACTTCTGCGCTTTACCCATGCCGATTGGATGGCCGACACAGCCTATTTTGTGAATTGCACTACGACCTGGGGCGAGTTGATGTTCCGCATCAAGGCCGCCGCCGAAGGTAAGCCGCGCGGTCCGCTGTTTTTGACCGACAGTTTGGCTTACTAAGACGTATAGTAAGGGTTCATAATGTCCATGTGGCAGGGAACCAAACCATCCGCCGGCTCAAGACGTACGCCGGTTCTCAAGGATACGTCTATCAGTATTACTTCGTGGGCCAGCGGGCGGCCTTGCCGGACGATGCTGCCGCACCGGCAATCGAATTCATTTTCGATGTCAGCTCTGATCGCAGGCTGACCTATGCAGTGAGCATTTTTCTGCCGAACGAGGTGGTGAAGAAATGGGCCGCAAGTAACGGGCGTGTCCTCAACGACCCGGAAAAATATGCGGCCGCCAAGCTGCGCTTGTTCCACGCGTTCGATGAGTTCGAAGACATGAAGGCGGAAGGACGGCGCCTGGTCGTCGACTTCGCTTTCCTTCAAGATGCTTTATCCGCGCTGGGAGTCGACTGACGCGCGTTTGTGATCCTGATCACACTCTGCCGTGACTCACCACGTTGGCTGCGCCTCATTCTCTGTGCAGACTATAATGCGTGGGATGAAAAGGGGTTTGGGGGCTAAGCCCTTGGTGGGTTGCGCTAAGCTTCTATTCCTCTGATACTTACCTGACATATGCCTCTGCTCTGGTTACGCTTCGCGCTGGCCTGCTACTTCATCGGGCTGGTTTATGCCTTCGTAGCCCTGAGCCGCACCAGCGACCTGTTCAGCCGCATCGCCCTGCACGCCGCCAGCCTGGGGATGGTGTTTCATTTCGTTTCCCTTGCGGAACTCTTCCTTTCCGGTCACATGGTCTGGACCTCGGTGCATAACGGCGAGTCGCTGCTGGCCTTCATTTCCATGAGCTTCTTCATGGTCATCTACGCCATCTACAAGACCACTTCACCCGGCGTGGTTGTCTTTCCGGTGGTTTTCTTTCTGACTTTTGTGGCCGCTCTGGACGAGCAGCCCGTCCTGCTGACCGCGTTCGTCTCGCACAAGGGGTGGCTCGCTGCCCATATCTTCCTGATCTTCACGGGATACGCCGCTCTGCTGGTGAGTTTCGGAGCCAGCCTGCTCTATCTCTTGCAGGAGCGGCGGCTGAAGGCCAAGAAGCCCAGCAGTTTGATTTCTTTCCTGCCGGCCCTGGAAGTCATCGACCAGATCGGCTACCGTTCACTTCTGCTCGGCTTTCCTTTCATGACTCTTGGACTGATCACCGGTTCGGTGGTGGCCATCACAACCTATGGTCACGTGGACTTTCTCGATCCCAAAGTGTTGCTTTCGCTATTGATGTGGGTTGTGTACATGGTAATGGTCTTCACCCGCTGGAATTCGGGGTGGCGCGGGCGCCGTGCTGCTTTCCTGGCCACATTCGCCTTTGTAGCCGCTCTGGCTGCCTGGGCGGCGAATTATTTCTCTGCGATCCACAGGTTCGCTGCCTCATGAGATATCAGCTCATCGGCGTGAATCACAAAAGCGCTCCGCTGGAGGTGCGGGAACGGCTCGCAATTCCCGAGTCGCGCCTGCCCGATACCTGCCGAGAACTTACCGCCTACCCAGGGATCGAAGAGGGCATGGTGATTTCCACCTGCAACCGGGTGGAGGTGATTACTCATACGGTCAACGGCTCCGCCGACCTGCGCGGTTTTCTCCACAGCCACTTTCATCTCAAGCCGGAAGAGGTCGATCCGCATCTTTACGAGTTTCGCGAAAAGGACGCCGTGCGGCACATTTTCCGCGTGGCCTCGAGCCTGGATTCCATGGTGGTCGGCGAGGCGCAGATTCTCGGCCAGGTGAAAGAGGCTTACGCCACGGCCCGGGCCGTGGGCGCGGTTCGAGGACAGCTCGATCAACTCTTCAGCCGGGCCTTCGCCGTGGCCAAGCGCGTGCGTACCGAAACCGAAGTGGGATCTTCCTCGGTTTCCATTGCTTCCGTGGCGGTGGAGCTGGCCAAAAAAATCTTTGGCGACCTGCACGGCAAGACTGTCTTTATCGTCGGCGCCGGCAAAATGAGCGAACTGGCTGCCCGCCACCTGATGGCCCATGGCTGCGCCTCGATCTTCGTTGCCAACCGCACCTATGAGCGCGCCATCGGCCTGGCGCAGAAGTTCAATGGTCAGGCGATTAAGTTCGACGATCTATATTCCACCTGCGACCGCGCCGATATCGTCATCACTTCCACCGGCGCGCCCCATGCCATTTTCCGCCGCGAGCATGGCGAGCAGTTTCTCGCACGCCGCAAGAACCGGCCCATGTTCTTCATCGATATCGCGGTTCCCCGCGACGTTGCGCCCGAGATGGGCAAGCTCGACGGCATCTTCACCTACGATGTCGACGACCTGCAGCAGGCCGTGGCCGGCCATGTCGCCGACCGCCGCCAAGAGGCCGAGCGCGCCGAAGCCATCATCGCCAGCGAAGTCGAAAAGTTTGAAGCCCGCGCCCACACGCTCGACGTGGTGCCGACGATTGTTTCGTTGCAAGATCATCTGGAGACAATTCGCCAGGCCGAAATCGATCGCGTGCGCGGACGCATGGGGCAGTTGACGCCCGAGCAAGAGATTGCCATCGAAGCCCTGACCCGGGGCATCATCAATAAAGTGATGCACACGCCGATTACGACGCTGAAAACAGCAGCCAAAGAAGCCGAGGCGACGACCGTCGTCGATGTGGTGCGGCGTCTGTTCAACCTGCAGGTAAAGGCAAAGGATGCACAGCAGAAAGATGCCCAGCCAGTCTCGAAAAAAGATAAAGATGAGGTAGGGTCGCGCCGGTGATGGCACGCCTTCGCATCGGCTCTCGCGGCTCGCAGCTCGCGCTCTGGCAGGCTAACCACATCTCCGCTTTGCTCCATGCACGCGGCTACGAGGTCGAAATCGAAATCATCCACACCACTGGCGACAAAATTCTCGATGTCGCCCTGGCAAAAGTCGGCACCAAGGGCATGTTCACCAAGGAAATCGAAGAAGCCCTTGCCGCAGGCCGAGTCGATCTGGCCGTCCACTCGCTCAAAGACTTGCCCACCGAGCTTCCAGCAGGATTTGAGATTGCGGCCATCACCCAAAGGGAAGACCCGCGCGATGCTTTCTGCTCGCGCAAGTATTCGCGGATCGAAGTCTTGCCGCGGGGCGCGCGCGTCGGCACTTCCAGTCTGCGTCGCCAGGCGCAACTCAAGGCCATCCGCCCCGATCTCGAGATTCATCCGCTGCGCGGCAACGTCGATACGCGCCTGCGCAAGCTCGAGCAGGGCGAATACGATGCCATCATTCTCGCCTCGGCCGGTCTGAGGCGTCTGGGCAAAACGGAACTCGTCAAGCAAATCATTCCTGCGGAAATGATGTGCCCGGCGGCCGGACAGGGAGCCTTGGGCATCGAAATCCGCGAGGGCGACGCCGCCACGCGCGAGCATCTCGCCTTCCTCAACGATCCTGGCGCGCGTGCCGCCACCACCTGCGAACGCGCGCTGCTGAATCGCCTGGGCGGAGGTTGCCAGGTTCCCATTGGAGCGTTCGCTGAGGTGCAGAACGGCAAACTGCATCTCGAATCGATCGTCGCCGATCCCGACGGCTCGAAACTCCTGCGCGACTCGCGCGAGGGCCATCTCGATGATGCCGAAAAACTCGGCAACGATGCAGGCAGGGCGCTCCTGAGTCGTGGCGGAGACGAAATTCTCGAAACGGTTTACGGCCGCGGGTTAGCCGTTCCGCCGCAGCCATGAACCGCTCATGACCCGTAACGTACTTCTGCGGCTTCTCGGCGGTACAAACTCCGGCGCTCTCCGCCGCTGGATCAATCTCTGGCCGCCGTTTCTGGGCATGGGGATCCGCGTCAAGCGCATCGCGCCCGACATGAAGGCCGTCGATGTCGAGATGAAGCTGCGCTGGTGGAACGCCAATTATGTGGGTACGCATTTCGGCGGATCTCTCTTTGCCATGACCGACCCTTTTTATATGCTCATGCTGATGGTAAACCTGGGCCGCGACTACATCGTTTGGGATAAGGCGGCCAGCATTCGCTACCGCAAGCCGGGAAAAGCTACCGTGCGCGCCGAGTTTCGCCTGACCGACGCACACCTGGACGAGATTCGTGAGAAGCTGGAAACTCTACCCAAGTACGAACCGGTCTTCACGATTGAGGTGAAAGACGAAGCTGGAGTTGTGATCGCCGAAGTGGAAAAAGTGCTGCACGTGCGCAAGAAGACCTCATCTCCAGAGCGATTACCGGCTGGACGGGCCGAATCCACCGATCGCTCCGCGAGCATTAGAAAGTAGCCGGCATGTATATCCCTGAACATTTTCGTGTGCGAAATCACGCCGATGCGATTGCATTCATGCGAGCCAATCCGTTCGTCGTCCTGGTGTCGGCCACCGAATCCGGCCCGTTCGCCAGCCACATTCCAGTGATCTTGCGTGAAATCGGAGGACGATTGATCATTCGCGGTCATTTCGCCAAAGCTAATCCGCATTGGCAGCATCTCGAGCGGCAAGCGCAGTGTCTGGTGATTTTCCATGGACCGCATTCCTACGTCTCGCCAACCTTGTACACGAACCGCGAGAGCGTCCCCACCTGGAACTATGGAGCGGTCCACGCCTACGGTGAGGCCCGCTTATTTTCCTCGCCCGGAGACCTGCTGCCCATGCTCCACGATCTGATGGGCACTTTCGAGCCCGCGTACGCCCAGCAGTGGGCAAGTCTCACCGATGCATACCGTGAGCGCATGTTGAATCACATTGTTGGGTTTGAGATTGCAGTCTTGCGGATCGAGGCCAAGTTCAAGCTGAGCCAGAACCGCACCAAAGAAGAACAGGCAAATGTCATCGCGGCTCTGGCCAAGGCGGAAGACACAGCAGTTTCAGGAGTGGCCCAGCTCATGAAGGAGCAGGGGTTGGGCGGTCCTGCAAAGAAGGAAAGCGAATGAAACGGCGCGCGCTTTCCGGAGTGCGAGTGCTGGTTGGCCGTGCCCGCCACCAGGCCGGGGCGCTTTCCCGCGAACTGCGGAAACTGGGCGCGGAGGTGCTGGAAATTCCTTTCATCGAAATTCGCAAGCCTCGTTCCTATGCTCCGCTCGATGCGGCGCTCAAGAATCTGTGCAGGTACGACTGGCTCGTTCTTACCAGCGCCAACGGTGTCGAGGCGATGTGGTCGCGGCTGGAGAAGGCTTTGAAAGGGCGCGGCTTCAGCCGTGCCGGCGGCGAACTGCCAACTCCGGCGGCTTTAGCCGTCAAGGGCCGTCTCCGTGTCGCTGCCATTGGGCCGGCGACTAAGAAAGCCATCGAGCGCCACGGCGTGAGGGTCGATGTGGTTCCTAAGGAATATGTCGCGGAATCGGTTGTGCGTAGCCTGCGCCGGAGGGTAAGAGGGGAGAACGTGTTGCTCGTGCGCGCCAAGGTTGCCCGCGACGTCATCCCGCGAGAATTACGCCGTGCAGGCGCAACTGTAGATGTGGTGGAAGCCTACGAAACTGTAGTGCCGCAGTCGTCACGCGCCCGGCTGCGAAAGATGCTGGCCAACCCACGCCGCCGGCCGCATGTGGTCACTTTTACCAGTTCGTCCACGGCGCGGAACTTCTGGGAATTGCTCGGGGCCAGTGGAAGACAGAAGCCAAACCTCAAGGGAGTCCTCATGGCTTCGATTGGTCCTGTCACATCTTCAACTTTGCGGGAACTGGGGTTGCCAGTGAATATCGCGGCCAGGGATTTCACGATTCCCGGGCTCGTCGACGCCATCCGGCGCGCCATAGCCGATGCTGCATCCCCCAGGTGATACAGGTGATCCTCAGCTTGACACATGCAAACCCTAAATCTAAATTGCCGGGATGAAACCGAAGGCGATCTACCTGACACTCTGTTTCGCAGGAGCGGTGCTTCCGTATTGCGAGTTCGTGCCGTGGGTCACGCAGCATGGGTTGAACCTGCCGTTTCTGTTGCACGAACTGTTCGCGAATCGGATCAGCGCGTTTTTCGGCATGGATGTGCTGGTTTCGGCAGTGGTCCTGATTACATTCATCCGGGTCGAGAGCGTTCGGCTGAAGATCCGCGAAGATGGATTCCTGTGCTGGCCGTTCTGCTCGTAGGCGTCTCGCTCGGGTTGCCGATGTTCCTTTACATGCGCGAGCTCCGGCTGGAAGAACTTAAGCTATTCAGTGCCAATGCTGCTCCCGCCTGATTCAGTTCTACTCGTTCAATGAGCAGCTGCAATCCGCCGGGGGAACGTGCGCCAGCAGAAAGTCGGCTACGCGCTGATAGGCGTCGATCTGATTTTCCACCCGGGCGAAACCGTGGCCCTCGTTCTCGTAAATCTTGTAATCGACGGTTCCACCGCGCTTCTTGATGGCCGCGACCACCTGCTCCGTTTCTGACTTCGGGCACCGCGGATCGTGACCGCCCGCAAGCAGCAGCAGGGGCGCCTTGATCTGATCCACGAAATTGATGGGCGAGCGGTCCTCGTAGCGCGCCTTGTTCTTCTCCGGGTCGCCCATGGTGGCAAGATCGCTTTGCTGCAGCACGGGGTCTTCGTTCTGAATTTCGGTAAACCAGTTTACGAACGGCACAATGGGAACGCCCGCTGCCCACACGTCCGGCGCTTTGGTCACGGCCATCATGCTGAGGTAGCCGCCATAGCTTGCGCCCATCACAGCAATTTTTTTCGGATCCAGATGGCCGGTTTGCTTAATCCAGTCGACGCCCGCCAGCACGTCCTGCAGGTCGCCACCGCCCATGTCGAACAAATTAGCCTGCTGGAAATCCTTCCCATATCCGGTCGAGCCGCGATAATTGGGTGCCAGCACCATGTATCCCTGGTTGACGGCGTATTGGATGAAGCGGTTAAACGAATTCAGGGTTTGTGCCGTCGGCCCGCCGTGGATGTAAACGATGGCCGCATTCTGCCCGTTGCGCGCCATGTTGAAGGGCACGTAGAGAAAGGCAGAGATCGTCCACTTGCCGTCGCGGCTGGGATAGTGAACCAGGTAGGGTTCAACCATGTCGTCCGAGCGGACTCCGCCGACGAGAGAATGAGTTATCTGATGTGATTTTCCAGTAGCTAAATCGTAGACCCAGAGGTCGCCAGGTTCCGTCGGGCCGTTGTGATAGTAGAGCAGGCGAGCGCCGTCTTTCGTGAATGCCGAATGTCCGCCGGCAGGTTCGTTCAATCCCTTCGCAATGGGAAGAGCCGTGAACTTGCTGGTCCCAAGATCGTGCAGGTAAATATCTTCGTTACCGTCGACATTGGCTGTGAAGGTAACGCGCTTGCCGTCCGGAGAGAATTCGCTGCCGCGAAGTTCCCACTTGTCCCTGGTCAGCCATGAGATTTTCTTGGTCGCAATGTCCAGAAGGCCGATGTTTTCGTGACCATTCGCGCCATTCGAGGTGAATAACACGTGACTGCCGTCGGGAGAAATATCGTCCGCCTCATAAAGCTGCTCGCCCTCATGCGGGGTAAGCAGCGTGCTCCTGGCGGTGGCTACGTCCGCGACAAAAATGTTCGAATCCGTGCCTTTTGCCTGCTCCTGTGCATAGACAATGTATTTCCCGTCTTTCGACCAGATGGGGTTTGAGTTCAACTTGTCCTGCGGGGTATTCGATGTGAGGTGCTTTACCTCGCGCATGAGAATGTCGTAGATATCGATCTCATAGGCTGCCGAGGTTTTCGGCTTCACCAGGTACGCCAGATAGCGGCCATCGGGCGACCACGTCGGGTCCATTTCGGCGATTTCGCGCGTCTGCGTTAGATTGACCACCCGCCCACTTTTTGGCGAGACAAGAAAAATGTCCCATAGTTCGTCGCCGTCATAGTCGGATTGGTAGGCGATCCACTTGCCGTCCGGCGACCACGCTGGCGCGCTCTGACGCTGGTCGCTGACCGTAAGCTGCGTCGGCCACCCGCCCTCGGCAGAAACCAGCCACAGGTTGTTCCGTCCGCTCATGTTCGAGATGAAAGCGATCGATTTACCGTCAGGCGACCAGGTGGGGCGCCCGATCTGCCGCGTCATGTACAGTTTTTCGATGGTCAGGCTTCGCGGCTCAACCTGCGCGTTGGGTTTGGAGGCAATCTGCTTGGGATCAGTGATGGCATGGGGCGCGGCAAGGATCTGAGCGACAGCGGCCTCAGAAAGAACGGTGCTCATGAGTATGACAATAGCAAACGAAACGAAAGCACGCATGAGATCAAAACCCATGGGATGACTCGAGGTGAGAACAAAAAAGTTTACCAGACCGTGTGTCTCTTATGCCTTCGCGTTCTTGTGCATTTCCACCGTGCTCCAGGTTTTGTCGGCCGCGTGGCAGAGGTTTTCCAGGGAACAGTCAACGCATTTCGGTTTGCGCGCGTAGCACAGCTTGCGGCCATGCCAGATGATCTGGTGGGCAAAGAGAATCCATTTCTCGCGCGGGATCACATTCATCAAGTCCTGCTCAATCTTCTGGGGGTCGGTGTTGCTGGTCAGTTCGAGGCGGCGGGAGATGCGGGTGACGTGGGTGTCGACCACAACGCCATCGGCCTTTTTGAACCACGTACCCAGAACCACATTGGACGTCTTGCGCGCCACGCCGGGCAGAGTCAGGAGCTGCTCCATGTTATCGGGAACCCGGCCGCCATAATCGGCAACGATCTTCCTGGCGGCGCCGACCACCGATTTCGACTTGTTGCGAAAGAAACCGGTGGAGCGCACGTCGGGTTCCAGTTGCTCCGGCGTGAGAGCAGCGAAATCTTGAACGGTTGGATATTTGCGAAACAAATCGGGCGTGACACGGTTGACATTCACGTCCGTCGATTGGGCGGAGAGAATGGTCGCGACCAAAAGCTCCCATGCGCTCGAGTGCGTTAAAGCGCACGTAACGTCGGGGTAGAGCTGGTCCAGACGCTTGAGGATTTCCGCGATGCGCTCAGGAGCCAGCGGATTGTATCCGCTCTTCCTTTTCGCCGAGGATATCTTTTGACTTTTCTTGGCGCGAGCGGGTGAGCCCGGGCGAACCTCCTTGCTGTGAACTAGCTGCTTCGACCCGCCTTTTGCAGGGGCGGGCCGTTTCGACTCACCCCCAGGGCCGGTCCCTGGCACACGATCCTGGCGGCCGGTGCGTGCGGGTCGGCGGGGAGTAATGCCGCGGGGCATGGGAGCAACATCTTAGCAGAGCAAAATGAACTTTGTTGATGGCCCGTTCCCGATCTCCAATCTCCTGTACCCAGACTCTCCAAGGTCAGATGCAGCAGGGAGGCGACAAGCAAGCGATCGCACGATGTCCCTCGGTAACCGGGCCGGTCATTGACGCGGCAGGCGCGTCCCGGTAGTCTGAAACCAACTTCCCACGAATCAGGAAATATTGCTTGGCGGTGAACTCCATCCAACTCGGGCAGGTCTGGCGTAGCGATACCGACGGCCAGGACTATCTCGTCACCAAGGTTTACAACGAGCTGTTTACGCAGTTTGCTATGCTGCGGCCCGCGGGCATCGCGGCTCCCGATGCTCCCACCGTGCGCGTAAAGGTCGCTAAGAGTGCGCAGGGAGCGGCTCTACCCGGATATACGTTCACCCAGGAAGGCTCGTTCTAGGCACGCCGTTGTCATCGAAGGTTTCCGGTAGACTGGAAGTCGTGCTCTCACTCGCGGCATCGGCGATCTGAGGAGAAACTATGAATTTGGTGACCGAGAACTGTCCTCCATGACCGAAAAAATTCTGGCCGTCATTTTTATCTTCATCAAATCGGTCATAGGCCTAACCGGTTACGGCGGAATTACTCTACTCATGGCCATCGAATCGGCCTGCATTCCCCTGCCTTCAGAACTGATCATGCCGTTTGCCGGCTATCTCGTCTTCGACGGCACATTCAAGTTGCTGTGGGTGGCAACGGCCGGCGCCCTCGGCTGCAACCTGGGATCACTAGTGGCCTACGAGATTGGTTGCTACGGCGGCCGTCCGTTAGTGGAGCGCTACGGGCATTGGATCCTCATGACGCACCGCGAGCTTGATTTCGCCGACCGCTTCTTCGCCCGATGGGGATATCTCGCGGTATTCATCGCGCGGCTGTTGCCGGTGATTCGCACCTTCATCGCGCTGCCGGCGGGAGTGGCGCGCATGCCGCGCGGGCGCTTTCATATCTACACGTTCCTTGGATCGTGGCCGTGGTGCTTCGCGCTTGCCTGGTTGGGCATGAAGCTGGGTGAAAACTGGCGCGCGCTGGGGAAATATTTTCATGAGTTTGATGC
>Ga0335081_10006438_pt1 | contig 18703 bp, 14 predicted proteins | sample Lox_Sample_35_FD_206713 | JGI IMG/M metagenome (GOLD analysis project Ga0335081, IMG submission 206713) | Soil microbial communities from Loxahatchee National Wildlife Refuge, Florida, United States - Lox_Sample_3.5 | ecosystem: Environmental > Terrestrial > Soil > Wetlands | place: USA...
AAATCGCCCGCCTACCACGCCGCCAACAGTGCATGCAAGTTGTGGAAATGGTGGGTGCCCAGATACAGGCCGGTCATCAGGGTGGCGTTGTAGGCGGCGTGGAGAATCACGCTCGGCGCGAGCGACCCCGTGATGCCGCGCGCCAGCGAAAATACTATGCCCACCACCAGGATCATGGCCACGTGCGTCCAGGCGCCCCAGTACTCGGGCACGTGCATCGCGGCGAACAACAGCGCCGTTCCCGCCACTGCAAACGTCAAGCCGAGGCCGCGCTCGAAGAAGGAGAACAACACCGCGCGGAAGATGAGCTCTTCCATAAAAGGAGCCACCGTAACGGCAAACGCACTCAGCGCGTAAGCGGCTACGGGCGAGCTGAAGAGCTTTTCGAGGGGAAACGACTTGCTCTCCGGCGTGAGCGAGGATGCAAGGGCCAGCCCGACCGCCAGCACGATGCCGCCGAAGACCAGTCTCAGCGCCCCTCGGCCGCCCGGCCAGCGCCAGCGAATGCCCTCCCAGAAGGGCTGCCGGTAGTACACCCCAACCATCAGGAAGATGAAGAGGAGCAAAGGGCCGTAGAAGATCAACTGCACGACGATGGCGAACAGCGCGTTCTCATCCAGCGCTGAGACCGGCGTTTGCCAGCCCATCACCGGCCTCAGTGCCGCGTAGCCGGCGAGCGACAGGAACTGCGACAACAAGAGCCAGAACACCGTGAACACCAAAAACAGCGCCAGATCGCGGCCTCTCCAGGGCACGGGCGGCGCCGAGGGGACGCTGGCGAACGATGGCAAGGGAAAGCCTACCGAGCTGGCCTGAGCGGGCCGCATCGGCCCGGCGGAGCCGCCCTTCTCCGCCTGGCTCTCAGCCGTGAATCCGGCCGCGGGAGCCCCTGCGGATTCGAGGGCCGCCGGAGCTGCAATGGGGGCCGGTGCCCCTGCTTCGGGCTCTGCCCGTGATTCGGCGTGGCCAGCGTTCGGATTGTTTCCGGTCTCGTCGTTCATCGGATCAGGTTACTCCAGCGCGGCCGCCAGGAGCGGAATCATCAACTCGTGGTGCCCCGTCAGGGCGAAACCGCGGCTGGGCCGCCCGGCCCGCGCAGGGGCCAGGGCTGCCGGCCTGCGGACCACGTTTTCGGTGGGGCGGTAGTGCTGGATGAAGTCCAGGTTCACGGTGACCAGACTTCGCGGGGGGCGCCCCAGGTTCGCGGCCAGGCTCACGCACTTCAGGAACACCTCGGGCAGGATTACCGCCGAGCCGCAGTTCAAATACACGCCGCCACGGTGCATCTGCTTCACCAGCGCTGCCAGGAGCAGAAAGTCGCGATGCGTGGCGGCGCCGAGGGCGCGCGCATCCATGGCAGGGTGATTGTGAATGATGTCGGTGCCAATTGCCTCGTGCACCGTCACCGGCACCCGCAACCGGTAAGCCGCCGCCAGCAGACTGTAGCGGCGGAAGCGAGCGCCTCGGAGCCGGGCCAGCAATCGCCCCGCGGCTTCGCCAATGCCGATCCGGTCGCGGTCGCCGGCAATGATCGACTCGTTGAGATAGCGGCCCGTTTCATCCGCCATGCCGAAACGTCCCTTGCCGAGCACGGCCGGAACGTCTTCGGAGGTGGAACCAACCAGCGCGATTTCAAAATCGTGGATGAGGGCCGCGCCGTTCATCGCAAAGGCGGTCACGTAACCGCGGCGCAAGAGGTCGATCAGCACCGGACCCAGGCCCACTTTGATCACGTGGCCTCCCAGGCCCCAGATGATGGGCTGGTTGTCGTGCCGGGCGCGCTCGAGGGCCTCGACCACGCCGCGAAAGCTCTCGCCGGCCAAGATCTTGGGCAGCGACTTTACCCAGGCGCGCACTGACACGCCCCGTGCCGGCACGCGGGCAAAGTGCTCCACCGAAACCTTGCTCGGCCGCGAGGCGAGGGGGTAGGTGCGGACCTTGTCGAGCTTCAGCGGCTGCTGGCGGTAAATCGTCATGCGTCTTTAGATTTCGGTGCGCTCGCTCAGGGCGCCCTCACGTCACTTTCGCCTTGGTCGCGCCGCCCGAATCTCAGCATCAATCGCTGAGGGCGAGAGCTGAGCCAATCTGTGCTGCGTCGCATGGCACCGCATTCGCGAGAGCGCCCGTTGGGCCTTGATCCGCCTGATCATGCGTGACAGGAATTTCACGCCTCTCCACTCGCTCGTTCTCTTGGGTAGGACAGCGCGACGCCGGCTGCAAGTCTGGCCCAAACTACACAAGCATTCCGCGCTGAGCCTCGTCTCCCCACGGATTCAGCACCGCAATCCCGCAGCCTTCAAAATCAATCGAGTTGCGCGTGGCCACCGCCGCGCCGCGCGCGTACGCGATGGCGGCGATCTGGGTGTCAAACTGCGTCACCGGGCGGCCGGTGGCCCGCCTCGCCGAGGCAATCCGGGCAAACGCCCGCGCTGCCTCGCTGTCAAATGGCAAGATGCGGCCCTCGAACTCCTCTGCGAATATCGCCTCTACGGCCGACTCCAAGGCGGTGCGCTTCTTGCCTTTCGGAAGCAGCCCTACACCATACAGAATTTCAGCTTGGGTGATGGTGGTGGTGAATAATCGCGGGGATGGGTATTGCGCCAGCCATTGAATCACCTGAGGCGACGGGGCTGCCTTCATGACCTCCGAGAGCACGTCGGTGTCGAGTATAATCACTTGCCGAATCGAGGAGGCTGGCGCATGGGTTCTCGCCGCACGTCGGGAAGGTCTACCCATCCCACAGTTTTAAGACGCCGCCGAATGGATTCGACAAGATTCGATGATCCCGAAGGTCGCGCCGAGAGCGCTGACCTTAGAATTTCGCGCGCCTCCTCCTCCATAGACCGGCCATGATCCGCGGCGCGCATCCGAAGTCTCTTTTTCGTGCCCTCGTCGAGTTGGCGGATGGTGATGGTCGCCATGCAAGCAATGCTATCATCGCCGTCAATTTCCGCCAAGCCCTGCCCAGGCTCCGGCATTAGGCCGGCAAAGGCTCAGCGGCGGGTTGGCGCCGACTCGTGCGATCTTTCTTAGCTCGCCCGCCGCTTCAGCATCGGCGCCAGCGCCTGGCCCGTGTAGGATTTCTTGATGCGCGCCACCTGCTCGGGCGTGCCCTGGGCCACCACGCGGCCGCCCTCCTCGCCGCCTTCGGGGCCCAGATCGATGATCCAATCCGCTTGTTTCACCACGTCGAGATTATGCTCGATGATGATGATGGTGTTACCGAGGTCTGTCAACCTGTTCAAGACCTCCATGAGCTGCTTCACGTCGTCGAAGTGCAGCCCCGTGGTGGGCTCGTCCAGGATGTAGAGTGTGCGGCCGGTCTGGCGGCGGCTGAGCTCGCGCGCCAGCTTCATGCGTTGCGCCTCGCCCCCCGAAAGGGTGGTGGAGGCCTGCCCCACGTGCAGGTAGCCGAGCCCCACGTCCACGATGGTCTGCAGCTTCTGCTTGATGGCCGGAATATTCTCGAAGTAAGGCAGGGCATCGCGGGCCGTGAGGTCGAGCACGTCGGCGATGGAAAGCCCCTTGAACTTCACGGCCAGGGTCTCGGAGTTGTACCGCCGCCCGCCGCACACCTCGCAGGTGACGAAGACGTCGGGCAGGAAGTTCATTTCGATGCGGCGCAGGCCGTCGCCCTGGCAGGCCTCGCAGCGACCGCCTTTGACGTTGAAGCTGAATCGCCCCGCGCGGTAGCCCCGCTCGCGAGACTCCGGCAGCATGGCGAAGATTTCGCGGATCAGCGTGAACAATCCGGTGTAGGTGGCGGGATTCGAACGCGGCGTGCGCCCGATGGGTGACTGGTCAATCTCCACCACTTTGTCGAGATGCTCGAGTCCGAGGAGCGCCCGGTGCGCGCCCGGCTCTTCGAGCGAGCGATAGAGCTTCCGCGCGATGGCGCGGTAGAGGATGTCATTTACCAGGGTGGATTTGCCGGAGCCCGAAACGCCAGTGACCACCGTCAGCAACCCCAGCGGGAACTTGACGTCGACGTTTTTGAGGTTGTTGGCGTGCGCGCCCATCACGGCGATCCTCTTGCTGTTCGGCGCGCGGCGCGCGGCCGGCACCGGCACCCGCAAACGCCCGGAGAGGTACTGGCCGGTGAGCGACCGCGGCTCGGCCGCGATCACCGCGGGCGTGCCCCATGCCACCAAGGCTCCACCTTGCTTGCCCGCCCCGGGGCCAAGGTCGATCACCCAGTCGGCGCGGCGAATGGTCTCTTCGTCATGCTCCACCACCAGCACCGTGTTGCCGAGGTCGCGCAGGCGCTCGATCGACTGGAGCAGCCGGAGGTTGTCGCGCGGGTGCAGGCCGATGGAGGGCTCGTCGAGAACGTAGAGCACGCCCCGCAGCTTGGAGCCGATCTGAGTGGCCAGGCGGATGCGCTGGCTCTCTCCGCTCGAGAGCGAGGCTGCCGAGCGGTCAAGGCTTAAATACCCCAGACCCACGGCCAGCAAAAAGTCGAGGCGCTCGGTGATCTCGCTCAGGATGCGGCGCGCCAGCAGTTCCTGGCGCGGGTTGAGCTCCACCGCGCCAGCCACTTCACGCGCCCGGCTTACGGGCAGCGCCGTCAGGTCCGCGATGGAATGGTCCGCCACCTTCACCGCCAGGCTTTCGGGCCGCAACCTCCGCCCCTGGCAGGCATGGCACAGCGTGGGCGACATATACTGCCGGTACCAATCGTGAAACGCCTCGGAGGGGCTCGACGACACCCAGCGGTCGAGCAGGGGAATGATTCCGATGAAGCCCGCGCCCTTCGCGGGTTTGTCGGTGGGGCCGTAGAGAATCAGGTTCTGGACGCGGCGCGGGAAGCTCTCGAACGGCGTGTCGAGGTCGAAGTGGTACGCTTCCGCCGCCCGGGCCAGGCTGCGCTGCACGGAGGCTGACGTTCCGCCGGGCCCCAGGCCGCCCTTGAACAGGGGCCGTGACCAGTCCGCGATCACCTTGGCGGGATCGAAATTGTAAAGGTTCCCGAGGCCCTTGCACACCGGGCAGGCGCCGTAGACGCTGTTGAACGAGAACGAGCGCGGCTCGAGCGTGGGCACGCTCACGCCGCAATGGATGCACGCCGATTGCTGCGAGTAGAGGTGCTCCTCGCCGTCCACCACCGCCACCTGCACCAGCCCTTTGGCCAGCTTCAGGGCCGTCTCCACCGAGCTGGCCAGACGCCCCTCGATGCCCGGCTTCACCAGCAGGCGGTCCACCGCCACTTCGATGGTGTGGTTCTTCCGCCGGTCGAGCACGATGTCCTCGTCGAGGGGACGCAGCAGGCCGTCCACCCGCACGCGCACGAAGCCCTGCGCCGAGAGTTGCTCGAACATCCTGCGGAACTCGCCCTTTCGCCCGCGGACCAACGGCGCCAGGATCATGATTCGCCGGCCCGCGTCCACCGCGTCTCCGGCGCCGAGCGCCATCACCGCGGAGACAATCTGCTCCGTCGTCTGGCGGGAGATGGGCTGACCGCAGTTGTGGCAATGCGCGGCGCCGATGGAGGAATAGAGCAGGCGCAGGTAATCGTAAATCTCCGTGATGGTGCCCACCGTCGATCGCGGGCTGCGGCTGGTGGTCTTCTGCTCGATGGAGATGGCCGGACTCAGGCCCTCCACCGAGTCCACGTCGGGCCGTTCCATCTGGTCGAGGAATTGGCGGGCGTAGGCGGAGAGCGTCTGCACGTAGCGCCGCTGCCCTTCGGCGTAGATCACGTCGAAGGCCAGGCTGGATTTGCCCGAGCCGCTCAGGCCCGTCACCACCGTCAGGCTGCGGCGCGGAATTTCCACACTGATGTTCTTCAAGTTGTGCTGGCGCGCTCCTCGAACGGTAATGCGGTCGATCATGGTTAACCTGAACGCTACAGTGAGGCCAAAGGGCAAGAGTGCAAACTTTCATGCTAGGGCGGCCGCCGGCAAGCCGTCAAGCCGGCTGCGGGCGCGGTGGCCGGAAATTGCCGATTGCCGAATGCCGATTGAGCGAGTGTCCGTCGTCATCTGTCCGTGGTCCATGGCCCTTTGCCGGTTGGATTCTCCTGCCCTGAGACTTCCGCCAACCTGCTGATTCCAAAGGTGCGCTGAAATTGGGAGTCAAGTCTTACTCAATGCGGCTTCGCCGGTGGCTGCGCTGACTTCTGCTCTCTTCTCTCTACCTTCTGGCTTCTCGTTTGGAGCCGTTTACTGATTCTAAAGCACATAGTGGCTTCGTTCCGCGAATTCGACCTATTTTCCGCGTGGCCCCCGGTGGTTCCTTGCGGGCCTGCGGCTCCTGACTCCTGTTTCCTGACTTCTGCCTCCTTTTCCCTGTCTTCTGGCTTCTCGTTTGGAGCCGTTTACTGATTCTAAAGCACATAGTGGCTTCGTTCCGCGAATTCGACCCTATTTTCCGCGTGGCCCCCGGTGGTTCCTTGCGGGCTTGCGGCTCCTGCCCTGTGACTTCCGCCAACCTGCTGATTCCAAAGGTGCGGTGAAATTGGAAGTCACATCTTACTCAATCCGACCTCGCCGGAGGCTCCGCTGACATGAGGCCACTCACCACGGACCAAGGACAACCAGCCACGAACAAAAGACCTCGGAATCCGCAGTTACCCTAGCACGGTTTTGGGCAGCCGTGGAGACGATTGGGAATCCTGCGACTGTTTATTTCACCATGTAGTTTCAAGTACTTGTCCTGTTGAAAAGTTGCGACAGGAGGGTTTCTCTCGGAGCGCGGTCCCGTGCCCACGGCGGCCGCGTATTCAAGCGCCGCTGCGACCGCGCTTAAGAGCGCGTGGCTTTCGGGAGTAGTGGCGCGTAGAATGGAACGGACGCACAGTTCCGTGATGCGAGCCCCTGGGCTCGCCGGGCCTCCTCAACCATGCGCTGGGTTTTCCCGAAGAACGATCCCGGAGCCCTCGAGACCGCCGCACGCCTCACGCGCGAACTCCGGCTTCCCCCCCTCGTCGCCCGGCTGCTCGTGATTCGCGGCTTTTCGGAGCCCGAAGCTGCGGATCGCTTTCTTCACCCCCGCCTCGATCACCTGCACGACCCGTTTCTGATGGCGGACATGACGGCGGCGGTGGCGCGCGTGCGCCAGGCGATCGAGCGGCGCGAAAAAATCCTGATCTACGGCGATTACGACGTGGACGGCACCATGGCGGTGGTGGTGCTGCTCACGGCGCTGCGGGCGCTCGGAGCCTCGGTGGAAGTGCACATCCCCCACCGGCTCACGGACGGCTACGGCATGCGCGGAGCCGTGCTGGAGCGCGCGGCGGAAGCGGGCACGAAACTGGTGGTGAGCGTCGATACCGGCGTGCGTGAGTACGAGGCCCTGGGTCGCGCGCGGGAGCTGGGCCTGGATTGTATTGTCACGGACCACCACCTGGCCGGCGAGCGACTCCCGCCCGCCTGCGCCATTCTCAATCCGCATCGTACGGATTGCGGTTATCCCGACAAGAATCTCTCCGGCGTGGGAGTGGCCTTCAAGCTGGCCCAGGCGCTGCTCGGGCTCCACCCCGCCGGTCCGGCCGCGAACGGCTCCCGGCGCATGGTGGAATCCTACCTGAAGGTGGTGGCGCTTGGCACCATCGCGGACGTGGTGCCCCTGGTGGGGGAAAACCGGGTGATCGCGCATTACGGCCTGGCGGGACTGCGGCAGCCTACGGGGCCAGGCCTGCGCGCCCTCATCGCGGTCTGCGGCCTCGCCGCCGGAGAGGCGGTGACGGCGGGCCACGTGGGATTCCGCCTGGCGCCGCGCCTGAACGCCGCCGGCCGCATGGAAAGCGCGCGCGACGTGATAGACCTGTTCAGCGCCGCCGAGGCGGGGCGGGCCCAGGAGATTGCCGAACGGCTCGACCGCCTGAATCGAGAGCGGCAAGCGGTGGAAGAGTCGATGGTGGGCGAAGTCGCCGCCAAGCTCGAAGCCAGGCCGGATCTCAAGGAGCGCTTCGCGCTGGTCGTGGCGGGCGAGGGCTGGCACAGGGGTGTAATCGGCATCGTGGCGCAACGCGTGGCGGAGCGCTACCACCGGCCGGCCTTGGTAATCGGTGTGGAGGAGGGCGAAGGCGTGGGCTCCGGCCGGTCGATTCCCGGCTTTCACCTGCTCAGCGCCCTGCAGTCCGTCGCCGACGTCTTCGAGCGATTCGGAGGACACGCCCAGGCGGCGGGGTTCACGCTGGCGGAAGAGCGCATTCCGGAACTCGAGGCGCGGTTTGAGAGTTACGCACGGGCCACGCTCAAGCTGGAAGATCTTGAGCCCGCCCTGAGGGTGGACACCGAAGTCACCTTGACCGAGATCGACGGCGCACTTTACGAGCAGTTGCAGCGCTTAAGCCCGCACGGCGTGGGCAATCCCACGCCGGTGTTTGCGGCGCGCGGGCTGCGGGTGTGCGCCTCGCCCCGCGTGCTGAAGGAACGGCATCTAAAGTTGAGGGTGGGGCAGGATTCGCGCGTCCTGGATGCGCTGGCGTGGGGATGGGGACCTCGAGCCGTGGAGTGGTCGGCGGGGCAGGCGGTTGAAGCCGCTTTCACGCTGGACGAAAACGAGTATCAAGGCGTCCGGACACTGCAACTGGAGCTGAAGGATCTGCGGAGCCTGTAGCATTCCACAGCGTGGCGGCACGCCACGGGCTTCACAATCGGGCTGACGCTTGACGGCAAACGAACCTCGCCATTCCGGACGCGCCATCGCGACATCCACCGCCGCGCGCGCGCGGACGTTTCTCGGCCACAGATACCGAAGCAAATTCCTGGGTTGGCTGCTCCTCGGCGTGCTGGCAGCCGGCACGACGGCCGTAGTGGCCATCTTCCGCCGCCGGCCGCGGCGCGCGGAGCCGCCTGCCGTGGTTCCGCAGGCTCTACCGGCCGGCGCCCGGCAGGGGCTGGCCGGCTTCAGCTTCACGCGCAATGAAGGAGGCCACCCCGTATTCACGGTTCGCGCCGAGCGCAGCGTGGATTTCAAGAACGGGGAAGGCACCAAGCTCGACGGCGTGGAAGTGGAAATGTTCGGCCGCGCCGGAGACCAGCACAACCTTCTCCGCACCAAGAGCTGCCAGTACAACTCGACCAGCGGTAATTTGTCCTGCCTGGGTCAGGTGGAGATTGAACTCGACGCTCCTCCCGGCGGCGGGAATCTGCGTGGTTCCGAGCCTTCACCCTCCGGCGTTCACGGCCGGCAGCCGGTATACCTCGAGACCGCCGGGCTCTTCTACAACCAGCAGAAGTCGCTTGTGACGAGTGCGGCGCGGGTCCGATGGCGCTACGGGACGGCCTCAGGCATGGCGGTGGGGCTCGCGTATTCCACCGAGGACGGCGAATTGGAGCTCAAGCACGAGGTGACCGCGAGCCTGCCGGTCGAGCAGCCCGCCCGGCCCGGCGGGGCGCAGGCTCCGGCCGTTTTGCAGCTTGCAGCGGCTCGCCTTCGCTACTCAAGCGCAGAGCATCAGATCGACCTGAGCGGGCCGGTGCAGCTCAGGGAGGGCGCTCGGGAGCTTAACGCGGATCAGGCGAGCGTCCACCTTAACTCCAGGAGCCGGCTCACCGCCGCGTTACTCAAGGGCTCAGTGCGCGCCGAGGACCGCTCGCCGCGATCGTTGCTCAGCGCCCGGGCGGCGGCCCTTGAGGCCATATTTGACCCCTTGACGGGCGACCTCAGATCGCTTGAAGCCAGCGGGGGCGTTGAGGCGCGCTCCGGACAGGGACCCGGACGAGGCACGGCCCAACTTGCGGCGGACCGGGCGCGCGTGGACTTTGCCGGCGCGCACTTCCATCCCACCGAAGGCGTGGCGTCGGGGAATGCCCGCGTGAACCTTCAAGCGGCAGCGCAGCCCGGGGGCGGTCAGGCATCGGCAACGGCAGACCAGCCATCCGCCCCCGGCCCCTCGCAGGGTTCACTGAGGGGTGAGGAGCTGGATGCCTCGGAATTGCAATTCGCTTTCCGTCCGGCGAGCGGCACCTTGGACCGCGCTCACACCGTGGGGCCCGGCAGGCTGGTTCTGATTCCCTCCGGCGCTCACGAAGGCCGCCGGGTGGTGACCGCAGGCCAGTTCCTGATGGCCTTCGACGGCCTGGGCCGCCTGGAAAGCATGCGCGGCACCGCTCCGACGCGGATCGTGTTCGAGCCGCGCCCGGGCGCCCCTGCGGGCGGCGCGATTCCGGAATCGCGCGCCGACAATCTGCAAGCGCAGCTCGATCCGGCAAGCGCCGAGCTGGAGCGGCTCGAGCAGTCCGGTCACTTCGAACTGCTGGACGGCGATCGCCGGGCCGGTGCCGAGCGGGCCGCATACTCAGCCGACGGGCAGATCATGACGCTCACCGGAAAGCCCAGCGTGACGGACCCCGACGCCCGCATTCAAGCCGACCGGTTCCAGGTGCATCTGGCCACCCATACGGCAGACGGTTTCGGCCACGTCACCTCCACCCACTTTGGGCCTTGGCAGGAGGGGGCGCCTGGCTCGTCGATGCAACTCAGCTCTTCTTCGAGCCCGCCACCCGGAGCGCGGCCGGCGTCCGCCGCGATCGGCGGGACTCAGAAAGAGGACCCTTCGAAAGGGACCACGAACGTACTCGCCGACCGCGTGTTCGCGGATCGCAGCCTGCAATACGTTCGTTACGAGGGGCACGTGCGGGCGTGGCAAGGGGCGGACGTGCTGGAATCGCCCTCGCTCGACATTTATCGAGCCGATCGCCGGATAGTGTCGGGCGCGGGGGTGGTAACGTCTGACCTTGCGCCTGCGCCGTCGAAGCCGCCGGGGGCGGGCCGGGCCCGGCCCGCGAAACGAGGAGCCGGCCCAGGTACCCCCGGCGGCGGAGCTACGGAGCCGGTGACCATCCGCGCGGACCGGCTTGAGTACTTCGATCTCGGGCGCAAGGCTGCCTACCGGGGGCACGTGCGCATGGACGCCTCGGGGGCGACGCTCGAGGCCGATCGTCTCGACGTCTATTTCACCGGGAGTGTGCCGCGCGCCAGTTCGCAACTCGATCGTGCGATAGCGGACGGCCACGTCACGGTGGTGGAGCCGGGCCGCCGGGCCGGCTCCGATCATGCCGAATATTTCGCGGCCGCCGGCAAAGTGGTGATGACCGGCGGTCCGCCCGCGCTTTACGACTCCGAGCAGGGATTCACAACGGGCCGAAGTTTGACATTCTTTACCCACGATGATACGTTGCTCGTAGACGGAGGGTCTGGAACCCGAGTTCTCTCCAAACGCCATCTTCCGCGTTAGCCTGTCATGTCCGTGCTCTCAACCGTCGAGCTCACCAAGTCCTACAAAGGACGTAAAGTTGTTGACGACATTAGCCTTAGAATCGACCAAGGCGAAGTGGTAGGCCTGCTCGGTCCGAACGGAGCCGGCAAAACGACCTCGTTCTACATCATTGTGGGTCTGGTCCGCCCCGATGCGGGCCAAGTAATGCTCGACGGCGCCGATATCACCGGCCTGCCCATGTACCAACGCGCCCGAGCCGGTATCAGCTACTTGCCGCAGGAGCCGTCAATTTTCCGCAAATTGACGGTCGAAGAGAACATCGTGGCGGTGCTCGAAACCCTGCCCCTCACCGCCCACCAGCGTCGCGAGCGGCTGGAGGAGCTGCTCGAGGACCTCGGACTGCAGAAAGTGCGCCGGAGCCACGGGTATCTGCTTTCGGGCGGCGAACGCCGGCGGGTGGAGATCGCGCGCTCGCTGGTAATCTCGCCGTCTTTCATCCTACTCGACGAGCCCTTCTCCGGAATCGACCCCCTGACCGTGATTGACATCCAGAACATCGTTCTACAGCTTAAGAACTCCGGCATCGGCATCCTGCTTACCGATCACAATGTGCGGGAGACTTTGCAAGTGACCGACCGGGCGTATATCATCAACAGCGGAAGGATTTTCCGGGCCGGAACCCCGCAGGCGCTGGGCAACGACGCGGAAGTGAAGCGGATCTATTTGGGTGATAATTTCCGGCTGGCCATCTGATGGACGTTCATCAACCAAAACTCGGGCTCAGTCTCCGGGTCGCGCAGAAGCAGATCCTCACGCCGGGGCTCGTGCAGATGGTCACCGTGCTCGCGCTCAACCGGCTGGAGCTGCGGGAGATGATCAACGAAGAACTGGTGGCCAACCCCGTGCTCGAGGAGATGACAGACGCCGCGCCGGTCGCCGAAGAAGTGCGCGAGAAGGCTGAAGCCGAGGCGGTCCCGACGGCCACGAACGGCGACGCCGCCCCGCCCGAGAAGCAGGACGCTTTCGAGCAGGTCGATTTCGGCTCGTTCTTCGACGACTACCTCGACCCGGGCTTCAAGTCACCGGCGGCGGAACCGCTGGAAAGGCCCTCCTTCGAGAACTTCCTCTCCCGCCCCACCTCGCTCGCCGACCACCTGGAGTGGCAACTGAATCTCTCCCTCTGCCCCGAGCCCGTGCGCGAGGCGGCCTATTCGATCATCGGCAACCTGAACGAGGACGGCTATCTCACGGCAACGATCGACGAGATCGCACAGAGCGGCAACCACACTCCGGAGGACGTGGAAGGCGCCCTGACGCTGGTGCAGAGCCTCGATCCGCCGGGCGTGGCGGCGCGCGACCTGCGCGAGTGTCTGCTGCTGGAGCTGAAGGTGCTCGCGCCCGAGAATCGACTGGCGGAGCGCATTGTTTCCGAGCACCTCGACAAGCTTCAAAACCGCCAGTACAAGGAAATCGCGCGCGCGCTCGACCGGCCGCAGCCCGCCGTCGAGCGGGCCCTGGCGCTGATCCGGACGCTCGATCCCCGGCCCGGCCAGCGCTACAACGTTAGCGAGCCGCGCGCCATCGAGCCCGATGTGGCCATCGTCAAGGTCGGGGACGAGTACAAAGTGCTCATGAACGAGGACGGGATGCCCCAGCTCCGGTTGAGCCACCGCTACCGGCGCATGCTCCAGGAGGACGGGACCAGCCGCGACGTGCGTAACTACGTAAAGGAGCGCTTCAACTCCGCTTTGCAACTTCTCAAGAATATCGAGCAACGCAAGCAGACCATCATGAGGGTGTGCCAGGTGATTGTCGAGCGCCAGCGGGAGTTTCTCGACAAGGGCGACGATTATCTGCGGCCCATGATGATCAAAGAGGTGGCCGAGGTGGTGGGCGTCCACCCCTCTACGGTCAGCCGCGCGGTTGGGAACAAGTACGCTGAGACTCCGCAAGGGGTGCGCGAGCTGCGATCATTCTTCTCCGAGGCCGTTCAGGGTCCGGCCGGGTCGGCCCTGCCGCTGGTCAGCCTGAAGCGTGCCGTGAAGCGCATGATCGAGGAGGAAGACTCGGCTCGCCCCCTGACGGACGACCACATCACCCTGCGTTTGCACCAGATGGGCATCTCGGTGACGCGCCGCACCGTCGCCAAGTACCGTGAAGACATGCAAATACCGAGTACCCACCATCGGCGGAGGAAGTCGTGAGCTTTCCCTTGCCCTCGCCCATACTTGAGGCCGGAGGCCCGCCCATGCAAATCGAATACACCGGCCGGCAAATTGACATCACGCCGGACCTGCGCCAGTACACCGAAGAGCGATTGAACAAAGTTACGCGCCTGCTGCGCGACCGCTACAGCCTGCACGTGATCCTGACCGCGGAACGGCACCGGCGCATTGCGGAGATCACCCTGAAGTTCCGCGACCACTCCGTGGTGGGCATCGACCGCACCGCCGATGCGCGGAGTTCCATCAACGGCGCGCTCGACAAGATCGAGCGCCAGGTGGTGCGCCTATTGGAGCGCAGCCGAACGCGCAAGCGGAGGCCTAAGCCCACCTCCACTGTGGTGCTCAACCTGTTGGCCGGTGCGCGGGTGGATCATCACGAGCACGAGGTTCTGGAAACCGAACGCATCGCCATCAAGCCGCTTGCCGTCGACGAAGCGATCGAGTCCGCCGATCTCACCCGCCGCGGAGTGGTGGTGTTCCGCAACTCCGAAACCGACCGCGTTAACGTGATGTACCGCCGCGCCGATGGCAAGCTGGCTCTGATTGAACCAGTGTCGTGAGGGCGGCGGCAGGTCGGAGTCGGCTGGGCGCGAGGGGAGGGGCGCAGGGGCGCGTTTGAAGCCGGCCCCTGCGCTTTCGGCAGCCGAGAGAACGGATCGCGGCGCTGGAATCGGACTGACAATGGCCGTGGTCGCCCCGGCGCGGCCGGTTTCGCAACAACTCACCGGCGAGCTGCCCTGAGCGCCCGCGACTGACTCTATGAAACGTGCCTCAGCGCAGTCGCCTCTCTCCCGCTTCGTGCTGATTACCGGCTTGAGTGGGGCGGGGAAGGGTTCGGCGCTACGAGCCTTCGAAGATCTCGGTTACTACTGCGTCGACAACCTGCCCACTAACCTCATTCGCACCTTCCGCGACCTCTGTTTCGCGCCCAACAGCCGGATCACGAAGGCCGCGGTGGCGGTGGACATCCGCGAGAGGCAGGCCATCAGCCAGCTCCCCTCCCTTTACGCAAAACTCCTGAAGGAGGAGCCGCAGCCCTCGCTGCTTTTTCTCGATGCCTCGGATGAGGCCATCATTCGCCGCTTCGAAGAGACCCGCCGGCCTCACCCGCTCGGCAGCGATCTCCCCCTGCAGGATGGCATCAATCGCGAGCGGCGCCTGCTCCGGCGCGTTCGCCAGCTCGCCCACCAGATCATCGATACCACCCGGCTGAACGGCCACGAGTTGCGCCAGATGATCCTGGGCCGCTTCGGCGGCGGGAAGACGTCGAAGACCATGCCGATCTCGATGGTTTCGTTCGGATTTCGATTCGGTTTGCCGCCCGATGCCGACCTCGTCTTCGACGTCCGCTTCCTCCCCAACCCCAACTACGTGCGGGAGCTCAAGCGCAAGACGGGCCGCGATCCAGAGGTGGAACGCTTTATGGACGCCGCGCCCGCTACCCGCGAGCTCATTGAGCGTGTCTCGGACCTGCTGCTCTACCTGCTCCCCCATTACCTCCGCGAAGGCAAGAGCTACTTGACCATCGCCGTTGGCTGCACCGGAGGCCGTCACCGCTCCGTGCTGGTCGCTGAGCGCCTGGCCTCAGCACTGTCCGACGAGGGCTACGAATCCAAGGTGATCCACCGCGACATCGGCCGGGCGGCCTAACGCCCGCCGCGGGCTCATCGTGGCGAAGGCCCGAGCCCCGCGTCCTCGGCCGCCACGCGGGCGAGCGCCGACCAGTCCGCTTCACCCAGTCCGCGCGCCACCCCGGAGAGCAGATGATCGTGCACCAGGCTGGCGAGCGGCATGGGCGCTACAGCGGAATCCGCGGCGGCCAGCACCAGCCGCACATCCTTAAGGCCGAGCGTCATCTTAAAGCCCGCCGGCTCGAACCGTTCTTCCGCCATCAAGCGCCCGTAGGTATCGTACACTGGCGACTGGAAGAAAGTGAGCACTTCGAGAAACTGCGCCGGCGCAACCCCGGACTTTCGCGCTAGCGCCAGCGCTTCGCTCACGGCCTCCAACATGGACGCAATCATGAAATTGCCCGCCAGCTTCAGGGTGTTGGCCATGGCGGGGTCGGCGCCGAGCACTACCAGCTTGCGGCCGAGCGATTCGAGCAGGGGACGGGCGCGCTCCACGGCCGCGGCCTCTCCGCCTGCCACCACTAGCAATTGGGCGGCCGCCGCCGCCGGCGGCCGGCCAAACACCGGGGCCGACACGAAGTTCTGGCTGCGCCGGCCGTGCTCCTCCGCCAGGCGGCGCGAAAGCGCCACGCCGATGGTGCTGTGCGAAACGTGCAGGCCGCCCGGGGGTAGGGCGCTGAGAATGCCGCCTTCGGCGAGGGTGCACTCCTCCACGGCGCGGTCGTCCGCCAGTATGGTCATCACAATGCCCGGCGCGCAAGCCTCCGCCACCGTCCGGGCCACCCGCGCGCCCTCCGCAACGAGGTCTTCGGCGCGGCTTGCAGTGCGGTTGAACACCGTCAGATCGTGCCCTGCCCGGAGCAGATTGCGCGCCATGGGCTGCCCCATGTTGCCGAGACCCACGAATCCGGCTTTCATCGCTTCCTCCCCTAAACGTCGTGCTGGGAATAGATTCTCTAGACGTAGTCGAACAACGTCATAAAGCCGAAATCCATGTGCAGTTGCTGATGGCAGTGGAACAGGGTCAGTCCCGGGTCATCGGCCACGAAGTCCACCTCGACCTCCTGGTAGCCTCCGACCATCACAACGTCTTTCAGGACGCCGGATGTAGGTATCCCGGCGACTCGGGTGAGCTCGAAGCTATGGCGATGAAGGTGAATGGGGTGAATATCGTCACTGGCGTTGCGCATGTGGATTCGGTACCGCTGGCCTTGCTTCAAGTGAAAGGTAGCAGGCTCCGCCCCGTCGCTCATCGGGTATGCCGCTCCATTGATGGTCCAGCGATTGAACCCTTCTTCGGCGGCGTTGGCCTTTTCAAACAGCATCTCGAAGGTCTCGTCCGGCGGCGGCGCCGTGGCGCCGGGCTTCGCGAAATGGGTGTAATTCCAGCGAAAGGGTGGCGGCGCGCTCCATTGTGCTTTTCCCTTGGAGCCGGCGTATTCAACCACAATCCCCATGCCGTGCCTGCGATCATCGTCCGTGAGATCGCCCATGATCCAAACGCCGGGGTGGTTCATTTCCACCATGGCGGAGACCCGCTCCGCGGTCCCCAACCAGATCACCGGCACCGCCACCGGATGGGACACGGGATTTCCATCGAGCGCCACCACCTGGAAGGAATGGCCCGGCAGGGCAAGGCTGCGAATCTCGGTGGCGCTGCCGTTGAGGAGGTGAAACAGCACGCGCTCGCCGTGCTTCACGCGAACGGGCTCCCCGTGGCCCAGCATCCGTCCATTGATGGTGAAGGAGCTGTAACCCACCTCATACCCGTGAGGCATGCCCTTGGCGAGAGAGGCCTTCATCGCCGCCTCACCCTGCTGCTCGAGAGCTCGCACGCGCGAGGCTGGAGCCAGGAAGTCGATCTGCACGTCGCCGCCGCGGCTGAACGTCGGCTCGAACTCCTTGAGCACCAGAAACACTTCGCGATCATACCGGCCCGGCTCGTGCCTCGGCTCGATGTAGACCGGGCCCACCTGTCCGCTGTATTGGCCCGTCGAGAGATCTGCGCCCGCCCGGTTGTGGGTGTGGTAGAAGCGAAAGCCCGACGGCCCTGGAGTGAACGTGATCCTTCGCTGGCCATGGGCGGGGATGAACGGAGTGCCTTCTTCGGATGCACCGTCCACGTCTGTCGGAACTTTCTGGCCGTGCCAATGCAATTGCTCCGGCGTGTCGGTGTCGTTGTGGATGTCGATCGTCACCGGTTGTCCTTCCTTGAAACGAAGCAGAGGGCCGGGAAACTGCCCGTTGTAGCTAGTGGCCGAGACAATCCGGTTTGGCGCGATTTCGATGGCAGACGCCTGTATCCGAACCGTGTGATCTGCGGAGCCCAAGCCGGCTGACGGCACGCCGGGCTCTGTACTCCTGGCGGGGACGCCTGGACGACCCGGCGCAGATCGCCCGTGCAGCAAGGCAGTTCCTGCCGCCAGGCCTGCTGCAGATTTTAGAAACCGGCGCCTCGAGCCCGAGAATCGACTCATGAGCCCTCCTGTGCTCCGCAACTGATGCCAAGAAGCGTTTGCGGTTTAGCCGCCAGCCGAGTGCCGGCTCGCCCCCTAAAGCGGAGGCTGACGCCGCCGCGAATCCTCAGGCCGCTCGCTCGCCGGCGTCGCCGGCTCGCTAAAACGAGCCTTCTTGCCGGGGCGGTCCACCGCAGTGTGCGGGCCCGCCCTTCCCTGGCGCGCGAGCACCTCCTTGTCGCGGTCGTAAAGCCTGCGAGCCGCGAAACCATACCCCCAAACGATTGCGGCGGCGAGTACGATCACAGCCACCACCAGGGCAGCCCAGTCGATAGGTCTCATTCAGCCCTCCGCCCGCTCCAACCAGTGTAATGGAGAACTTCGCGCTGCTGAAACCCTGATTTCGGTGCGGGCATTCTCCCCATCCCGGCGGCATCCGTCGTGTTGCCGGCGCCTGCCGCCCGCCGGGCCACCCTGGTGGACCCCAGCACCGGCCTACGCAGCGAGCAGTCGGGCGCCGAATCGACCGCGGGACGCGCAGGGAGCGCCCGGGCGGACCCGTCCCTTAACAAAGGTTTATTTGACTGACAACAATTCTTTTTCTATCTTGATGGAAGCCGGCTGTCCGCATGGCGCGACGGGCGGCAAGACGCGGCGGAGCCGGCCAGAGGGCTTCGCGTCGGAGGAAGAAGCGTTGCGAATCAGTACGGTTTTGATCGATCTCAGGAAACATCGCGGGCTGAGCCAGGACGAACTGGCCCGCCGGTTCGGCGTGAGTGCGAGCTACTTGTCGTTGCTGGAGCGGGACAAACGTCCCGCCACGGCGCGCGTGCTGCGCTCGGTCGCGCGTTATCTCGATATCGCAGCGGGATTGCTCGTCCTTCAGGGTACGGACCCGAGCCCCTGGGAACCCCGGCAGCAAGAACTGCTCAGGGAAATTGAGCGCGACTTCAAAAAGAGTCTCGCGACGGATGATTTCTCGCTGCTACGGCGCATCTCCAACGGCAAGATCAGCGCCCGCGCCAGCAGGATGTCCAATGCCAAGAGTTCCTCATCACGAGGCGCTGAATAATCCAAAGCGGCGTAGAGGGGCAAACGGTTCAGACCGCAACCGCGCGTCATCCCCAGCTTTGGCCGGCCTAGTCGACCACCAGCGTCACGGTGGTGCTGTGTCCGCCGCCGGACGACGATCCCGTGAGAGTAAGCGTATACGTCCCGAACGGC
>Ga0335081_10006439_pt1 | contig 18698 bp, 19 predicted proteins | sample Lox_Sample_35_FD_206713 | JGI IMG/M metagenome (GOLD analysis project Ga0335081, IMG submission 206713) | Soil microbial communities from Loxahatchee National Wildlife Refuge, Florida, United States - Lox_Sample_3.5 | ecosystem: Environmental > Terrestrial > Soil > Wetlands | place: USA...
TGCCTTCAACAATATGATCCTCAGTCTTCGTGAGAAGCTTCTCATGGAAAAATACCTGTCCCAACCGACAGTCCAGAGCATCAAGGAACACCGCGACGTCACGCAACTTAAACTCGGGGGAGAACGGAAATACGTGACCGCCCTTTTTTCCGACGCCCGAGGGTTCACTTCACTTTCCGAAAAAATGAGCCCCGAGGAAGTAGTGAGGCTTATGAATGTTTATCTGAACCTGCAGGCCAAGGTTATTCATCAGTTCGGGGGCACCATCGACAAGTTCGTGGGCGATGAGGTCATGGCCATATTCGAGGGACAGGGGATGGAAATCAACGCAGTCAGGGCAGCGGTGGAAATCCAGAGTTATTGTAGGGCATTGAATGCAGCCAGGACGGCAGCAGGGGAAAAAACGATATCCATCGGCATAGGTCTGAACAGCGGAGAAGTTGTCATGGGCAACATGGGTTCGGAAGATCATATGGACTATACCGTCATTGGTGACAACATCAATGTTGCGGCGCGGATGTGCGGGATAGCACAGCCGGGAACAGTACTGGTCAGCAAAGCAATAGCGGATGCTGTCGGCGATCAAGCGGTATTGCAGGACATGCATCCCGTTATGGTGAAGGGAAAAGACCAACCGATCGGTATCGCCGAAGTCATATCCGTCAAAGGCGGGTCAAGACAATACATGCGGAAGTCGACGGATGCGTCGGCGAACTACTCGCTCGAAGGATTTTCTGAAGAATCGTACACCGCCATTATAAGGAACATCAGCCCCTCGGGATGCCTCTTGGAAGTCGGCGCCCCAGTCGGGATCGGCTCTAAATTGAAAATAAGCTTCAACCTGCTTGCGCTGGACAATATCACCGTCCGCGCATCGGTCTATCACGCCAGGCGGCAGGACGCTGATTATTACATCGGTCTTTGCTTTGAAGACATGCAGGAAGAAGCAAAGTACCGCATTATCCAGTGGATTCACCAGGTGAATTCGGAAATCGCCGAAGGGTTGTTTCTCTGACAGGCGTGTATTCCCGACCTCTCGATATTTATTTTCCTGGCTGTATTTCCGCGTTCCCTTTTAGACCTATCTTATTATTCACAAACAAACTTCCTTGCAGTTCGTGCTTGTACTGCCTTCTGGAAGAGCATCCGATGCAGGATGACTTCGTGGCTAACCATTGAAAAAGAGCAAAACACGACATCATGGGGGGCCTGCGCTTAAAGGATGAATTGCATGATGTAGAGAAAATCCGCCGGCGCTATGATATCATATTCATTAATACCCTTCGAATACTCGGGAGAAGGAACATCAAAATGACCGGTTAATATAAGTGGATGGTCCCGGTCGATTCGGGCAAGTCGGCAAACACAGCAGGGCACTTTTCAAAAAATCTGGACGGGTATATCGCCTCACTGTAGTTAGGGATGCCAACAAAGTGTGGCAATCGCCCGTGCGATCCAGTATTCTTACCGTAGCGACGCTGACACGAAGTTGTGTCTTGAAGAGGGGATGAGACTGGAGCCTATTATTGAAGCGGCATGTGGCTTCGGCGATATGCGGTGGCCCTTCGCTGACTCCTTTTGACTGGATGCTTTTCTTCGGGGAAAAGAATAAACATAGACGATCATTGTTACTGTTGCACGGGTCGGTACGGGTCTCCTGAGTGGGTTCGATAGCGTAGCGGGCGGTCCGCCTGCTTGGAGCAAAAAAACGGCAAGTTTAATTTGATAATATCTGCGATTGGGTAGGAAAATTTTGGATATGTTTACAAATTACCCTGAGCTGAAAAACCTGCACAAGGATAAGAAAAAAGCTGACAATGTCGGTAAAGGAGGATTATGACGGATTCTATCTCTGACGAGGATTTAAAACTCCTTGAAAAAATTGAAAACGTAATATTCTCCCGCATAAACCTGGGCATTGATTTTTCCGAGTTAAACATACTGGATGATTTGAATGTGAGCAAGCGAAAGCTTCAGGAACTGGGGGCGAAAATTTCTGTTAACAATGCAGAAGTTGCCGCGACATTACTAGAGATCGCCCACTCTATTTATTTCAACCGCATGATCCACGGAGAGGTGCCAGACTTTTTCAATGCCGTCATGCTTATGGGCGCGGAACGGGTCAAGCTTCTTATCTTTTCCGTATCCCTGTTTTTCCTTGAGAAGGGATCGGCGGCTAGACAACGGGCGGCGAAAAGCGCAAGCATCGGAGTACTTGGTAGAATTATTGCAGAAGAGATGAACATAAAAGACGAACTCGTGCGAAAAGTCGAAATGGGAGGTTTGCTTTCACAACTCGGGAAAAATATATTCATGAAGGCTCGCGAAATGGGCATGAACATTGCTGATGACTTTATTCAAAAAAACGAGGGCCATTTAGCTGCTCGCATCATTGACAGACTGGGACTGGATCCTTCCTTGAAACAGACCCTTGACCTGTCGTCGTTAGAATTTGATGAATACTCTCTTGCCGTAGTGGGTATTATCAAGTTGGCCGAGGCCCTTACTGAAGACAGCTTTGTCAAATATGGGAAGCTGGTGTTGAGATCTCCGATGCCAGATAATAAAAATATCGTAGTTAAAACCCCGGGAAACGATATTAAAAAATTATTTGCCGCATTAGGAGTTGAGGATTTTCTGGAAGTGCAAGAAATTCTTACCCCGCTCCAGAAAGAAGCCTTGAAAAAACACGATAAGAAATAACGTCATGCAGCCTCAGTTGAGCGTAGTTATACCGCATACGTTTTTAACCCTTCTGGCTCAACTCCGTCGAGTCTCAGGAAAAGACAAAGCCCCACCCGGAAGTGTGGGGTTCAGCAACAGCTCTGAGTTTTCAATACAGAATGCAGAGCAACATTACTTTATTATTTTGACAGAAGCTTGTATATTGCTGAAAAATCCATTTCTCCCCACCCGTTTTTTACTGCCAGCCCATAAATCTCCTTTGCCAGATTCGACATCGGCAAGGCAACGCCGGCTTCGTAAGCGGTATCTGACGCGAGCTGTAAATCCTTGTGCATCCACTGAAGCGGAAACTCCGTATCAAACTTGCCCTCTTCGAACTGTGAGCGTTTCATCGATAGAAACGGTGCAGCCACAGGAGAACTGAGCAGGGTATTGAAAAGCTGGGCCCTGGCGATCCCCAGTGCTTCGCCGAGCACGATTGCTTCCGAAAACGCAGCCATAGTCTGTGCCAACATGATATTATTTACCATTTTCATGGAGGTTCCCATTCCATTTTCTCCCATAGGAAAGACTGCCCTGCCCATGGCTTCAAAGAGCGGTCGTGCTTCCTCAATATCCGATTTTTCACCGCCCGCGAAGAATAGCAGCTGGCCCTTCTCGGCAGGACCTTTTGAACCTGCGACAGGAGCGTCGATAAAGCGAATCTTCCGCTGATTGGCCTGGGATGCTATGAGGCGTGAGAATGAGGGGTTAACGGTACTACAATCGATCCAGAGCGAATTAGCGGGAAGCGCGTTCAGGAATCCGCTTCGCCCGAGCAGCGCTATCTCAGCAACAACATCGGGTTTTGAAAGCATCGTGATAATCGTCTTTACTTGACCAGCCACATCAGACGGCGTCGTAGCCCATATTGCCCCTCGCGCAACAAGCTGGTCCGCTTTCTGTTTTGTTCTATTGTACACGATCAGTTCGTAGCCTTTTTGCTGGAGATTCGCCGCCATGCGGCTTCCCATGATACCCAATCCTATGAACCCGATCTTCATGCACACCTCCTGTTATCTTCCCAAATTTGTTCGCCTTCATTCACATGCAGGTTGATCAAGGCGGGTGTCCAGTCGTGGTATCCAGGATCGGGACCTGTACATCCCCCTCGAATAAATTATTCGCGCAAGGCCTATTTTCTTCACAAAAGCGGGACAGGGCAGTAGCCGAAGCTAAGAACCCATTTGATGAAACAACTAATAAAATATCTCCTCAAAAATCGCTTAACTTAATTTTACCTTAGTTGACTCGTCCTTGTCCATGAGGTTATATTCGGCACCATTGCTATCCAGAATATGCATTAAATCCCTGTTTGGACAAGATAAGTCGTTTATTTACATAGAGAACAAACTGTTGATTGGAACAGATTCCCGATAAACTTAGGGTATTGCAACTTGGAGGGCTGAAAAAGCTGTTTTTATGCTGTTTTGGAACAAATCTGGGTGAAGAGCTATTCATAGCTATAAAAGTACTGTCCGAGATAAAGCCTATCTTGGATAATAGTGACCCGTCGCCTTATTTAATTTTGCATGCTTAACACCTTGACAAGAGCTTGAGAAGGAGCAAAAATGATAGTATGAAAACCAAGGTGCTCATCGGATTGTTTTTTCTGCTTTTCTTCCTAGTGATTGCTCTGACAATGGCAATGGTCCGGTCCCGGGATGTTTATCAGGTCAGTAACGGAAAAATTATATCATTCAACCAGATGATCAGAGATGTGAGAAAAGCCGATTTTATTGTTATCGGTGAAGTACACGATGATCCTGATGATCACCTCCTGGAGATGGAAATTATCAGGGCACTCCATGAGGCAGATGTGCCGCTTGCGATCGGGCTTGAGATGTTCAGAGCCGACAGTCAGAGGGGCCTAGACGATTGGGTTCGCGGATCGCTGTCGCTTGACGACTTTCTGCCTCTGTACTACAACAACTGGGGTATGGCTTGGCCCATGTATAGGGAAATCTTTACCTATGCCCGAGAGCATCGGATTCCCTTGGTGGGACTGAATATCCCCGATAAAATAACCGCGACTGTGGCGAAAAAGGGGTTCGCGTCGCTCACAGAAAAAGAGCGACAGTTGCTTCCTCCCGGCATCAGCTGTGATGTGGACCCAACCTATATGAATTTTATCAGAAAAGCCTATGTCGGTCATTCCCAGAAAACAGACAAGCAATTCTTGAACTTCTGCGAAGCACAAATGGTCTGGGACAAAAGCATGGCAGCGAACCTCATCGATTATCGAAAATCACATCCCTCCCAAACTGTAGTTGTTCTTGCCGGTGTGGGGCATGCATGGAAGCGGGGAATTCCCGAACAACTTGCCCGTGAATCAAGATATACCGTTAAAACCGCGCTTCCGCTTGTGCCGGGTCAGATCGAGAAGGACACCGTGACCATCCATGATGCAGATTACGTACTTCTGGACTAAATTCCCTCAATCAGCCATATAACCTTGAAAGATCATAAACCAGTCCGAAAAATGTGCGCCGATCTTCTCCTTGGAATCAGCTATCGTAATTTTGATAATGCATGTGCGTATCTCCCTATCTAATCTTCTTGATAAATTCCTCAATGGGGATCGCAGGGAGTGACATGAGGTGCACAGAACCTCGAGAGCCTATTTCAACGGACATCTTCATGACAGCTTCATTATCCGGTGCCTCGACGATGTTCACAAAATCGTAGGAACCCATAAGCGCATATTGTTTGAGTATTTTTACACCCATAGCTTCGATTTCTCGGTTCACTTCCAGGATTCGTTCTGGCTTCTGCTTGATAGTCCGTCTGCCTTCATCGGTAAGATTACTTAGGATCACATAGTACGACATTATCTCTGCCCTCCTTTAAGGGTACCGTTTTCGGATGCATTCGATGGTGAATCAAGAAGTGCTATATGTAATTATAGCGTTATTTTGTTCTCTTCGTCTACTACAGGGTGATGTTTATGAAAAGGACGCAGGCATCCTGTCCGTCCTGATTGTATTCATGATGCTAGGGCTGTTTTTACCTCGTCATTCGAGGGGGCCGCTTGAGATGAAGAACTAATTTCTGATTTTCCCGCCCATCAAACAGCCCGCATGGATCAAGCTGTTCCTGAAAACTCCTTTGCCGCGAATCTTCCCCATTACAGTGTTTTTATGATCAAAGACTTAGCTCGTTGGAAGGCGTACATAGACATTGCATTGACTGAACTGAATTTCCGAGATCTTAAGGATATCCCCGGGTTGTTCGAGTCGGCGTCGATTTGCTGGGCCCGGAGTGACTGGAAGTTTCCTAGAGAACCGCTTGCAATCTCTCATAAAACCTTCGGTTTTTCGGATTGCGGGGGATGCACGTGGTCCTATAATTCATATCTCTAAAAAGCTGAGAGGTACGGTCACCGTTGTTATCGGAAGGAATGAACTAATGGGTTTCAACGATGCAAGGCTGACAATGAAAGAGCGACCACAAGAGAAGGAGGGGGATACTGTAATTTATCTTGATTTCAGGAATGGCGTGTGCTATAGATGAAGAAGAAAAAGTCATTAGAGAGGTTTAATTACGAAACGGGAGGGACGAAATTGAAAAAAAAGCGTTCTTCGGCAGGTTCAAAAGAAAAGCCTATCTGCGGTACCCTGTCCTATCTGGCTGAATGCCGGGGCATGGTCCAAAGGACTGGTTCAACAAGGTCACCGGAGACTCCGAGAGACATGAATAAAATTGTTCGAAAATATCCCGCCAAGTCTTAAAACGGCGGGTTTTTATTTGACTTTGTTGGCAAAGGAGTTTAAATAAATCGTGTGCGATCTAAATGCCTATGTCAGGAAAAACGACAGGGAAGAGTTGCTACTGGAGTCCGTCAATCAGGTCCGCGTTGAGCATGGCGAGGTGACTCTTCGCAATCTTTTCGGTGAGGAAAAGAAAATCCGCGGTGAAGTGTCTGAAGTATCGCTTGTCAAGAACCGGATTGTCGTTGAAGGAATTTAATAAGAACGTAATTTACGCCACGTTGCTGCTTCGATGCTATTTCTCCTGCACGCCTCCAAACCTAGGCAGTTGAAAGATCCATGGTGCGCCGTTTGACACTTTGATCCTCTCGCACGGCAATCTCATCCAGTGCGAATTCTTTTTTGATCATTATCATATTTTCGCGTTTCTGCCCAATGACTGCTGATCTGTCCCGGGGATTCACACAAAAGACAGCAGTTTTTACCTTACCGCTCGCGTTCCTCAGAGCCCACCGCATTTTCTCCCTAAAAATTGACGATTCCACGAGCTGCCTGAATGCCGGGTGATAAGGCCCGTCAAGTATGGTGCCCGGCGTTTCGAGCTCTCTGGTCGATTGGAGGCCCATGCGGATTACCTCAATTCCACGCTGCTCAAACCGCATATCAGCTTCTTGACATATGCTAACTGCCGCTCCGAGGGTAAGTGGTCTATAGCGCCCACTCTTGTAAAGTTCCTCGAGAGGGGTATCTTTGATAACGAGAACAGGATAAAGACGGACACTATCTGGTTTGAGTTCAATGACCTTGCCGACGGTTTCTCGGAAAATGATCTCCGTGTCTCCCGGCAGGCCTGGCATTAACTGAAGGCCGACTGAAAATCCTCTCTGTTTGAGAAGTGTAAAGGAATTTACCGTGTCTGCAGCCGTGTGGCCGCGGCCTGAGAGTGCGAGCACATTGTCATTCATGGACTGAACACCGAGTTCAATTGTCTGAACTTGATATGATTTGAGGAAGGTGAGGATTTCTCCGTTGATGCAATCCGGGCGGGTTGATAAACGGATCGTACTAACCTGCTTTGTGTGCAAAAAGGGCTGAACCGCTTCCAGATAACGCTTTTGTGTTTTAAGTGACAGGGCAGTAAAACTCCCACCGTAAAAAGCAACCTCAACGGAATTGCCTGAGGTATGAGTGCTTAGATAACGTCGGATTTTATCGGAGAGGGTAGATGACTCCTCATGTTTGCTCTGGCCAACGATTTTTTTTTGGTTGCAAAATACGCATTGGTGCGGACAGCCTAAGTGGGGAATAAAAAAGGGGATGATCATAGAGTCAGCTGACGGCAGATAGGGAATAGGTTAGGGGTTGATAAAGTTTTGCCCTGTCTGCTACCCATAGCTTTTGCTCAATTTATCCAGAGCTTCCTTCGCGGCCCTCTGCTCCGCTTCTTTTTTGTTTTTGCCGATACCCCGGCCGTAGATCTCACCTTTGATGATGAGATCAACAGTGAATTGTTTCAGGTGATCTGGGCCGGTTTCGGCCGCGATGCGGTATTCAGGGAGATGTTTCAATCGTTCCTGGCACAATTCCTGTAACTCGGTTTTATAGTCGAGCGAGCTCCGTGATGCGCAGGTCATTTTTATCAGTTCCTTGAAAAAACGAATGACGAACTCTTGAACAGCGGTATTGCCGGCGTCAAGATAAATGGAGGCTATCACCGCTTCGAGGCTGTTCGCAAGAAGCGAGTCTTTGTCTCTTCCCCCGGTCTGCTCTTCTCCTCTTCCGAGCAGCAGATAATTGCCGAGGCCGATATCTCGAGCAATAGAAGCAAGGGCGGGTTCACTCACCACCGCAGCCCGCAGCCGGGAGAGATCACCCTCGCTCGATGTTGGACACGCATTCATTAGATATTCGCTGATGACCATGCTCAGGACGGCATCGCCCAGAAACTCGAGCCGCTCATTGTGGACGTACAGACGGTTTTCATTTGCATAGGATTTGTGCGTCAGCGCCCGTTCAAGCAGATCCTGATTCTCGAACTGATGGCCGATGCGCTGCTGAATGTCTAAAAGGGGGGGCATTTTATTTTCGGAATCGTCTGAAGATCAAACAAGCGTTCGTTCCACCGAAACCGAAGGAGTTGGACATGGCCACGTCCGCCTGAACTTCTCGTGCTATATGTGGGATGTAGTCCAGGTCGCATTCCGGATCAGGGTTGTCGAGATTAATGGTCGGCGGCAGAAGTCCTCGGTCCAGGGCCAGAATGGAGATGACCGCTTCCACGCCGCCTGCGGCACCGAGCAGATGACCTGTCATGGACTTTGTGGAACTGACCGGTATTTTGTAGGCATGGACTCCGAATACGGCTTTGATAGCGATTGACTCAAGCTCGTCACCGAATTTGGTTGATGTGCCATGGGCGTTGATATAGCCCATCTCCAGAGGGGACAATCCCGCGTCTTTGATGGCCATCTTCATGCACCGGGCAGCCCCTTCTCCGTTCGGAGCTGGTGCTGTAATGTGATATGCGTCGCCAGATGCGCCATAGCCGATCACCTCTGCATAGATGCGCGCTCCACGCTTTTCTGCAAACTCGAGGCCTTCAAGAACGATGATGCCCGAACCTTCGCCCATGATGAACCCGTCACGCTCCTTGTCGAAAGGTCGACTTGCGCGCTGAGGCTCGTCGTTCCGCGTGGAGAGTGCCTTCATGGCGTTAAATCCGCCGACAGCGAGCGGGCAGATGCACGATTCGGTGCCGCCCGCGATTATCGCGTCGGCATCACCGCGTTCAATAGTCCTGAAAGCCTCGCCGATGGAATGTGTGCCCGTGGCACAGGCCGTCACCACGCTGATATTGGGGCCTTTGGCGCCGTATCGGATGGAAAGTACGCCAGCCGCTTCATTGATGATGAGCATGGGTATGAAGAACGGAGTAATTTTTCGGAAACCGCGTTCGAGGTATAACTTGTGGTACTTCTCGATGGCGGGAAGTCCTCCCATGCCAGCGCTGACCATGACGCCGACGCGATCAGCATTATCCGGTGTGATCTTAAGACCCGATGTATCCATGGCCATCTGGCTTGCTGCGATAGCAAGATGGATAAAGCGATCCATTTTCTTGATCTCTTTCAGCTCGATATACTTCTCCGGCTCAAATCCATGAATTTCTCCAGCAATCTGAGTCGGGATGCTCTTGTCGTCGAACTGCGTTATGAGACCGATGCCCGACTTCCCCTTGATCAGGCCCGTCCAGCTTGCTTCCGTGTCAAGTCCGACAGGCGTGACCATGCCGATGCCGGTGACGACTACTCTTCTCTTCAACGGTGGACCTCCTGGATAAAAATCCGAAAAGCCAAAAAACCCGGTCTCGCATTTGCGGGAAGGGCCTTCTGGCTTTTGGAATTTATTACGACAGCATTAAGCGGTGATTGGTATGACGAAAGCTATTATTTTTGTTTTGCCTTGATGTAATCCACGGCGTTCTGAACAGTAGCGATTTTTTCGGCGTCTTCATCGGGGATTTCGATGCCGAATTCCTCTTCGAGCGCCATTACCAGTTCCACCGTATCCAGTGAATCGGCGCCGAGATCGTTCACGAATGAGGCCTCGGGCTTCACATCCCCTTCGGGTACGCCGAGCTGCTCAGAAATAATTTTTTTAACTTTTGCATCGATATCTGCCATTGTCATCCTCCTCCGGTAATGTGTCTATCTATGAGCCTAATATATTTGTTTCATTACTAGTTTAATCCTGGATGGATTTCTACATGTACATGCCGCCGTTCACGTGGATGACCTGCCCAGTGATGTATGATGCCTCCGGCGAAGCTAGGAAACGAACTGCATTCGCGACATCTTGCGGTGTACCGAGTTTCCCCATTGGGATCTGCTTAGCGAGCTCCTGCCGGACGTTCTCGGATAGGGCCTGTGTCATGGCGGTTTCAATAAATCCCGGTGCCACGGCATTTGCCGTGATGTTGCGGTTTGCATATTCCCGGGCAATAGTCTTGGTGAGACCGATGAGGCCAGCCTTGGATGCCACATAATTTGCCTGGCCCGCGTTCCCCATGGCACCGACAATTGAGGCTATGTTGATGATGGTCCCTGATCTCTGTTTCGTCATGTGTTTCAGAGCTGCTTTCGCGCACAGAAAGGCGCCTTTTAAATTGATGCTGAGCACCAGATCCCAGTCCTCGTCCTTCATGCGAAGGATGAGTCCGTCGCGGGTGATTCCGGCGTTATTCACCAGAATGTCGACCCTACCGAGTTTTTCAACGACCTGTTCCAACATGGCTGTAACATCTGCGGATGAGGCGACGTTGGCCTTAAGAGCTAGGGATTTTTTCCCTTTGGACTCCATGTCCGTGGCCGTCTTCTGTGCGGCCTCAAGATTAACATCGCAGATTGCGACATCAGCACCGTCGCTCGACAGTGTGAGTGCGATGTCCCGGCCGATACCCTGCGCAGCGCCCGTGACAAGAGCTACTTTCCCGTTGAGACTCATCATTGCTCCTTAAATCCAAGCTGCTATGATCAGGATCATAGCCTCCTGCCGTGTACGTGAACGTGAACCCTGACATTATTTTTATATTCCCAGAGCGCCAAGCGTGTCATTCATGCTCTTTTCATCTTCCACGTTCAGAACTTTTGCATCTTTTGCGATTCTCTTCACCAGGGAGGAAAGCACCTTGCCGGGGCCAATTTCGATGAAGGTATCAAATCCCCGGGCAGTCATGTTCCTAATTGAATCTTCCCAGTAAAGCGGCGAACTGATCTGTTTTATGAGCGATGGTCTGAGATCGGAAGCTTTCTCCAGAAACTTTGCGTCAGCGTTGTTAACAATCGGAATGACGAGGTCGCTGAGAACAACTTTATCGAGTTCTTTTTCCAGCCGGTCACCGGCTTTTCTCATCATTGCGCAATGCGACGGAACGCTTACCGTCAGGGGAACCACTTTTTTTGCCCCTGCCGCTTTGGCGAGTTCCATGGCTTTTTCCACGGCTTGCTTCTCACCGGCAATGACGATCTGGCCAGGAGAGTTATAATTTGCAGGGGCAACTATACCATTTTTAGCCGCTTCAAGGCAAGTTTTTTCTACATCGCTCCGCTCCATGCCCAGAATCGCGGCCATGAGTCCTGCCCCCGCGGGCACAGCTTCCTGCATGTACCTGCCGCGCATTCTGACCAGCGCCACTGCGTCTCTGATCTCAAATCCGCATGCAGCGGTTATCGCCGAAAATTCACCCAGACTGTGGCCTACAGCCGCTTCAGCGGTCAAGCCTCTGCGTTCTAGGGGCCTCAGGATTGCAATGCTTGCCGCGAGAATCGCCGGCTGTGTGTTCTCCGTCATGTTTAGCTGCTCAAGAGGTCCGGCTATGCACAGTTGCGCAAGATCATAACCGAGCACGGTGCTGGCAACATCAAAGACTTCCTTCGACTCCTGATAGTTTTCGATGAATTCCTTGGCCATGCCAGCATACTGCGATCCCTGGCCGGGAAACATAAAAGCGATTTTCATAAAATAACCCTGAAATAGTTCAACCGTAGATGTATGTCGACACGCACAGATTAATTTCGTTTCAATCGGCCCTCTCTGTGATTATCTGCAATCTGTGGCTAAAAAATCTTCATCCTCTCATTTCCCGGATTTTCTTGATCATGATCGGAACAACCTCATGCACATCGCCGACAATGCCGTAGGTTGCGACAGTGAAGATTGGGGCATCGGGATCCCTGTTAATGGCCACGATGACATCCGATGACTGCATACCGGCGATATGCTGGATTGCGCCGGAGATGCCGCAGGCAATATAGAGCTTGGGACATACGGTTTTCCCGGTCTGACCCACTTGGTGGGGATAGGGGATCCAACCCTCATCAACCGCTCCCCTTGTGGCCGCAACGGCGCCTCCAAGCACTTTTGCAAGCTCTTCAATCAATCGGAAATTCGCGGCACTGCCAAGACCACGGCCTCCGGCAACGATGATGTCCGCCTCGCAGATGTTCACCGTTTCTCCCAGGTCTTCCACAGTCTTGATGACCCTGGTCCGTAGATCGCCTGACTGTGTGTAGCTGATATCGATAATGTCACCTATCCGGGAATCATCGCGAGGTGCGGGCTTCATCACTTTATGCCGGACTGTCGCCATTTGGGGGCGATGATTCGGAGTGACGATGGTGGCCATAATATTGCCGCCGAAAGCTGGACGAGTCTGATGCAGGTTGCCGGTTTCCACATCGATGTCCAGCATGGTGCAATCGGCGGTCAGACCTGTACCCAGCGCCGAAGCAACTTTCGGGAAGAATGACCGACCGATAGCTGTAGCGCCGGCGAGGATGATCTCGGGCTTGTGCTGCTTCGCGAGCATCGTTAGGATCGCGGCATACGAGTCGTCATTGAAATCCTTCAGAGAAACATCGTCAGCAACATAGACGATGTCGGCTCCATGCGCTATGAGGTCCTTAACTTTGTCCTTAATGCCATGGCCGATAAACACTGCGGATAGCCTGGTTTTCTTTTTGTCGGCGAGCTTCCTGCCTTCACCGAGGAGTTCCAGAGCGACGCTTGCAATGCCTCCCTTATGCTGCTCGGCAAAAACCCACACTCCCTTGTATCCTGAAAGGTTGGCAGCTGGCACAGCTTCCTCATCAATTCTCTCGATGGCCTTGAATTCGCAGACTTCGATGCAGGCGCCGCACATAGTGCATGCCTCGGTTATGAAGGCCTTGCCGTCTCGCATCTCGATCGCTCCGAAGGGGCACGCGGATACGCACATTTCGCAGGCGGTGCAGGAATCGGATATAACACGAACGCTCAAAGGGAACTCCTTGAACTCAGAATGGAGCTGTCAGATAATAGAAGACAGCATGAAGTGTTTGGCAATTCAGGTTTTAGGCTTCTCTGTCCTCGGTACCCTGTTTCCGGTTAAATCAGCGACTGCTCTTTCAACTTTCGGACAACCGTCGTTATCTGGTCCTCCATGTTTCCGGTCAGTATCTCTCTCTGTCCGCGGGGTGAAGGGGGGAATATTCTGACAACTTTCGTCGGCGACCCCTTTAACCCGCATTTGTTCTCGTCCGCGTTTATGTCTTTCGCGTTCCAGGTCGTCACTTTGAGGTTTTTTGCCTTCATCTTACCCTTGAGCGAGGGAACTCGGGGCTGGTTGATCTCCTTCACGACCGTAATAAGCGCGGGCAAAGACGTCTCTACAACATCATGGCCTTCGTCCATAAGCCGTTCGGCCACCATCTTTTTCCCCTCGATTTGTTCGATTTTCTTTATATAGGCGATAAATGGGATGCCGAGCATGTCGGCGGTCTCGGGACCTACTTGAGCCGTATCACCGTCAATGGCCTGCTTGCCCGCGATAATGAGGTCGAAAGCGCCTAATTTCTTGATCCCCTGGGAAAGGGCATAGGACGTGGCCCATGTATCGGCTCCTGCAAAGGACCTGTCAGATAGAAGAACCACGTCATCTACGCCCAGCGCAACAGCTTCCTTGAGCGCTTCTGCAGCCTGAGGGGGTCCCATGGTGAACGCGGTTACTTTCCCACTGTATTTTTCACGGATCCGGAGAGCCTCTTCGATGGCATACATGTCATAGGGATTGATGATGCTTGGCACGCCGTCGCGTATGAGCGTATTCGTTTCACGGTTAATTTTGACCTCCGAAGTATCCGGGACCTGCTTGACAAGTACGATGATATGCATGCGATTTCTCCGATATAGAGCCCGTTGAGCATGAGTCTATCGCGTCGTTCGTTTTATTTCGTTTCAAACTCTATGGACGCTTGAGACTCGAGACAGCGTTATTTCTGCCTTGTCACTTCCTTAATCATATCAAGGGCGATGACATTCCGCTGAATCTGGTTGGTGCCTTCGTATATCTGCAAAATTTTTGCGTCGCGCATCATCTTTTCCACTGGGTATTCCTTCATGTAGCCTGAACCGCCCATGACCTGGACCGCATCGGTGGTCACTTTCATCGCAGTGTCCGTTGCGAAGAGTTTGGCCATAGCTGATGCACGGGAGACATCCTTGGCACCGCTGTCTACAAACCGCGCCACTGAATAGACGAGCGAGCGGGCCGCCTCGGTCATGGTCTGCATATCTGCCAAAATATGCTGCACGGCCTGAAAGGACGTAATAGGCTGACCGAACTGGACCCGCTGTTTTGCGAATTTGATCGCTTCGTCGATAGCCCCCTGCGCTACACCGACTCCTTGGGCGCCCACACCTGTACGAGAGCTATCCAGTGTCTTCATGGCGACGATGAAACCCATACCTTCCTTAGCGATGAGATTTTCCTTGGGGATGCGGCAATTATTGAAAATGAGCTCAGTAGTAGACGAGGCCCGGATGCCCATTTTGTTTTCTTTTTTCCCGAAGGTGAATCCGGGAGTGCCTTTTTCGACGATAAAAGCCGATGCTCCCCGGGCGCCCTTCGACCTGTCGGTAATGGCAATAACGGTATATATTTCAGCCTCGCCGCCGTTCGTGATCCACTGTTTGGTGCCGTTCAGAACATACTCACTTCCTTCGAGCTTCGCAGTGGTTTGAACGCCGCCTGCGTCGCTACCGGCATTTGCTTCAGTGAGGCCGAAGGCCACCAAACGTTTACCTGTTGCGATGTCAGGAAGATACTTCTTCTTATGCGTGTCTGTTCCGTAGAGAAGAATGGGGTAGGTACCGAGCGCATTTGCTGCGTAGCTCGTCGATACGCCGACGCATGCCTTGGAAAGCTCCTCAACTGCGATACAGAGCTCCAGGGATTTTTTGCCTAGGCCTCCGTACTCTTCTGGGATGTAGAGACCGAAAAGGTCGGCCTGCGCCAGTGCTTTCATGATGTCCGAAGGGAATTTGTTGAGTTCGTCGAGCTCGGCGCGTACAGGAACGACCTTCTCAACGGCGATTTGCCGGGCGAGGTCGCGTATCATGATCTGTTCTTCAGTCAGTAAATAGTCCATGGAGCCCTCCGATAGCTATGAAAATGGAACGATAAGGATTTTGTCACCATCGCACCAAGGCGGATGCCCAAGTAAGACCCCCGCCGAAGGCCTCCAATAGGAGGAGATGGTTTTCTTTTATTCTACCGTCGCGGACCGCTTCATCGAGAGCCATTGGAATCGACGCCGCGGACGTGTTTCCGTATTTGGGTAGTGTGAGCACGACTTTTTCCATCGGCATATTGAGACGCTGCGCCATGGCCTGGATAATTCTGAGATTAGCCTGGTGTGGGACGAGATAGTCGATCTCTTCAGGCCTAACCTTGTTGTGCTCTAGCGCTTCTTGCACGACACCCTCGAGCGCCCGCACCGCCGCTTTGAAGGTTTCGTTGCCTTTCATTTTTATGAAGTGCATCCGCTTGTGGATAGTATCATGTGACGCTGGGTGCTGGGCGCCACCGGCGGGAACATGAATCAACTCCCCGAGAGAACCATCGGAATGAAGGTGAGTCGAGAGTATCCCCCGCTTGCCGGCATGCCTCTGTATCACGACCGCTCCCGCGCCGTCTCCAAAAAGAATGCACGTTGTACGGTCCTCCCAGTCCGTGAACCGCGAAAGAACTTCGGCCCCGACGAGAAGGATGTTTTTATGCATGCCGGACACGATGAATGCGCTTGCAACGGACATTCCGTAGATGAACCCTGAACAGGCAGCGTAGATATCGAATGCGGCCGCATTTTTTGCACCGAGCTTTTCCTGGAGCACGCAGCTCAAGCTTGGCAGGATCATGTCGGGTGTCATTGTGGCCACGAGGACAAGGTCCAGCTCGTCCGGCCCAAGCCCCGCAGCCTTGAGCGCCTTTTTGCCAGCTTCGTAGGCCAAGTCCGAGGTCGTCTGTCCTTTTTCGGCGATTCTGCGCTCTTTAATACCAGTGCGTTCGGTAATCCACTGGTCGCTAGTATTTACGAGCTTTTCCAAGTCGTGATTGGAAATGACTTTTTTAGGAGCATAGGACCCGGTTCCTGTTATCCGTGCATGGATCATTTGGATTTGGTAAGCTCCATATTTTTCTCGATATCAGCGCGGATGCGTTTATTGACATCACTCGTCGCGAGTTCGGCGGCGACACGGATTGCGTTTTTAATTGCCTGGTCGGAGGAGCGACCGTGACTGATGATGCTGATGCCGTTTATGCCGACGAGGGGCGCTCCGCCATATTCCGCGTAGTCGACGCGGCGCTTGAGTGAGTTAAAGGCTGGTTTCATCAGCAGATAACCGAGCTTGCTGATTGAGCTCTTTTCGATGTCCTTGCGGAGAAACATCCCGATTGCTTCAGCAACTGCCTCTGATACCTTCAGCACGACGTTGCCGATGAAACCATCACAGACGATGACATCTGCCTTGCCGGACATGACATCGCGTCCCTCAACGTTTCCTATAAAATTCAACGAAGTCTCGGTCAGAAGCTTGAATGCCTCTTTGGTTAATTCGTTTCCCTTCGTTTCCTCTTCGCCGATAGACAAAAGACCGACGCGGGGATTCGGATTCTTCAGCAAGTACCTTGCATAGACATCACCCATGACCGCAAACTGCAAAAGGTGATTTGGTTTGCAGTCAACATTCGCGCCCATATCGAGAAGGATGGACGCTCCCATGATCGTCGGCATGAAAGTGGCTATGGCAGGACGTTCCACGCCTTCAATCCTGCCAAGCACAAAGAGCGATGTCGACATCGCCGCACCGGTATGGCCCGCGCTGATGACGGCTGATGCCTCTCCGTTTTTCACCAGTTCATTGGCTACGCGGATGGATGAGTCTTTCTTTCTTCGAAAAACCGTGGCGGGAGAGTCATGCATGTCCACCACTTCCGTCGCATTCCGAATTTCAAGAGGGAGTGCTTTAGTGGACGGGTGCTTATCGAGCTCTTGCCGGATAAGCTGTTCGATGCCGACAAGGATGATGCCGACGCCCAACTCCTGAGCGGCCTGCACCGAACCCGCGACAACGGCCTGCGGTGCATTGTCCCCCCCCATCGCATCAACGGCAATCTTCATGTAAACTTCCTACAATCAATATAAAAGGCAAAGGAATATACCGAAAAGATAGTATCATCCCTTTGCCTTCAAGCACGTGCCGTTATATCTGCTGAATAGTTACGATCTCGCGACCATTGTATGTGCCGCATGACATGCAGGCATGGTGAGGCTTTTTGACTTCCTGACACTGTGGGCAGATAGTCAGGCTCGGAGCCTTGAGGTATTTATGAGTACGTCTCTTGTCCCTGCGTGATTTAGAATGTCTGTGTTTTGGGTTTGCCATGATTGTTTAGTGCTCCTTTTTATTTTTTCAGTAAATCTTTTAACGCTGAAAATGCACCGAAGTCTCCCGGTGCATTTCGTTGATGGCCGCACTCTGCTGTGTTCAGGTCCGTCCCACAAACACTGCAAAGACCCTTGCAATCGGGACTGTGGAGTGGAACCATAGGGATGGATATCAGCAACTGCTCTTTAATGACATCCAAGGGGTCGATTTCATCGCCTTCGTAAAACTCCATGTCCAATTCGCCACCGACAAGCTCATGTTCACCATCAGTGCGGACCGAACTCATCGGGGCAAGGTCGATGCTTAATTCCGTATCAATGCTAAAAGTGAAGCGCTCCAGGCATCGGCTGCATTCCAACAAGGGTCTGGACTTTACCCGCCCTGAGATATGAAGAATACCGCCTTCCATAGGCCTGATGCTGAGAATAGCCTTAAAGGCAGTAGATTTTGTCCCGGTATCAAAAAGATCGAGCTGCTGCTCGAGCTCTAGTGTTAGCCCCTCCGGTGCTATATCATTGATTTTGATTGCCATTTCTTTTGCTCCAGGGGCTGTAAGTGACGAATTATATAGAGAAGCTCCCGATTTGTCAAGAAAAAATACGGCATCTCTAACCGTGCTTCCTTTTGGGCTTGCCTCGATAGTGGTCACTAGAACCGCGTAAATATTCACCTACCGATATGTCAAAGACACGGCTCATCAACGTATAGAATATTGCAATCGTCTCACAGATTGATGTAGGGCATGTCCGTGTGCTTTATCCCACGCAGACGTTGTGGCCCGTATCTTCGCCACCGGGGGCATAAAACAGACGCGGATCAGCAGCACTCACAGGAAAATGGAAAAAAAGCCGAGCGAGCAGTGAAAACCGTGATGCACTGGTTGATCAGGTAGAGCTGTCTCAACATGAGTCTTAGAGACGACTGTCACGGAGGGGGAAGAATAACGCTGAGCTAGAATTAGGTTTTTTCTGTGATACGTTGAATAGCGCTGGCGAC
>Ga0335081_10006440_pt1 | contig 18698 bp, 14 predicted proteins | sample Lox_Sample_35_FD_206713 | JGI IMG/M metagenome (GOLD analysis project Ga0335081, IMG submission 206713) | Soil microbial communities from Loxahatchee National Wildlife Refuge, Florida, United States - Lox_Sample_3.5 | ecosystem: Environmental > Terrestrial > Soil > Wetlands | place: USA...
CTCGTCCGCGAACACATACGCTGCGACAACAAGGGCTTCCAGATCCGTCATCTCGAGCTCCTATCTCGAGGGGACACATGGTCTGGAAGCCCTTCTTCGCGAACAAACGGCGGGTCCCTGTCAGAGACCCCCCATTTCACATCAACCCTCTAGTAGTCGGGATGCTGCCCTCCTAGACGCCCCACGGATCGAGTGAGAGGATCACCGTGGGATTCGGCGGGCGAGACGAGAGGAGGCTCTCATGAGGCGCACGCTGCTCACGGCATGCGCATCGGCCGGCGTCGTGGTGCTGACGACCACCGGGCGTGTCGGCGCGACTGGAGCGGACGGCCCAGGCGCAGTGGTCCAGCGGGACGCCGACCTCTATCAGATCGATCAGATCGAGAGAACGTTCCACCGGGCGGGGTCAACGCACAACGTGGATCTGATGATGTCGCTGTTCGCCCCCGGCGCCACGTTCAACGTCGGTACACAGGCGTACACCGGAAGAGCCCAGATCCGAAGGTTCTTCGCAACGGTGAATCCTGCGTTCCAACCCGGGAATCGGTGGGTTTCCGACACGCCGTCTTACAAGATCAAGGAGACGGTCAACGGCAACACTGCGACCCTCTATTTCCAGTGCCACTACGTCGACCCGGAGACGAAACGCGTCATGCTCGTGATCGGCGTGAATCACAACCTGGAGAAGATCGACGGAAGGTGGCTGATCGTCGATGCAGCCGCGTCGGCCACGACGCTGACGCCGTAGCCGAGCAGCGAACGCTCAGGCCGTGCGCGAGGGCCAAGGCACGGCGTACTCCAGCGCTGCGGGAAGCTGCTCGCGCCAGAACTTCCCGTCGTGGCCGCCCGGTGCGAGCCACAGGCGATACGGCACGTGGAGCGCGCGCAGCTCGCTCGCGAAGGCCAGGGTGCGCGCCTCGGTCCAGCGATCGTGCGTCGAGCCGACGGAGAGGAAGACCTGGAGGCGCCCGCCGCGAAGCGCGGCCGCGTCGCGGCGGGCCAGTAGGGTCGGGTCGTTTGCGCGAATCGTGGCGGGAGACGCGTGGCGGAACGGGCCGTCGTGGGGTGGATCGAAGTAGCCGCTCCACGACTCGACCGTCGAGAACAGCGACCGGTGGCGGAGGCCGATGTCGACCGCCCCGAACCCGCCGGCGGAGTAACCCGCGAGCGTCCGCCGTGCAGCGGCGGTCGCGACCGGCAGGTTCGTCGCGCTCCAGGGAAGGACGTCGCGAAGCAGGTATCGCTCCCACAGGCCCGCCCACTCGCCGTCGTACTTTGGCGGCGGGCCGGCGGGGACGACCGCGATGAACGGCTGCAGAACGCCCGACGTGACGAGCGGGTCGGCGATCTCGGCGAACCTCATCCCGTTCGCCACCGAGTAGGGCGATCCCGGCAGCCCGTGCAGGAGGTACACGACCGGGTAGCGCGCCGCGGTCGAATAGCCCGGCGGCAGGTACACGACGCTCTGACCGTTTCGTGTGTGTGGAACGACGGTGTTCGGGATCGCGCCCTGCCAGACCGTCCCGCCGTCGGGCCCGCGGTCGAGCAGCGAAAACCCCGGAATCGGACCCGACGACGCACGCCCGCTCGTGAGCAGCACGCCCGCCGAGAGCGCCACCGCGGCAGCTCCGAGAGCGAACCGTCTGCGGCGCATGCGCACGTTGTACGCGGGCCATCCCGAAGCTCGCGTTAAGCGGCCGCGAGCACCGTGTTGCGGTCAGGCAGCCGTGACGTCGGCGGTCGCGAACACCTTCGCGCCGCCGCTCTCGGTGACGACCAGGAGGACTCGGTATCTCCCCGGAGCCGTGTACGTGTGCCCCGCGAAGCCGGGCGGGGCGCCGGGTCTCACTCCCGCCAGCCCGTCGCCGTACATGATCTGCCAGCTCGTCACCGGCCGGCGCAGCTGCGACGTGATCCTGAAGACGACCTTCGTCGACACACCCTGCCGCTGCGGCGAGGCCGTGATCGTCAACGGCGCCGGGCCGCTTCCGACCTGCACGTAGGTCGAGGCGAAGTAGCGGATCGAGCTGTCGGTGAACGGAGGCGAAGAGAACGCGGCCAGCACCGGCTCGTAGCTGCCGGGCTTCGCGTAGACGTGCGTCAGCACCGGCGGCGGCGGGCCCGATCCCGCCTGCGTCACGCCGTCGCCGTAGGCGATCTCCCAGTGCACGATCGCGGTCGGCGGCCGTGCGGTCACCGCGAACGACACGGTGGCGGGTGTCGAGTTGCCCGCAGCACGCGCGGCGAGTGAGAGCCTGGGTTCGGCGCCGGGCCCGGCCACTCCGCTCGCCCACGACGGCAGCGGACCGGCGAGACGGGTGACGCACCCGCGGTAGGCGGCGCGACTCGCCGGCTTGTTCCCGAGGTCGAACTCCGAGCCCGGCCGGCCGTTGTAGAACTCCTCGGTCTCGGGCCGCGCCTTCTTCAGGAACGCGCACATCTGCTGCACGAAGGCCGCATCGTCGACACCGAACGTCCCCCACTCGGGAATCGCGAACGGCCGGCGGTGCGCGCGGACGAACGCGAGGAGCGCGTTGAACTTCTGCCATGGCGGCGAGCTGCCCGCCTCGCGATAGATGTCCGCGCCGCCGACGTCCACGTACGCGGAGCCCGGCCAGTACGGCGCAGGATCGTTGCCGCCGGACAGCGGGCTCCAGACGACGCGAACCCGCGGAAAGGGGTTCGTCTCGAGCGCGGGGCCGCGGTAGGGCGGCAGGCGGAGCCGAGCGAGCCTCGCCGCGACCTGAGGCCCGCCGTGGATGATCAGGTAGATGCGCGCGAAGGCCTTGCGGTACGTCGCAGGAGCGGTCGCCCAGGGGCTGTGCGGATTGTTCATCTCGGCGAGCGGCCGGATGTAGATCGCCCGGCCCCAGGTCGAGATCGCGCGGTTGAGGTCTCCGAGGTACGCGTCGCCGGCGCCCGCCGCGATCGCCTGCACGGTGATCGCCGGACGCTGGCTTCGCTTCGCGAGCGTTCCGATGTGGATCATCGGGATGGGACCGAGCGACCTGAACAGGACGTCGAACGGGGATCCCCACGAGCTGCCCTGGCCCCACCCGAGGAAGGCCTGCTGGACCGCCGACGTCTGACCGGTCTGCGCCTTGAAGCGCATGGCGCTGCCGCTGACGCCGAGGATCGGGCTGCTCGCCGCGGGCGCGGCAACGGCGCGCGCGCCTGCGCAGACGAGCGCCGACAGTAGGGCGCCAATGGCAAGCCAGACAGCCGCCGATCGCACGCTTCCCTCCCCCATCCCCGAAACCGACGCGAGCCCTGACCAGGCGCTTATAACCAGGCCGGACGAGACAAGTCAAACCCAGCGCGGGCTACTGGTTCTCGATCGTGACGAGCGTGCCGATCGGCGTGTAGGGCCAGACCTTTGCAGCTGCCGCGAGCGGGAGCTCGACACAGCCGAGGCTCTGAGGCGTGCCGAACGACGCGCGATTGAACGCGTGCAGCGCCTCACCGCCGTGGAAGTAGCTGATCCAGCGGATCCCGGGGTCGTTGTAGTGCGACCCGTCGGGATTCGTGCCCGACATCGTGCCGACGGGGATGTGCTCGAACACCGGGAACGTTCCCGGCTGCGTCGGCGTCGCCGGGATGCCGGTGTTGCCGGGCGAGGTGAGAACGGTCTGGCCGTTGTGCCAGAGCGTGAGCAGCTGCGGCAGATGCGTGTGGACGTAGACGTAGCTGTAGCCGTCGGTGCGTCGCTTCCCCGCGATCGCGTCGAGAAGTAGCGCGCGCCAGACCATCGGGCCGGCGAACGCGTCGACGGTCAAGTCGTGGTCGTGCTCGAACGCCATCACCGCCCCGCGCGTGATCTGGGTGACGGCATCGGGCGCCCACTGCTGCGTCAACTGCGGCGGCGTGTTGTCGAAGCGCCAGGTGAATCGACCCGCCGGAGGCGCGAGCGCCGCCTCGGCCTCGGCCTGCGGCGTCCGTGCAACGGGATCCCCCGCCGGGTGCCAGCTGACCGGGAGGTACCCGGCGTCGGCGAGCAGCTGGTGGAGGCGGAGCACGCTCCCTGTCGGGACGGTCCAGCCGATCGAGCGCAGCCGCTGCTCGGATCCGCGCCCGGCGACGATCACACTCAGCGTCCTCGGCAGCTCGAGCGCGAGCCGGGAGTCGAGCGGGAACCCGAGCCCGGTCGGACGGAACTCGAGCGTGTGCGCGTCGACCTGCCGCCAGGTGCCGGAGACACGCGTCGTAAAGTGCGGCCGAGACCCGCCCAGCGTCTCGCCGACCGGGCGCGCGAACGTCAGCCTGATCGTCGTGAGCGGCGAGACGTCGGCCTTCGGCGCCGGGCTGACGAGCACGCCGGGCATCGGCGTCTTCGGGAACCAGCTGACCCGGATCGGTGCGCCGAGCCGTTCCCACGAGCGTGGCGCCGCGGCGACGAGGAGCGAGCCCGACGGAGCCTGAGGGCCGAGCGAGACCACTCGCCTCCCGCCGGCTGCGACCGTGCGCGAAGGCCGCACCGCGCCGACCGCGATCCGGTCGACTCCTTTGGCGAAGCGAACGTGCAGCGCCGAGCCGTCCGCGAGCGTGAGCCACCGGTCCGGCACGCCGGCCACGGGGGCGCGCACCGTCAGCTGCTCGTGACGCGTCCGGCCGACGGCCCAGCCGAGCCAGGACGGGCGGCGGACGACGACCTCGACGTGCACGACGGCGCCGGGACTGACGAGCGCCGTCGGAACGACCCGGCCGCCCGACACGCGAAGCGGCACCGGCTTGCCGCCGTCGAGCGACGCCCGGGCCGACACGAGCGAGCCCGCGAGTGGCTGCAGCTCGATGCGCGCGAGCTCGCTCGGGTCGCTCGCAAGCGTTGCGCCGGACCACCAGAGGACGCCGGCGCCGGCGGCAAGGACGACGACGAGCGCGATCGCGGCCAGCCACACAAGCGCGCGCCCGAGCGACCGTAGCCGCCTCTGGCGCCGCGTGGGACGGCGACGAGACGCGTGACCCGTCATCCGAACATGGTAGGGACCGCCCGCGCGGCCACACCGGCGGCGCTCAGTAGCCGAGAACGTCGAACGCGGCCGGATACACGATCCGGCCGGCGAGGTCGGGGCCGTAGCCGGCGAGCCGCTTGACCATGAAGGCCTCATCGGGAATCTTCGGATGCGGGGAGACGAAGCCGAGCGCGGTCGCCCTCTCGAAGCCGAAGCGGGGGTAGTACGCGGCGATGCCCTCGACCATGACGGCAGGCTCGCCCGCGTCTTCGGCTCGGCCGAGTGCGTCCCGGATCAGCTTCGACCCGACACCAATGCGCTGGCGGTCCGGGCGGACCGACATCGGCGTGAGATTGAGGATCCTCGTACGGGATCCGCCTTCGACGCCGACCCAGCTCAGCATCACGTGAGCGATCACACCGGAAGAGTCCTCGGCGACCAGGGCCAGCTCGGGGACGAACTCGTCCGACGCACGGATGCGTTCGACGAACAGTGCGACCTCGTCGGGGTGCCCGACGAACGCCGACCGGACCACGTCGGCAATCGCGGGGTGATCGGCGTCGCATTCCGTGCGGATGACGACGCCGTCGGCCACGGCGCTCACCGGCTCTCCCGGTCCGAGCTCCCGTTCAGTTGCTGTGCGCAGCCACCGCTCTCGGCCGGTGCAACTCGGCTCGAGCAACGATTGCCCATACGACGCACAGCAAGAGGAGCCCGGCAACGATCGCCCATTCGAACGACCCGTTGTGGTGGTCGGGGTCGAAGCCGGTCAACCCTTCGATCCAATCTCGCCAGAACAACGTCAGAACGGCGAGAAACCCGCACAGTGACGCGAGAATGGCCTCGAGCCAGAACCGCGCCCGGACGCTCCCCTCCATCGTGACCTCACTTTCATACGGAACGGCGCGTTTCGGCAAACGCGCTGCGACCGATCGAACGGCGCGAGTCTGATCCCGAACGGATCGCGTGTCAAGAACGCATGGCCGGCCTGCTTGACAGGCTGGTCATGTTCGGCAGATGCTCTGTCCCGCCTTCCCCGTGCGGCAGTCGAAGGCCGCCGATAGGTCGACACGCACGCAGAGGAGGGCCTTCGATGGTGCAGGTAACGGATGTCAGCCCGCTGACGACGACCGGCCAGGCAGACACCAACCGCTCGGTAACCGGCCGCATGCTTTCGATCGCGTGTGCGCCAGACGGTCAGACGCTCTATTGCGGCTCGTACTCGAACCTCTGGATGTCCGGCGACGGCGGGAAGCACTGGCAGCAGCTCACTTGGCCGCAACCGGCGGCCGGTGAGTTCGACTCGCCGGGCGCGCTGGGCGGCTGGTGCGTCGTCGACGTCGCGGCGGCGCTCGGCTGGCGCCCGGACCGAGATCCGAGGTCCCTCGCGCGCTTCAAACCACGCGGCCCGCTCGGCATCGTCGGCTTCGGCGAGTGTGGCGTCTGGACCGCGCTCGGGAACGGTGACGGCACGTTCCAGCCGCCGAATGTCGTCCTCGCCGACTTCGGCTACGAAGCGGGGGGCTGGCGCGTCGACCGTCACCCGCGCTTCGTCGTCGACCTGACCGGTGACGGCCGCGCCGACATCATCGGCTTCGGCAACGCGGGCGTATGGACAGCGCTCGGGAACGGCGACGGCACGTTCCAGTCGCCGAAACTCGGGATCGGAAACTACGGCTACGACCAGCACTGGCGCGTCGACAAGCATCCCCGCTTCCTCGCGCACCTGACAGACAGCGGGTTCGCTGACATCGTCGGCTGCGGGACCGACGGTGTGTGGACCGCTCTCGGGAACGGCGACGGGACGTTCAGCGAGCCGAATGCAAATCCGGTGCTCGCCAACTTCGGCATCGCACAGCACTGGCGCGTCGACCGCCACCCGCGCTTCACCGCTCGCTTGACGAACAGCGGCTTCGACGACATGGTCGGCTTCGGCACCGATGGCGTGTTCGTGGCTCTCTCGAATGGCGACGGAACCTTCAACGAGCCGCACGCCAACCCGGTGCTGTCCGACCTCTGCTACCACCAGGGCTGGCGTGTCGACCGCCATCCGCGGGTGCTGGCGAACCTCACGACGAGCGGGTTCGCCGACATCGTCGGCTTCGGGCCGGAGGGCGTTCACACCGCGCTCGGCAACGGTGACGGCACGTTCAAGGAGCCTTTCCCGAACCCGGTGCTCGAGAACTTCGGCTACGCCCAGGGCTGGCGCGTCGACGAGCATCCGCGTTTCCTCGCCGACTTGAACGGCAACGGGTGCGCCGACATCGTCGGCTTTGGCGATGCGGGCGTCTGGACGGCGCTCGGCGACGGAGACGGGCGGTTCGCCGACGCTGCCTTCGTCCTCGAGAACTTCGGGATGGACCAGGGTTGGCGGGTCGGCGAGCACGAGCGAGACGTCGCCGACATCACGCGCGACGGGCACGCAGACATCGTCGGCTTCGGCGACGCGGGCGTCTGGACGGCAATCGGGGACGGTCACGGCGGCTTTCCCGACTCCCGTTTCGTTCTCCCGAACTTCGGGGCCGGAATGACGGTGCTCGCGCTCACACAGCAGGATCGCGCCGCCGGCAGCCATGGGCTCTGGCGCTCGCCGGACGGGGGCGCCACGTGGACGAAAGTCCACACGTTCCCCGCGAGCGGCGAGGCGCTCGGCCAGATCGAATGGGCTCTCGGAAGCGACCACCTCGTCTACGTCGCCGGGGGGAGCTCGCTCGCGACCAGCAAGAACGCGGGCGCCACGTTCGTCGACGTCTTCCCGTGGGGCCGCGGCGGGCCGGCGCGGCGCGTCAACCATCTCGCACTGTGGCAGAACCAGCCGGCCGATCCCGCTCCCGTCGTGATCTATGCGCTCGGAGACAGCACGATGTTCGCCTCGTTCGACGGTGGCTCGACCTGGATCCGCGACCTGCAGACGCTCCCTCCGAGCATCGGCGGCGCCGTCAGCAGCACCGCGAACGGCAACTCGGCAAAGGTCATGGTGATCTCTCCGCGAACGCCACTCGAGGTCATCGTCACGGGAGACGGCAGCGGAGCGGCGCACCCGGCGGTGCTGAACCGCGGCGACTACACCCAGTTCCCGTTCGGCACGCATACCTCGAGCTGGGACACACTCCCGCTTCCCAACTTCCTCACCGACATCGCGCAAAACGAGAACGCGCAGGACAGCGGCAACGTCTGCCTCGCCGTCACGCAGCACGCCCGCGGTGACCTCCTCTTCTATGGAGGGCAGCGCACTCCGGTGGTCGTCGGCCCGGTCGACGCAACCGACCCGTCCGACTGGCACGAACTCGACACCGGTGTCCACATGGACGGACACGGCGTTCTGCTCTCACCCGACTTCGAAGCGGCGATGAAGGACGGCTCGTACGACGGCAAGGCCGGCACGGTGTGGATCATCAACGACGGCGGCATCTACTGGAGCCCGGACGGCGGTGCGCACTTCCATCACGGTGAGAACGCCACCACCATCTCGAGCACGAACGTCGCCGGCGCGTCGTTGCCCAACAGCGGACCGGCGTTGACGCTCAACGCGGGCGACAACGCCGGTTTCTTCTCCATGGACGGGGGCACGACCTGGGCATATTCCGAGTACAACGGCGGCGACAACGACTGCGCTTTCGCCGACCCGCTGCGCGCAAACTCTCTACTCGTCTTCACCCCCCGCCGGGACGTCAACGGCAACGACAACACGCGGAACGAGGACCACAGAACGCTCACGGTGTACGAGTCGGCACCGGGCACGCTCCCGAGCGGAGCCATAGGCACGACGAGTCGCCACGTCGTGCCCGGACCGCAGCCACTGCCCTCCTCGCGCGAGCGCTGGAATGCCGTCAACCCATATCCGATGCGGGGCTCGCGGCCGATCGTGCGCGGCCTCATCGACGAGGCCGTCCCGGACCAGGGCGACTACGTCTTCATCCTCGATCCGACGGCAAGCCCCACCCTCGTGCGGACACAGAACATCCTCGACATCCAGAGCCGGGACGAGTGGGCCACGACCGCCACCGGGCCCGGGCAGGGGGCAAACGTCTTCCTGCAAGGCCCGCCGCTCCCCAAGGCGAACCTCAGCGTGGTGCAGGCCTCGGGCGGGCACGGTGCCACCGTCTTCTACGTCGGAGACGGCACCTACAACGGAGGCGGAGGCTACTACGACACCGGCGGCGGGCTCGACATCGCTTCGCTCAGCGGTTCGTTGTGGTCGTGGAAGGAGGGCGAGAAGGCCTGGAAGCTGCTCGTGCCCGGCCACGGCGCGACCGCCGCCGTGCGCTTCTTCGTCGACCCGTACCGCCCGAACCTCGTCTACATCCTCGACGTCGACCACGTGAAGCGATCCGAGGACGGCGGAGCGACATGGCACGTCGACGACCTGCTCGAGACACAGCTGACCTGGGGCGGAGAGATCCCGATCTCCTGGCAGGAATCGTCGAGCGGGCTCGGCGACTGTGTCGACCTCATCCTGACGGACATGCAGTTCGACCCGACGAACCCGTCGGTGCGCTTCGCCGTCGGCCAGGGCGGCGCCTGCGGCACGAATGACGGCGCGACCTGGAGCCAGCTACTCCACGCCGGCGCGCTGCCCGGCCGACCTACCAACTGCTATTACGACTGGATCACAGACGAGTTCGAGCCCGCCCTCTACGTGGCCTTCGCCGGACGAAGCATCGTCAAGCTCACACAGCTCTTCCCGCCGATCATCTTCTGACATCGACAGCAGCTCGAACATCGCGCGCATCGCCAACGACCTCGCGGCAGCCGAGTTCGCCATCGTCTTCACCGGGGCCGGGATCTCGACCGAATCGGGTCTGCCCGACTATCGAGGCGAGAACGGCCTCTGGAAGAACAAGCGCTTCGAGCAACTCGCGAACATCGACACGTTCAGACGAGAGCCCGAGGAGTTCTGGCAGTTCTACGCCGAGCGGCTGAGCAGCCTCCACAGCGCCGAGCCGAACGCCGCCCACTTCGCGCTGGAGAAGCTGTACCAGGACGGGCGGATCAAGGGCGTGATCACCCAGAACGTCGATGGCCTGCATCGCCGTGCGGTGTTCGGTGACGGCCTCGCCGAGATCCACGGCACGCTTTCGGTGGGCGTCTGCCTGGAGTGCGACGCGAACTATCACGTCAGCGAAGTCGAGGCCAAGCTGGCGGTCGATGGTCTCCCGCGCTGCGATCGCTGCCACGCCGTGATCAAGCCCGGCGTCGTTCTCTTCGGCGAGACCCTTCCGCAGGCGGAGATGGCACGCGCGCGGGACTGGGCGCTCCAGGCCGACTACCTGCTCGTGCTCGGCTCGTCGTGCGAGGTCTACCCGGCGGCAGGCCTCCCAGAGGTAGTCCTCGACAACGAGCACAGCTTCGGGGTCGGGATCATCAACCTCGGGCCGACTGCATATGACGACGATCGACGCGTCACGAAGGCCGAACTGGCACTCGGCAACGCGATGTCGGACGTAACGTCGAACCTGAACGGCAGACCGTGGGCCTGACGTCGCGTCAAAGTGCGCCCGGCAAGATCCGAACTCGCGAGCTCTGCTCACGCACTCGTCACGGAGTGCATCGACACGAGCACACCGGGAGGCAAGTCGTCATCGCAGTCGCCGCCCGTCTCGTTGCCGCCGAGATCGAGGAGTCGCCCTACTTGATCCAGAACTGGTCGAGCAACGCACCCCACTGCGGACTGTATTGGTAGTTGCCGATGCGCTCGGAGACGAAGTCGACGGCGCGCCGGTTGACTGTCGGCACGACCGGTGCCTGAGCGAGCAGCGAGCGTTCGACGTCCTGCCAGAGCGGAGTCGCCGCGGCGGGTTCCTGAACCTGAGCGGCGGCGGCTCGGACCATTTGGGCGTCGATCGAGCGGTCGCAGAACTCGGAAAGGTTGCTGTTGTTCGGCGTCGCCGGCACGAACGCCCCGCAGCTGAACTGTGGCGGGATGAAGTCGGCGGCTGACGGATAGGAGGCGAACCAGGAGTAGTAGCCGGTCTGGGCGCGTACTCGTGAGTCCGAAACCTTCTGGAAGTAGACGCTGAAGTCAACGGTCTTGAGGCTTGCCCGGTAGCCGAGCAGGTCGAGTACGGAGACCATGTAGCGTCCCTGATCGGCTATCTGGCTCGGGACCCAGACTTTCACAATGGCACCAGCCGTACCCGATGCTCGCACGAGCCTCCGCGCTGCGTCGAGGCGCGTTGCATTGACTGAGGCATAGGGGCACGTAGACCGGTAGCCGGGAAAATTGGGAGGCAGGATCTGGCACGTGGGAGCAACCGTGCGCCCCAGCAGCGTCACGAAGGCTTCGCGGTCGAAGGCGCTGTTGACGGCGCGGCGAACCCGAGCCTGGTCGAACGGCGGTACGCGGGTGTTGAGGAAGAAGTAGCTCGTGCCCAGTGTCGTGCCCGCGTGAAGCTGGTTCGGGTAGCGAAGGCCGAGAGCGTCGAGTTCGGGCTTCGATAGCGTCAGCGATACGTACAGGGCCGCCTCGGCGGTTCCGCGCTCGACCGCGCGCGCCGAGTCGGGCCCAGTGGGCCCGCCGCGCCAGGAGATCGAGTCGGGATATCCGGCAGGCTGCGCGTCTTCCGACCACTGGCGGAAGCTTCGGTTGCGGACGAGCAGAAGCGTCTTCGCCTGCCTCCCGTACCTCGCGATCCGGTACGGCCCCGTGGCAGGGACGGGCTTCGCTCCGACGTCGTGGCTCGGAGTTCCCGCGGGCACGGCGAAGGCGGAGGGGAGCGCGAGCTTGCTGAGAAAGTCGGCGTCGGGCGCTCTCAGATGAAACGTCACGGTCCGTGCGCGACGGTCGATGACGATGCCGCGCGACAGGTCGCATGGTTTGCGGGCGACGCAACGATCAGTTCCGACGATCCCGGTGTAGTAGTAGGTCGATGCAGGCGGCCCGAGTTCGAAGAGACGCTCGATTGCCCTCTTGAAATCGCCCGGCTGCACGAGCTGCGCGTTCGAGTAGCGGATGCCGGGCCGTACCTGAAACGTGTAGGTCCTTCCGCCGTCGGTCGGAGTGGGTAGCGAGACGGCGAGATCCGGGACGAGCTGGGTGCCCTGGACGCCGCCCACCTTGCGGAAGCCGACGAGCCCGTCGTTCGTCATTGTGAGGATCGACCAGCCGACCGGGGGTTCCGCGAGCTGGGGGTCGATGAAGTCCACGGGGCAGTTGCACAAGACCCGTAGCGTTCCGCCTCGGTGCGCGAGCCGTGTCGAGCGAACGGCGACGTAGATCCCGTGCGGCGTGAGAGCGACCCCTTGCGGGGGGTTGTGGAGTTGGACGGTCTTCGCGATCGCGCCGTTTGCGGGATCGAGGCGAGAAAGGGTTCCACTCTTCCCGTTGGCCACCCAGACGCCGTCAGGTCCGGCTGCGACGCCCGCCGGCCCTCGACCAACCTGAGTGGTGTTTGTGACAACGGCGGTGTTCGGGGCGACCCTCGAAACGGTGCCGTCGGTGCGATTCGCCACCCAAACCGCCCCCGCCCCGGCGGCTACGGCTTCCGAGCCGCCACCGACGCCGATGTGCTGCAGCACCTGCCCCGAGCGGGGATCGAGAGCGACCATGGTCGCTGTCGACGGAGACGCGACCCAGACTCTGTGGAACCCGACGGTGACGCCCGACGCGCCGACCACGGCCGGCAGCGTCCTCGTCACCAAGCCCGTGCGCGGAGCGATCCGGGACACCGTGCCGTCGGCGGAGTTGGTCACCCAGACGGCGCCCTCGCCGTACGCGACGCCGCTCGGGCCGTTGCCGACGGTGATCGTCTGCACGACCTGATTCGTCGCGGGGTCGATGCGCGAGACCGTGCCGTCGAGGCCGTTGGCCACCCAGACCGCCCCGCCGCCGAAGGCGACGCCTGCGGGTCCGCCACCAACCTGGATCGTTTGCCGTACGTCGTTCGTCGACGGATCGATCCGCGACACGCTGTTGTCGTTCTCGTTGGTGACCCAGACGGCATCCGGCCCGAGGGCAACGGCGCCCGGCGCGCCGCCGACGGAGATCTCCGAGACGATGTGGCCGCTCTCCGGATCGATCACCCCGACGGAGTTCGCCTCTACCGAGGCGGCCGCCTTTGATCCGCCGCCCTGGGTCAGAAGGACGCCGATGATGATGCCCACGACTGCTGCGGCGAGCGTTGCGCCGATCAGGACTCGACGGCCGGATCGTCGCCAGGAACTCGCCATCTGCTGGGCTGCGGCCTCGGCCAGCTCGCCTTCGCGGCCCTCGAAAGGCGCGGCGGCTGTTGTCTTCAGAGCCGGAAAGTCCTCCTGAAGGCCAGGCGCGACCAGCTGGTAGATGTGCTCGGCTTCGTCGAGGTCCTTGAGCTGGTGCTCGCCCAGATCTCGCAGCGAGACGTCTGGGATCGGATCGTCACGGAGCAATTCGCGCGTGGTCTGCGAGACGAGTACCTGCCCGCCGTGCCCGGCTGCACAGATACGTGCAGCCCGGTGCACGCCCAGGCCGACGTAGCGCTCGCCACCCATCGCCGGCTCGCCGGTGTGGATGCCCATTCGCACCCGAAGCTGCGCGCCACTCGGCCACGCGTGTTCCGCCAGTCGACGCTGGGAGACGATCGCCGCAGAGACGGCGTCCTTGGCCCGCCGGAAGGCGATGAAGAACGAGTCGCCCTGCGTGTCGATCTCGTACCCGCCGTGGTCGGCGAAGGCCCTGCGCAGGATCCGCTGGTGATCGCCAAGCACTTCTCCGTAGCGGTCTCGCAGCTGTTTGAGCAGCTGCGTCGAACTCTCGATGTCCGTGAACAGAAAGGTGACTGTGCCGACCGGAAGCTCGCCCGCTGAACTCACGTGAACGAGTCTTTCACCAGACCGGGAGACGCGCTATGAAGGCGGAAATGCGCCCGGCAAGATTCGAACTTGCGACCTCTGCCTCCGCAGGGCAGCGCTCTATCCCCTGAGCTACGGGCGCGAGGGAGCGGTCAGTGTACCCGGGCGGTCGCCGAGCCCACATGCAGCTCGGCGTCGTCCGGAACCTCGACGCGCACGTAGGCGAGCGCAAGACCAGGAACCGCGCTCGTGACGCGGCCGACGTCCTTGCCGTCGAAGGTGACCGGCGTCTCCGCGTCCGGCGGGTCGCCGTCGACCTCGAGCACGCGCAGGCGGCGGTTGACCTTGCCGCGGAAGTGCTGCCGTGCGATCGGCTCCTGCCCGGGATAGCAGCCCTTCGTGAACGAGATCGCGCGCTCCTCGAGCCCCGCCTCCGCCGGGAGTACCCGCTCGTCGAGCTCGCGGCCGAAGCGCGGGGTCACCGCGGCGATCCGCCTGCGTTCCAGCTCCTCGTCGTCGAGCGTGACGTCGACCGCCGAGTCGAGCACCTCGAACGCCGGCTCGCCGTAGTCGCGGTTCTCGATCCCGCCGTCGACGTCGGGCGCAAAGACGACCACGGAGGCATGCTGCTCGATCTCGATGTCGCACTTCGCCGCGAAGCGGTTGCGCAGGAGGTGCGCGTGGACGACGTCGCCGAGCTCGGGCTCGGTGAGCAGCAGGACGTCCTCCGGCCCGCGGCGCCAGACGAGCAGCGGCGCGATCACGCGCGCCTTCGCCGTGAGCAGCAGGGCGTCGGCCGACCCCGACTCGGGCACGTCGTTCGAGAGCAGCCGGTCGAGGTACTCGACGGCCTGCGGCCCGCGCACCGCGACATACGCGCGCGGGCGCCGTGCGACGGCGGGCGTGGCGGGAGTCATCGCTCCTAGACTAGAGCGCGTGTTCAGGTCGAAGGCGGAGCGGAAGGTGGCGGAGCTGGGCTACGACCCGACGCGTCTGCCTCCGGGCCAGCACATCACCGAGAAGTGGCCCGTCCTCCACGCGGGATCGGTCCCGCGCTACGACGACCTGTCGGCCTGGACGTTCCGCGTCTTCGGCGAGGTCGAGAACGAGCTCGAGCTCTCCTGGGAGCGGCTGACCGAGCTGCCGCGCAGCGACACCACGCAGGACATCCACTGCGTCACGCGCTGGTCGCGGTTCGACGCGCGGTTCGAGGGCGTCCACTGGCGGGAGGTCGCCGCGCTCGCGCGGCCGAAGCCGACGGCGGCGTTCGTGATCGCGCACGCCGAGCACGGCTTCACCTCGAACGTCCCGATCCGCTTCCTGGCCGACGACGACGCGCTGCTCGCGACCCACGCCGACGGAGAGCCGCTGACGCCGGACCACGGCTACCCGCTGAGGCTGGTGATCCCCGGCAAGTACTTCTGGAAGAGCGCCAAGTGGCTCCGCGGGATCGAGCTGTCGGCCGTCGACCAGCCCGGCTTCTGGGAGCGGTACGGCTACAACAACGACGCCGACCCCTGGCAAGAAGAGCGATACGCCTTCTGACCCCGGAACGAGAAGAGCCGCCCGGGGAGGCGGCTCTTCAAGGGGATTGGGAGGGTGTTGACTTGGTTGTCGGAGTTCGACGCCGAGCCTCTGATCCCTCGCGCGAGTGATTCCCCCGACCGGTGCCCGGCACCTAGGGGCCGGGCACCGGGTCGTTCGGATCTACATCATCCCGCCCATGTCCGGCATGCCGGCGCCCGCGCCCACGGGGTTCTTCTCCGGGGCCTCGGCGACGATCGCCTCGGTCGTGAGGATGTTCTTCGCGATCGACGCGGCGTTCTGCAGCGCCGAGCGGGTGACCATCGTCGGGTCGGTGATCCCGGCCTTGACGAGATCGGTGACCTCGCCGGTGTCGACGTTCAGACCCTCGCCCGGCTTCGCCGTGCGCACCTGCTGGACGACGACCGAGCCCTCGAGCCCGGCGTTCGTCGCGAGCTGGCGGAGCGGCTCCTCGAGCGACTTGATGATGATCTGCGCGCCGGTCCGCTCGTCGCCCTCGAGCGACTTCAGCAGCTTCGGCGAGACCGAGTCGGCCGCGTTGAGCAGCGCGACACCGCCGCCGGGCACGACGCCCTCCTCGAGGGCGGCACGGGCGGCCTGCAGCGCATCCTCGACGCGATGCTTGGTCTCCTTCATCTCCGTCTCGGTGGCGGCGCCGACCTTGACGACCGCGACACCGCCGGACAGCTTCGCGAGGCGCTCCTGGAGCTTCTCGCGGTCGAAGTCCGAGTCGGTGTTCTCGATCTCCGACTTCAGCTGCTTGATGCGGCCCTTGATCGCGTCGCCCTCACCGGCACCGTCGATGATCGTCGTCGAGTCCTTGTCGACGACCACCTTGCGGGCGTGGCCGAGCTGCGAGAGCTTCGTGTTCTCGAGCTTGAGGCCCATCTCCTCGGTGATCACCTCGCCGCCGGAGAGGATCGCGATGTCCTCGAGCATCCGCTTGCGGCGGTCGCCGAAGCCCGGCGCCTTGACGGCGACGGCCTGGAACGTGCCGCGCAGCTTGTTGACCACGATCGTCGCGAGCGACTCGCCCTCGACGTCCTCGGCCACGATCAGCAGCGGGCGGCCGGCCTGGATCACCTGCTCGAGCACCGGCAGCAGATCCTTGACGGCCCCGATCTTCTGGTTCGCGACCAGGATGTACGGGTCGTCGAGCACTGCCTCCATGCGCTCGGCATCGGTGATCATGTAGGGCGACAGGTAGCCCTTGTCGAACTGCATGCCCTCGGTGAACTCGAGCTCGAGGCCGAAGGTCTGGCCCTCCTCGACGTTCACGACGCCGTCCTTGCCGACCTTCTCGATCGCCTCGGAGAGCACGTCGCCGATCTCGGTCGAGCGGGAGGAGACGGTCGCGACGCGCGCGATGTCCTCCTTGCCCGAGATCTCGGTCGACTGGGACTTGAGGTTCTCGACGATCTGGTCGACGGCGGTCTCGATGCCGCGCTTCAGCGCCATCGGGTTCGCGCCGGCGGAGACGTTCTTGAGCCCCTCGCGGACGACTGCCTGCGCGAGCACGGTCGCCGTCGTCGTGCCGTCGCCGGCAACGTCGTTGGTGGCGGTCGCGACCTCGCGGACGAGCTGGGCGCCCTGGTTCTCGAAGACGTCCTCGACCTCGATCTCGCGGGCGATCGTGACGCCGTCGTTCGTGATCGTCGGCGCCCCGAACTTCTTGTCGAGGACCACGTACCGCCCCTTCGGGCCGAGCGTCACCTTGACCGCATCGGCCAGGATGTCGACGCCGCGCTGGAGCGAGCGGCGCGCATCCTCACTGAACTTCAGCTCCTTGTGAGCCATCTGGTTTCTCTACCCCTTCCTACGCGACCGCTGCGCGATCGCCGACAACCTTTGCGAGCACATCCGACTCGCGCAGGATCAGGACTTCGTCGACACCGAGCTTGATCTCGGTGCCGCCGTACTTGCTGAAGATGATCTCGTCGCCCTCTTCGAGATCCATGGCGATGTAGTCGCCATCCTCGTCGCGGGCGCCCGGGCCGACGGCGAGGACGCGGCCGCGCTGCGGCTTCTCCTTCGCCGTGTCCGGCAGGACGATGCCGCTGACCGTCGTCTCCTCCTCCTCGAGGACCTCGACGATCAAGCGATCGCCAAGCGGCTTCAGATTCATTGATAGGACCTCCACCTACAAGCTGGTGATCACAAGCTTGTAACACGCTTGTGCTTAGCGCTGGCACTCTAGCCACAAGAGTGCCAGCGGCGCAAGCGGCTCCGTAAATCTCAGTCTCCTCGACTCAGATCCTGGCCGGCCTTGTCCCGGCTCGCCAAGGACGTATGATCGGCAGCCACCCGTGGCCGCCCTCGCGCTGAACTTCTATTCGCCGATCGTCGAGGCGCAGCTCCGCTCGCACCGCAAGACGGCCACGATCCGCCTCGGCGACAAGTCGCGCAAGTACCAGAAGGGGATGATCGTCTCGGTGCTGGTCGGCGCGCGGTTCGGCCCGCGGCAGCACGTCTTCGACGCCGTGCTCGACAAGGTCGAGGTGAAGACGATCGACGAGCTCTCGCCGAACGAGATCGAGCACGACAACCCCGAGATCCGCCACCACGACGAGCTCTGCCGCTTCCTCGGGCAGCTGTACAACCGCGACGTGACCGGCGAGGACACGATCACGCTGATCCGCTTCTCGGCGATCCAGCCGAGTCTCGGCCTGCTCTAGGCTCGCCGGATCGGGATCCCGTGCAGCTCGGGCGCGCGGAGCGGCCCGCCGCACTCCTCGCAGTCGACCGCGAACGTCGACGAGAACGGCGCCGAGCACGCCGGGCAGCGGTGCAGGAGCTCGCCGCCGCACGAAGGGCACCGAGCGGGCAGCTCGGACTCGAACTCCTCGAACCAGCGGCGCGCGGCGCCGCAGTCGAGGCAGAACGCGCTCCAGTGGCCGAGCACCGAGCGGCGCTCCTCGCGCAGCCAGTCCGCAGCCTTTCCCACGCTGCGACTGTACCCCTGCGGGCCGGTTAGCATGGCGTCCGTGGCGATCGCTCGCGTAGCCGAGCCTTCGGGCTCGCTCCAGGAAGTGAGGGAGTGGGGCCTCGACCGCGAGGACCTCCTCCAGATCTACCGCAACATGCTGATCACCCGCGGCGTCGAGGAGCGCGGCCACATCCTCTACCGCCAGGGCAAGATCCCCGGCTCGTTCTACACCGGCCGCGGCAACGAGGCCGCGGCGGTCGGCGTGGCGACGGCGATGCGCTCCGACGACGTCGGGACGCCGCTGCACCGAGACATGGGCGTGCACATCACGCGCGGCGTCGAGCCGTGGCGGATCTTCGCGCAGTACATGGGCCGCGCCGACGGACCGGCGCGCGGCAAGGACGGCAACGTGCACATGGCCGACGGGCGGCTCGGGCTGATCGCGATGGTCAGCCACCTGCCCGCGATGCTTCCGGTCGCGGTCGGGTGTGCGCTCGCGTTCCGGATCC
>Ga0335081_10006441_pt1 | contig 18696 bp, 15 predicted proteins | sample Lox_Sample_35_FD_206713 | JGI IMG/M metagenome (GOLD analysis project Ga0335081, IMG submission 206713) | Soil microbial communities from Loxahatchee National Wildlife Refuge, Florida, United States - Lox_Sample_3.5 | ecosystem: Environmental > Terrestrial > Soil > Wetlands | place: USA...
GCAGCACCCACGCGATATGCCGAGAACTTCTCGCCCCGAAGAAATGCGCCAGCATCAGCACCGCGTCGTAGAAGTCCCACTGATCGTTGTAAAAGATGTTTACCGCATTCCGCGAGACGTGCACGAAGAGCCGCACCGCCAAGGTCACGGCAACGGCGATCACCAGCGGCGCCTCCCATGAACCTCGCGCAGTGCTTTGCCCACTCGACACCCGCACACGGTTTTGGCTCCGCTGCAAAGGCCGCGCGCTGACCGCCGTATTCGAAACGTTTGCGGAAGATCCCACACTGTAATGATTCGTTTCCCGCCCCGCGAGACAGGGCGCCGGCGGGTTGCCCACCCGCTGCGCTACGCCCTCCTGCGTCGCCCGGCCTACCCGTGCGCCGGGTTGTCCACCCGCCGCGGCCGATGCTAAACTAAAACTCCAAATCGTCGGACGGTTGCGACCGCAAATACGGAGTCGGCCTTGGCGGATTCTAAGCAGGATAAACAGGAAGAATCATTTCGAGTGATCGATCGTCGCCTCTTCAATGCCGAAGGCGAAATACGCGGCGAAGCGGTGGAAGAGCGGCGCAAGCAGGAGTCCGAGCCCGCAAGTTCGGTCCCGCCGCACTCTCCGGCCGGCGCGCAAAAGAAAGAGCCCGCTCCGGCCGCCAAGCCGTCCGCTCCCAAACCCGAGCCTGCCCCTGCCGCTCCCAGCGCCGATCTTCCCAAGCCTTCCCGCGGCTTCCAGATGCTCATCAATTTTGTGGCTCAGAACGCGGCCATGCTCCTGGGCGCCTATCCCGATCCCCGCGGCCAGGCCATGCTCGATCTTGACGGCGCCCGCGAGCTCATCGATATGCTGGATGCTCTGCGCGAGGCCTCCCGCGGCAATTTGGCCCCCGACGACGAGCGCCTTCTCCTCGACGTCCTGGGCAGCTTGAAACTCTCTTACATGGAAATGACCAAAGCGGCGGCAAAGGCGATGCAAGAGAAGGCCAAAGCCCGCCCCTAGCGAAAGCGCCCGGTGTCTCTTCCCCGCTCCTCCGAAAACTCCTCCGTTGTGCGTGTCACCGTGCTCGGCTCGGGCACGTCCATGGGCGTTCCCAGCCTGGGCTGCCATTGCCGCGTTTGCCGCTCCCAGGATCCGCACGATAACCGCACGCGCCCTTCGGTGCTGGTTTCGCGCCAGGACCATCACGTCGTCATCGACACCACCCCCGACTTCCGTTTTCAAGCCTTGCGCTACGGCCTCGATAGCCTGGACGCCATCGTCTACACGCACGGCCACGCCGACCACATCCTCGGCTTCGACGATATTCGCCCCTTCAATCTGCGCCAGAAATGCGCCCTCCCCATCTACGCCAACAAGGAGACCCTGGCCATCCTGGAGAGAACTTTCTCTTATGTTTTCGACGGCAGGCCCGTGCTGAGCACCGTTCCGAGCGTCACGCCCCACGTGATCGAAGGACCCTTCGAGCTGCTGGGCACATCCTGGAAACCGATTCCCGCCGAGCACGGCGATATTCCCGTGCTCGGCTACCGCGTCGGCGGCCTCGTCTACATCACCGATTTCAGCCGCATTCCCGAAGAGTCCATGCCGCTGCTCGCGGGCGTCGACGATCTGGTCATGGACGCGCTCCGCGACGAACCCCACCCCATGCACCAGACCGTCGCGCAAGCCCTGGAACTCGTCTCCCGTCTGCAGCCCCGCCGCGCCTGGTTTACGCACATCGCCCACGATCTCCCGCATCGGGAAACCAACGAGCGCCTGGTGCGCCTCGGCTTCCCCAACGTGCAACTCGCTTACGATGGCCTGAGCTTCGAGGTGGCCGCGTGAGCGACTTCGCCGCGCTCGGTTCCACCGCCCAATGGGCCGCGCGTTTTGGCCCCTCCGGCCGCCGCGCCGTGCTTTCCGTGGGCAATTTCGACGGCCTGCACCTCGGCCACCAGAAGATTTTGCGCGAGGTGATCGCCTGCGCTCGGGAACAAAAAGCCATCGCCGCCGTGATCACCTTCGATCCGCACCCGCTCAAGGTGCTGCGTCCCGAAAATGCGCCCCCGCTCGTCGAGACCATCGGTCAGAGAATAGACCGCTTCGCCGCCATCGGCCTGGAAGCCGCTCTGGTACTGCCTTTCGACCGCGCCCTCGCTGTACTCACTCCCGAGCAATTCGTTCGTCGCGTGCTCGTCGAGGAACTGAAAACGGCGGAAGTTCTCGTCGGCGAGAACTTCCGTTTCGGCCATCGCCAGCAGGGACACGTCGATACCCTCCGCGATCTAGGGAAAACTTTCGGGTTCTCGGTGCAGATCGTCGAGCCGGTGATCATCGACAACGAATTCGTCTCCAGCAGCGCGGTGCGCGCCGCCATCGCCGAGGGCCGCGTGGCGCACGCCGCCCATCTTTTGGGCCGCCCTTTCGCACTCACCGGGGAGATCGTCCGCGGCGCGGGCCGCGGCTCCAAAATCCTCTTCCCCACGCTGAACCTCGCCCCTGCGCAGGAACTGCTGCCCAAAGTCGGCGTCTACGCCACGGAAACCTGCGTCGAAGGCCGCTGGTATCGCTCCGCCACCAACGTCGGCTTCCGGCCGACCTTCGACGGCACAGTACTGGGCATCGAAAGCCATCTCTTCGATTTTTCTCAACAATTATCGAAGGGTCATATCGAGGTGCGCTTCTGCGAACGCCTGCGCGACGAGCGAAAGTTCAGCGGCCCCGCCGAGCTCCGCGCCCAGATCGCCGCCGACCTGCGCGACGTCCAGGAATTTTTCCGCCGCCACGGCTTCGCCCCCACCCACCCCGTCCGCCCCTGACGTGCTGGTGCGACCAACTTAAGGATGTCATCCCGAACCCGGCCCCGTTTCTTGGGGACGGCGGTGAGGGATCTGCTTTTCGCCTTTTCTTGGAAGGAACAGCGTAGAAGAACTAAGAGGAAGCCCCCGCCGCCGGAGCCTTCGGCCGGCAACTCTCGCAATATCCGCCAATCTCCAGGCGCGTCACGGTGATGCCGATGCCCGTATCCCGCTCCACCTGCTGCTTGAGCTGCTCGAAAAGCTCGCTTTCCACCTCGCGAACTTTGCCGCAGCGCAAGCAAGCCACGTGAATATGGTCGCGCGGCCCGTGGGTTTCGTAATAATGCCGGTGACCGTGAATGTGCAGCAGGTCGAGTTCATCCAGCAGGCCGTGGCTCTTGAGCATTTCGAGCGTGCGATAGACGGTCACGCGATGCACTCGCGGGTCCACTTTTTGCGCCAGTTCCAGCAGCGAATCGGCGGTCAAGTGCTGCTCGGCCTGGTCCATGATGTCCAGCAGAACGCGCCGCTGCCGCGTCAGCCGCACCCCGCGCCGGGAAAGCGCGCTGCGCAATCTTCCCGGCTCGTGAGCGTTCAGCCGCTCGCCGGAAGAGACGCGCCGATCATGATCCGTGGAAGCCATAAAAGCCCATTAAAACAATGATCAGTGGCCGGGGAAGAGCCGCAGCACATCGTTATACATCACGATCAGGAAGACCAGCAGCAGAAAGACCATCCCCACCGTGACAAACCGTTCCTTGATCTTCAGGCTCAGGTCGTGGCGCAGCAGCCCTTCGATCGACAGCATCAAAATATGCCCGCCATCCAGGATCGGTATCGGCAGCAGATTCAAAATTCCCAGGTTCAGGCTCACCAGCGCCATTAAGCTGACCAAGTCGCCAAAGCCTCGCTTCGCCGCGCGGCTCGACTCTTGCACGATCCCCAGCGGCCCCTGCACTTGCTTCAGCGAAACCTTGCCCGTAAAGAGCTGCCCCACCAGGTAGACCAGCTTGTTGGCCAGCACGATGTGAAATTGCGTGGCCTTCACCATCGCCGCGGGTGGCGAATATCGCTTCGGCGACGTCACGAAGCGGAACGTGATGCCGATCTCCCACCGCGGCATCCCGTCGCCAGGATCGCCCCACATCGGCGTCAACTCCAACGTCATCGGCTGGCCGCTCCGCACGATCTCCAGCGTCATGCGCTTCCCGCCGTTCTGCTGCACCAGCCCGGAAAACTGCGAAGGCGCTTCCAGGTGCTGCCCGTTGGCCGTCGCGATGGAGTCGCCTTCCATCAATCCGGCGTGCTGCGCCGGCAGGCTCGGAGCCACGGCGCCCACCACCACCGGCTCGGCCGGATACCCCAGCACGTTGAATGGCTGCGGCTCGCTTTGCACGCTCGTCGTCAGCAGTTGGCCGTTGCGGTCGATTTTCACCGGCTCGGAGTGCCCGGGTGCGGACAGCGCCAGCTCCAGCGCCACGCGGTCCCAGGTGGGATTGTTGACCCCCGCGAACCCCACGATGCGGTCGCCCGCCTGGATGCCGGCCTTTTCCGCGGCGGAGCCCTTCACCACGCCCGCGATCACCACCGGCTTGTCCGCATAGGAAGGCTGCTCGCCGCCATGCACGAAAAGCGCCGCGGTCAGTACCACGGCCATCAGGAAGTTTGTCGTTGGTCCCGCCAGCGCGATCAGCACGCGCTGCCAGCGCGGCTTGGAAAGAAACTCATCGGGATCGCCCCGCCGCTCCTCCGCCGGGTTGTCCCCGGCCATGCGCACGTAGCCGCCCAGCGGCAGCGCGCTGATGCGGTAGTCCGTCGGCCCACGCCGCGTTCCAAACAGCCGCGGCCCGAAGCCTATGGAGAAGACCTCCACGCGCACGCCAAAGAACCGGGCCACCACGAAGTGTCCCCACTCGTGCACCAAAACCATGACGCCCAGCCCAATGGCTACCGCTACAATTCCCGTCAGCACGCCAAAAATCCCCTCAATTCTGTTTATTGTACCCGATCAATCTCCGTAACGCGCACGCTCGCCCGTTCCTTTGATTCGGCCGCCGCCTCCACCTGTTGCCGGGCCAGCCGCCGCGCCTCTCCATCCGCCGCCAGCACATCGTCAATGGACCCCAGCTTCACCTTGGGCATCCCGTCCAGAACGCCTTCAATCACCCGCGCGATCCCCGAAAACGGCAGCCGCCGTTCGAGAAAAGCCTCCACGGCGATTTCGTCCGCGGCATTCAACGCGCAGGTCTGCGCTCCGCCTTCCTCCAGCGCCCGGCGAGCCAGCCGCAGGCAGGGAAACTTCCGCGGCGGCACCTTCTCGAAATCCAGCCTCCGCAAAGCGTCCCAGTTCAGCTCCACCCCATTGGAGCCTTCCCGCTCCGGATAGGTTAGCGCATAACGAATGGGCATGCGCATATCCGTTGGGCCGAGTTGTGCCAATATCGAACCGTCCACGTACTCCACCATCGAGTGAATCGTCGACTGCGGATGAATCACCACCTCGATCTGCTTCGGCTCCACGCCAAACAGCCAGCGCGCCTCGATCACTTCGAACCCCTTGTTCACCAGCGTCGCCGAATCGATGGTTATGCGCTTGCCCATGCGCCAGTTGGGATGCGCCAGCGCCTGCTCCGGAGTTGCCTGCGCCATCTGGGCAATGGGAGTTCGCCGGAAAGGGCCGCCCGAAGCCGTCAGGATCAGCCGCCGCACCTCGCTTGCACGGCCCGCGCGCAAGCATTGGTGGATGGCGTTGTGCTCGCTGTCTACGGGCAGCAGTTCCACGCCTTTGGCCTTCGCCGCGGCCATCACCAGTTCGCCCGCCGCTACCAGAACTTCCTTGTTCGAAAGCGCCACTCGCTTCCGGGCCTGCACCGCCGCATAAGTCGCTTCGAGGCCGACCACGCCCACCGCAGCCGATACGACCGTGTCTGCCTCCGGATGCGTGGCCACGCTGAGCAGCCCTTCCCTGCCGTGCTGAATCTCGGGAACTCCGGTGCCGTTCGCCGTTTGCTTCAGCCGCTCCCGCAGTTCCGCCGCCTTTGCCGCGTCGCCCACGGACACAAGCTGCGGCCGGTGCCGCGCAATCTGCCCGGCCAGCTCCTCTAGATTCGCGCCCGCCGCCAGCGCCACCACGCGGCACTTCTCGGGCATCGACTCCACTACCTGCAGCGTTTGCCGCCCAATTGAACCGGTCGAACCGAGAATGGCCAGTGTTTTCATTGCCTCTTTGTAGCTCAGGTCGCCCGCCGCCCCGGCGCGTCAGCGCACGGTACAAAAGACGTCGGCGGGAGACCTGAGGCTTTTCGCCCAATCTCTCGCGGTCGCCCCAGCGCGTCAGCGCGGTCTTCGCCGCATCGCGCTTAGAATCGCGACGCCACCACGAAGTGAAAATAGTACCAGACCACCGGCGCCGCCAGAATCAAAGCGTCGATGCGATCGAGAACGCCTCCGTGCCCCGGCAACAACGTCCCCGAATCCTTCACTCCCGCGCCGCGTTTGTAAGCCGATTCCAGCAGATCGCCGCTCTGCCCCGCGGCGTTCGCCAGGCAGGCCATCAGAACGGCGGAGAAGGCGTCGATATTCAGCCAGTGGCAAAAAGCCACTCCCGCTAAGGCGGAACCAAGCAGGTTTGCCGCGGCGCCTTCCCACGTTTTCTTGGGGCTCAGTTGCGGAGCCATGGGTATGCGGCCCAATGAGCGCCCCACGAAATAGCCCAGCGTGTCTCCCGCCCACACCAGCACCAGGGTGAACAGCAACAGCTTCGGCCCGATCACCGCCACCGCATGAATGCGCACCATCGAGCTCAGCGGCAAAGCAATCACCAGCAGGCCGGCGGCGCTGATTCCGATATCTCCTAAGGTTTCCGCCAGCGGCTGGTGCGACACGAAAATGATGCCCGCGCAACCCAGCACGAAAATGAAGAACACCAGATCGAGCGGTACTTCCGGAAAACGCGAAAATTGCGTCAGCTCCACTCCCCGGCCCACTTCGTGCGTCTCCGCCGTGCTGGCCGCCCATTGCTGATAGAAAATTGCCAGCGCACAAATGCCCGTCCAGGCTCGGTACGCGTGCAGGTTCAGGTGCTCTCCCAGCGAGAAAAACTCCACCAGCGCCAGCAGCGCAACAATTCCGCCCCCAGCCGCTACCGCCGCCGGCGGCCCCCACCACACCAATGCCACCACGGCCGGAATCAGGATCGCCGCTGTCAAAACGCGCGCGAACGTACCCGACCCGGGCTTCGCCCCGGGGTTTGAGTTTTCCGGCGGCATCTGATTTTTGGGGAGGTTCATTCCGGCTGCAAGGCCGGAACTTCCGGACGCCGCCCGGGGTCCCCAGCGCGCGCCGGGTTTGTGCCTGCTGGGGTGCTGGCGGCCAGCCCGCCGTAGCGCCGCTCGCGTTTCTGATAGTCCGCCAGCGCGGTGTAGAGTTCCTCGCGCCGAAAATCGGGCCACAGCGTCTCGGTGACGTAAATTTCCGCGTAGGCGATCTGCCACAGTAGAAAATTGCTGACGCGCATCTCGCCGCTGGTGCGGATCAGCAGGTCGGGGTCGGGCAGCCCGGCGGTATAGAGGTTGTCGGCGATCGTCTCCTCGTCCACCCGGAAATTCGCCAGCGCGCCGTTGCCGTTGGCGCTGACTTTGCGATAGCGATCGAGGATGGCATTGAAGGCGTCCACCAATTCCGCGCGCCCTCCGTAATTCAGCGCCACCGTCAGCGCCATGCCGGAGTTCCCCGCCGTCAGCTCCGCGCCTTTGGCCACGTCCTCCTGCACCTCCTGCGGCAATTGGTCGGTCCGCCCGATGATCTGCAAGCGGATGTTATTGCGATGGATGACGGGAAGCTCCTTCCGCAGGTACTGCCGCAGCAGCCGCATCAGGAAATCGATTTCCGCTTTGGGCCGCCGCCAATTTTCCATGGAAAAGGCGTACAGGGTCAGTGCGGGAATCTTCAGCCGCGCGCACGTCTCGATGATCACGCGCGCCGACTCCACCCCGGCGCGGTGGCCCGCCACTCGCGGCAGGTGCCGGCGCTGCGCCCAGCGGCCATTGCCGTCCATAATGACGGCGATGTGCCGCGGCAATCTCTGCGCATCGAGGCGTTCCAGCAGGCGCGCTTCTTCGCGGCTGGCCGGTTCGAGTAACTTCGGTGGCTGCACTCGTTAGTTCCGATTTTGCCCAGCAGGCCCGGCGGCCTCAAAAACTGTGGGAACACAGGCCGGGTTCTTTACACCGCAAAGTTAGCATAGCCCCCCGCCCCGCGGCAACTTCGCCGGCATGCCAAGTTTACAATCCCCCGGTAGCCGCCGAGGGATGGAACAGCGCGAAGTAGAGCAGCACCAGCGTCAATGCGATCATGACCACGCTGGTGATCCAGGCGATCGCGTTGAACGTCCGGCTGTTCACGTGCTCGCCCATCAAATCCCGCCGGTTGACCAGCAGAATCATGAAGATCAGCACGATGGGCAGCCACACGCCGTTGGCCACCTGGGACAGCACCAGAATCCGCCACAGCGGCGCCCGCGGAATCAGAATCAGCCCCCCGCCCACCACGATCAGAATCGTGTACAGCCAGTAGAAAATCGGAGCGTCCTTGAACTTGTGATCGATTCCCGCCTCGAATCCCAGCCCTTCGCAGATCACGTGCGCCGTGGAGAGCGGCAGAATGGAAGCGGCAAACAGCGACGCGTTCAGCAGTCCGAAAGCGAAAAGCAACGAGGCCCAGCGCCCCGCCAGGGGCACCAGGGCGCGCGCCGCGTCGGCGGCGTCGGCGATATTGCGATGGCCCGAGGTATACAGCGTGGCCGCCGTGCACACGATAATAAAGAACACGATCACCATGCAGCTCACGCTGCCGGCGATCACGTCCGCGCGCACCTGCGGATATTGCCGCTGCCCCACGCGCTTCTCCACGAATCCCGCTTGCAGGTAGAAGAATTGCCATGGAGCGATCGTGGTGCCCACCAGCGCGGTCACCATCAGCAGATAGCCGCTGTTGAACTGAATCGAAGGAATCACCGTGTGCCGCGCGGCATCTAGCCAATCCGGATGTGCCAATACCGCCGAAACGAAGTACGTCAGATAAAAGGTGCACAGCGCCAGGAAAATCTTCTCCACCTGCCGCGAAGTTCCCCGCAAAACCAGTATCCACACCACAAATGCCGCCAGCGGCACCGCGATGTACCGGCTGATCCCGAAGATCTCCACCGCGGCTGCCACGCCCGCGAACTCCGCCACCACGTTTCCCAGGTCCACCAGAAATCCCGCCACCATCACGAAGAACGTCGGCCGGAAGCCGAACTCCTCCCGGATCAAATCCGAAAGCCCCTTGCCCGTCACCACGGCCATGCGCGCGCACATCTCTTCGGTCACGTACAGCGCGATGGTCATCGGGATCAGCGACCACAACAGCGCGTATCCGAACTGCGCCCCCGCCAGCGAATACGTGGAGATGCCTCCCGCGTCGTTGTCCACGTTCGACGTAATCAGCCCCGGACCCAGCACCGCGGCCAATAGCGCCAGCCGCCGCCACAAATGGCGGCCCCGGCGGCGCACCATCGTGGCCTGCCGCTGCAATTGCTCGGTCCGCGTGTTGATCGTCCAGTTCATCGGCCTTCCCGAATCCTCTGCAAAAATCCCTTCCCAGACTGCTCCGGCTCGCAGTGGCACAGCCACTCCTGGCTGTGCTCCATCCGCTACAGCATCTCCCGCAGCCGCGTGATCACGTCGTCGACGGCAATCGCTCCCACCGCCCGCCCGTGTGCGTCCACCACCGCCAGGGTCCGCAGGTTGTATTTGTCAAACAGCTCGAAAACTTCCTTCTCCCTCGCGTCTGGTGTCACCGAAACCTGCGGCTCCGACTTCAGTTGCGCCAGCGGCACGTCTTCCGCGGCCAGCAGCAGCCTTCCCACGGCTACATCGCCGGAGAACTTGGCCTCGCCGTCGATCACAAAGATCGTATCCAGATTCTCCGGGTTGATGTCCTCGCGCTGGCTCACCCACTCCACCACTTCGCCCCGCGTCGCCGTCTCGCCCACGTACACAAACTCCGTCGTCATCATCCCGCCGGCCGAGTGCTCGTCATAACTCAGCAGCGTCTCCACCTCTCGCGCCTCTTCTCCCGGCAGCTCCTCGATCACTTCCTGGGAGGTCTCCGGCGGAAGATTGGCCAGCACGTCCGCCGCCTTGTCCGGATCCATCTCCTCGATGATGTCCGCGGCCTTTTCCGGATCCATCTTCTCCACGATCTGCGACGTCAGCCGCGAATCCAGTTCCGCCAGAGCTTCGGCGGCGGACTGCTCGTCCAGCGAAGCGATGATGGCCTGCCGTTCCGCCGGCGAGAGTTCTTCCATGATGTCCGCCAGATCCGCCGGGTGCATCTTTTCAAGCTTGTCGTGCGTGATGCGCAGCTTCACCCGCCGCAGCGGGTCCGGCTCGATCAGGTTCACGAACTCCCAGCGAATCGTCCGTGCCGGCAGGCTCTGCTGGATCCGCCGGATCACCGCCGGAGAAGCCAGCCCTTGCAACAAACGCCGCGCCGCTCCCGGCAGCCCCACGTCCACATCCGTCACCCGCAGTTCCACCGTGCCGTCCATGCGCTGCTCGGACAAATCCACGTCGTTCACCCGCACCACCTTGCGCCCCCGCGTGTCGATGATCTGCTGGTCCAGCAGATCCTTGCGCACCGCCAGCCAGGCTTCGTTGCTCCGGAAATGCTCCAGCGCGCTCTCCTCCACGTTGAGCTTGATCATCCCCGGCGCCACCGAAGAGATCTGGTCGTACCGCGCCAAAAGCGGCAGGTACTTGCCCCGGCCAAGCAGGTAGCGCGCCACCCGGTTCGGCTGATCGGCCGGTTCGATAAAAAGCTCCGAGATCCGCCCTACGTAATTGCCCTGGGCGTCGTAAGCCTCTCCCCCCAGCACTTCTGTCGCATGCAGCATCGCTTTTGGACCTCCTTCCCAGCCCTATCCCGTGAAGACACAGTCATTTCAGTTGGCGCTTGGGGAGAAATCCTCCCCCAAAAACAAAAATCCCGTGGCCGGGGTGATCGCCCGACCACGGGTCAGCCCACGGATCGGCTTTCCCTAGTCGGCTTTTGCGCTCCTACCCCAAGCCTGACTGCTTGCCATGCGAGAGGCCCCCATCGCCTTACCGCTCACCCGCAACCGCTGCGCCGCACAAGCGGCGCGACAACTCGGCAAAGGCTCCTGCTGCTCCGACGAATCGCTCATTGCAAACAGTTTGTCCTCAATTGATCTAGTAAATGCTGTCGCAAACTTTGTCAAGGAAAGAGTGCGTAATTCGCCGATTTTTCGTCCGACTTGTGCTGTAAAGCGCCCGATCCTCGCCCGATCATCGCTCGACCGGGTGCCCTGGCTGCTCCCAAAGGCCGAAAATCTGACAAGCTCTTAACCGCCCCATGACATCGCGGTGACAATTTCGAGACGAACCTCCTGCAAATTAGAAATCCGGTGACTTGAAGCCAACTTCGCCCGGCGGGCCCACCTCGATGAGTCGGCGCCAAGTCACACTCTCACCGGAGGAAAACAGCATAATGAAAGCCGCTTCCAGATTCCCGAAATCGCTCTTCGCGCTCGTTTTCGCTCTCGCGCTCCTTCCCCTTCTGTCCTTTGCGCAAGGCCCTAAAGAACCCAATCACTATATTCAAACCAACCTCGTCGCCAATCGCATCGATCCCAGCACTGGTCTCACCGCCGCCTCCACCGATGCCCGTCTCGTGAATCCCTGGGGACTTTCCCGCAGCACCACCAGTCCCTGGTGGGTCAGCGACAACGGCGCCGGCCTCTCCACCTTGTATAACGGCGCCGGCGCTACCCAAGGATTGTTCGTAAAAATTCCCGGACCCAACGGCAGCGATTCCAACACATTTGTGGCCACTCCCACCGGTACCGTCTACAACGGCAATCCCAATGCCTTTCTCATTGGCGGCAAGCCGGCCTCCTTCATCTTCGTCACCGAAGATGGCACCATCTCCGGCTGGACCGGCGGCGCCGCAGGCAGTTCCGCCACCCTGGTCATCGATAACTCCACCAATCCAACCCCCTCCGAAGGCGCCGTCTACAAAGGCGCCGCCATCGGAGAGTTCAACGGCAACGAATACCTGTACGTCGCTAATTTCCGCTCCGGCAAGATCGAGGTCTATGACGCCAGCTTCAAACTGGTGCATCTCTCCGATCACGATCGCGATGATCGATGGGATGATCGATGGGACCGTGACGATAAAGCCTTCGACGACGACCGGATTCCCAGAGGCTTTGCTCCTTTCAACATTCAGAACATCGGCGGCGACCTTTTCGTCACCTACGCCAGGCAGGACCGCCAGAAACACGACGATTTGGCTGGCACGGGTAACGGTTTCGTGGACCTCTTTAGTCCCTCCGGCAGGCTCCTCACCCGCTTCCAGCATGGCCCCTGGCTCAACTCTCCTTGGGGAATCGTCTGGGCGCCCCGCGATTTCGGCGAATTCAGCAACAAGATTCTGGTGGGCAACTTCGGTAGCGGGTGGATTGCCGCCTACGATGGCTTCACCGGTCAATTCGAAGACTTCATGCGCGACCACAACGGCAATATCTTGAAGATTGACGGCCTCTGGGCTCTCGCCTTTGGAAACAGCGCCCAGGGCTGCCCGTCCACTCAGGTAACCGGCTTGCCCAAGTGTGGCGCCGCCGGCCCCTACAACAGCCTGTTCTTTTCCGCCGGGCCTAACGACGAAGCCGACGGCCTGTTCGGAACCCTCACGCCCGATCCGGCCTTCAACGAGCTGAACGAGGGAGACGAACTGTAAGCTCGCGCCTCTTCCACAATCCGTCCATCAGCGAACCGAGCCCGTCCGCCAGCGCGGACGGGCTCTGCCCTTTTGCCCTCAACGCGCCTTGCCGCCCAACGCACGCCACACCCGTTGTCATCCAAGCCTGTAGCTCAGGTCGCCCGACGATGTCTGTCGGGAGACCTGAGGCTTTTCGCCTAGTCGCAGCAACCCAAAGGAAGCCTTGTCATCCTGAGCGGAGCGAAGGATCTCTCTTCGCCGTTTTCGTTGTCATTCCCAGGCCAAGAGGCCGAGGAATCTGCAATCGCCTTTTTCTCCCCGTCTCGCCCCTCAACTCGCGAACCGCGCTCAGGATCGAAACACCATGTCCGGCCATCGCGAAAAGGAACTTGGCTCCCCGTCCCTTGATTTCTCGCGCCCCATGCCGCGCTCTTCCATGAAAAGCACGCCGTAGCTCTTACTGATGTACTCGCCGCGCCCGAAGCCCAGTCGTGCCGCCGCACGATCGATCTGCCCGCGCGGCCCCTCCAGCTCCAGAAACAGGCCGATCGGCGTCTCGTCGATCTCCACTTTCAAATTTTTCATCCCCGGCAGCCGGTAAGTCGTGCGGAACTTCTCGTAGCGGAAACACGGCTGAAAACCCAATCTTTCTATGATCCGGCCCGCCTCTTTCTCGTCCGAGATGCGCACTTCGCGCTCTTCGCGAATTTTGTACGCCGGAGCCTTCTTCGTCTTTCCCGCCGCCAGCGCTGCCGGTCCCTTGAACGTAAGCACGGCCGAAAAACCGGAGCTTTCTCCGCGAAATCTCTGCTCCTTCTTCCTTGCCCGTTTCCGCCGGCCCGCCGGACGCTCCACCCGCACGCGCAGCATGCGCCCCTGCCGGGTTAGATCGCCGTCCGCCGTGTCGTACAGCGTGTTCATCTCGTGTACCCGCGCGCTGATCAATTCGGCTCCGAGGCGCGCGAGTAGCCGCAAGACCTCTCGTCGGTCCGCGACGCGCAGCTTGATTTCGATCTCCATCTTTTCTTTTTCGCTTTCGCCGCCGCGCATTTTCCTCAGCCGCGTTTTGCTCCCCGCACCCATCGTCGGTAGTATATTCCCCCCGTGGGTCTCGGATGATCGAAGCGTCCACGCCGCTCATGCGGCAATATCAATCCATCAAGAAGCGCTATCCTCACGCGCTGCTCCTGTTCCGCCTGGGCGATTTCTACGAGCTCTTCTACGAAGACGCCCTGGTCGCCTCCAAAGAGCTGCAAATCACGCTCACCTCCCGCAATCGCGAGCGCGGCGAACCCATTCCTATGTGCGGCGTCCCTTTTCACGCCGCGGAAACCTATATCGCCCGGCTTCTGCGCGCCGGCTACAAAATCGCCATCTGCGATCAGATGGAGCAGCCCGGCCCGGGCAAGCGCCTGGTCCGCCGCGAAGTCGTCCGCGTCATTACTCCTGGCACGGCCACCGACCTCAACGTCCTCGAGCCCAAGGAGAACAATTTCCTCGCTGCCGTCGCCCGCGGCGCGGGGTCCATCGGCATGGCCTATCTCGATCTCTCCACCGGGGAGTTCCGCGCCACCGAGTTTGCCGGTCCGTCCGCCGAGGAGAAGCTGCACGACGAATTGGAACTGCTCGGCCCCCGCGAACTCCTCTTGCCCCGCCAGCCGGATTTGTTCGCCCCGCTCACGCCCGCCCACTCCAACGGCACGGAAAACGCCGCGCAGCAGGCCGCCGAAACCCGCCTCGAAGAATGGATCTTTCGTTGCTCCTATGGACAGCGCCTGCTCTCCGAACACTTCGGCGTCGCCGGCCTCGAAGGCTTCGGCCTCGCCACCCACCCGCAAGCCATTTGCGCCGCCGGCGCGCTCCTGCACTATCTTCGCGAAACTTCGGCTAAGCCGGGAAGCGATTCCGCCCCGGCCTTGGCTCACCTGGACGCCATCCGCTATTACGAGCAGCAGGATTCGCTCGTCCTCGATCCGGTCACGGTGCGCAATCTCGAGCTTCTCTCCCCGCTCGACGCCAACGACGCGCCGCGCGCCTCCCAGCGCGACGCCTCCTTATTCGGCGCCATCGACCAGACCGTCACGGTCATGGGCGCGCGCCTGCTCCGCGCCTGGATTCTCCGCCCAGAGCTTTCCCGGCCGGAGATCGAAGCGCGCCTGGACGCCGTCGCCGAATTCCGGTCGCAGACCATGCTGCGCGAGGAGATTCGCCAGAATCTGCGCGCCGTTCAGGACCTCGAGCGCCTGGCCAGCCGCGCCACCCTGGGCGTGGCCACGCCCCGCGACCTCGTCGCGCTGCGCCAATCCATCGCCCGCATTCCCCTGCTGCGCCGCTATCTCGCCAACTGCACGGCCGCCCGCCCCGTCGAACGGATGGTCGCCCTGCACGCCGAGATGGACGAGCTCGCCGACGTGCAGCAGCGGCTCGAGCAGGCCATCGCCGAAGACCCGCCCGCGCTCGCCTCCGACCCCGGCGTCATCCGCCGCGGGTTCGATGCCGAACTCGACGGCCTGCGCGACCTGAGCCACACCAGCCGCCAGACCATCGCCGCCATGGAAGATCGCGAACGCAAGCGCACGGGCATCGGCTCGCTGAAAATTCGCTACAACCAGGTCTTCGGCTTCTATATCGAAATCTCCAAGGCCAACCTGCATCTCGCACCCTCCGACTTCGAGCGCAAGCAAACCTTGGCCAACGCCGAGCGCTTCACCACGCCCGAGCTGAAGCAGTACGAAAGCAAAGTCCTCGCCGCCGACGAGCGCATCGCCGAAATCGAGCGCCGCCTCTTTGCCGAAGTGCGCGCCTGGGTCGCCCAGCAGGCGCCCCGCTTGCGCCGCACCGCCGCCGCCCTCGCCCAGCTCGACGTCCTCGCCAATTTCGCCGTCCTCGCCGCCACGCGCCGCTACATCCGCCCCGAATTTACCGACGACGGCGAACTCGTCATCCTCGGCGGGCGCCATCCCGTCATCGAACATCTTCTCCAAGACCAGGGCGAGCGCTTCGTTCCCAACGGCCTCTACCTCAACTCCTCGACGCACCAGATCCTGCTCATCACCGGCCCCAACATGGGCGGCAAGTCCACCTATCTCCGCCAATCCGCGCTGATCGTGCTGCTCGCGCAGATGGGCTCGTTCGTGCCCGCCGAGCAGGCCCGCCTGCCCATCACTGACCGCATCTTCACCCGCATCGGCGCGTCCGATAATCTGGCCCGCGGCCGCTCCACGTTTCTGGTCGAGATGAGCGAAGTCGCCGCCATCCTGAATCTGGCCACGCCGCATTCCCTCGTCCTCCTCGACGAAGTCGGCCGCGGCACGGCCACCTTCGACGGCATTTCCATCGCCTGGGCCGTGGTCGAATACCTGCAGGCGCACACCCGCGCCCGCACTCTCTTCGCCACGCACTATCACGAACTAACGGAATTGGCCGACCTGCTCTCCGGCGTGAAAAACGTGCACGTCTCGGTCGAGGAGACTCCCAGCGACATCGTCTTCCTGAAGCGCGTCGAGGAGGGCAGCGCCGACAAAAGCTACGGCATCGAGGTCGCCCGCCTCGCCGGACTTCCGCCCGCCGTCATCGCCCGCGCCCGCGAAGTTCTCCGCCGCCACGAGCAGAGCGAGCATCAACTCAGCGAAAAGCTCACCCCCGCGCCCTCACCCAATAGCACCGGCCAGCAGCAGCCGCTCTTCACCGCCATCGATCGCGAAGTCCTCGATGCCCTCCGCGCCGCCGACCTCGATCATCTCCGCCCCATCGACGCCCTCAACCTCCTCGCTAAGCTCAAAAACCAAATCTCATGACCTTTCCAAACGCGTCCACTCTGCCAACCCACCACGCTCTCATCCCGAGCGCGACGAGACCTTGTAGCTCAGGTCGGCCCGCTGCCGCCGTTGCAGAGGGAGACCTGAGGCTTTTTCCTCCGCAGTTCCCTTCCACCCCGCAGCCCAAAAAAGGACGTTGTCATCCCGAGCCGATCACCGGCGTGCAACAATGGGTTTAGGAGCGAGGGATCTGCAGTTCTCTCGACGGTCACGATGAGCGAACCGAAGCATCTCTCATGAAGCCAGCCTCCCCCGCCGCCGGCTTGGTTCTCGGCCTCATGTCCGGCACCTCCGTCGACGCCATCGACGTCGCCCTCGTCCGCATCGCGCCCTCCATCGCCGATAACGCCGCGCACGCCCGCCTAGAAAATTTCACCGCTGTCCCCTTTCCCGCCGCCGTCCGCGCCGAAGTCCTACGCGTAGCCGAAGGCACCCGCGTCTCGACCGCCGACATCAGCCAGTTGAACTTCCGCCTCGGCCGCCTCTTCGCCGAAGCCGCCCTGCGCGCCTGCCGCAAATTCCGCGTCCCGCCGCGCCGCATCAGCCTGATCGGATCGCACGGCCAGACTGTCTTTCACCAAGGCCGCCCCAGCCGCTTCCTCGGCCAGAACGTCGCCTCCACTTTGCAAATCGGCGAGCCCGCCGTCATCGCCGCCCTCACCGGCATCACCACCGTCGGCGATTTTCGCCCCGCCGACATGGCCGTGGGCGGCCAGGGCGCGCCCCTCGTTCCCTTCGGCGATTACCTGCTCTACCGCGACGCCCGCCGCGGCCGCGCGGTCCTGAACATCGGCGGCATCGCCAACGTCACCATCATTCCCAAAGCCGCCCCGCCCAGTGCGGTTCGCGCCTTCGACACGGGCCCGGGCAATATGGTTATCGACGCGCTCGTGCGCCACTTCACTCGCGGCCGCCGCAGATACGACGTCGGCGCCCGCATGGCCTCGCAAGGCAGCCTCCTGCCCGCCTTGCTGAACACTCTGCTCGCCGCAAAATACTTCCGCCAGCCCCCGCCCAAATCCGCCGGCCGCGAACAATACGGCAGTGCCTATGTGGAAAAAATTCTCGCCTGGGGACGCCGCCATCGCGCGCGCGCCGAAGACCTCGTTCGCACCGCCACCGTGCTCACCGCGCTCTCCATCTCCGCCGCCCTGCATCGCTGGGTCCTGCCGCGAACTCCCCTCGCGCAACTGATCGTCTCCGGCGGCGGCGCGCGCAATCCCTTGATCCTCGCCCAGCTCGCCGCCGTGCTCCCCGGCACAGAAGTCGTCACCAGCGAATCGCTCGGCCTCCCCGGCGACGCCAAGGAGGCCTTCATCTTCGCGATATTGGCCGACCAAACCATGCGCGGCCGCCCCGCCAATCTCCCCAGCGCCACCGGAGCCGCGTGCCCCGCTATCCTCGGCAAAATCTGCCATCCCCCGCCGCATTAGCTTTTGTGGTAGCTCAATGCGCTCACGTTTTGCTCGGTGAGCGCCCCTGGGGCCTTTACCGTTGCCACACCTCGCCTCTCCTTCCCCGCATCTAGACGCCCCGTGTCATTCTGAGCGCAGTCGACGCACGCCTTATCGGCGCGCGTTGTGCGCGCCGGCGGCCACGCAGTCGAATCTCTCTTGGTTTTTCGATCGTGTTGCGCCGGACCCCAGTCACTTCAAGGCGGCAAAGCAGCGCAACCCCGCCAGCGCCGCGCGAAATTCCGTGCTAACCTGAAAAAAGAAAATGATTCCCTTTCCCGGCGACACTCTCACCTACGCGCAAATCCTGCCCCACCTTTTTGTCGGCTCGCATCCTCGCACCATCGCCGATATCGAACGCCTGCGCCGCCAGGCGCGCATCACCGCCGTCCTCAATATCCACACCGACGAAGACATGACCGCCGTCCTGCTGGATTTCCCGCCTCTCGAAGCCCACTACAAAACTTGCCGCGTCACGCTTCGCCGCGTCCCCATGCTCGAGCAGCAGCCCGAACTTCGCGCCAAGCTCTGCGCCTGCATCGACGCCCTGAACGAGCTCCTCGCCGAAGGCCACACCGTCTATCTCCACTGCACCGCCGGCATCGGACGCGCCCCGACGGTGGCCATCGGCTACCTGCATCATTGTCTCGGCTGGGAGTGGGACGAAGCGGTCTTCCACGTGAAGCAACTCCGCCAGTGCAATCCTCATCTCGACGCGCTGCGCCTCGCGCTCGAAGATCAGGCCTTGCTGGAACAAACTTCTGCTGACGAAGTCGCCGCCGAAATCGCCAAAGAATCGCCCGGCGAAAACGTCTCGCACAGTTCTCGCCCGAAGTCCTCGCCCCGCCGTAAATCCTAACGAGGCC
>Ga0335081_10006442_pt1 | contig 18695 bp, 11 predicted proteins | sample Lox_Sample_35_FD_206713 | JGI IMG/M metagenome (GOLD analysis project Ga0335081, IMG submission 206713) | Soil microbial communities from Loxahatchee National Wildlife Refuge, Florida, United States - Lox_Sample_3.5 | ecosystem: Environmental > Terrestrial > Soil > Wetlands | place: USA...
ACGCGACACCAATCACGGTAGCATTTCTGGTTGCTGTCGCGTTTTTTCTTCTTGCACGAACTGCGAACGGCCAAACCGTGCATCACGGCGATCCCGACCTGTTGACTTGCTCCCCCGCGCCATGCGTGTTGCCACCAACACTAGTGTCCGACCACACATTGAACACTCCGTTCATTGCCGCCGATCCGGTGAATCCGACACATCTGCTCCTCGGGCTCAACGATCTCAGTTGTTATGCTGGGGCTTCGTACACGTCGAAAGATGGTGGTTCGACCTGGTCGAGTCCCTTCTGCATGCCCTGGATAGCGGGCAACCCTGACTATCGACCCGGAGGAAGCCCGACGGTCGGTTACGACCGCAACAGTCTTGCATACATCACGCTTCCTTACTCTCACACCATCGGGATTGCCGTTCGCGGGTTTATCGGGTTTTTGAAATCGAGCAATGGGATTGACTGGAGCGAACCCGAAGTGGCGCTGCACGTCGTTGGCAGCTTTGCGTACTATAACTGGCTGGCAGTCGATACTAACGTAGGTAGCCCATACTTGAACAGTCTCTATACGACAGCTGTCGTGGTCGGGCCTCCGGCGGATCAATCGGAGAACCGCGTGATTGTGTCACACTCTAACGACGGTGGAGCGACCTGGATACAGGTGCCGGTGGCGCGTGTGCAAGTATCGCCGGATGTCGATAGCTACGCCAACATGACGGTTGGCAAAGACGGCACCGTATATTTGGCCTGGATGTACTGCAACTCCGGTCCTTATTTCTGCGATAACGATCGCGCCTTCATGGTATTCGCGAAATCTACCGACGGTGGCAATACCTGGTCCAAGCCGACAGTAGTTGCGAAGGTTCTGCTCAACCACGAAGGAATTCCGAACACGCAGGTAGGTGCGGAAGACTATCCAGCGATCGCGATCGATAACAGCAACGGTCCATATGCTGGAAATCTCTACGTATCGATGTATTCCTGGACTGGCACCTATCTGCGGGTACAGGTCGTGCGTTCGACGGATGGCGGGCAGACTTGGTCGAAGCCAGTGCCGGTGGCGCCGCCGAGCGATAATCATGACCAGTTCTTCCCGTGGCTTTCGGTCAGCCCCACGGGATGGGTTGGGGTGAGCTGGTTGGACCGTCGCAACGATCCCGCCAATGTCAAGTACCAGGCGTTCGCTGCCATCTCCAGCAATGGTGGACAGAGCTTTCAGCCCAATGTGCAACTGACAACGACATTTTCGGATCCGGGTGTAAACGGTACCGAATGGATGGGCAACTACACGACGAACGCCTGGGCGGGACCGAACTTTGTTGCCGCTTGGATGGACGGCAGCAATGGCTTCCACATGCAGGTCATGGTCGGCGGCATAAGGGTGAAGTGAGTTGAACGATGCGAGGTGTATTGCAAATCGCGGCAGGATTTCTGATTACTGCTGCCGCAGTGCCTCTCCTGCCACGAACAGCAAACGGACAAACTGTGCGTCCGGGCAATCCTGACCTGTTGACCTGTTCACAAGCGCCATGCATATTCCGACCGACTCAAGTGTCGGAGGGTGGGTATCTGGTGAATGACGCGCCCATTGTCGTCAATCCGTTGAACCACAAACAGATTCTCGTTGGCAGCAACGATTTCAACTGCCCGTTTCCGTCTCTTTTGGGATTTCATTTGTCCCACGACGGCGGCTCGACGTGGAATGTCAAGTGCCTCGACACGATGACCGTCAATTTTGATGTGTATTGGCCGAGCGGTCCGGATCCGTTGGTTGGATACGACACAAACGGAGTCGCATACATTGCCGGAGACTATGCAAACAGTGAGAATGCCTTTACCGGATTTGTGGGTTTCGAAAAGAGTGAGGATGGCATCACCTGGAGTCAACCGGCCATCGCTCTATTCGTACCTCCTCAAGGGGGAATAAGCGAGGCTGCAGATAGTTGGCTCGCCATCGATACCAATCTGCAAAGCCCGTACCGCAATAATATTTACGTCTCTGCCGTTGTATTTGGTGCGCAATACAGCGAAGTTGTCGTATCGCATTCCAGTGATTCCGGGGCACACTGGAAAGTGGTTCGGGTAGCTCCGCAACAACTTTTCCCCTCAGAGGACTCGTACACCAGCATGAACGTTGGCAAAGATGGCACCGTGTTTTTAACTTGGATGTATTGCAATTACGGCAACGGCGGGTGCAAGGATGACAAGGGCTACATGTTGTTTTCCAAGTCCAGCGACGGCGGCACCACCTGGACAGCCCCGGTGGTGATGACCGTGGTCACACTCAATGGTGAGGGCCTGCCTAATGCGGATGTCGGTGTCGATAACTACCCTGCAATTGCGGTGGACAACAGTAGTGGGCAGCACACAGGCAATTTGTACGTTTCGATGTACTCGTGGACGGGAGCACAACTGCGAGTAGGAGTCATCCGCTCGAACGATGGGGGTAAGACATGGTCGAAGCCAGTGCCGGTCGCTCCTGCCGCGCAGACGCACGATCAGTTCTTCCCGTGGATCACGGTGAGCAGCACAGGCCTGGTAGGGGTAAGTTGGTTGGACCGCCGAAATGATCCGGCCAACGTTGACTATCAGGCTTTTGCGGCGATCTCACGTGACGGCGGGAAGAGTTTCGGAACGAATGTGCAGCTCACAACAGCATTCTCGAATCCAAATGTCAACGGCTACGAGAGCGGTTGGATGGGTAACCGCACTGGTAACACGTGGGCAGGGTCAAATTTCCTAGCTGCATGGATGGACAGCAGCAACGGAGTTGACATGCAGGATGTGGTCGGTGGCATTCGGGTGAAGTAAGACATATGCCCATAACCCCTTTCCCATGAGCGCCCGGTTACCCTTGGGGCGTATTTTCCCTGTGACGATCTGCCGGAATCCGCATCCAACAGGTTATAATGCAATCAGTTCCGCAGGAGCCTAGATTCCCTTCCGGGAAGAAAATCTCGATGTCAAACAAGCTTAAAGCAGCCATTCTGATTCCCTCGGCCGCCATTCTGCTCTTTATGGTCGTCGGTGGAATGGACGGAGTTCGCGCGTCCAGCAACGACGGTGCCTATCGCCAACTCCAGGTGTACAGCGAAGTGCTTTCGCGAGTGCGCACGGAGTACGTGGAAGATCCCAACATTCCTGCCGTGACCAACGGCGCGCTTCACGGCCTGCTGGAGTCGCTCGACGCCAACTCCAGCTATCTGACCGCGGCAGAATACAAGGATTACAAGACTCAGCAGGCCTCGACTAAGGCCAACATTGGCGCCGCCGTGTCGAAGCGCTTCGGCTATGCCGCGGTGATCTCGGTTATTCCCGGTGGCCCGGCTGACAAGGCCGGTCTGCAGGATAGCGACATCCTGGAAGCGATCGACAGCAAGAGCACGCGCGAGATGTCCCTGGCCGAGGTGCGTAACCTGCTGGCGGGACAGCCGGGTTCGAATGTGACCGTGTCCGTGGTCCGCGCCCGCCGCGCCGAACCGGACAAGGTTGTCATCACCCGGAGCATCGTTACGGTTCCCGCGGTCACAGGAAAGATCCTGCCTGATGGAATCGGATTGTTACAGGTGGATGCCTTCACCAAGGGCAAGACCGAGGAACTCACGACTAAGATCAAGGCGCTTGAGAAAGAAGGCGCGAAGAGGCTGGTACTCGACCTGCGCAACTGCGCCGAAGGCGAGGAGTCGGAAGGGATCGCGACCGCAAACCTGTTTCTAAACCACGGCACGATCACCTATCTGCAGGGCCAGAAATATCCGCGGCAGGCCTTTAACGCTGACTCTTCCAAGGTTGTGACCAGCCTTCCACTGGTGGTGCTGGTGAATAAGGGGACCGCCGGACCGGCCGAGATCGTGGCATCGGCAATCCTTGAGAATGCGCGCGGCGACGTCGTCGGAGACAAGACATTCGGCGACGGTTCGGTGCAAAAGGTAATTGAGCTGCCTGACGGCTCAGCGCTGATCCTCTCGGTGGCAAAGTACTATTCCCCGAGTGGAAAGGCGATTCAGGACACTGCGGTGACGCCCAATGTGCTGGTGGCTGACGTCGATGACGGGCCGGTGCCGGATGAGGACGAGAACGCTGTCCCCGCCGACCAGACCACGAAGCCGCAGCCTTCGCAGCAAGATGAGCAACTGGACAAAGCAATCGAAGTTCTGAAGCACCGCACCAGCTAGCTTCGAAATCAGAAAAAAGAATCCCAGAGCTTCAATAGCTCTGGGATCTTTTGTTTTCAGGATCCAACTAGGCGACACGACGTTGTGGAGCGCCTTGCACAACCTTGCCAGCAGCCGCGCCTCCGGCAGAGACGTTAACCTGGCTGGCCAATTGTGTCAGCTCCTTGTCTGCCTCTTTCTCTTCGTTCAGAGTTTGCTCTAGAAGCTGGGCCGCCTGGTTCTCGCCTAGCAGCTGGGCATAGGTGCGGGCCGTACCGTATCCCGCCATTTCGTAGTGTTCCACCCGCTGAGCCGAAGCGATGATTGCAGCGTCGCGTAAGCTCGGGTTCTCGTCGATGTCATCCACCAGGTCGCTGCCTTCGTCGATGACGCCTTTCATGCCCTTGCACTTTTCGGCTTTCGGTTCCTCCCCCATCGCGCCGAAAATCTGTTCGATACGGGTGGCTTGCGTTTTGGTGACTTCGAGATGCGAGTTCAGCGCCTGCTTCAGACTAGTTGAGTTTGCAGCATCAATCAATTCGGGAAGCGCTTCGATGATCTGATGCTCGGCGTCATAAAGATCCTTGAGTTGCTCGATGTAAAGATCTCGTAAGGAATTGAATTCCATGAGTTTCCTCCGCGATAAATTGGCGAGTGGGCGCGTGCAACGTTTGGATGCCGGGCGGCCTTAAAGGTTGGAACGGAAAGCGCTCAGAAATTCAGTGTGCGGAAGAGTTTGCTTCGAACTCCTGCGCCTCGACGGGAGACAGAAAAGGAATCACGTAGCCCTGAACACCGACTTTGCCTGATTTTGTGCATTCAACCAGCACATTGTACTTGAATTCACCTCGGCTGAAGGATTCATGGTTCAGGTGAAACACCAACATCTCACTGCTGGAATCATGTAAGGACATGTGATCGGGAGTCTGGTTGCGGATGACCATCAGAAGCGCGCCAGACTTGTCTTCCTTAGCTTTGTTCTTTTGCTTCTCAAGTTCTTCCTTCTCTTCGGAACTCCCTCGGGGCAATTTGAATCCGGGGATTAACTTCCTTGCCAATTCGAGATTTCCTTCAGGAAAGTTACCGGTTCGCCATAACGTGTCGGGTATGTCGCTGGCGCCATCGATGGTAGGAATCAGAATCATCTTGTCGCCAGCTTTCAAATCACGATGATTGTTCTTGAGTAAAAACTCACCAACAGTTATAGGAAACGCGATCAGCTTCGATCCTTCGGCGATAAACAAGGGATGCGCTCCCGGCGCAGTTAGTTCCGGCACCCTTATGTAGGCGGCATGCGTGCTTTCGGCCACAATGACCGCAGGACGCTGCTCGAATGCTGCGAAGGTTTTGCTGCTGTCTCCATTGAACGGACCGGCCACAGCACAGAGTCCGCCCTTAAGACAAAATGCAGAAGCATGAAACGATTTGGGTCGATGTTCCTTCGTCTGTGCAAAACTGACGGCCACTGACATGGATTGAGTCGGGTCATCGACCGCTCGCAGCGTAACGGTTGACGGACCACGGCGCGGAACTATGAAGGTGATGGGCCGGTCTGCGAGTTGGGGTTTCTCTCCGGCAACTTCAAGCACCCAGGCTGATAATCTTGCCGATGCGGCGGCGATACCCGGTGGTACAGCAATCCGCGTGACCGAGACCTCCGGATTTTCATCGTACTGGCTAGGATTGTCGGCAATTGTCCCAGAAACTCGTTCTCCGGGGCGGACATGCGCGGGCAAGATCAGCTCCAGTTCTTTTCCCAGCGTCTGTTCGCTGGCTCGTTCCTGCGTGGCCGCTTTGCGCGCGCCCTCGAGATTGTGGCGCACATCCTCGTACGTGAATTTCTTGGCCTCTTCCGCGCCTCCACCACCTTCCTCCTCGCCTGCCGGGCAGGCAATTGGTCGATAATCTTGCGCGTCGGCATTCCATTCAGAGCAGCGATAGATTCCTCTCCACGGATCGTGCCTGAGTTTGTGGCCGCCGATTTGTTTTCCTGAGTCATCGAACAGCTGCACGGACTCGCCGGTGAAGTTTGCGCTGGCATCGTAGCTCGTATGTGTGAGTCGGCGAAGTTTCCCGTTGGGCCAGTATGTGGTGTCAGTTTGCTGCGCCCCATAATACCCGGGTAAATATTGGTAATTCACCTTCTGCTGGACCTTGCCATTGGCATCGAGGGTCCGCATCTCGACGACCTTGCCTTCGACGTTGTAGTCGTTCTCGATCCGTCCCGTGCCGTTCTTCTCCACTTCGGTGTGTTGCGCAAAAGACGGAAGAGTTGCCCCCGCCGCCATCGCCAGAATCAGCAGCCGCACGGTTCTTCCTAAACCCGAATTCTGCAACACTGACAGAGCCTCACTAATGTCCAGAACAAGTAAACTGTGGAGTTTATCACGCAGTATCTAGTACTAGATTGGAGAGTATTCCGATCAAATCGTCTTGAAGGTTTCAAATTACCGCTTTTACAGCAACCTTGCCGTTACATACTTTCGCCCCTATTAACTACGCGTTCAATAGTTGCTTTGAGGGAATTGTTATGTTTAAATTCCGGGGATTCCGGGCAAACCCGAAGGGAGCAGCCAAAATCATGAGTAAAGCAGCAAAGTTGTGCGCATGTTTGTCCTTTGTCTTGTGTCTTCTCTTAAGCTGCAGCTTACCGTTAGCAGCGCAAGATCCCGCTAATCACGCGATGGCATTTGGCATTTCACCCCGGCTTGACGAGTTGGCCGTGATGCCCAAAGCCGCACATTATGGTTTTCACGAGGCCAACCCCGTGCGGCGCATTCCGAAACGTAGCTTTGGCCACGTAATCGATACCGTCGAGCAGAACTCTACTAACAGTCCCTCCGCCGAGTTCAGCGTTGGAGCAGATTTCCTGGGCGTGGGCAATGGTTTTCCCAATTACAGCGTGCCCGACGCTCCTCCTGACACGACGATGGCGGTGGGCGATACTCAAGTCGTCCAGTGGGTCAACGTTTCTTACACCGTCTGCAAGAAGACCTCTCCCTACACCTGCGGTCCGGCGATTGAAGGCAACACATTGTGGTCAAGCCTTCAGGGAAACCCACTGTGCAAGGCTGACAACGATGGCGACATCATTGTGCAATGGGACGTCAAAGCCCATCGCTGGTTCCTGACGCAGAACGTCTTTGCCTCGCCCTATGCGGTTTGCATGGCGATTTCCACGACTGACGATGCAAACGGGACCTACTACATTTACCAATTCGGCATTCCGGGAAACGGCTTTCCGGACTATCCGAAGTGGGGGATCTGGCCAACGCAGTATGCGCAGGCGGTCAACAACTTCGGCCCGAATGGCAGCGGCTTCGTCGGCCCTATGGTTTGCCTCTACAACCGCGCCAAACTCTTGAAGGGTGATCCGTCGGCGGAGCAGATTTGTCATCAGTACACGATTACGCCGGAATATCAGGACAGCCTGCTTCCGGCAGATCAGGACTCGCCCACCGATCCTCCGGTCGGTCAGGATCAGTTCTTCATCGGCAGTTTGGGGGATGTCGACAACTCGCATCTGTCGCTCTATTCCGCCCACGTCAACAAACTCAGTGATTGGTCGCAGGGCGCGACCTTCACCGGTGAGGGCAACTCCCAACTGATCACTATCGCCACTTTCGATCCCGCCTGCGGAGACACCAATTACGGAGGAGCGTGCGTGCCGCAGAAGGGCATTTCCGACCTGGTCGATTCACTAGGTGGACGTCTGATGTATCGCTTCGCCTACTGGAATGATGGGCCGCAGACGGCGCCCGGGATGGCGCAACATTGGTTTACCAACTGGGACGTGGCCGCTTCTGAGGGCGGTCAGAACGCGGTTCGCTGGATGGAAATCACCGCGCCCATCAAGGTCATTCATAATCTGAGTGATCTTAGCGTTTACCAGCAGGGCACGTACGCTCCCGATGGCAACTGGCGCTGGATGGGTTCAGTCGCCCGCGATCGGGCCGGCGACATCCTCGTTGGCTACAGCGAATCCTGCGGCGATACCTGTCCGGGCGGTACGCCGATGTATCCCTCGATCTTCCTGGCGGGACGCACACCCAGCGATCCTTTGAATACGCTGGGGGCGGAAGTGCAGGTGGTCGCAGGCACCGGTTCACAACCCCAAACCTCAAATCGCTGGGGCGACTACAGCAGCATACGCATCGACCAGGATGGTTGCACATTCTGGTACACGACCGAGTACTACAAGGTGACACAGGTCTTCGACTGGAGCACACAGGTGGCTTCGGCGAAGTTCGCCAACTGCAAGTAACGTCGAAGTGGACCATTAAACAAGGGCATTCCGCCAGGCGGGATGCCCTTCTTGCTTGCATAGGAACTCTGTTGCGGAACGCTAGAGATTCGCTACGGTTGAGCCGAGTGGCTTTCGGGTTGCGGCGTGCACCAGAGCCAGACACGCTGTCCAGACTCGCTGAACTTGGCAGTAGCTTCGCCGTAGGACTGCAGCCGGCGCAGAACAGTAGTAACGGAAGAGATCGAATTCTTGTGATTGCGCAGCACAGTCGCGTGGTTGCTCAGGACTCGTTCAGCCACATCGATTGCGCTCAGAGCTTCACGCGATTCGCTTAAGACAGCGCGGCATGCCGTGGTCAATCCCTTCTGCCGCGTCTCCAACTTTGCCCGCCGGATTGGCCTTCTCAAGTGATCGTCGGTGACTACGTCACCGAATGTCTCCATCAGGCCGTCGATGGTGCGCCGAACTCGAGCGATGCGCGTCGATATCGCAGAGCGCTGCTGCAGCAGAGCTTCCAGCTCTTTGCGCGCGGCGGCAAGAACGCATTCGACTTCTTGATTTGGGATCGGTTCCGCAAAGGCAGCGTAACTGGTGGCTTGCTGAGTAGCGTACATGCGGTCTCAATGACCTGTGCGTGTGCAATGAGGTTGTGCGGCGAAAATCGCCCACACTCCACATTCTCTATACAGTGTTTTTAGCAGAACTCGAAAGCAGAAACGAGTAGCTTGCATCGAGCACCGTTGCCCGTGGAACGAGTAAACAAGAGAACGGCCCAAGTCGACAATTTCTCGGCGAGATCACTCATTGAGTAACTGCCAAAGCAGGCATGCAGGTGTACTCTTCATTGACAAGACTTTACGCATCTTTACTGACTCTTTACTGAATCTTGCATCTAATACAGTAAGATACCTACAACAATTGCGGGTGGGGCAAGGTTCGGCAAGGGTTCAGCAAGTTTGCATGTCATTAATTTCGGAACCATCCCTCGCAAGCCGCTTCGACTGGTCCTCCGGAAACGGGTTCACTGCTTCCGAACTTCGCGCAATTTTGGCCGGATCGAGAACCGACGATCTAAGAACATTGCTCGAGGCCGTGCCCGGCGTACAAGTGATCGAACAATGCCATTGCTCTGACCTGTCACGCTTGGCCCGCAGACCCGATGCCGACCTCATTGTCCTGGACGTCCAACCCGACGATAACGGTCAGTCACCGTTCGTGACATCCAGCCTGAACATTCCCGGCAAGCCTTTGATCTTGGTGGCACGCGATCCGCAGTTTGCCGTCCAGGCATTTGAAATCCAAGCTGTGGACTTCATGGTGAGACCGCTCGACGAGGGCCGCGTCCGCCAGGCGATTGAACGTGCGCGGGCAGAACTTCGCAAGGTCCATTACGGAAATCTCGCCCAGCAGATGATGGGTCTGCTGCAGCAAACCAAGCCCCAAAATCAACCTGATCAGCTGGTGTTCCGGATCAACGGGCGCCTGGTCTTCCTGGACTTGAACGACATTGACTGGATCGGCGCGGCGGCTAAACATGTCAAGCTCAATGCCGGCTCGGAGTCTTATCTGGTGCGCGAGAGCATCGGCCAACTTTCCCATCGGCTTGATCCCGAGCGCTTCGTGCGTATCCACCGCTCGGTGATCGTGAACGTGCAACGCATCAAGGAGCTGCAGCCCTGCAATGCGGGAGAATACATCGTCATCTTGAAAAACGGCAAGAAGCTGCCATGCAGCCGCGGCTATCGCGCCGAGCTCGAACGTTACATCTCCAAGTGTGTGCGGACCGCAAACACTGCACACTGACGATCTCGACCTAAACCTCTGCCCACCGCGAAACTTGGCGTTCCCTGATCTGCTGGAGCCTGCAAAAACAATGTCATCGAACTGATCTGTCATTTCGAGCGTAGCGGAATCGTCCGCTTGCGGACGATCCGCGAAGTCGGAATGAGAATGGGTTGGAGGGTCGCAGGCAGCGGCAGAGCGGTCTTGAGGCAATAAAAAAGGGAGGGCGAACGCCCTCCCTGCTTAGGAACTCTAGAAATTCTAGAATTCGAATTTGACGCTGAACCGGGCATAGAACGGACGCAGGTAGCCCGGGTTGGCGTTGCCGTCAACCGCGGATGGACCGTTGCCGAGCGGCTTGGTGAAGTCGACGTTCGGCACGCCGATTGTGCGCTGGTTGTTCTGGTCCACGCGGAGCAGCGTCTTGCTGTTCGCGAGGTTGAACAGGTCAGCACCCAGGCGGACCCTCGTTCCTTCCGTAATCCGGATCGGGTAGTCCATGTGGAGGTCAACCTGGCCAAAGTCCTTCTCGCGGCCAAGAGCGCCACGAGCCGAAGTGCAGTTGACCGTATTGTCAGCGCAGAACGGAATTTCGCCTGCGTTGGCATATGCCGGGTGAGCATAGAGGTTGTTGATCGGCACGCCGGTCTGGAAGTGTACCGAAGTACCCAGGGTCAGACCTTTCACGTGGTTGGCAAAGGTGTAGCTCACGTAGCCGTTGACCAGGTGACGAACATCCGTGTTCAACACGCCTGGCACGAACTGCTGGCCGAGCAGGTTGAACAGGCCCTGAGTGAAGTCAAACAGGGAGCTGATGTTCGGATCGTTCTGGCCGTTGTCGTTGCGGAACGAACCTTCGTAATTGCCCTGCAGCTTGGCAATACGGTAGTTCGCGCGCATCAACCAGCCACGAGACATCGCCTTGTTGACTTCAAACTCGATCGCCTGGTATTTGCGGATGGGATTCACGAAGCCGTCGGGCACGCCATCGGGACCGAAGGTACCCGTAATCTGGGTCGTACTACCATCGGCGTTTACGTGAAATGCATTCGGAATACAGAACGCATTGCTGCCATTTGGCAACACGACTACGTTTCCATTGCTGTCGGTCGCTTGAGCATCAATGATGCTTTGATTGCCCGCCGCCGCAGTGCAGCCGCCGGGAACGTTTGCCGGATCCCCAAGGCCCGTGACCGGGTCAAAGACCTGAGCATAGGCAATTTCGGTTGGGTTCTTGAAGAAGTCCTGGTTCTTGTTTACGTTACTAATCACGTAAATTTGACCCAGGCCAGCATTCAAGGCTTCTGGAGAGAGTGGAGCGTTATCTTCGATGATGCGCTTCATGCGGCGATCGGTGTACCGCGCCGTGAAGATCACACCAGAGTTGCCGAATTCGTGCTCAAAGCCGGCCACGTATTCGTCAAGATATTCGCTGCGGGTTCCCGGTCCGAAGGCGCTTGCGGCCTGAGCCGAGATGCCGCCGAAGGGAAACAGCAGGTTGTTGGTAGGAGTGAATCCACCGGCCGAGGCGCCAAAGTTGAAGGTGCCGTCAGCGTTCTCTGCCACATGGCCTGCGCCATCCACTGGCGGTAGCCAGTAGCTCTCGGGGAAGTCAAGCTCGGAACTGAGCGAACGGATGCCCATATCCAGAGGCAGGGCTTCGGTGTAGCGCCCGAAGTTGGCATAGATTTTCGTCTTGCGGTTGCCCCACGGATCGACGCTGACGCCCAGTCGTGGCGACCAGTTGTCGACAAAGGTGTAGTGAGCAACGTTTCCTTGCAGGTGCTGCTGCTCCCAGCGAATGCCGGCATTGATCGTTATGTATTTGCTAGGGCTCCACGCGTCCTGCGCGAAGATCGTGTGATAGTGGGAAAGCGTCTTGAAGTTCAGGTCGCCAAACTCGCCGCGAACCTGAAGAAGGGCCACAGCCGTACCCCCGTCAGGGCAATTGCTCATGCCGGGAATGTTTATTTCGGAACCGCCGCCAACTCCGCCCGCACACAGCGCGCCGCCAAACGGATCGGTACGCAGTTGGAATGAAGCATCGGTACCATTCTTTGCCAGCGTCGACAACAGCGTGGAATCTCCACCCACGGCGGCTGCCTCAGCCGCAGTGAACGGAATGTGCCCGCCGGTGTAGACCTTGGTGCCATCGTAGTGGTTGACGTCATAACGATAGCCGATGCTGAAGGTGTGCTGGCCGAGGAAGTTCGCCACTTTCTGAGTATCGAAGCTCAACCCGTAGTTGTCGCCCTTGGTGTTTTCTACATAGCCCAATCCTTGGCGCTGGAAGGTGCCGCGGAGTTGGTTGTTCTGCGAGGTGCAAAGCCCGAAGAAGTTCGGCGCACCGCAAGGAGTGCGTTGGGTGAGATCGGCTATGGCGAACACGTTCGGGTCCGCCGGAGTATCGGTCAAATGGTTGTGGCCCCAGGCAAACGAGGCGTTGAATAGCCACGTCGGGCTGAAGGTGCCGTTGTAACGGACCACGAAGTTGCGGGTTCCGTAGTCCAGCTTGTCAAAGCTGGTGGTATTGGCTGTCGCAAATCCCGTGCCATTGAAGTGGTTGTCACCGTAGGTCGGGTCGCCGAAGATTGATGCTTCGAACTGGTGATTGTCATTGACCCGGAAGGTGACCTTGCCAGCATAGGAGTAAACGCGAGCGCGCACATCCTGGGTGGTGAGCGAAGTCTGCGTCGGCGTGCCATTGAGCACGTCAGCCGGGTTATGGAATTGGGCAAATTGATCGTAGTCCGTGTTCCACTGCGGGTTGAACGATCCGAAGAAGAACAGGTGATTCTTCATTCCCGGAACGTATCCGCCCACTTCGCCGTCCACGTCGTAGTTGCTCTGGTGCAGGATCTTGCCGGTCAGGTTAAAGCGCTGCTGCTGGCCGCCGAGACCGAAGTCATCAGCGAACAGACGTTGCGCCTCCATCGACTGAGGCGCAAAGTAGCCGCCCACCGAACCGTGGAAAGCATTCGATCCGGACTTGGTCACGATCTGCACGATGCCGCCGGTCGACTTGCCATACTGCGCTTCGAATCCGCCGGTCTTTACGTCAACTTCTTTGACGAACGACAGGTTGATGCCGCTCGACAGCGAGCCGTACACACGGGAGTAAACGCCGATGCCGCCGAAGCCGCCGTCGGTGATGCTCACGCCGTCTGCAATGTAGTTGTTCTCGAGACCGGTGCCGCCGGAAATCGACGGGTTCGCCGTGCCCGTGCCGCCGCCGGAGGTGACGCCCGGTGCCGCATAGAACAAGCCGGTAACGCCGCGGCCTACTGGCACGTTCTCGTAGAAGTTATCGGTCAGGTTGGTCTGGGTTGCGGTCGAGGTGGTGTCGACTGCGACTGTCGCCGCCGTGACTTCAACCACTGTCGAACTGGCGCCCAGCTCCAGCTTCACCGCGATCGTTGCCGTTTTACCGGTATCGACCTGGGCCGACTTGATGTCAGCGGTCTTGAAGCCGTCCTTGGTTACTTTCACAGAATAGGAGCCGGGGATCAGAACTTGGAATAAAAACCGGCCCTCAGCGTCCGTAGTGGCGGTCTTCTCGCCAATCGGACCCGCGATGTTGACTTGGGCTCCCTGGATAACTGCGCCGGAAGGATCGGTCACAGTTCCCGCAAGGTTGCCACGGACCGAAGATTCCGCCGATGCCTGGGCGAAACCTGAGGCCGTCAACGCGAGCAGCATTGCAAGCAATGCAAACCCCGTAATCAGCTTCTTGCTCATAGATTTGAAATCCTCCATGTAATTCCTGGGTTTTCTGGATGGGACTGTTTAGCTTGGAAAGGGCCGAAAGTAGACCCGAGCCGCCGTACTAAAAGCACCCCCCATACCAAAACACACGGAGTGTAAAGATTTGTCTATATACACATTGTTTTGTTACAGATAAAAAAGACAGATTCTTGACACTTGGCAAACACAACTACTGTTTTCTCCTGATATTGGTACGGGAAAGAACCGAGTTCTACGCTTTTTCATAAGCGTAGGCTCGTAAGGAGGGGAACATCTAGGGGTCAGCGGCCTGCTATTGACTCTGGGGAGTTGAGCTCTCGCTCATCAGAGCCTTGCCCTTGTTGGCCAGCTCTTGTGCCTTAGCGCTCTCGCCAAGTCGTTGATAATAAGACGATAAAGCCAGATAAAGCGGACCAGTGGCAGGCTTCACGTTCAAGGCGGCCTCAAGAAGATTCACTGCGCCCTTCGGATTGCCGATCTTGTCCATGCTATCCGCTACTGTAAGTACCGTAGATTCTTCTGTTTGCGCATTGACAGAGGTCTGCGAAAACAGCTGTATGACTTTATCGAACTGGCGCTGGCTGAAGTATTCATCGATGAGGCGGCCACGGGCGAGTTCATTGTGCTGGTTCTTAGCCAGTGCCTCACGGAAGCAGCCCGAGGCGGCTTCTGCATTCTTGGCGTTCAGGTAAGACAATCCGCGATCGTAGTCGGCCTCGCCTGAGGACTCGTATTCGGCTAAACCGTCGTCGTCAATCCACCAGCTTTCCGACGACGAGGGATTGTCGGAGACAATGTTGAAGCGCATGGCGCTGAATTGCTTCTGCTGGGTCCCCGGGTCGATCACTGAAATTGAAAGCCGGTAACTGCCGGGTGCCATGTCAGTCGTGGGAATTTTCTTGCCGTTGATCATCGCGCCGTGCGCGTCGAACTGGTTGGTGGAAATTTCATCATGCAGCGTCTGTGCGGTCCCTGGGCTGCCGGGACGTCCATAGGAGTAATCCGCTTGAAATTTGTCGCCATAGGTTCCGGCGGCAGCGGTGGGGTTACGCCAGATTTGATAAAAGAATTTGAAATCTTGCCCCGGGGCTAGAGCCAGCTCCTTGCCGAGATACGGACGGAAGCGTACGCCACCAGCGGTAAAAGGCAGTGAGTCTGCGGTCGCGGGATCGGCCGTGACCGCCTGCGAAAATGCCACCGGATCGGTCACGTAGAATTCCTTCGCACCCACCTCCGGCACTGTGATTTCGCGCTCGCCGGTAAAAGCGGTTTTGGTCAGCACATTGGTAAAGACAAATTCGAGCTTGTAGGTCCCGGGCGTCAGCGGCAGCCAGCCCTCATAGGCGACCGGCTTGCCCTTCTGCAGATTGAGATCCGACTTGGTCATGTATTGGGAGATTTTCCGCTCCCGCTTAAAGATCTCCTTCTTGCCATCAGGAGTCATGACCTTGACCAGGGCTTCGAGCGAGTAATAGTAACGATCTTCGGACTGGGCGACCGCAAAGTCTTCCGGCTGAGTCAGACGCAACGCGTAGTGCAGGCGGATGTTGCCTTCGGCGTCGCGAATGGGCGTCGAAACCACCGTCAGCAGTTCATTCGGCAGTACCACCCTATGAGTCACACTCTCGCTCAAGGCCCGTTTCATGCGGAGTTCGTCAAGTGTGAAGGGGTTGTTCGCCAGGTCCTTGATGGTGCCCAGCATCATGTCGGAACGAATCGTGGAGTCCGCGTCGTTCAGGTTGACCGGCTCATCCGGGATCAAGCTGAGAGTATTGAGCGCCACCTCACGCCCCAGTAGATGATCAATTTGCAGAGCGGCTTGCTGACGTCCTTGCTCCGCCTGGATTCCAGTAACTAACTTCTGGGGACCATCGATGTAGGGGCTATAAAGGCGGAAATCGCCGAAGTCCATCTCGTAGAAGATGATCGAAAAAAATGGCGGCAGTGCAGGGTGACCGCTGGAATAAAACCAGATTTCCATTCCCCGAACGCCGCTTTGCGAGACGTAACGCGCCTTCTGCGCGGGTGGGCCGAGGGTAATGTAGATCCGTCCCATGTCGGTCTGCCAGCCGTTCTCACTCTTGTTGGTGGAAAAATGGTCGATCGCGTACTGCAGGCGTTCGTAATGTTCCTGTTTGTAGGTATTGATCGGCGTCCCCGGCGTGGGGTTGCGGACTTCCCAGAAACGCTCGATGAAGTTGTCGCGATCGGCGTCGGTAGGCAGTTTTACAAAGGCCTCTTTCTCCTCGTTGGAGATGATGTAGGCGACATCCTTGTTCACCCATTGGCGGTAGCGGGGAGGCAGTAACTTGGTCAGGTCCTTGGCGAACCCGGCGGTCGACACCAGCAGCAGGGCGAGTGTAAACAGAAGTTTCCAGCTGCGCCGACCGTGCACCTGAATCCTGCGGCAGGACAGTGACCAATCAGAGGGAGACATTTCTTGTATCTAGCCTATTGCCAGCAAGTATTGGGAGTCAAGTAGAGGCGAACCCTGAACAGGCCTCTTTGGTGCGATGCAAGCCGCTGAATTTGCGATGTCTGCCGAGCTCTTTTATGTCCAGGAAACAGCCAAGTTACGCCCTCTTATTCTCTCCCTGAAAGAACCAATGAACGCCGAACTTGTCGGCAAGATGTCCATAGGCTCCAAACGGCATTTCGCGCAAGTCGTCCAGCAACTGCTTGTCGGCTGCCACGGCAAGCTTGTCAAAAATCGTCCTTAATTCCGTGTACGTCCCGCCATTGATGTACAAGGCAACCGTATTACCCTGTTTCGGAGTTCGGCTGGGATGAAGCCAGTCTGTCGCGGAAAATTCGATGGCGCCACTTGAGCCGCTTTGCGGGCGTGGGCCCGCAGGCGAAATCCCGAGCGAACCCAGTGAGTCGAGGGACCTCAGAGTTGGTGGGCCCTCCAGGATTCGAACCTGGGACCAATGGATTATGAGTCCACTGCTCTAACCGCTGAGCTAAGGGCCCTGAGAGCTTAAATTTAGCATAGCCCAGGACCCCAATTCCCCGCATGAATCGGATCTGCGGTTAATTCTTCTTCATGCTGTCGTCGCTCTTCATGTTGTCGTCGTGCTTCATGTTGTCTTTCTTGGAGTCGTCTTTCTTCATCTTGTCGTGCTTGGTTTTGGTCTTCTTGCTGGACTTGGCGTCGTCCTTTTTCATGCTGTCACTCTTCATCTGGTCGTGACTCATGGTGTCCTGCTTAGACGAGTCCTGCTTCATGCTGTTGTCCGACTGCGCAAATGCCGCCAGAGACATCGCCACCAGACACATCGCCATCAACTTCCCCATCATCTTCATAGTTCTCTCCTCAAGATTAGCTTGTTGCCGGAATGCAATTCTCCGATGAGATGAACCAGCTAAAGAAAAGTTACACGGGTCGCAATTGCAAGAAAAAGTCTTATCCGTGGGAATCCGCGCAAATCCGTGGCGAAGATTTATTCGTAGCGCAGCGCTTCCACCGGATCCAGACGCGAGGCGCGCAGCGCGGGAATCATTCCCGTGAATACGCCCACAACCAGCAGAACGAGCGCGGAGAGCGAGACTGTCATCAGTGAAATTTGCAGATGAATGTCGCCTTTGCCAGAGGTGTCTTCAAACAGGGGACCCATCATCGGCAAGGTGCCGACGGCCGCAGCGATACCGTAGGACAGAAGCACACCAATAACACCGCCGAGCAGCATGATAAGAAGCGTCTCCGCAAGAAACTGGAATTTTATGTGACGCTTTCTGGCCCCGAGAGCGCGACGCAGCCCGATTTCGCGGATGCGCTCATCCACCGAAACCAGCATGATGTTCATGACGCCGACGCCGCCGATCCCCAGCGTGAGCGTGCCAATGAAGGCGAGCAGCACTTGCAGGCCGATGGTCAGAGCGTCGATGACAGGACGGAATTCGTCGCGCCCGAACATCTGAATGGCTTTCGGATCAGTCGGCGAGAATTGCTGGCGCGTGGCGACAGCGGCCAGCACTTGGGCCATCGCGCGCTTCTCAAACTGGGGCGCGATCGGCTCGAAGACCATGACGGCCGCGTCTTTGGTGTTCCAGAGATCACCGGCGGCGGAGTACGGAATCCAGACAGACTCGTCGTCGCTGCTGAAATAGTTGCTGAGCTGAATCTTGCGCGTCATCACTCCAATGACCGTAAAACGCACACCGCCGATCTGCACGGTTTCGCCGATCGCTGGGCGGCCGCTGAACAGTTGTTCGCGGATTCGTCCGCCAAGAAAAGCTACACGGCGGCGCTCGACTTCGTCACTGGCGTTGATCCAGCGTCCTTCGGACGGGACTTCGTTGCGCATCTCCCCGTATTCGGGACAGACTCCGCGGATGGCTGCGGTCCCCACCATGCGGTCGCCATAGGCGATGCCGGGGCGCCGCACGGTCTCGAGGCACACGTGCTTCACCAGCGTCGCGGTTTCCTTGACCATATCCAGATCGAGTTGCTCGAAAACGACCTTCTTGCCGGCCCGCTGACCTCCTGGCTGCTCGCTGGTCTGCTGCGGCCAGCAGATGACCACGCTCTTGCCAAAAGCATCGAAGCCGTTCACCAGGATTGAGCGGAAGCTGCTGCCATAAGCGATGAGCAGCGTCACCGTGGTGATGCCCCACACGATTCCGGACATAGTGAGGATGCTGCGCGTGTAATTTCGCTTGAGGGCGATCCAGGCTTCGCGAATGATCTGTGTCAACATGTTGTCTGCAATGAAAGTGTGGTGCCGGGTCTTAGACCCGGCAATCTGCGAAATCACCACTGCCGGGCAAGTCAGAG
>Ga0335081_10006443_pt1 | contig 18692 bp, 17 predicted proteins | sample Lox_Sample_35_FD_206713 | JGI IMG/M metagenome (GOLD analysis project Ga0335081, IMG submission 206713) | Soil microbial communities from Loxahatchee National Wildlife Refuge, Florida, United States - Lox_Sample_3.5 | ecosystem: Environmental > Terrestrial > Soil > Wetlands | place: USA...
ATCCGTTTCTCAAGGAGCAGCTCACCGCCGAGCGGTTCAAGTCGCATTACGCCGGCGTGGTGAAAGGCAGGGTCGAGCGCTACGCCCTGGATGGGCTGCATGCGCTCAACTTCGTGGCGCATGACGCACTGGGCGGTGGAGTATCGCGCAGCCTGTGCCTGGACAACTACGGGAAATCCTTGTCCGCGCGCGTGCTGTCGTTCGAGATCGAGATCCCCGAGTCGCTGCGCGGCCGCTTGCGCGGGGCGTGAGCGCCCGGCGGCGCAGCACGACCGCTTGCCCCGAGAACTGGGCGCGGACAAAGGAATTTGCAACCTGGAACTTTTCGAGTAGGAGGAGCGATGGCAACGATTCTGGGAAGCGGCCAGTACCGCTACGAAGTCGTCGAAAACTGGGCCAAGGTGCCGGATGGCTGGGAGCTTCTCGACGTGGCCGCGGTCGCAGTGGACCGGAACGACCGGGTCTATGTTTTCAACCGGGGCAAGCACCCGATGATCGTGTTCGATCGCGAAGGAAACTTCCTGCGCTCCTGGGGAGAAGGCGTGTTCCACAGGGCGCACGGCCTGCATCTGGGACCCGACGATGCGCTGTATTGCACCGACGACGGCGATCACACGGTGCGCAAGTGCACGCTCGAGGGCAAGGTGCTGCTGGAGATCGGCATCCCGGGCGAGCCCACGCCGTACATGAGCGGAGAGCCGTTCAACCGCTGCACGCACACGGCGCTCTCACCGCGTGGCGAGATCTACGTTTCGGACGGCTACGGCAACGCGCGCGTGCACAAGTATTCCCCCGACGGCAAGCGGCTCCTGTCGTGGGGCGAGCCTGGGACCGATCCGGGCCAGTTCAACATCCCCCACAATATCTGCTGCGATCCGGATGGATGGGTGTATGTCGCCGACCGCGAGAACCATCGCGTTCAAGTATTCGACGGCGACGGAAGCTACGAAGCGCAGTGGAATAACCTGCACCGCCCCTGCGGGCTCTACGTCGAGCCGCGCCGGCATCCGGTCTGCTACATCGGGGAGATCGGCCCGACGATGCCCGTGAACCGGCACGTGCCCAATCTCGGCCCGCGGGTGAGCATCGTGACGCACGAGGGAAAGCTGCTCGCGCGCCTTGGCGACGTGCGCGCGGGCCAGCGCCCGGATCAGTTCATCGCCCCGCACGGCATGGCGCTCGACTCGCGCGGCGACATCTACGTGGGAGAGGTCTCCTACACCGCCTGGTCTCAGGTGTATCCCGACACACCCATCCCGCGCGGGTTGCGTAGCCTCCGCAAGCTGGTGCGCGTGTCTTGAGACGGGAGGGATGCGCCGGCCCGGGCCCCTATCCATCCGGGATGGATCGGAGGCACCGGGCTCGCGCCCATCACTTGGGCGCGAAATCGACGTGCTTCATGTAGACGATCTTGCCGTTTTCGTTCCGCACCACGTTGTAGCCGTGCAGGCCGTCGCCGTTGTCGTCGAACACGTAACGGCCTTCGACGCCCGCGTATCCCTTGATGCCGAGGATCGCCTTGCGGACCGCTTCGGGCTCGGTGCTGCCGGCGTTGCGCATGGCGATGGCCAGCACGTTCAACGCGTCATAGGCCCAGCTCGCGAAGGTGTCCGGATTGATGCCGTACCTGTCGCGGTACTTCCTGGTGAACCCCTTGGTGAGATCGTTCGCATCCGTGGTGAAATCGGCGATCGCGTAGGTGCCATGCAGCGCGTCGCCGGCCAGGTTGAGCGCCGTCACCGAGATGATGGACGGCGAGCCCACCCAGGGGATCGTCACGCCGAGCTGGCGCAATTGCTTGGCGAAGATCCCGACGTCGGGGGAGTTGGTCATGTAGGTGGCCAGGATGTCGGCGCCCGACTTCTTGATCGCAAGCACGATGGGAGTGAAGTCCTGGGAATTGTTGGTGTAGCCCTGGACCAACACCGGCTCCACCCCTAGCGACTGCAGCGCGGCCACGAGCGCGTTCTTCCCGCCCGTCCCGAACGCATCCGTGGAGTGGACGATGGCCCACTTTTTCAGCTTGAGTGTGTTCACCCCGAAGTCGGCGATCACGCGCGAGGAATAGCTGTCGTTGGGCCGGGCCCGGAACACCCAGCGGTTGCTCACGTGCGTGAGGCTGGTGTCGGTACCCCCGATCATCGTGGGAATCCCGCCTTTGGCGATCGTGGGCGAAGCGGCCTGGATCTGGGTGCTCCGGATCGGCCCGATGATGCCGGCAAGCCCTCCCTCGGCGAGCAGCTTGGAGAACGCGAGCACCGTCCCGGGGTTGGTGCTCTGATTGTCCTCGATGCGCAGTTCGAGCGGGCGCCCACCCACGCCGCCGGCTTTGTTGATCTCCTCGAGGGCCAGCTTGATCCCGTTGACGGTGAACTGACCCGCTTCCGCCTGGGCGCCGGTGATCTCGTTGACGACCCCGATCCGAATCGGCTCGGCCGCCTGGAGCGCAAGCCCAGGCAGGACCGCCAGCATGATCGAAAGCACTGCAACCGCGACCCGCTGATGCATCTATTCTCCTTTGCGATTGGGTTCGTCTTCGGTCCGCCATGCCTCGGGCTCGCCCGACGGCACGCCTGCGGCGCCGCTCGCCAGGGCCGGCCCACACGCGGCGCAAGCGCGGCGACAACGTGCTCTGCGCTCGCGACGTGCGCGGCCGGGGGTTGAGATCCGTCTGGCGTGTCCGGCCTCGCGTGGGGCTTCGTATCGCTCGCGAAACGCGCTCTGTCTACGCCAGTGGCCCCTTTGTGCCAACAAGACCGCTCACGACCGCACGGTGGTTCCGGCTCGATGCGAGCGGAACCAAAGGCAGCGGTCTCGCACTGGAAGGCTGGGATCGCTAGAGCGGAGGTCGACTATACGGAGGCGGACACTCCACCCTCCGTTGCAGGTGGCCCCGCAGCGGACCTCGGCCGGCTCACGCGCGGCCACTCGAGCGCGACGCCGTTTCGAGCTTCGCCCGTACAGGCTGGCGGCCGGCGGGCGTCGCGCCGGCCGCGGTCATGGGGAACTACTTCAGGTGCGCATTGACCAGCTTGGTCATCTCGAACATCGACACCTGCTTCTTGCCGCCGAAGACGGCTTTGAGCTTCTCGTCGGCGTTGATCATCCGCTTGTTGATGGCGTCCTGCAGCTTGTTCTTCTTGATGTAGTCCCAGATCTTCTTGGTGACCTCAGTCCGGGGGAGCGCCTTCTCGCCGATGACGGCGGCCAGAAGGGGGGTTGGGTTCATCGCCTTCATGAACGCAGCGTTCGGTTTGCGCTTTGCGCCGGTGCTCTTCTTCTTCGGGGCTGCCTTCTTCGCGGCCGGCTTCTTCGCCGGAGCCTTCTTTGCCGGCTTCTTCGCCGGTTTCTTCGCCGCGGACTTCTTCGCCGGAGCCTTCTTCGCTGCGGTCTTCTTCATCGCCATTGTCGATTACCTCCACTCAAGTCGATTTGCTGTGTGCATCGCTGGGGAACTCATTTGCCGTACAGCCTCTGGCGAGACGAAAGCATGCACAGCGGTGAATGGCATGTCAACATCTAAATCGCTCTCACCCCCGAGGGAGATCGCCATGGGAACCGCCCGTGGGCTCTCGATCGCGCTCGGGGGATTCGCCTCGAGCTCGCCCGGAAGGCCCCTGTCGCGCCCCGCGGCGATACCCGAACGGGGTATTCCGAGCGCATAGCGCGCCATGGCCGGACCGTTCCAGCCGATCGAAATCCCGGGTACATTGCCGGGGTGGATGCGCTTCGTGCGATTGCGTTCGGACTCGCCATCGCCGCCCCCGTAGGCCCGATCGCCTTGCTGCTGATCCGCACCGGGCTCACCTGCCCGCTGACAGCGGCTCTCGGCGCAGCGCTGGGCGTGGCGCTGGCCGACCTGGCCTACGCCCTGCTCGCACTCTCGGCCGGCTCGGCCTTGGCGCTGCTGCTGCAAAGCCATCAGCGCCTGTTCCGTGTCGCCTCGTCCGCCCTGCTCCTGATGCTCGGCACGTGGCTCGCGGCTGGTGCTCTGCGCCGCCCCATCAGCAAGGCGGCGGCACTCGACGGCGCGTGGTCGCGCGCCCCCGGGCTCCTCCAGTTCTACCTGCTGACCTTGGCCAATCCGCTCACCGTGCTTCTGTTCGTCGGTTTCTCGGGTCAGATGCCCACCGGCGGCGGGCCCCTCATCGTGCTGCGGAATGCACTCGCCCTGTTCGCGGGCAGCCTGGTCGTGCAGGTGAGCTACGCCGCCTTCGGAGCGGCGCTGCAAAGATTGGTCAAACATGCAGGCCTGGTGCGCAGCCTGAACGTGGCCGGCGCATTGGCTGTGGCGGCATTCGGCGCTTACGGCCTTTGGCAAGCTACGTAGCGCGGACTCCGTCTCCATCGGCAGAGCGCTGTGCCGCGGCGGCCAGTCGCACGCAAGCGACAGCCCGCGGCCTTGACGGGCTCGCGCTCGCTCGAGCGGGCGACGATGGCGCCCCGCCGCGACAGCCAGCGCATCCGTCTCCGGCGATCGACGCCGGCCGCTCTCGTCACTTCTTCAGACGATCGAAATACAGCTTGCGGAACTTCGCCACTTTGGGCGCTACGACGAACTGACAATAAGGCTGATACGGATTGCGCTGGAAGTATTCCTGGTGATACCCCTCGGCCGGATAGAAGGCGCCGGCGGGCGTGACCTGAGTGACGATCGGCCGGTCGAAGAGCTTTTCGGCGCCGAGCTCCGAGATGGTTTCATCGGCCGCGCGCTTCTGCTCGGGCGAATGGTAGAAGATCGCCGAGCGGTACTGCGTTCCGACGTCGCTGCCCTGGCGGTTGAGCGTCGTTGGATCGTGGATCGTGAAGAACACCTTGAGCAGGTCGCGGTATGAAACGACGTTGGGATCGAAGGTGACGCGGACCGCCTCGGCGTGCCCGGTATCGCCGGAGCAGACCTGTTCGTAGCTGGGGTCGGCAGTGCGCCCGCCGATGTATCCGGACTCGACGCCGTTCACGCCCTTGAGCTGATCGAAGACCGCCTCGAGGCACCAGAAGCAGCCGCCCGCAAGCGTGGCCACCTCGCGGCCGGAAGGGGCTTTCGCGTTGTCGCCGTCGTTCATCCTGCCATCCTCCTCGGGATCGGACCCGGTTCAGGCCGTCGGATCGCTACTGCTGTCCGATACAGTATCAAGGCTCGACCCTCTCGGATCAAGCGGCCGTGGTCCCGCCCGGGGCCATCGTCTTGCGCGCGGCTGCTGGAGGGATGGCGCAACACGCCGCCGTCTGCGCCACGGGTAGAATCCGGCCTGGCAGCCTGCCTGCGATTGTCGATTCGACGCATCGGAAACCACCGTGCCCCGGCTTGAACAGCACTCGCTAGTCATTTCCGCGTCCGCCGGGAACCGGGCGTGATCGGCTTGCTCCAGCGCTGCAGCCAGGCCCGTGTGGAGGTCGACGGCGAAACGGTCGGCAGCATCGGCCACGGGCTGCTGGTTCTGGTGTGCGCGGAGCGCGGCGACGACGAGTCCGACGCAGAGCGGCTGCTCGAGCGGCTGCTCAACTACCGGGTGTTCGCGGATGCCGAGGGCAAGATGAACTTGAGCCTGCGCGACATCGGCGGCGGGCTGCTGCTGGTCCCTCAATTCACGCTGGCCGCCGACACGCGCAAAGGGAATCGGCCAAGCTTCACTCCCGCCGCGCCCCCGGAACGCGGCCGCGCGTTGTTCGAGCACATGCTCGCGCGCGCTCGCACGACCCACCCTGGCGTGGCAAGCGGGCGCTTCGGGGCCCACATGCAGGTCACGCTCACCAACGACGGGCCGGTCACGATCTGGCTGCGCGTAGAGCCAGGGATGGCTGGTGACCGTGCCGAGGCCCCTCCCTCACCGAGCCCCTAAGCCCACGCTCGAAATGTCGTCGTGCCTCTTCACGGTCGGCCACTCGACCCGTGAGATCGGTGAGCTGGTCGGGCTGCTGCAGGAAAGCGGCGTGCGCACGCTGGCCGATGTGCGCCGATACCCGGCGTCGCGAAGGCATCCGCAGTTCAACCGCGGCACGATCGCGTCGTCATTGCGGGCTGCAGGGATCGAATATGTCTGGCTGCCGGAGCTGGGAGGCCGGCGCACGCCTGACGAGGACTCCCCCAACACCGCATGGCGCAGCTCCGCGTTCCGCGGCTATGCCGACTACATGCGCACCGGGCCGTTCGAGGTCGCCATCACGAGGCTGGCGCAGATCGCACGCGACCAACCGACCGTGTTGCTCTGCGCCGAGCAGGCTTGGCAACGCTGCCACCGGGGGCTGATCGCCGACTATCTGAAGTCCCGGGGCTGGGAGGTCCGTCATATCCTGGCTCCCGGCCGCACCGAGCTGCACCCGTGGACGGCCGCCGCCCGTATCGTGGATGGAGAGCTCGCCTACGCAGACGACGGCTCGCATCAGCGAGGCTTCGAGTTTTGACGCCAACGTGAGCGGCCGCGCCGGTCACTGGAGAAGCCACTCGAGGATGCGCGGCCAGTGCTCGAGCACGAAGAAGTGTCCAGCGTCCGGCAGCAGCGTCAGCCGGCTCCCCGGGATCTCCTGTGCCAGACGCGCCGAGGCCGAGGCCGGAACCACCCGGTCCCGCTCCCCGTGCCATAGAGCGCACGGAGCACGCACCCGCGACAGCGGGAGGTTCCAGTCTGAACCCAGAAGCGCGAGATCTCGCACCAACCCACCAGCGCCCTGGCGGAACGCCTCTCTGAGGTCGCGCACGAGCATCTGCTGCACGTGCGGACGTGCGAGCACCACCTGGTCCGCCGGTCCCAGCGAGCGCGCCAGCAGCGCGATGAAGTCGTTCGGCCGAGCACGCGCGAGACGCGCCGCCATCGCTAGCGGTGGAGCGACCAGCCAGCGCACCCGCGCCGCCCCGTACAACGCAAACCGTGCGAGCAGATGCATTTGCGCCGGTGGGCCCATCGATGCTGGTGGACCGACGCTGCTGACGAGCGCCACCCGCGAGACGCGGTCGGGGAGGAGCGCCGCACAGGCCGCCGCGAAAGGCCCGCCTCCGGACACGCCGGCGACGGCGAACCGATCCAGGCCGAGGTGCTCGGCCAACTGCTCCACGTCGAGCGCCCAGTCGCGTAGCCGCAGGTGGGGCGCGGGATCCGACCAACCGAAGCCCGGCCGATCCACGTGGATTACGCGCGCCCCCATGCGCTGGGCCAGGCCCTCGTCGGGATAGCGCTGTTCGCGCGACCCCGGCAGCCCATGGCAAGCGACTACCGGCGCGCCGCGCGCGCTGCCCGCCTCGTGCCATGCGAGCCGCCGGCCGTCACGCAGCAGAAGGGTAGGCGGGGAGGATTCCGCCGTCATCGCAAGCCTCCCGCCGCCAGCCGGTGCACCGGGATCCTTGTGAGATGGTCCTTCAGACGTCGTTGTGGGTCCAACGTGCCCACTGTGTGTGTTCCCTCCCCTTCACGGGGAGGGCAGGGTGGGGATGGGGCAAGCGGCCTATCTCCCCCATCCCCCTCCCAAAGCACACAAGGGGGAGGAGAGCTGTGCGATCGCGGGACGGGTCTGCCGTCTGCTCAACGCACACAAGAGCCGGATGCACCTGTGAGAGTTGCCTATGGACAGCGGTGAAGAGACGGCGCAGGGAGGCAGCGGCGCTGGCCGGGACGCTCCGGACGCGGCGCACCGCGCGCTCAGGGCACGGTGCGCACCTTCACCTGGTCCAGGCGCACGAAGTGGAACCCGCGCGCCACCAGGCGCGGCAGGCCGGCCGCCAGACCTTCTCCCGTGTGAGATTGCGGCCGGTTCATGTGGGCGATGATGATGTCGCCGCTCTTGACGGCGCTCAGTCGCTTCACGATCCCGGCGCGGGAGAGCGTTGCACCCTGGTCCGCGTTGACGGAGAACCCCGCGATCTTGTAGCCGAGCGACTCGATGACCTGGATCGCCTCCGGATCGTACTCCGCGGTCGCACCCCGGTACCAGTGCGGCGGCTGACCGAACGCGGCCTCGATCGCCGCGGCTCCACCCTGCACCTCGCGTTTCAAATGTGCGATGTCCCGGTTCCCGTGCAGGCCGTGCACCTGGCGGTCCGCACCGATGATGGCGGGCACGTGCGCCGCACCGTGGTTCTCGACTTCGAAGAGGTCCCGATGCTTCAGGAGCAGCGCGGAGGCCTCGGGGTTGCGACGCAGCCACTTCTTGGTGACGAAGATCGTAGCCGGGATGCCCTGCTCGATCAGAAACTGCGCGAGCGTCACGTCGGTCTGTCCCTCGCACGCGTCGAGCGTGAGCGCCAGGATCTTCTGATCTCCAGGCGGGCCGAGATCGATCACCTGATGCAACTCGACCGGCTGCACCTCCGCTGCCGCCGGGGCCACGATGCACCACGCCAGGAACAAAAACACCGTTTTCATGGACTTCAGTAACGTATCGGGTGCGGGTGCGTTGATCGGCCACCTTGGCGCTCGGACATACGGTGAAGCGACGCCAGGCCGCTTTGAGTGTATACGATGCACGACAAGCAAGGAGAACACCATGACCAGAAGCCATGATCGCAGTCTGCGCCTGTTCGCTTGTGCGGCCCTGCTGGCATGGATGCCAGTCTGCCCCGCGCAAACCGCCAGCAGCGGCGAGCAGGAGCCCTTGGGGATCGGGCTCGAGAGCCTGACCTATCCCTACCCGGTGCAACTGTTGACGCTGCGGATGGAAGGGCGGGACGTAAAGCTCGCCTTCATGGACATCGAGCCCTCGGGGCCCGCCAACGGCAAGACCGTCGTGTTGATGCACGGGCGGAACTTCTTCGGCGCGTACTGGAAGGACACGATCCAGTTCCTGAGCGCGCACGGCTACCGCGTCGTGGTCCCGGACCAGATCGGCTTCGGCAAGTCGTCCAAACCCGACGTGCCGCACAGCCTGCATGTCCATGCCGACAACACGAAGCTGCTGCTCGACTACCTGGGCGTCAAGCGGGCGGTCCTCGTGGGGCACTCTCTTGGCGGCATGATGGCGGCGCGCTTCGCGCTGATGTTCCCCGAGTATGTCGAGCGGCTGGTGCTCGAAGACCCGCTCGGCCTCGAGGACTACCGCGTGAAGGTGCCCTATGCAACCCGCGAGCAGCTCGCGGCCGAAGCGCGCAAGCAGACGCGCGCCGGCATCGACAGCCAGTTCAAGGATTACTTCGTCCAGTGGAAGCCCGAGTTCGAGGTGTACGCCGACGTGCAGTACCGCTGGTCCCTGGGCCCGGAATCCGACTTGATCGCGCGCACCGCCGCACAGACCTACACCATGGCCTACGAGCAGCCGGTGGTGTACGAACTCCCGCAGATCCGGGCACCGACGCTGCTCATCGTCGGAGAGCAGGACCGCGCCGCGCTCGGCCGCAGTCGCGTAGCGCCCGAGGTGCGCGCGACGCTCGGGCTGGTTCCCGAGCTGGCGCGCAAGGCCGTGCAGTCGATACCCGACGCACGTCTCGTGCTGTTTCCCGACATTGGGCACATCCCGCATCTGGAAGCGCAGGACAGATTCGATCAGGAGCTGCTGCGGTTCCTGGAGCAGCCGGCGGGCCGCTGAGTCAACCCTGCGCGAGAACGTAGCCGTCGACGCGATGCGCGAGCTCCGTTCTGTGAAAGCGGAAAGTAAGCTAGCCCCCGCTCGACCAGGGCGCCTAAGCACGCTTGCCCCGGCGTTTCGGGCTGTGGTAAGAATGCCCCTGCCGCCTAGCGAGGCGCCCGCGCGTTGCGGGCATGCGCTCGGCCCAACGCCGTGCGCGCTGCGCGAACCGTGGACCACATGCCATCGTCGAACTGACTTCCCCCACTCGATGCATCACAACGCACAAGGAGAAATGACGCTCGTGCACAACCGCGTCAGGCGCCGGCTGGTGCTGGCGTGCATCGCTTTCGCCGGAGCCGCGATCTCGACATCCGTTCTCGCCGCAGAGCCGAGGTTGGACCCCGCGGCGGCCCCGGTCCGGACCTTCTACGATGCCTTGCTGGACTGCATGAAGCGGGCGAAAGAGCTGGGCATCCAAGGCCGTTACGACACCCTGGCTCCGGTGATCCGCGCTAGCTTCGATCTGGCGGCGATGACTCGCATCGCCGTGGGGCCGAGCTGGACCTCGATTCCGCCGGACCAACAGAAGGCGCTGATGGAGAACTTTGCGCGCATGACGATCGCGACCTACGCCAACCGCTTCGACGGCTATTCCGGTGAGCGCTTCGACGTGGATCCGACGGCTGAAGTGCGCAACGCGGACCGCATCGTGCGAACGAAGCTGGTACCCACCGACGGCGAGCCGGTCACGTTGAATTACCTGATGCGCGGATCGGGGGAGAGCTGGAAGATCATCGACGTCTATCTGAGCGGGACGATCAGCGAGCTCGCTACGCGGCGCGCGGAGTTCGGCGCGATCCTCAAGTCCGGCGGGCCGAAAGCGCTGATCGACAGCCTGCGCCAGCGCGGCAACAAGCTGCTTGAGCCTAGTTCTTAGGAGCGCTCGGATCGAGGCGTTCGGCCGACGCGGCGCCCGGATCGAGCAACTCGGGCGACGTGGCGCCTGGATCGAGCAGTTCGGGCGGGGGCTGGTTGGTGATTCCCATCGCTTCCTGCAGCTCCGCCTGTCGCCGCTGACGGGTGATGCTGCGCATTTGCGAGTAGAGGTCGAGCGAGCTGGCTTGCAGCTCGTCGAACGATTCGATGTTCCGGGACCGTGTGTCGACGCCGCTGGTTACGGCGCGGCCCCAGTCGAACGACGTGCCTGCCGCGCCCGTCACGAGATAGCCGGCCGGGTCGACGAAGAAGTCGAGATACAGATCGCCGCTCAACCCGACCGTGTCGCGCAGGTTGGTCGGCCCGAACAGCGGCAGTACCATGTAGGGGCCTTCAGGAAATCCCCATTTGTGCAGCGTCTGTCCGAAATCGCCCGATTGCCTGGGCAGCCCGTTCTTGGTCGCCACGTCGAACAGCCCCCCGAGGCCTGCTGTTGTGTTCATCAGAAAACGCGCGAATGTCGTCCCCGCCGCATTGGGGCGAACCTGCAAAAAATTATGGATGAACACGCGCGGTTCGGTGAGATTGTCGAAGAAATTGCGCAGGCGGTCCCGTATCCACTGCGGCAGAGTCTCCCGGTAGGCTTTCGCGACCGGTTTGACCACCTGCCGATCCAGCGCCATGTTGTCGTTGAACACGGCGCGATTGAATGGCTCGAGCGGGTCGTTGGCCTCGGCGCCGCTGCCTGGCGGCGCGGTTGCGCAGCCAGTCAGCGCGGCGGCCAGACCAAGTGCCGCGAGCCCGCGGAGGAAACGGTGGCCGCACGCTGCCATGCCAAACCCCCGACCGAAGCGATCGCTGGCGTGCAATGGCACGCGCTGCGACGCGTCGCGTGCAGCGGGTTCCGAAACCATGGCTGAGTCGATCGCCGGCTGGCTGTCTCTCGCCTGTCTGGCCCTGGCGATGCTGGGCTGTGCGTACACGCTGGCGGCGGCGGTGCTCTTTCGAGAATTCCTCGGCCGTCGCGCTCTGGTCGCTCGGGCATACCCGGGTGTCACTATACTCAAGCCGCTCTCCGGTGCCGAGCCTGGCCTACGCGACAATCTCACCTCGTTCTGCGCTCAGGACTATCCCGGGTCGGTTCAGATCCTGTTCGGCGTGCAGGACCCCGGCGATGCCGCGATCCCCGTCGTGCGCGCGATCCTCGCCGACTCGCCGGGGCGGGACCTCGAGCTGGTCGTTGACCCGCGGCGCCACGGGGCCAACGGCAAAGTCTCGAATCTCATCAACCTGGCCGCGCAGATCAAGCACGAAATCGTCCTGCTCGCCGACAGCGACATCCGCGTCGAGCCGGATCACCTCTCGTCGGTCATCGGCGCGCTATCGCAGCCCGGAGTGGGGCTGGTGACGTGCCTGTACCGCGGGGCGCGGACAGCCGGATGGCTGGCACGACTCAACGCGATGGCGATCGATTACCACTTCCTGCCGAGCGTCGTGCTGGGGCTGAAGCTGGGCCTGGCGCGGCCTTGCTTCGGCTCGACCATCGCGCTGCGCAGAGACACGCTGGCGGCGATCGGCGGGTTCGAGGCGTTCGCGGACCGGCTGGCCGACGACAACGCGATGGGCGAAGCGGTCCGCGGTGCGGGAATGCAGGTGGCAATTCCGAGCTTCTGCGTCGAGCACACCTGCACGGATACCCGTCTCGCCGGTCTGATCCGTCACGAGCTGCGCTGGTCGCGGACCATCCGCGCTGTCGACCCGTGGGGGTTCGCCGGCTCGGCGGTGACGCATCCGCTGCCGTTCGCGCTGCTAGGAGCGGCATTCGCGGGCTTCGGCGCAGTAGCGTTGTGGACGCTCGCAGCCGCAATTGGCTGCCGCCTTGTCCTCCAGGTCCAAGTCGACCATACTTTGCGGCTCGATTCGGGCCGCTGGTGGCTCGGCCCGGTACGCGATGTGCTGTCCTTCGGGATCTTCGTCGCGAGCTTCTTCGTCGGTGTGGTGAGCTGGCGCGGGCAGCGGTACAGAGTGCACTCCGACGGAACGCTCATCAAAGAGGCTGGATCATGATGCGAACGCTGTTTCTGCAGGCCCCCTCGTTCGACGGCTTCGACGGCGGCGCCGGCTCCCGGTTCCAGGCGCGGCGGGAGGTTCGTTCCTTCTGGTACCCGACCTGGCTGGCGCAGCCCGCAGCCTTGGTCCAAGGCAGCAAGCTGATCGACGCGCCCTCGCATCGCATCAAGCTCGGCGACATCACGCCGCTGGCGCGCGACTTCGATCTGGTGGTGGTGCACACCTCGACGCCGTCCTTTGCCTCCGACGTGAGGACGATCAAGGCGCTGAAGGAGGTCAATCCGAAGCTGAAGGCCGGGTTGGTCGGCGCCAAGGTCGCGGTCGACCCGGCCGGCAGCCTCAAGGGGTCGGAAGCCATCGACTTCGTGGCGCGCAAAGAGTTCGACTTCACCATCAAGGAAGTGGCCGAGGGACGCGACTGGAGCGGCATCCTCGGACTGTCTTACCGCAACGCCGACGGCACCATCGTGCACAACGAGGAGCGCCCGATCCTCGAAGACATGGACCAGCTGCCGTTCGTGACACCCGTGTACAAGCGCGACTTGCAGATCGAGAACTACTTTAACGGCTACCTCCGCCACCCCTACATGTCTTTCTACACGGGGCGCGGCTGCAAGTCGCGCTGCACGTTCTGCCTGTGGCCGCAGACCGTCGGGGGTTATCGCTACCGCACACGCAGCATCGGGAATGTCGTGGAGGAAGTCGCCTGGGCGCGCAAGGCGTTCCCGCAGGTGAAAGAATTCTTCTTCGACGATGACACGCTCACGGACAATCTGCCGCGGGTTCAGGCACTGGCCCGCGAGCTGGGCAAACTCGGGATCGTCTGGGCGTGCAATGCCAAGGCGAACGTGCCCCGCGAAACGCTGAAGATCATGCGCGACAACGGCCTTCGCCTGTTCCTCGTGGGCTACGAGACCGGCAACCAGCAGATCCTCTACAACATCAAGAAGGGCATGCGCATCGAGTTCGCGCGCAGGTTCACCCGGGACTGCCACGACCTGGGGATCAAGATTCACGGCACCTTCATCCTCGGGCTGCCGGGCGAGACCAAAGAGACGATCGAAGAGACGATCCGGTTTGCCACGGAGATCAACCCGCACACCATCCAGGTCTCGCTCGCGGCGCCCTATCCGGGCACCTACCTGCACCGCCAAGCGCTGGAGAATGGCTGGCTGGACCACTCCAATGCCGAGCTGGTGGACGAGTACGGCGTGCAGCTTGCGCCTTTGCACTATCCGCACCTCAGCCACTCCGAGATCTTCGATTCGGTGGAGACGTTCTACCGCCGCTTCTACTTCCGCGCCGGCAAGATCGCTTCGATCGTCGGCGAGATGCTCTCCAGTCCGCAGATGATGAAGCGCCGCCTGCGCGAAGGCGTGGAGTTCTTCCACTTCCTGCGCGAGCGGCGGGAGCTGGCGCACTGAAGGCGCTCATCGTCACGGCCGACGATTTCGGACTGGCGCGCGAGGTCAACGAGGCGGTAGAGGCAGCTCACAGAGACGGCATCGTCACGGCGGCGAGCTTGATGGTCGGTGCTCCCGCAGCAGCAGACGCGGTCGCTCGCGCGCGCCGGCTGCCTTCGCTGCGTGTGGGGCTGCATCTCGTGCTGGTCGAGGGTCGTCCGGTTCTGCCGGCCGCCAGCCTGCCCGACCTGGTCGACCGGACGGGCCGGTTTCGCACAGACATGGTCGCGATGGGCGTAGAGATCTTTCTGCGCCCCGGCGTGCGCCGCCAGCTCGCGTCTGAGATTGCCGCGCAATTCGAAGCGTTCCAGGCAACCGGACTGGCGCTCGATCATGTCAACGCGCACAAGCACTTCCACCTCCATCCGACGATCGCGGGGCAGATCCTCGACATCGGCGCCTGCTACGGGATGAAGGCGGTACGCGTTCCCGCCGAGCCGACAGACGTGCTGGGCCGCGTAGAGCCGCGGACGGCTGTCGGGTCGGCGCTGCTCACAGCGCCCTGGACCGCTCTTCTCCGAGCACGAGTTCGCCGGCGCGGGTTGGTGGCGCCCGATCGGGTATTCGGGCTCGCCTGGTCCGGCGCCATGACGGAGGACCGCATCGCCGGCCTCCTGTCGGATCTCTCCGCCGGGATCACCGAGATCTACGCGCATCCGGCAACCTCCGGTGGATTCGAAGGCGCCAATCCCGGTTACCGCTATGCCGATGAGCTGGCGGCCCTGACCGCCCCGGCAATCCGCGCCGCAGCCTTGGCGAGTGGCGCAAGGTTGGGCGGGTTCACCGGCCTTGGCGTCGCGTGAAGCACCTCGGTCGCCTGCTCGCACTCGCCGGCCTCGCGCTGGCGGTCGGGCTGTTCGCGCGCGAGAATCCCGGTGCGATCTTCAGCCTCGTGGCCGCGGCCGGGACAGGCTTGGTGCTGGCCGCGCTGTTCCATGTCGTGCCCATGACGCTCAATGCGCGTGCGTGGCAACTGCTGCTGCCCGGCGCGAAGCGGCCGGGATTGCTCACGATGACCTGGGCAGTATGGGTTCGAGAGTCGGTCAACGGGCTGCTGCCCGTCGCGCGCATCGGCGGCGAGATCGTCTCGTATCGGCTCCTGCGGCAGCAAGGTGTGCGCGCGGCGCCGGCGGCCGCCGGGCTGGTCGTCGACATGACGCTGTCGGTACTGAGTCAGCTCGTGTTCTCTTTGCTGGGCGTGGGCCTGCTCGTCGCGCTGGGACGGCCGGCCGGCCTGGCGACCGACCTGCTGCTCGGTCTGCTCGTCATGGTGCCGCTCTGTATCGCGTTCATCCTCGTGCAGCGGGCAGGCGCTTTCCGCGCTGTGACCGGCGCGCTGAACAAGCTCGTATCCGGGCGTCTGCAGGGCGCGTTGAGCCATTCTGCCCGTATCGACCGGGCGGTGCGGATCATGTACCTGCGCCGCGATGCGCTGCTCGGGTGCTTCACTTGGCAGCTTGCCGGGTGGCTCTCCGGTGCCGGTGAGATCTGGCTGGCGCTGTATTTTCTTGGCTATCCCTCTAGCATAGGCAGAGCGGTGGCCATCGAAGCGCTGATCCAGGCCGTCAGCAGCGCGGCGTTCGTGGTGCCGGGCGCGCTCGGAGTGCAGGAAGGCGCATTCTTGCTGGTGGGCGCCGCGCTGGGCCTGAATGCAACCACTGCGCTCGCGCTCGCCACTGCACGCCGCCTACGCGACGTCGTGGTGTTCTTCCCCGGTTTGCTCGCCTGGCACTGGTTCGAGGCCCGTGGTACGGATGCCGCGCGGTGGGCCAAGCAAACCCGGTAGGAACACCAGCGCGGAGGCCAGGGTGCAGGCCAGCGCCAATGCCAGCAGCTCGCCCATGCTCGCCGTGCCGGGATGCCGGGAGAACCACAGGCTCCCGAAGGCGGTCGTCGTAGCGAGCGCGCTGAACAGCACGGCCCGCGTGAGGCTGGATTGCAGCAGCTTCGCCGTCCCCGAGCGCCACGCCATGACGAAGTAGATGTTGAACGCGACGCCGATGCCGAACAGCAGCGGCAACGCGATGATGTTGGCGAAGTTGAGCGGCAAGTCGATCACGACGCAAAACCCGAGCGTTGCCAGCCCGGCCAGCAACAGGGGCGCCAGCGTCAACGCGACGTCCGCGATCCGGCGCAAGGCGAGCCACAGCAGGATCGTGATCGACGACACCGCCCACAGCCCTGCGTGCGCGAACGCCCGCACGATGGTTCGGCTCGACTGCTGGATCGACACGGGCGTGCCGCCTGCGTCGGGCGCCACCTGGAGCACCGCCGCCACGAAACGGCGCAGGGTCTCGTTGTCGTTGGAGTTGCCCGCCGGGAACACCTCGACGCGAGCGCGGCCGTCCGGCGCGACCCAATCGCGCACGAGATCGCTGGGCAAGCTCTCCAAGCTCACCGGCTCGGCATGCAGCGCAGCGCGCAACTGACCCAACGTGGCGCGCAATCCTGGAATCAAGGCTGCTTGGGCGCGCGCGCGTGCGGCCGGATCGCCCTGGGTGAGCGCCGAGAGCGCATCGGCGAGCCGCCTGGCATCGTTCGCGACAGGGCCTGGCTGACCGGCGAGCGTTTCCCGGAGCGCCTGCGCCGTGCGGGCCATGGCCCGCACCGTGTCCCGATCCGTGGGTTGCGGTTTGACCTCCACCGGCTCGAGGGTAGGGCCGAGCAAGAACGCGGCGTCTGCGATCAGAGCGAGCTTCTTCTGCTGCTCCTGCGGCACATAGCTCGCCAGCGTGACCGCTTGTGCAACTTGCGGCAGCGCTGAGAGCCGCTCGGCCAGCGACTGCGCCTCGCGGAGCGACGGCGCCAGCACGTCGATCGTATTCGGCGTGGTCGCGGGGTCTTGCATCAGATCGAGCAAAGTGGCGACCGATTCCGTCTTCGGACTGCGCAAGTCGAGAGGGTTGAAGTCGAACCTCAGCCGCGGCAGCAAGGCCGCGCATCCGACCGCAACGAGCCCGGTCGCGATCAAAATTGCGCGTCGATGCGCGGTGAGGAAGCGCTCGAGCGGAGCAAGCGCGGCGTAGCCCACCGCGTCCGGCTCGCCCGGCGGACGCAGCACACGCAGCAGTGCCGGCAGCACGGTGATGCAGACGAGGAAGCCGACGAGCATGCCAGTGCCGGCGATGAGCCCGAGCTGAGATGCGCCTCGATACGCGGTCGGCACGAAAGAGTAGAAACCGGCCGCCGTGGACGCTGCCGCGAGCGCGAGCGGGCCACCTACGCCCGCTCCCGCGGCACGCAGCGCCGTGCGCAGATCGTCCTGGACATGCCGCTCGGCCCGGTAGCGAACGCAGAACTGGATCGCGAAGTCGACCCCCAAACCCACGTACAGCACGGCGAAGGCCACTGAGATCAGGTTGTATCTGCCGAACGCCAGCAGCCCGAAGGCGGCAGTCACCGCGAGACCCACGACGAGATTCAACGCGACCGCGAGGACGATGCGGCCGGAGCGCAGGGCGAGCCACAGCAGCGCAAGCACGGCCACCACGGTGAGTGCCGCGTTCAAGGCCGCACCCTGCTCGATGGTCGAGAACTCTTCGTCGCCAAGCGGTACGGAGCCAGTGAGGCGCACGCGGACGCCCTGCTCGGGCGTGAGCTCGAGCTGCTCCACGGACTGCCTGATCGCGGCAGAGGCGGCGCTGCCTGGCTGCAGCGCGCTGAAGTCGAGGACCGGCTGCACGAGGATAAAGCGCCGCAGCTCGCGCCGGTCCGCGGCCTCGCCGGTGATGAGTGTGCGCCACGACAACGGCGCGGGATGCCCAGCGATAACCCGCTCCAGCGTGCCGGCCAAGGCCGCAAGCGGGCGCGCCAGGTCGTCGAGCTTGGCTTCGTGTCGGCGCACGCCTTCCAATGCCAACGACAGCGAATCCATCAGCCCCCGCATGCTGGGGTCCGCCGCCAGCGACCCAAGTAAAGGCTGCGCTGCGATCAACTGCTCCGTGGTGCGAGCCAGCGCATCGGTAGAGAGAAACAGCATGCCGTTGCGGTCGAAGAAAGGACCCCCGTCCGGGCGGCGCACTGTGCGGAACAGCTCGGGCCGCTCGGAGAGCCGCCGGGCCAGGGCCGCAGTGGCCTGCTCGGCAAGCTCCGGGGTCGCGCCGTCCACGACGACCGCGATCAGGTCCACACGCTGCGGGAATGCCGCGTCGAAAACCACCTCGCGCTGACGCCACGGCAGATCCGCCGGGAACAGGCTGACGACATCGGTGTCGATGGCCATGTGCCGCGCGGTATAGATCGACGCCGCGCCGGCCAGCAGCGCCGCCGCGGCGAGGACAGGCCAGGCGCGCCGAGCGCACAGGTCGACCACGCGGCCGATCGCCGAACTCAGCATGTCGGCGGAGTTCCCGCGGACGGAGCATGGGGGACAACATCCCCGCGGCAGGTGGCCGAGTCTGTACGCGGCAGATGAATACGCGTCGTCATCGCGCGAGCCGGGGCTGCGCCTGTGCGCGCCCCTTCCACATCCCTCCCCGGCCACGCCAGTGCTGGTAGGCGGAGTCGAGCGTAAACACGAGGTATGCCGCGGCGATCGCCGGCAATGCGAGGCCCCACAGCGGCGACACCCGGTAGTAGCGCAGGACCGGCTGTAACGCGAATGTCATCGCGGCCCAGGCGGCCGCCCCGAGGATGCGCGCGGCGCCGGTGCCGCACAGGGTCAGCACCGGCGGGGCCAGGTAGGTCGCCGTCATGGCCAGCGTTGTGCCGCCGAGACGCCATGGTGAGAAG
>Ga0335081_10006444_pt1 | contig 18691 bp, 13 predicted proteins | sample Lox_Sample_35_FD_206713 | JGI IMG/M metagenome (GOLD analysis project Ga0335081, IMG submission 206713) | Soil microbial communities from Loxahatchee National Wildlife Refuge, Florida, United States - Lox_Sample_3.5 | ecosystem: Environmental > Terrestrial > Soil > Wetlands | place: USA...
TGCTGAATTCCGTCTTCGAAACCTTCACGGCGACGCTGCGCCCCAGCCTGGTGTCGCGGGCTTTCCACACCTCTCCCATGCCCCCGGCGCCCAGGCGCGACTCGATTTCGTAAGGACCAAGCCGCATTCCCGGCTGGATACCTGGAGACCGCGCCCAAGGGGACTGCTGCATAAGGGTATCGCCGCTGCTTTCGAAGCGGAGCAGAGATTCCACTTCCCGACGGAGGTCCTCATCGGGGCAGGCCTGTTTCAGAAACTCCGCGCGCTCGCCGGAGGGGCGCTCAGCCGCAGCGCGGTAAATTTCTTCGAGTGACCGCCAGCGCTCGGGAGAGGGACTCACCTTGTGTCCGAGTTCCCAAGTTTCTTAAAGCGCCACAATTCCGATCGCAGAACGTCGTGCATTGCGATCACGTTCCCATCGGGCGTCCAACCCGGGACCAGGTTATCGCCTGGCCTATCTGGAGAGATCACCGTGACCTTACTGCCTTCGATGATTGCCGGTTTGTAGTCGAACTCATTGGGCGTCACCACGCTCAACAGAATCCGCTCCTCTCGATCAATGGCCGACGGGGACAGGCCAACCGAGGCAAGCCTGATCCCGGCGGGAAGCACGATGGGCTCGGCAGCGCCTGAAGGAAGCTGGATGCGTGCCATGCCCTTGCTGTCGTGGATCACCAGCATTCGGCCGGAGGGGGCGATCGCGAGGTCGTCCCCCGCCGCGAGCCGCACGGGCGTCCCTCCACCTTCCGGCATCGAGTAGATCGCGCCCTGGGCGACGTAGTAAATGGTCTTCAAGCTGACCGAAACGGCCACTGCCTTCGCGTTGCCGCCGGGAACGGAGACGGTCCGGCGGAGCACACCATTGCTGACGGAAGCAAATGCGATTTGGCGCTTTCCGGAAGCACCCATCAACAGCGCGACTTCGTTCGGACCCGCCGGCGCAGCATACGCCACATCGTTGTGGTCCGCTTGCAGGAAAGGACGAAAGTCGGCGCCCGCGGTTCCGCAAAGAAGCCGCAAACTGCCCCCGAAGGGAGCGGTGATCAGGACGCGCCCGTCGGGGAGGAGCAGCACCCTCTTATCGGACGGAGGCGGGGCAGCCGAGTCTGAGATGAGCCTGCCGGCGACCGTAAATCTAGAGATCGACGGGCTCATTGCCGCCGAGTCCACATAGATCGATCCATCCGGCGCCGCATCGGCGTAAAAGGGTGGAACGCCATTCGCGAAAGAGAATACTCGCGTATGCCCGGGCTGCCCGTCTCTTTCCACCCGGATCAACTCAAAAGTGTTCTCTTCTCTGCCCAGCATGAGAACACCGCGGCCGTCGGGCGTCGGCGCCAAGGGGAGTCCCAACTGAAAATCGAGTTGATCGATGGGAGCCTTCGGGTCTAGGCGGCGGGATTTGCCAGTCGCCAGATCGAGGATGTAAGGCTGCGTGCCTGCTTCGACCGCTTGCTCCTCTGTCGCCCCGATAAATACGATCTCTTTGCCGTCTGCGAATGCGCGCAATGGCGGCCCGGCGTCAAAGACCGGCAAATACACGGGGAGAGGCTCGCTTCGGCCTGAGTCCGGCCAGAAGCGAAAGCCCTGGTCGTGTTCCTTTGGTGTCCGCTTGAGAACAACCAGGCTGCCGTCCGGCAGTGCTTGCGGCGCCCATCCATCCTCCAGCAGCAAGGTTGGTTCCCCGCCGAGCGGCGGAATCGAATAGATGCCCGAAGGCCGCTCCCAAAAGCGGTCGAAGAAGAGGCGAGAACCGTCCGGCGCCCAGGAAATATTCGTCACCGACCCATTCGCGGGGTCGTGCGTCAAGACGGTCCAACTCTCTCCCTCCGAACCTCGCCGGCCGGGTTTCAGGATCGCGACTTGTGTCTGCCGGTCGACCAGAGTCAGCAAGGCGAGCATCTGGCCGTCCGGAGAGACGCGCGGCGAGAGCGCCACGACCGGGCCGCCGAGGCGGGCGCCCGCCCACACCGGAGTTGCGGAATGCCGAAGCGACTCCCACCATATCCCGAGGAGCGCGCCTGCCACCGCGGCCGCCACTGCGATCGCTGCCCGTAGCGATCTGGTTCGCGAAGGGGCGCCCATTACCTCGGCCGCTTTGGCGAGCGTCTGTGACAGGCCTGCCCGCGTTTGGCTCAATTCACGATATAGGTCGCGCGTGGAGTCGTAGCGTTGGTCCGGGTCCTTCCCCAGGCATCGTTCGATGGTCCAGCGCACGGGAGCCGGGACGTTCGATGGCAAGGGCACGGGTTCCTCACGAATGATGGCGGCCATTGTCTCCGCGGCGGTTTCCCGCCGGAAGGCGCGCTTGCCGGTCGCCAGCTCATACAGGATGAGGCCGAAGGAGAATTGATCGCTGCGATGGTCCAGCGCCTGACCGCGAGCCTGTTCGGGACTCATGTAGTCGACCGTTCCGACCACCATCCCTGCCTCCGTCATCGTCGCCGTGCTCGTCACCGGGCCCTCTGCCGCGGTCTCCTGCTTGGCGAGGCCGAAGTCGAGAATCTTGATCCGGCCGTCCTTCGTGATCAGAACATTGTCCGGCTTCAGGTCGCGATGAACAATGCCCGCAGAGTGGGCGGCCGAAAGTCCGTCGGCGATCTGCAGCGCAATATCGAGCAACTTGCGGATGTCGTCGGTGGGCCGGACGGGTGCGCCATCCACAAACTCCATGACGAGGTAGTTCTCGCCGACATCGTGAATCTGTGCAATGTTCGGATGATTCAGGGTGGCGATCGCGCGCGCTTCGCGTTCGAAGCGCTTGCCGAACCCCACCTTAGAGACCTTCACGGCGACGTTTCGTCCCAACCGCGTATCCCGCGCTTTCCAAACCTCGCCCATGCCCCCGGCGCCCAATGGCGACTCCACCTCGTATGGACCAAGCCGCATTCCTGGCGCTAGTCCGGGCGGCTGGGCCCAAGGGGATTGCTGCATGAACGTATCGCCCTTGTGTTCGAAGCGGAGCAGAGATTCCACTTCCCGCCGGAGGTCTTCATCGGGGCAGGCCTGTTTCAGAAACTCCGCGCGCTCGCCGGCAGGGCGCTCAGCCGCGGCGCGGTAAATTTCTTCGAGGGACCGCCAGCGCTCGGGGGAGGGACTCATCTTCTTTCCGTCCGGTACGCACACGCACCTCCCGATCTTACCAAGGCGAATGGTCGACGATTGAAACGGGGAATTTCGAGTCCTAAGCTTTGATGGAACGTAATCGAGCGTTGCCAGGCTTTATCAGTTGCTGTCCGATCCCTCGGACAGCTTCGGCCAGCTCCTGTACCATGACGTAAACATGTACACCACGGCCGGTCTGTCCACCGTATGGTCGCAAAGTGTTTCGGAATGGAATGGGACTGGCCCGCACGCCGGGATGCAGGCCAGCCTGTTCCGTTCCCATGCCAGAGGGGAGATGGCGGCGGCGGAGGCGGCGCTGACTCAGGCTACCTCGGCGTTTCAACAACAAGCACTGAAGTCGTTGACGATGGAGCGTTACCAACAGGGAGCGCGCCTTCTGAGCGCTCACTAAGTCGGGCGTTCAAGGTGTCGGTTCTGTGGGATGCATGGCGCGGGCCAGCCAGACGCGGGCAAAGTCCCAGTCACGGCGCACGGTTTGGACCGAAATCCCCATCACTTCGGCGGTCTCCTCCATGCTCAGGCCCCCGAAAAACCGCAATTCGATGGCCTGGGCCTTGCGGGAATCTTCCTTGGCCAGCGCATCGAGCGCATCATCGAGTGCCATGACCTCGCGATCGCGCCCCGGCGCGGCGAAATATCCTTCGACAAATGAAGTCTTTCCTGCCGGCCCCCCGCGTTTCAACCCTCCCCGAGTCCGCGCCGCGTCAACCAGAATGCGCCGCATCATCTGAGCGGCGAGCGCGAAGAACTGGCTGCGATTGTGAAAGTTCAGGCCATGGGCACCGGCCAGGCGCAGGTACAATTCATTCACCAATGCCGTCGGTTGCAGGGAAGCGCCGGGGTTTTCGAGCAACATGCGCCGTTGTGCCAGTTGCCGCAATTCGCCGTAGACCAGCGGCACCAGGCGCTCCAGGGCCTTGTCATCTCCCGCGCTCCAGGCCTGCAGTAATTCCGTGACCGGCTGCGAGGATGACTCTTCCATGATAAAATCATCGCAACACTCAGAGCCTGAACGGAAGAACCTATCAGTTTCCCGAAGTGGCGTTCCTCCCATGGTTCGCCGGCGATCACCACTCCACATCGGTGAACGGCTGGTATTCCTCTCTCAATACTTTTTCCAGTCCCTCCACAGCGTGCCCCGTTTTCACCAGCTTCAGCTTCTTTGAAGTGGATTTCGCCGGAGCAGCGTCCTGACGAGCGTGAACAATTCCGCGAACAACAAGATGACGATGGTCGGGTACGCCCAGGCGCCGGCGTCATCTACTCCCGTGGGCATCCAGATGGATTTCAGCTTCGATCCAGTGAGCGGAGCCACCACCATCGCGAACCTGCAGCAGGTGATTTTTCCGGGCTCACAGTATACTGTGCCCACCAAAGTAAACGACGCCGGACAAGTGGTCGGGCTATACGTGGATTCCAGCGGCAAAGAGCACGGCTTTCTGCTCAGTGAGGGCCGGTATTCCACGATCGATTATCCGGGAGCCGTTGCCACCGAGGCACTGGCCGTGAATAATTGGCCGCTGCCAGCAATCGCCGGAGATTACACCGACGCGGCGGGCAAGGTTCATGGATTTGTCGAAATTGGCGGCCGGTTCCTTCCCGTCAACGCCGCTTTCGCCGCCGACCTCAGTGTGACTGGAATCAACGATCTTGGCGAGATGACGGGGAACTACGACGTCGAGTCAGGCTCGGCGCAAGTTTTCGGCTTCCATGGACCGCGGGGCTGCTCACGCCGTTGAATCATCCGAATACCTCGATTTCCACGAATACAACATCAACTTTTTTCCACGCCTTGAACAACAAAGGCGAAATCGCCGGCGCGTCAAAGGTCCAGTTTTCGAACACTTCTCGGTTTGACGCTTTCCTGGAAGGAGGGGACAACTTCGAGCCGCTCGAGGCCGGGCTCGACGGCTTTTTGGCTGCCCAGTGCGCCAGGCAGGCTTTCCACACAGGTGATCTTGCCGTTTTCGTTGAGATAACGGCTGCGCATTCCAGGCTGCCCTTTTTGGGGCCGCTTGTTGGACCCTATTTGGACCTTACGGTATCGCCCGCTCGGGGCCGCCGTGGACCGGCCCCTTGTGTCTGGTCAACAACTTAGGCCTCTCCAGGCCACTGTGGAACCTCTCATTTCCGCTTGAGGTGCTAGCGGGAGCAATCTCGTGGGGGTTCAAGTCCCCCTCTCCGCACCACAAAGCCTAAAGTAGTTAAATCAGAGCGAGTTTTCGGACCATACCGGCTCGCGAATCGGCAACATCGTCCCAAAGAAATTGCCGCGGCCAGCGCGCCTTTCGGGAGGCGCTCCCTGCTCGCCCCCTACCAGCCCAGCGCCGACGCGCGCCAGTCCAGGCAGCCGTCCGCCTCCCAAAAACCGTACCGGAAATCCGCTGACAGCCGCAAGCGGTCCCCACTTCGATTCGGCAGCGACCGGTGAAGAGTATACGGCTGAAACAGAATCGCATCGCCGCAGCGAAGATCGGCTGCGCTCCATACCGCATCGTCCGGCACTGCCACCCCGCCATCGACAATCCCTTCCCCCGCGTGCTCCTGCAATCCCCCGCGATGCGAACCCGCGAGCAAAGCCAGCGGTCCGAGCTCCACCGGGCAGTGGCCTAGCGGAACCCATACGGTCCAGAACTCGCCGATCATGCGGACGTAGTGCGCGTCCTGGTGCGGTTGCGTCGCCATGTCGGGATGCGGCGAGAAGACTCTGCATGTATTAGCAGTGCTCAGGCAGAGGTAACTCGACCTCCCGGCCACGGCACGGAGCGCCCGGTGGATCGCCACACAATCGCCCAGCGCCCACATCTCGGCGCACGTCTGCACGTGCGCCTGCAGGTTCACCCATTCCGGGTCCTGGTAATAACCGATGCGCTTGCCGGCAAGGGCTCGTGCCTCGCTCACCATCGCATCGGGATCCAGCCAGCCGGTCGCGCTGGCGAAATCCAACACTCTGGCTCGAAGGGCCAGAGCCAGCTCTTCCGGGACCAGCCCGCGAATGAACAAGAACCCGTCGCGCGCGGCAAGCTCGCCCAGCCGCTCCGAATCCGCGAGGAAGGGAGCCGCGTCCTCCAGGGCGGTCGTGAGAACAGATCCATTCACTGCTTCCATGCCGTCCAACCCCGCCACCGCTCCCACTTCCATGAAGACCGGTCCACCTGCTCCAGCGCGGCCTCGATTCGCCGAGCCCGTTCTTCCGGCGTCAGTCCGGAAAGCATACGGCCCGTCAAAACCGGGATCTTCAGCCACGCCGCGTACTCCTCCTGCGTCAGCCGCGCGCGGAAAGTCCAGGACCTCGCGCGCAGCCCCGCGCCTCGCAGCCACTTGCTTACCGATTCCCGGCCAAGCGGGGCCGCCGGCCGCGATTCCATGGCGCCATCGTCCGAACCTCTGCCGCAGGACGCCCACAGCAGCGACGGCAGGGAAAGGAGCAAGGGATCGTCGCCACCGCCCGGCTCGTCGGGTTCCATCAGGTACAGAGCCGGGATGTTGAAGCACAGAGCCCCATCCGGGCGAAGCAGATCCGCCAACACGTGCAGCGTGTCCGGGACCGGATTCAATTGCCAGATCGCGGCGCCGCACAGAATCCGGTCAAATGTTCCTTCCGCTTCCTGCAGTCCCGCCAGCCAGACCACGCGGCTGTCGGTAACCCGGCGCATTCCCTCGGCCCGCATCGCCGCCGAAGGTTCCACCGAGACCACTCGGCCGTGCTCCCCCAACCGTTCCAGCGCCGCTTCGGCCGTCCGCCCCGTGCCCGCCCCCAGGTCCAGCACACGCGAGGAGGGTTCGATCCGCGCGTGCGAAATCAGCTCCGCGTTGGCGCGGTTATAGCGCGAGTGGCTCCGGCAGAACGCCTCGTAGTACGCAGGAGTTGCCTGGTGGTCCCAGCCGCTCACCGCACCCCCAACGCCGGAAACAATCCCATCCGCTCCAGGTTGTGTTCGGCTTTGAACCGCAGGCACTCGCGGATCAGTTGCTTCATCGCTGCGCTGTAGTGGAAGAAGTCCAGCTCCAGGTTGGCGTCGTCGATGTAATAGCGATAGTAGCGGTCGGAATCCTCCAACGGCGGAGGGGCCGAGTAGCGGCTGTAATCAGGACGAAGCCACCACTCCGTAAACCCGTGCTCAAAGTGGAACTCATCGTAAATCGGCGTGCCGGGGAAGGGCACTACCACCCCCATCGTGCTGAACGCATCCACCATCGGCGCGATGCGCTCCATGAAGCGCAGCGTGTTCTCCAGTTCCGCCGGTGTCTCCTGCGGGAAGCCGAGCATGAAGTTGCAGGCCGTGATCAGGCCCTCTTCCTTGGCCCATTCCAGTGCCCGCACTACGTGGTCGGTCCTGACGCCTTTCTTGATCCGCTTGAGAACCTCGTCGTCGCCGCTCTCCACCCCGAAGTTCACGTGGTGAAGGCCCGCCCGGCGCATGGTTCGCAGCAGATCCGGCGTCACCATGTTGGCGCGTGTGATCGCGCCGAAGGCGAATGGAAACCGGATATCGCGTTCGATCGCGCGGCACAATTCCGCCAGCCGTGCGGAATTCGCCGTCAGGGCGTCGTCCCAGCAGGGGAAGTAGGTGATGCCGCACCTCTCGTGCCAGGCGTTGATTTCATCCGTCACGTTTTTCGCCGACCGGTACCGGAACGAGCGTCCGGTTACGTAGTTCGCGCAGAAGGTGCAGCGTGCCGGGCATCCCCGGCTGGTCAGGATCCCACCCGGCGCCGTCTCCTGCCCCTCAGGATCATACCAACGGGAATCGAACAAGCCTTGCGCCAGGTAGGGAGGCCTCAGATCGTCAAGCCGCTCTACAAAACGGGCGGGAGGTCCGTAGCCAATACTCCCGCCGGGCTGGTGGAACACTGCTCCGGGAACATGCGCCAGGTCGTCTTTCCCCTCCAGCCAGTCGGCTACTCGTGGCAGGCTTTGCTCCGCTTCGCCAGTGATCGCCACATCGAACCCTTTGCGGAGCGTCTCCTCGGGACGAACGGTGGCGTGTGCGCCTCCCGCGACCAACAGCCATCGACCGCCCCTTAGGCGCTCTGCCAGCCCATAGGCATGCCACACCCAGCGGGTAAAGAGGCTGAAGCCGATAATGCGGGGCGCGAAAGCCTCCGCCTCACTCACGATCCACTCGGCGTCGTGCGCGAAGTGCCGCGCGGCTGCGTCGATGACGCGAACCTCGTGCCCCGCGAGCAGCGCCGCCGCCACATACTCCAGCCCCAGCAGCGGAGAACCCGACTGCTCGGGTGAAGGGGGATTGACCAGCAGAATCCTCACCGCGGCACTCGTTAGATCGCGACCTTGCCGAACCGGGGCCCAGCGAATATCGGCCCGGCGCTGAGGTTGTCTCCCCGCAGCACCGGCCCAATCGGCACGTACGGCGGCGCGAAGGTCGGGACCGGCCCCTTCCCTTGTAGCCCTACCAGTTTCGCCATGCTTTTCCATTCGGCGAAGCTGCTGTCCACCCATGCGGCGAGGTTTCTCAAGGCTTGGTCCGCCGGCCCGCCGCTCACCTTGTTGGCATACGGCCTTACCGCCGCGCCCAGTCTGTTCGCCAGGACCGGCGCTTTCAGGCCGGCTTCCCCGGCGGAACTTCCGTTCGAGAGCGGGACCGGTCCTGAGGCGGCGGGAGTCGCCGGTGCTGCCGAACCGGGAAAGGCCGCAAAGGAAGGATACGCCGACGGAATCTTGACTTGGAAACCCGCAGCCCAGCCATTCCACGCGGCGGCTAATTCTTTGGCCAGTGCCCGCAAGATCTCAGGCGGCACCTGCGACCCGATCAACTTCTGAACGACCCTGCTTTCGACGTTTCCGTCGCTGACCAGCGAGCCGGGAGTCAAGTGGGCAGTGGGTCCATTGACCTGTCCGCCTTGAATCCGCGCTTTGCCGATCCATTCATTCACCCCCTCGCGGAACGCCTCCTGGGCTGCTTTAGCTATCGTGTTCCAGTCCACTGATTCACCCTCCCCGCACGGAACTTGACCCTGGCAGGTCAAAAATCATCGTTCAATTCTACAGCTTTTGAAGGGCGGGTATCCCATTTCGAAAACGAGACACTGTCCCGGGGCTGGATTCGCGCCGAGCGCGGGCGAAAGCCCCCGGCGCCGCGCTTACTTCACCACCACCTTATCCACCGCCTGGTTGTCGTTTTCGTCCGCTACCCGGAGCGCGATCATGTGCTCTCCGGGTGTGGCATCGAGAGCCAGTTCGTAGTCCAGTTCGGGAGAATCCGAAAGCTTGGTGACCGGCGCCGCCACGGCCCATTCGCCCCCGTCCAACGAGTATTCGGCTTTGCCGATGTTATTCAAAGCGTCGGCGGCGTGCCAACGCACCAGCAGTTTCCCGCCACTGCGCGTCGCCGTGAGGCCCGTGATTTTCGGCGGCGTGTTGTCGATGGTGAACGGATCGCTTTCCATGCCGCCGGTCAGCGCCTCGGCCGGCGGATTGCTGGGTGCGTCCGACGCCGTCACGCGCAGCCGATACTCGCCATCCGGAAACGCCGTCGAATCCCAGGAGTAATATTTCTCCGCCACCTTGTCCTTCAGCAGCTTCCATTCCGTCTCGCCGGAGCCTTTGATCTCGACGGTGTAGATCATGGAGTCGCCGTTGGGGTCCGACGCCAGCCAGCGCGCGCCCATATACCCCTTGGCGAGTTGCATGGCCGGTGTGGTGGTCGTGTTCTCGGCGCTAGGAATTGGAACAGTCACCGCCGGGCGCCGTCCCAGAGGCGGCAGGCTGAGAGTCTGCGATGAACTCGTTGAACCCAGCAGCGGCGAGGCCGACGGCGCGGGGAACTTATAGTTTGCCTGCGTGATTTCGATTTCGTCCACACGGGGCTCAACGTTCTTCTGCAAATACGCCACATCCACGGATTCCAGTTCCGGCGAATGGCCGGAGCTATCGGCAGTCAGGGTGGCCTTCCATTGCACGAACCGAGCGGCGGGCGAAGTCAGTCGGCTGCCTTTCGGCGCCGTGATCGGCGTGGACCACGGGCTCCAGTTTTTCTGCGGCTGATCCAGGTTGCCGCTCCGCGTCGCGATGGCCACCTGTCCGCCGTCCAACCGTGCCTCGAAACTCAACCGGCCCCACAGCGAGTGCATGGTCGCGTCGAAGACGTCGCTTTCGAGCGAACCCTCGTGCTCCAGTTCCGGCCCGATTTCGTAGAGTTTGCCGGTATTGCCGGTCGCGGCGTATAGGCGCCCGTCGCGCCCAGCCTGAAATGCCGTCACCTGCGTCACTGGGAGGGTTAGCAGCGCGGTATTGAGCGTTCGCGATTCGACGCGGTACACGCCGCCCTTGTTCCCTGCGCCCAAAATCACACGGCCTGCGGCGTCGAAGGCGATGGCGTACACGACGTCTTGCGCGTGATTCCAAACCCGCCGCGGATTCCCATTGGGATCGATCGCGTACACGTCACTGCCGCCCACCACCCCGGCAGCCGCCAGCGATGGCGGCGGTGTGACCGGCCTCTGCTGCACGGGAACCGCTGCGCCAGGCTGGTTCACCGTTACCGTCAGGCCACCAGTAGGAGCCGGCAGGGGCGCTGGAGCCGGCGGCGCTGTCGGCAGCCCGGGCTGTTTGTTTCCGACACCGGCCGCGTAGATGGCGCCGTCGCGCGCCACTGCCACTGCCGTCACTTCCTTCTTCGCCATCTGGTACAGAACGAAGCCTTCGCCAGCAGGCGAGACCCGCATCACCAGCCCGCCTGGATCGGTCCCCACGATCAGGTTGTCGGAGGCGTCGATGGCCATCGAGCGAACGTGTGTCTCATCGCTTTGAAAGACCACTTTGCCCTTGCCGTCCGGCGTGACGCGATGGATCTCCCCGTGATCGCCGGTTGCCACCAGCAGGTCGCCCTTGCTGTCGAACGCCAGCGCCCAGATGTATTTGGCCTTGGGATCGTAGAATACTTCCGGCTTGCCGCTGCTGGTAACGCGGTATATCTTGCCGTCGGGCGAAGTCGCGGCGTACACACGGTCGCGCGAATCCACAGCGATGGCATGGATCTCGAGCGCATCCAGCTCCGCCACCACTTTGCCTGGGCCGCCCGGCGGAATGCGGTACAGCTTCGCGCCCGTTCCGCCGCCGGCGTAGAGGTTACCCTTGGAATCCTGGGCCAGCGCCCAAAGATAGGCGGCCGAGGTGTCGAACAGCTCGCGCGAGCGCGGCGCCAGGGTCAGCAGACCGTCGCTGCGCAGAGAGACATTCTTGAGTACGCCTTTTTCAAAATCGGCGAACCCGCCTTGCGACCAGGTCTTCGTCTGTCCGGCGAAAGCCGCGGCGCCGGCTAGAAGCAGGGCGACGACAGGCGGAAGCGCCTGCCTCACCTTGGAGGCGTTCATCAGTTGATTCATGTCGGGATCTGCGATTCTCTACTTCACGTGGATGCGCAGCGAATAGCTGCCCGTCACCACGTAATCGAACGGGAGGGCCATCTGCTCGGCAGCGGTCTCGGGCGAAGTCACCAGCGAGCGGTTGGCAGCCCGCCCCGCTTGCATCACGTTCAGCACGGACGACGGGAGGCTCGGCAGCGTCTTGTCGTCATAGTACGCCGTCGGCGTCGACTCCACCAGCGAGACGTAAAGCTTGTTGTTACTGCGTTCCTGGTTGAGCAGCGAGACCATCTGCGGCAGGTCGAGATAGCGGTTCATGGCGCTCGCCATGTTCTGCATGCGATTGGCCGTGTCGGCATCGCTCAGCACGATGCGGTGGTCGCCCTTGGCCAGCCCTTCCGGAATTTTCACGGTGAAATCGCGCTCGAAGCGTTCTCCGCGATATGGCCGCAGGAACACCTTTACCGGCACGGAGTCGCCGGCACGGACCTCCGGTTCCTGCAGCCAGGCGCTGTCGATCGTCGCCACGCGCCGCTCCGGCACCAGGTCCACCATTACGTTGACCCGCTTCACGTCGGGCGTGTTGACGTTGTTGAGATAAAGCCGGTTGAACTTGTCACCCCACCACGCGGCCATTTGCAGCGTCGCGGGCATGGGCATCTCTCCGGAAGCCGTCATGGTGGAAAGTGAAAGATTCGGCCCGCCGCTCAACTCCACTTTGCCGCTAAGCCGGTAGGTAGCTTCGTCGGTCGCCTCGTTCAGCTCCGACAGGGAGTTGTACAACGTCAGCATCATCAGGTAGGGCGTCCACTTTTGGTGCACGAACACGTTGAAATGGAGGTCCTTTTCCCGGTTTACTCTCTCTTTGTCATCCAGCGACCGCACCTTCACGGCCACCGGAATCATGTCCGACTGCGCGCCCAGAACTCCCATGATCCCGTTGTGCCGGTCCTGGTGCAGCGCCCCGACGATCTCAGTGGCATTGGCCATCTTGAGCGGCTGGTACGACGACGCCAGCGTCATTACCACCTCGCCTTTGCTCATGGGGATGTTCACCGGCCCCAGGTTGAAGAAGGGGTGCCCGAAACCGAGCACGCGCTTGCCGTCGTTATACGTAACCGTGCCCAGGCCGGACACGCTCATGTCGCCGTCCACCAGCACGCCCGCGATGCTTTCCCCAGGATTGAGCGAGTGTTCCCAGCCGGGCGCCGGCGCGTTGCTGTGGATGTCCGAGGCCGCCCCGCCTTGCACCGCGTTGATGCCGAGCTGCTGGAACATCGGGCCGAACTCGCGCAGCGCGCTGTCCGTGAAGCCGGAAAGCATCACCGGCGACTCGATGGGCACCATCATGGGCGATTGCAGCGGCGCATTCGGCTCGCCGCCCGCGAGCGCGAGTTGGCTCGCCATGTCTCCCGGAATCGCCACCGCGCCGGCCCGCGCGTGCAGCTTGTCCGGGGTGCGCGCATCCTCCGGCCGGGTCTTGTCGAAATCGTTGATCTCGATCATCGACTCGATGGGCGTGATGCCGCAGATGGCGTCCGGTGAGAACGTGCTCATCCGAAACGCCACGGCGCCGACTAGTTTCCCGTCGACGTAAACCGGGCTGCCGCTCATACCGGCGGCGACGTTCGTGACCTTGGCCTTGTCGAACATCTTGGCCACGATGATGTCCTGATTCGGGCCGTTCTGGTTCTTCAGCCGGCCCACGATTTCAATCGCCACCGGTTCCGGTTCCGCCCCTTGGAAGACGGTCCAGGCCGTTCCCTTCATCCCCGGCTTGACTTCGCTCAGCCGCATGATCGCCACGGGACCGGCTTTAGGACGGGGGAGGGGGTTGTCACCCGGGAAGACGGGTAACGTGACAGCCGCAAATCCCAGCAGGATAGCGGCGATTCGCGTTTTCATGGGGTCGGCAGCTCCAGTTGGATTCTATTGTACTATGACGCGGTTTAACGAGTTTCCGTTTCAATATTTCTTTTAGTTTCAATTTGATACGTGTTTTGAGACAGTAAGATCCCCATGTCTGCCGGCTAGTATGCGGTCGTGGAGCGAACTACCAAAACCGACCGGGCCTGTGCCGTGGCCGCTGCCGCCGCGCACGACCTGAACAATGACTTGACAGTGATTCTGAACAGCGCCTCCCGCTTGCTTGGCGCCTTTGACATGGATGAGCCTGGGTATGCCCTGATTCTCGATCTCCAAGCCGCGGCCCAGCGATGCGCTTGGAAAGCTTCCGGCCTGCTGAACTTCGGCGCGCGCGGTGTTCCCAGACCGGTCCGGGCCTCGTTCGAGACCCTGATCGAGCAGTAGCGCTACGCTTGATGTAGGGCAGGTTGAAAACCTGCGGACCGATTGCCAATCGGTCCAGGCGAGCGAAGCTCGCCCCGGCCGGGCAGAACGTTAGATGCGGATCCTTGCCATCGAATCCTCCTGCGATGAAACGGCCGCCGCCGTGGTCGAAGACGGCGAACGTGTGCTCTCTTCCGTGGTCGCCTCGCAGATGGTCACTCACGGCAAGTACGGCGGCGTTGTCCCTGAACTTGCCTCGCGCGAACACCTGCGCGCGATCGTCCCGGTGGTGCGCGAAGCCTTGGAGGTCTCCGAGACTCGGCTCGAAGACCTGGCAGCCATTGCCGCCACCATTGGCCCGGGCCTGGTAGGTTCGCTGCTGGTCGGCCTCACGTATGCCAAGTCCTTGAGCTTCGCCACCGGCCTGCCCCTCCTTGCCGTCAACCATATCGAGGGTCACATCCATGCCGTGATCCTCGAAGCCAAACGCGACGCCGCGCCTGTGGAATATCCGGCGTTGGCGCTGGTGGTGAGCGGCGGCCACACGCATCTGTTCGAAGTCCGCGAGGGATTTCAATACCGCCTGTTGGGCAAAACCCGCGACGATGCCGCGGGCGAAGCCTTCGACAAAGTCGCCAAGCTTCTCGGATTCGGTTACCCCGGCGGCCCCATTATCGACCGCCTCGCGCCCCATGGCGATTCCTCTGCGGTGCGATTCACGTTCGCCAAAATGAAAGGCAACGCGCTCGATTTCAGTTTCAGCGGCTTGAAGACGGCCGTGCTGCGATGGGTGCAGGCGCACGACATGGCCGCCGAGACCGCCGCGCGCCGCGCCCTGCTGCGCGAACACCCACGGCCAACCGCGGAGCAATGGCTCTCCCTCACGCCGCAACGCACGCTCAATCTGCTGGCTTCGTTCCAGCGCGCCGTGATCACGGAATTGCTCACCCGCGCCGTCGCTTCCGCGGAATCCATCGATGGGCGGACGCTGATTGTGTCCGGCGGCGTGGCGTGCAATTCCGGCTTGCGAGCCGCCGCCAAGTCGATGGCCCTGCCCTACCCCGTCTATTTCCCGTCGCCCGGCCTGTCCACCGATAATGCGGCCATGATCGCCGCCGCCGCGTTTCCCAAACTGGCGCGGCGCGAATTCGCTTCCCTGGACATCGCGGCGCAAGCCAATCTCGCGCTGGCGTAAACCACTCCCTAGCGGGACCGGCCCGCCATCGCTTTCAGGTAACGGTAATAGAACTCGACGCCGTCGTAGTACGCGCCCACTCGCACGCGCTCGTCTTTTCCGTGCGCCCGAATGTCGTCTTGGTCGATAGCCACGCCGTTGACGCCGTAGCTCGGCATGCCCGCCGCGATGGTGTGAATACTGTCTGATGCGCCGGTCTCCATTTCCGGAATCACCGGCACGCCCGGCCACAGGTCCGCCGCCACACGCTCCAGTGGCTGCAGCAATTCCGGAGGCGGCAACACCGGAGCAAATGCCTTCCGGTCGGAACCGCGGTCGGCCACATCGCCCGCGTCGCTTACATACCGCACCGTAATCTTGGGATCGGCGAAGATGCCGATCAGCGTCTGCCGGATCTCTTCGGACGAGTGCCCGGGCAGGATTCGACAGTTCACATTGGCCTGGGCCAGTTGGGGCAGTGCGTTATTGGCATGCCCTGCGTTGAGCCGGGTGGCCACGCACGTGGTCCGCATCATCGAGTTGAAGCGCGGGTCTTTCGACAGCCGTTCCACCGCCGCCACGTCAGGTGGCGTCCGGAGAATGGCATTCATGTCCGCCTTGGTCTGCTCGCTCTCGAGCGGCGCCCGCCGTTCAAAATACGTCCGCGTCACCGGATTCAGCTCCACCGGGAACGGCGCCTTCTCCAGCCGCGACAGCGCATCGGCGATGTGGTAGATGGCGTTGTCGGGCACCGGCAGCGAACTGTGGCCGCCGGGATTCGTGGCGGTGAGCTGGAAATCGGCGTAGAGCTTTTCGCTCGCCTCGACATCCACGTTCACCGGCTTGCCCTTCATTGTGGTGACGCCGCCGGAGTCCGCATTGAGCACGAATTCCGCGTCGACCAGGTCGCGGTGATTCTTCAACAGCCAGTCAACGCCGTTCGATCTGCCGCCTTCCTCATCGGCGGTGAGCGCCACGATGATGTCGCGGTCCGGCCGCCAACCTTCCTTCTGGAAACGGATGAACGCCGTGACCAGGACGGCGTCGTTGACTTTCATGTCCTGCGTGCCGCGGCCGTAGAAATAGCCGTCCTTCTCGACGAACTGAAACGGGTCGGTCGTCCAATCCGAGCGGCGCGCTTCCACCACGTCCAGATGGCCGATGATCAGGACAGGCTTGCGACCAGCTCCGGCTGCTCCGCGCAGACGGGCGACCATGTTGCCTTTGCGGTCGTTGGGTCCGAGAACCTTCACGTCGTCCGCGGAGAACCCGGCATCCAGGAGGCGCTGTGCCATGGCTTGCGCGGCAACCGTCGTGCTTCCCACCGAATCGGTGGTATTGATTTCGATCAACTGCTGGAAGATGTCTCGCGCCAGCCGCCGGGTGGCTTCATCGAGCGTCGCGGCGGGCATGGGCCTGAGCCACAGCACGGCGCTGGCCAAGCCGAGCATCAGTCGTCGGGGATGCATGAGGTCATCCTGGCAGAGAGAGGCACGAAATGTAAAGGATGCCTCCGCGCTACGCGCCTCGTTTCGACTAAACTAGACTCCAATGTCGATACCAAAGCTCTCACTCACCCTTCTCATCGCCGCACTCTGCGCCTCTGCGCAACCCGCCGTGACGCCTGAGAAGGAAGCCGCCATGAAGGCCGACCTCGCCGGCCAGATCGACGCCATGAAGAAGCAGGCCCAGGTCATGGTGGATAGCGTCTTCAGTTTCGGCGAACTGGGTTTCCAGGAGCTCGAAACATCAAAATACCTGAGCGGCATTCTGGAGAACGCTGGTTTCCACATCGAACGCGGCATCGCCGGCATCCCTACAGCCTGGGTAGCGTCTTGGGGCGAGGGCAAGCCCGTCATCTCTCTCGGCTCGGATATCGACGACATTCCCCGCGCCTCGCAGAAGCCCGGCGTTGCCTGGCACGATCCATTAATCGAAGGCGCGCCCGGCCACGGGGAGGGCCACAATTCCGGTGTGCCGCTGAACATCATCGCCGCCCTCGCCGTGAAGCGGGTGATGGAACGCGAGCACTTGAAAGGCACCATCCGGCTCTGGCCCGGCGTGGCCGAGGAGGAAGTCGGGGCGAAGGCCTACTTCATTCAGGCGGGCCTGTTCAAAGACGTCGATGTTTGCCTGTTCGCGCACGTCGCCAACAACCTCACCGTCTCGTGGGGACCCACTACTCAGAACGGGCTGGTCTCGGTGGAGTACGCCTTCAAAGGTGAGAGCGCGCACGCCGCCGGCGCTCCGTGGCGCGGCCGCAGCGCCCTCGATGCCGTCGAACTCATGGACGTCGGCTGGAATTTCCGCCGCGAGCACCTCCGCCTGGCGCAGCGCTCGCACTACGTCATCACCAATGGCGGCGACCAGCCCAACGTCGTTCCGCCCGACGCCAGCGTCTGGTACTACTTCCGCGAAGCCGACTACGACCACATCATGGATATGTGGCGCATCGGCGACAACATGGCCAAGGCCGCCACCCTCATGACCGACACCACCTTCACCTCCCGCCTGCTTGGCAGCGCTTGGCCCGGACATTTCAGCAAACCTATCGCGGAAGCCATGAACGAAAACATCAAGAAAGTCGGTCTTCCGCAATGGTCGGACGCCGACCAGGCACTGGCGAAGGGGCTGCAGCACGAGCTGAAGGTTCCCGAGCGCGGGCTCGCCATGCGACTCCAGCCCATGCAAGCCCCGCGGACCCCGCCGCCCGACTCTGCCGGCGGCGACGGCGCTGAAGGCCAGGGCGTTGGACCCACCGGCGGTGGTTCAGATGACATCGGCGACGTTTCCTGGAACGTCCCCACCGTCACTCTGCGCTATCCCTCCAACATCCCCGGTGGCCCGGGCCACAACTGGGCCAATGGTGTGTCGATGGCTACGCCCATCGCGCACAAAGGCGTCATCGCCGGAGCGAAAGTGCAGGCCATGACCATGCTCGATATTCTCGTTCACCCCGAGCTGGTCAAAGCCGCGTGGGACTACTTCAACGAGGTGCAGACCAAGACGGTCAAGTACAAGAGCTTCATCCGTCCCGGCGACAAGCCAGCCACCTGGCTCAACCAGAAAATCATGGAGCAGTTCCGCCCGCAGATGAAGCAGCTCTACTACGATTCAGCGAAGTACGACACGTACCTCGACCAGCTCGGCATCAAGTACCCGACGGTGCGGCAGTAGCTGGTGTCCGTCTATTTGTGCGGCACGACGTACCGCACCGCATCGACCGCCGCCAGCTCCATCAGTTTCCCGGCAGCGATTCTGCCCACTATCAGCAGATCCTTTCCGGCCGGCTGGAGCACCTCGAAGCCGATCTGCTTCAAGCGGTCCATCGTGGCGGCGGTAGCGTCGCGCAGGAGAATCTGCACCTCGACTTTCGTGGTCTGGCCGGCTGTTTTCGTCAGTGCAACTAGTGCGGGATCCACTTTGGCGGTCCGTCCGTCACCCACACTCCCAGTGATCATCAGGCCAGCCTTTGGCGCGCGCGCCATGGCAGGCGGCGGGGGAGCCGCGCCTGCAATTCCACCCAAGACCCCTCCGGCCACGCCTCCCGCGACTCCTCCAACCACTCCCGGAGCGCTAAACTGGATCGCCGGACCTATTCCGCCCCCAATTCCCGCACCCTTCCCGAACGTCCCCTGGTAGCTCAAGCCTTCCGGCATGTTGACCGGGACCTCTACGCGCCGCGTCTGGCCGCCAGAGGTTACCACCCGCTCCTCGACCGCCACGAAAGAGGTGAACGGTGTGCTCAACTGGTAATCCAACCCGACCTGCGTG
>Ga0335081_10006446_pt1 | contig 18688 bp, 16 predicted proteins | sample Lox_Sample_35_FD_206713 | JGI IMG/M metagenome (GOLD analysis project Ga0335081, IMG submission 206713) | Soil microbial communities from Loxahatchee National Wildlife Refuge, Florida, United States - Lox_Sample_3.5 | ecosystem: Environmental > Terrestrial > Soil > Wetlands | place: USA...
GGCGTGATAGAATACACATAGTAGGTTCCGCCGAGGCTCACCTCGTACTGCGTCACCTGCGCCGTGTGGAGAGCGTGCGGGGCGGACATGGTCACGCTCGCGAAGAAGACGCCGGCGGTGGATATCACGTTCTGGGCGTTCGAGTCGAACCACCAGCCCGTCGTCCTCATTCCTGCTCCATCTGTCCTCGCGTAGGCTCCTTGGCCGACGTACTGCACTGCGGTGCCCGAGTCGTACCAGTAGTTGTCGTTCGGCACCGGCGTCGAAGTGATGCTGGTGAGGGCCCCGGCAGCGCCGCTGTCGAGCGTGAGCTGGTACTGCGTGGTCACGCTGGTGGCGACGAACTCTGGGGATGTGACAGAGGAGAGCGCCAGGACGGCAACGGGTCCGGTTGAAGAGACCGGAACGCTGCTGCCGCCGTTCAGGGTGAATGACTTCAGCCTGTTGCCCGTCCCGGCACTCCTGCCCCAGGCGCCGTTCAGGATCAGGTTGACGGCCGTTCCAGAGTCGTACCAGTAATTGTCGTTTGGAAGGGTCGGAGTAGAGATGGAGACCAGCGCGGTCAAGGCGCCGGAGTCGAGCGTAACCTGGTACTGAGCGACCTTGTTGTAGCTCACGGTGTGCGCGGCGTTCATGGTTACCGGCACTGACACCAAGGAGGAGGTCGAGAGTATCGTGTTGGTACCGCCGTCAACGTTGTACGAGGCGAGCCTGAACCCTGTGCCCGCTGCCCTCCCGAAGACCCCGAGAGAGGTCGCGGTGGCCACGCTGCCCGCATTGTACCAGCCCTGACCGTTAGACCCGCCGCTGCCGCCGGCTACCGTGAAGTAATAGCGCTGGGTGAAAACGGGGGTCTCGGCCACATTTGCACTTGAAACAACGACAGAGCCGCTCGATGGAACCGGGTGCCAGGTGCAGAGGTTGCTGCACGAGCTCGTCGTTGCGTTGGTGATGGAATACGAGTACGTGCCCGGTGAAACATTCGGGAAGACGATCTGGTTGGTGCTGGAGAACACGGTCCCAACGGTTGCGAGGGTGACGCTCCAGGTGGTCCCGGACGGGAGCCCGCTCTCCGTGAAGGTAACGCTGTAGGTCGCGGCCGAGACTGGGGAGTCGAAGAGCAGAACGAAGGCTAGAATCGCACCCGCAGCGAGGACGGTACTCCAGTATCCGCGCAACCTATGTCATCGTCCACCGCGTTCGAGGCAACCAAATCTCCAGCTCTAGCCTAGGAGTCAATTACTGAGCTCAGTATTAAGCTAGAGCACGTGGCTCTGGTGCGGAGAGCGACCGCTTGGTGATGGCCGGCGCCCGGGATCTCGTACCATGGTCGCACATCCCCTTAAGCAACCTCGTTCCCGGGTGTGCGTCATGAGGGCAATGCAGCTGGTCGAGCCAGCCAAACCGCTCGTGCTGAGGGAGGTGGAAGTGCCGCGCCCGACCGGCAGACAGGCGCTGGTGAAGGTCGAGGCCTGCGGCGTATGCCACACTGACATCCACCTCAGCGCGGGCTTCTATGACCTGGGCGAGGGCAGGCGGATGCAACTGCTGGAGAGGGGAGTGGTGCTCCCAATTACGCTCGGCCACGAGATTGCCGGCAGGACCGAAGCGGTCGGAGAGGACGTGGCGGATTCGAGCCTGAAGCCTGGCGATCCGGTGATAGTCTATCCTTGGGTCGGGTGCGGGAACTGCCGTAACTGCGCCCAGGGTTACGAGAACCTGTGCGAGTCGAAGCCGAGGAGCATTGGTATCTTCGTCGACGGAGGCTACGCCGAGTATGTGCTCGTTCCTGACGTAAAGTACCTCGTTGAGGCGAGAGATGTCACTCCGGCGCAGGCCGCGCCTCTCGCCTGCTCGGGCATAACCGCGCTAAGCGCGGTGAAGAAGAGCGGCGCAGCGAAGGACAGCCTGGTGGTGGTCATGGGGGCGGGAGGGCTCGGCACGACTGCCGTGCAGTTGGCAAAGGCGGCCGGCGCCGAAGTGGTGGCGGTCGATGTCAACGACTCGCAGCTTGAGGTGGCGTCCAAGCTGGGCGCAGACCGGGTACTGAACGCCAAGGAGATGGCTCCGGAAGACGTCGCGTCGTCCGCGAAGAAGCTCGTGGAGGGAAGGCCAATCGACGCGGCGTTGGACTTCGTGGGGAGCGAGCAGACATTCTCCGCGGGGTTCCGCATGCTCGGTAAGGGCGGCCGGCTCGTATCAGTGGGCCTCTTCGGCGGCCAGGCAAGGTTCCCGCTGCCGATTTTCGTCCAGCGGGAGATAGCTCTGGCCGGGAGCTTCACCGGATCGCTCGCCGACCTGGAGGAGCTCGTTGAACTCGTAAGGGGAGGCGTCGTCAGTCCTGTAGTGTCGGAGGTCCTGAAGCTCGAGGATGTCAATGGCGCCCTGGACAGGCTGAGGGCGGGAGGAGTCCGCGGGCGAATGCTGGTCAGTCCCTCGGGCTGACGCGGCGAGACGAGCGAAAGGGGCCCGAAGGCCCCACGATTTTCACCGCTGAGAATGGTCACGCCACTATAAGTAGAGAAGGGGCCGCACGGTGACGCGAGACGCGGCCTTCTTGTCGGAAGACAACGACATCTTCGACGTCGCGGTTGTAGGCGCAGGGATCGTAGGGCTCGTGGTGGCCCATCGGCTCTCAAAGACGGGGAGGCGAGTCTGCGTCCTCGAGAAGGACCAGGGTCCAGGCAGGGGCGTCACGGCAGGGCAGGCGAGCGTCATCCATGTGGTCCAGCTGCCCTTCGGGTCGCAGAAGAGCAGGCTGGCAATGAGGGGGAACCTGATGTACGACGACCTGTGCGAAGAGCTGGGCGTCAAGAAGATGAGGATTCCAGCCCTGCTCGTAGTGAGGGGTTGGCCGAGCGTGCCGGTGCTCTTCTTCGCCTACCTCTACCTGCGCATCAATCTGGGGGGACCGTTCTCTGTCCATCTGATGAGAGGGGGGTCGCTGAGGAAGCTGGAACCGCTGCTATCAGAGTCGGTCACGGCGGGAATCGTCGTGAACGGGTACGGTACAGTGGACGTACCCTCCCTGGTGCAGAGCCTTGTGGAGACCTCGACGGAGAGAGGAGTGAGCTTCAGGTTCGGGTGCGAAGTCACAGGCGCAGAGCCCTCTATCTACGGAACGAACCTCAAGACCAGCGAAGGCATCGTGAAGGCAAGGTTCGTGGTCAACGCGGCGGGGCTTTACTCGGACGAGGTGGCCGAGATGCTGGGCTCCCACATGGGGAAGCTGGAACCAGGCCTGGGGGTGATGGCAGTATATGCGGGTCTGGGCGTGCGCAACGTGGTGGCGCCGCTGCCGGTCAACACCGGCTCTCGGACGAAGGGTGGCGCGATAATCCCCGCGACCGACGGGACCACGATAGTGGGACCGACTCTGCGCGTAGCCAAGTCAAAGGAGGACAGGAGCTTCACGCAGGAGGACCTGGACCTTCTCAACGGCAAGTTCGGACCTCTCCTCTCCGCCAGGGGCACCCAGTCGAGGGTGTATGTAGGTGTCAGGCCGCTCTCCCCGACAAGAGACTTCATCATCGAATTCGACGCCAAGCGGAGGGTCGTCAACCTCGTCGGAATAGAGTCGCCGGGGCTGACAGCGGCTCCAGCCATCGCGGAGGTCGTCGAGAAGCACGTGCTGGAGGCAGCGCTTTGAGCGCAGGAAGGAAACTTTTCGCATGCGTAGACGTTGGGACTACAAAGATCAAGCTCAGCCTCTACGACGGCGAGCTGACCAGGACATACGCTGAATCTGCGAGGGTCCCCGTTGCGGCCGACGGGCTTCAGGACGCTGAGGAGCTGTTCGCAGTCGTCAAGCACATGCTTACCAAGGGACAGGAGTTGGGGGCCAGGTCGGCGGGGATCGCAACCTACAGGGCATCTGCTCTCGCCTGGGACAGGGAGGGCAAGCCCCTCACTCCAATCGTGACATGGACCGACAGGTCGGTCTACGCGACCTACCGGAAGCTTCCCTCCTACCTGAAGCTGATGGGCAAGGTACCGCCTCTGGACTTGGTGATCTCGGCCTATTCGCCTGTGATGAAGTTCTTGCGGCTCAGGGAGCTCAACCCGAACATGGCGGACGGGCGGATGGAGTGGACGCTTGACGCCTACCTGGCATACCGGCTGACCCGGAGGTTCGTCTCCGACGCCACCAACGCCTGCCTCACCGGGATCATCGACCCCAGGTCCATGAAACCCATAGGCCTCGTGAGGTCTCTTTTCGGCCTGAAGACTCCTCTGCCCGAGCTCGTCGAGAACACCCAGAACATAGGGAGCTTCGGCGGGCTCGAAATCAACGCGATGATCGGAGACCAGCAGGCGGCGAGCGTGGCCGAAGGGGCGACCGTACGGGGCGTGGCGAAGGTGACCAACGGTACTGGGACCTTCGTGGACGTCCCGACGGACGGGTTCAAGCGGCGGGGCGACCTCATACCGCTCGTTCTGCTCAAGCACAGGGGCAGGGTCTGCTTCGGGCTTGAGGGCTACCTGCCGACCACAGGCAGGGCAGTGGATCTCATGATTGAGATGGGGATCCTCCGAGACTACTCAGAGCTGGAGGTGACCGATGACGGAGACGTCCTGTTCCTGCCGGCCCTCTCGGGGCTCCAGGTGCCCAAGCTCCCCTGGGCGCGGGGGCTAATCGCCGGCCTAGACATGGGCTCTGACAGGAAGTCGATTGTGTCGGGGCTGCTGAAGTCCATCTCGTTCCACGTCAAGCTAGTGCTGGCTCAGGCGGGCGAGGAGGTGAAGACCCTCAGGGCTGACGGAGGGCTCTCCGGGTCTGACGCGCTTCTGAGGAGGATATCCGGCGCGACGGGGCTCGAGGTAAGAAGAAACAGCGATCCGGAGGCCACGTCGAGGGGACTGGCAGTGCTCCAGATGGCATCCCTCGGGCTGGGGTCGCTCGAGAGCCTCGTGAGCGCGGGAATGAGGGAAGAGGTATTTAGCGGAAGGGACTATCCGAAACAGCAGGCGGAGTATGCGAAATGGAAGAAACTGATGGATTTGTTGAGGAGCTCGAAGGGGTCCTTCCTGGCCGAGTGACGAAGAACGTCTCGGCCTTTCTGAGGGACTGGTGGCCCCTGCTGTGGATAACCGACGAGGTCCAGGGCAAGGCGTCCGCCGCGGTCAGGCCTATCAACGCCAGCGAGGTCTCCAAGCTTCTCGACTTCGCCTCGGCCAAGGGCATCCCCGTCTACGTCCACGGTGGCGGCAGCTCCGTGACTGGCGCTTCGATACCAAGCAGCGGGATAGTGGTCGACATGTCCGGTATGAGTCAGGTACTCGACATCGACGAAGCCAACAGGACTGTCACCGTCCAGGCCGGGGCTCGGCTGAAGGAGCTTGAGGCGAAGCTGAACGACAAGGGATTCACGCTCTCGCAGTTCCCCCAGTCCATGGACCTGGTCACGGTCGGCGGGTTCATATCGACCATGGGGACCGGGCAGTACAGCACCAGATACGGCAGCGCCGAGGACTGCGTGCTGAGGCTCGAGGTCGTTCTGCCGAACGGGGACGTGGTCTGGACCCGCAACAGGGGCGCGCCCCGGTCTTCGGTGGGGCCCGACCTGGCAAGGCTGTTCATTGGCGCGGAGGGGTCACTCGGGGTGGTCACCGCCGCGGAGCTGAAGATCCACAAGCTGCCCAAGATCGTGTGGAAGGCCGCGTACCAGTTTCTTGAGTTCGAGCAGGCGGTGGAGGCGTCCAAGGCCCTGCTGGAGCTCGATGTGAGGCCCGCGGTGTGCCGGGTATACAACGAGCTGGAGTCCATGTTCCAGTTCGAAGAGCACTCTTGCGTGATGATCCTGTTGTACCACTTCAACTCCGAGAGGGCTACCTCGGCCGTCAGGGAAGACGTGGCCGCGGTCCTTGAAGAGAACGCTACCCCCATAGATCCGGCCCTGGTGGACAGGTGGCTCGAGAAGAGGTTCAACTTCAGGGACGACATCGATGCCATCAAGCGGATGGGCCTCACCCTGGAGACGGTCGAGCTGGGGGTGAAGTGGACGAGGCTGTACGAGCTCTACGTGGACTTCGTCAGCACCCTGGTCTCAATGAAAGGGGTGTCGGGTGTCGGCGCCCACGTTTCTCACCTGTACGACCAGGGGGCCTGCATCTACTTCACGATCCTACACGAGCCCCGCAGGGAGGTCTACTCCTCGCTGTGGAGCGTTGCCGCGAAGACCTCGAAGGCCCACGATGCAACGATATCGCACCACCACGGCGTCGGGATCCTCAAGAAGGTATATGCAAAGGACGAGGTCCCCGTTAAGCTCCTCGAAGCCATCAAGCAGGCAGTCGACCCCACCGCGGTCCTCAGTCCCGACAGGTTCCCTTGAAAGGACGGGCCAAAAGGACGCGCAGTTCCGCCATGGAGGTTTCGCATTTACATAAGTAATACTTCTGATTTATAAGAAAAGGATGATGCTGCTGAGGCATGGGCGACGGACCATTCAGGGGAACTCGTCTTAGAAGTCTCGGCCTCCCGAGTTGGCTCTGGCGGACAACCGCCGCTCTAGACGCCTTGCTGATCATCGCTGTCCGGGTTCTCAATCCCCCGAGCCCTCCTGGCGCCCTCACGTTCGCGATGATGTTCGGTGTGCTGTTCCTTGCCTACTTCTCCGCCGTCGCCCTAGCGTTTTCGAAATGAGAACCGCAAAGGCTCTGCACCTGTCCGTCGTCTCGGTCTGTTTGGTCCTATTCGCGACTCTGACCGTGGCAGCGCTGGGGGGAGGAGCCAGAGAGGCGTTGCGCTTGCAGAGTCTCTATGGAACGCTCGCCCAAGCGGCCGTCTTCGCTTATCTCGCACTCGCGGTGATTCTTCTGGCCCTTTCTCTAGAACGTAGGTCGCGTCGGAGTAAAGCGCTTAATAATTCCTAACAGGCGGCCGTGCTCGATTGGCCAAGACAAAGTCCGTCGAGGCTTTCAGGGACGACACCCTGCAACTCGAGGCAAGGATAATCGAGGCAATAAGGAAGGAAGGGCCACAGAACGTCTCCAAGCTCTCAAGGATGCTGGGGGCGCACCAGGAGACAGTCCGCTACAAGATCAAGAGCCAGTTTAGGCGCCTGGGCTTCAGAATCCATGCGGATGTCGACTATAGGAAGCTGGGCCTTTCGCTTCACTGGGCCACATTCAAGTTCTCGCCGGGTTTCCTTGGGTCGGCCAACAGGATCCTCGCCGCGCTCAACGAGACGGGGTACCTCACATACTACGCCAGAATCATTCCGCAGGGATATTACATCGCGCTCTTCGCCGTTCCGACTGGAGCCGGGAGCGAATACCGAAAGTTCCTGGACCACCTCAAGCGGATAGGCATGGTCGAGAACTTCACATTCAAGGAGGCGCTCGCGAGCCGACACAACTCGATGAACCCTCGGTACTTCAACTTCCGCTCCGGGATGTGGGAAGTGGACTGGAACCGGGTCCGGGCGGACCCAGCGAGGCCGTTGGTAGTGGAGCCGAGGAAACCCGTCGCCACGGTGGACAAGTATGACCTGCTCATCATCAAGGAGTTGCAGAAGGACGCCCTCCAGCACCTCGTAGAGGTGGGGAGGAGGCTGAAGGTGAACCAGAAGACCCTTGAGTACCACAACAGGACCCACGTCCAGAAGGAGAAGCTCATACCGAACTACAACGTCCGCTGGACCCGCGACATGGAGAGCTCGGTCTCCCACTCGGTGCAGCTCGCGAGGCTGACGGCCAGCGGTCTCACCACGAAGGAGTTCATCAGGCTGCAGGCAGCCGTGAGCAAGATCCCGTTCCTTTGGGCCGAGGAACTCCTGAAGGATGGCACATACATCGCCACTCTGCTAATCCCTGCCCAGGAAGCGGTGACGACCTTCGACTACCTGAGCAACGAGGCGCCGAACCTGGACACCAAGGTCAGCGTGGGCTACATCAACGTGCGCGACGCCTGCCTGTTCACGATACCCTATCACAAGTTCGAGGAGGGGTGGAGTGTCGACCAGAAGGCTCTGGTCTCCGACTTCAACAGGGCAATGACCAGTCGAGAAAAACCGGAGGCATCCACACCTTAGTGGATGCCCCCACCGATAACGTCCAAGGGTTGCACGCCGAGGCCCGCCAACACTATGCTTGCCAGCGGAAGGCCGACGGTCAGTGCCAGCAGTGCGAGACGCGCTTTGTCGATGGTCATCATGGAATCGCGTTCGCCGAACGGGCCTGTTTAGCATAATCATCAAATTATCCTAACAATATGATGAAAGTGGTTGCCTGACAGGGCTTGGCAGCCGTCGGAGAAAGCTCTTGCCAGCGAGAGCATCCGCTGGTTCCTCAGAAGATAGACCCGCACGGGCGGCACTTGCGGGATAGAGAAGGGGCGAATCGGCTATCGGCGCCTGGCACTCTTGCGCGCGGGTGGAGCCGGTTCGAAGAGGCCGATCAGGTTCCCCTCCGGATCCATTCCTATGTACGACCAACCCATGTCAGGGACCTGCATCTTCCCGACGACTTCCTTGCCGCCCGCCTTCTTGAAGGCAGCGATGTGCTGGTCGATCTTGTTGACGTTGATGTAGTTCTTAGGGGTGTCGCTCGGTCCCGTCTTCTTGTACATCCCGCCGCCAACGCTCTTGCCCCGCGGTCCGGTGGTTATCAGCCAGTACTCCATGTCTGGCGTCGGCGACTTCTCGAACTTCCAGCCGAACACCTCTGAATAAAACTTGGACAGCTTCGCGGCGTCCTCGGCTGGGATTTCGAAGTGGGCTACGCTCTTTACGACCATAGAACCCGAAATCGGCGGGCGCTATTTAACGGCTGTCGCCATATTCAATATGGAGCCCAGGGGCGCCCCCGAAACCATCGTCGAAGCGCGCTCCAAGATCCGGGACGATGATGGCTGATGATTAAATACGCATTCGGCACGAAAGCCCCCGATTGGAGCCCCCCCTGAGCTGGCTTCTCAGTGAGGATCAACCGTCAACCAGGTACCTCGCGTTGACACGCCTTCTCGGCAAGTCTGAGAAGGACGAAGAAGTGGTGGCTGCGAGAAGCTCGCTCACGAATAGAGGATGGGCGGCGGAGATTCTCGCGCGGCAGTCGGCCAAAGGGACCTGGGAGGACACGAACGGCCTCTACACACCCAAGTATCTGTCGACCAACTGGATGCTGCTCGTTCTGTCGGACCTGGGCTTGAAGAAGGACGACCCAAGGATATCGAAGGCCTGCGAACTGTGGATCAACAAGTTCTCGAAGAAGGACGGAGGGTTCGGCGCGGACGGGGCAAGCAGGAGCCACCTGTGCGTCGTCGGGAACACTGCCAGAGCCCTCGTCAAGTTCGGATACGTCGGGCACCCGAGTGCGAAGAGGGCTTTCGAATGGATGACGGAGAACGCGGCCGAGAAGGGAGGCTGGTCGTGCTTCGGCAGTGGAAGGAACCTAGACTCGTGGGAGCCTATGAGCGCCTTCGCGGTCTACCCCAGGGAGAAGTGGACCAGGGGCATGAAGCAAGTCGTCGAGAAGGGTGCCGAGTTCTACCTTGAGAGGGAGATGCACAGGCAGGGGGGTCACTATGAACCGTGGTACAGGACGCACTACCCGGTCCACTACTACTACGACCTGCTGGTCGGCCTTGAGTTCATGACCGCCCTGGGCTACGGTGGAGACAGGAGAATGGGACACGCGGTGGACTGGCTCAAAGAGCGGAGGCGGCCCGACGGCAGGTGGAACCTGGACGGAGTCCATCCGGACGTCGAGGGCGGGATGCGCGAGTGGTACGACAGTCACCCCGGGAACAGGCCGACGCCCTTCGCTCTCGAGAAGGTGGGGGAGCCCAGCAGGATGGTAACCCTCCGGGCGATGGAGGTCATGCAGCGACTGGGCGCGCAGTCGTGATCCGTGAGAACGAGTGCAAAAGGAGCGGGAGTATCTTCGGCGCCAGGATTGGGGTAGAAAGGCTCGTCAGCCGGCTGGTGGGGGCGAAGCACATTGGGGAAGTGCAGCCGTTTCCGAAGATCCCTGGTGTGGTCTACGAGCTGTAGTATCCGGGCCTACTCGGGGAGCACGAGGCCATAGGCGACGTCGTCGATGTCGCCGCCTTCATTGACGAAGATGTGCCTCGTCTGAGTGAACTCCATCATCCCTTCGAGGCCGAGCTCCCTGCCGATTCCGCTCTTCTTGAATCCGCCTCTGGGCGCTGCAGCCGACAGCAGGTGGTACTCGTTCACCCACACCGTGCCTGCCTCGATCCTCCCCGCCACCCGCTTCGCCGTTTCTCTGTCCTTGGTCCAGACTCCGGCGGCCAGGCCGTACTCGGTGTCGTTGGCGATGGTCACCGCCTCGTCCTCACTCTCGAACTCAAGCGCGACCAGCACGGGCCCGAAGACCTCCTCCCTGGCCAGAGGCGTGCTCTGGGGGACGTCGGTCAAGACGGCAGGCGGATAGTACAGGCCGTCTTTCGGCACTACCTGGGCGATGAGCTTCTGGTAGTAGACGTGCGCCCCACGGTCTATGCCTCCCTGGACCATGGCCTCGATCTTCCGCTTCTGCTCTTCGGTGGTTATGGCGCTCACGTCGGTTTCCATGTCGAGCGGGTTGCCGGCCCTCATGCGCTCCAGCCCCTCCTTCAGCATGGTCAGGAACCTGTCCCTGATCGAAGACTGTACGATCAGCCTGCTGCCGGACTCACAGAGCTGCCCCGAGTTCAGGTAGATGCCGAAGAGCACGCCCTTCACGGCCTTTGCGAGGTCCGCGTCTGCGAAGACGATGTTTGGGGACTTGCCGCCCAGCTCCAGGGTGAACTTCTTCACGCCCGAGGATCCCGAGACGAGCCTCTCGCCCGTCGCTGTCGATCCGGTGAAGCTAATCATGTTCACCTTCGGGCTCGCGACCAGGGTCTGCCCCACCGATGGCCCGCTGCCTGTCAGAGTGTTTACGACGCCGTCGGGGAACCCGGCCGCCTTGATGTCCCGGGCGAGCTCCAAGGCGGTCAGGGGCGTGTGGTGGGACGGCTTCAGTACCACTGTGTTGCCTGTCAGGAGGGCAGGTGCGAGCTTCCAGACGGCCATAAGGAACGGCACGTTCCAAGGCGCTATGGCGCCCACGACGCCGATGGGGGCGTACTGGACCATGCCTCTGGTCCCCGGGAACTCCGGGTGCAGGATCTCCCTCGGGGCTGGAAGCTCGGTCGTGGTGGCGAAGTAGTTGATGTGCTCGATTCCCAGCGGGATGTCCATCATGGTGCTCTGCCGTATTGTCTTGCCGGTGTTCAGCGATTCCAGCTGCGAGTACTCAGCCGACCTGGACTGAATCAGGTCTGCCAGCTTCTGGAGGAGTGCCTGCCTCTCCTTGAGGCTGGTCAGCGACCAGCCCTTGAAAGCCTCCGAGGCGGCGTCTATGGCCTCCTTCGTCTTCGCCGAGTCTGCGAGCACCACGGTTGCGACCACCGATCCATCGGCGGGGCTCCTCAGGGTGGTCTCCTCGCCCTCGAAGTCTTCCCGCCCCGCGATGAAGTTCCCGTATCGACCGGTCAATCTTCAGTCCGCCCCGTAGGCCTCCAAGAGGAGGTTCCTCAAATCCGTTGAGCCAGAGTCCTTCGGGTTGGTGACCATGCCCGTCGACTCGGAGGCCGAGGCGACCAGGGAGTCCAGGGAAGAGAGGAAGGCGCCTCTGTCGACCCCGGCTTCCTTGCCGCTTCTCGCCTGGCGGATGGCGCCCATGAAGCTCTCGAGCGAATCTGCCAGCTTCGCGTCCCTGTACTTCTCCGGCACTATCCGGTTGAGGCGGTCGTATCTCTCGGGGCACGCGTCGTCGTTGAACCTCGCGACGTGAGGTAGGAACAGGGCGACCGCCTTCCCGTGGGGCGTCTTGAAGCGGGCCCCCCAGGCGTGGCCCAGCGCATGGACCAGGCCTATCTGAGAGTTGGAGAATGCGAGGCCGGCCATGGACGCGCCGATGTGGACCTGGTTCCTCAGCTCGAGGTTCTCCGGGTCATTTATCACTCCTTCCGCTCCGTCCATGACCAGCTCGAGCGCCTTCTCCGCCATCGCGTCCGAGAACGGGTTGCGCCAGGTGCTGCCGTAGGCCTCCACCGCGTGAGCCACGGCGTCGGAGGCGGTGTTCCTCGTCTGCTCCAGAGGCAGCGAAACGACGAACGTTGGATCGAGGATGGCGTAGTCAGGGAGCACCTCGGGGGAGGCTAGCTCGTGCTTCCGCTTCTCGCCCTCAACAGACAGCACCGCGGCCCAGGTGCACTCCGAGCCCGTGCCGCTGGTCGTGGGCACGGCCATGAGCCTGCTTCTCTTCCTGAGGCCGAGGTTGACCAGCGGGGTGATGTCGTAGACCGTGAGGTCGGGCCTCTCGTACAGGCAGAAGAGTATCTTCGCGGTGTCGATGGCGGAACCGCCGCCGACGCCTACGAACCAGTCTGGGGAGAAGTCCCTGATTCGCTGGAGGTTGGCCGTCATCTCGGAGAGTGGGGGCTCCTCCGACACGTCGCCCACCATCAAGGACTCCGCGCCCTTCGGGAGTGCCTTCTGCACCCGCCCGGGGATGTCGGTCCGGAGAAGGTTCCTGTCTGTGACTATCGCCGCTCTCTTGATATCAAGGGTGGAGATGAAGGAGGCCGAGTCCTCGCCGAATACAATCTGTGGGGACCGGAAGAACCACATTCTCCAGCATCAGAACTCGGTCTGCACGGTCGCCGCCGTGCTGACCATCTCCTTGGCGGCCTTCGTGAACCTCATGATCTTCATCATGGAGCCCTGGAGCTTGAACTTGCCGGTGAGCAGCCCCTGTATCGGGTCTATCTCTTTGTTGATCAGCTTCCTCCAGTTATTGTATGGGCCGATGTACTTGTACTCGGGGGTGGGCAGTTCGGCCTCCGTCAGAGAGAACTTCGCATCCTTGCACTTTCCGTGGTAGAGATCGAGGTACATGTACGCGTCCTTGTCGAAGGAATCGTCCTTCTGGACGACGAAGGTGATAGCCCCCTCCCAGTTCATGCCCGCGTCCGCGTAGCTCGCGTTGGCGTTGAGCTTCTCCATGTACTCCTTCGTCCACTCCTCACTCGGGAACTTTGCCATTGTCAGTCGAGTCCGGATTCTCGGCCTATGTGAAAAGCGTAGCGGCAGTTCCACGAACGGTTCCAGCGAACTGTCGAGCACCCGCTCTGGCTGGCGACGAGTTCGCGGGAGGGGTTCCCGAGACGGAAAGGTATAACCGAAGGCGGCGTTCGTCGCCACCGGGTTCAATTGTCGTCGGGCGCTGAAGTGGGGAAGATGGCCGGGAAGGTCTGCATGGTCACCGGGAGCAGCTCGGGGATAGGCAAGTACACGGCGGTCGGGCTGGCCAGGATGGGGGCCACAGTGGTGATGGCGTGCCGCGACCAGAGCAAGGGAGAAATCGCCAGGGAGGACGTCCTCAGGCTGAGCGGGGCCAAGAAGGACGACGTGGACGTCATGCTCGTCGAGCTGGCCTCGCTGGACTCGGTGCGCGAGCTCGCGAGCAACTTCAGGAAGCAGTACACCAGGCTCGACGTCCTGGACAACAACGCCGGCCTGATCCTCGGCAAGCGCACGGTGACCAAGGACGGACTGGAGACAACCTTTCAGGTGAACTACCTCTCACACTTCCTCCTGACCAACCTGCTGCTCGACGTTCTCAGGGCCAGCGCCCCCTCCAGGATAGTCAACGTCTCTTCCGACGCCAGCCAGAGGGGGAAGATGGACTTCGACGACCTCCAGGGTGAGAAGGACTACGGCGCGATCCGGGCCTACGGGCAGTCCAAACTGGCCCAGGTTCTCTTCACCTACGAGCTTTCGAGGAAGCTGCGGGGAACCGGGGTCACGGTCAACTGTGTCCATCCGGGCGTGGTTGCATCCAACTGGGGCAGGCAATCTGCCGGGGCTATGAGCTTCGTCCTGAAGTTCGCTGGACCTTTCTCGCTCAGCCCGGAGAAGGGCGCGGACACGTCCGTCTACCTGGCGTCGTCGCCCGACGTGACGGGAGTGTCCGGGAAGTACTTCACCAAGAGGCAGGCGGTTTCTTCGTCGAAGGAGTCCTACGATGAAGCCGAAGCCAAGAGACTCTGGGATGTCAGCCTGAGCCTGGCGAAGATAGACCCCTGGTAGGGACGACGAGGCCGCCGAGACTGCTCTAAGGAATCCGACGGTGCGCCTTGCGCAGGCCCGGTTCGCGCTGGCCCAGTTTCCAGCAGACCGACCCGCGCGGCATAGGATTTATCACGCTCTCAGAGTCGCCATCAACCCTCGGGCATTGTCACCTGCGGGGCTGCAGAGGATAGTGGAGGAGAACGCCTGGGAGTTCTTCAGGACCATGCTGGGGAAGGACTTTCACACGGGGAGGAAGGCCGTGTGGTACATCTCAGGGCTCGACTCGGCATTCTTCAACGGGGTTTTTGACGCCAAGCTATCGGGACCGATAGATGACGAGATCCGGCGGATAACGGGGAGGTTCAGCGCCCTGAACCTTCCCATGACCTGGTGGGTGGGTCCGTCGTCCAGGCCCAGGGACCTGGGGAAGAGGCTGCTTCGGCGCGGCTTCGTCCTCGAGGACCGACCCCGGGCCATGTCGGTCCGGGCGGACCAGGCCAGGGTCCCGCACTTCGCGGGCGATCTGCGCATACGACTTGTCCAGTCTCCGGAGGAGCTGAAACAATGGTTCGACGTTTGGGCCGGATCCTTCGAGTTACCGCACCCGATTCGAGGAGGCCTGCTGAAAGCATTCCAGGAGAAGGGATACTCCGCGGAATCGGACGTGCTGAACTTCGCCGGCTACGTCGGCGAGAAGATGGTGGCCACGGTCACCCTGTTCGAAGGAGGGAGGGCCGCCGGTATCTACAACGTGGGTACTCTGCCCGGATTCCGGAACAGGGGGATAGGCAGCGCTATGACCTGGGCCTCGCTCCAGGAGGCGAACGAGAGGGGGCAGGAACTTGTGGTCCTGCAGGCATCGGAGATGGGATACCCAATCTATAGGAAGATGGGCTTCAAGGAGCACTTCCGGTTCGCGGGCTACGTTCTTGAGCCAGCGGTGCCACCCGGCAATCAGGCCTGAACGTTGCAGACTACGGGTCTGTGTTTCGCGACGAAGTCTTCGTCCGGGTTTTCGGCAACCTCTAGATGCACTTCGACGCCGATGGACCGAGACAGTGCCCCCTCAAGCCTCCTCTCTGAGTCTCTTCCAATGGTCGTCCCTCGCCGGACTTTCAGGAGGAACTCGTCGACCCTAAGCTGAACCAACTGGTAGTCGCGGACGCCGATCGATTCCTCGACCGTTTCGGCGGCGTCGACCGGCGTGATTCTGCCGCCCTCCGATGTAACGAGGCCGTCGGCCGCCCGCCCCCTTATCTGGGCGACCCTGGTCAACCAGGAGCCGCATTCGCAGACGCCGGAGTCTGCGAGCCGCAGGATGTCCCCGTTCCTGCACCTGATGAGCGGCATAGCCCTGTTGTGCAACGTTGTCAGCACCAACTCTCCTTCTTCGCCGGGGCCGACGCGCTCGCCGTCTTTCATTACCTCGAAAACTAGGTAATCCTCGTGGAGGTGGATGCCCCTGCCGTACGAGCATTCCATTCCGAGGGGCCCGAACTCCGCCGCGCCGTATCCGATCAACACCGGGCAGTCAAACAGGTCGGCAAGCAGCGCCTTTGCCCTGACCGTCACCGTCTCGTTCGCGAGCAGCACCGCCTTGGGCCGAAGGACGACCCCCTTGGCTTCGGCGGCCCTACCGACCCGAACGAGCCTCGACGGGGTCGATATCACGAAATCCGGTCGGATTCTTGCGAGGGCTTCAGCGTCGTGCACCGGATCGAGTATGTCGCTCCAAATGGGGAAGAAGTTCGGCAGCAGTCTCATGAGTCGACGGCCGAAGGGAAGCTCCTCCGAGATTGTTATGGGCCGCTCGGGTTCCCCCGGGTAGGAGGTGCGCCTCCAGGTCCGCTCCGGGGGCCACAGCGAAGCGGTCCTCAGCCAAGGCATCACGCCGGCCACTGTGATCTGCCTGATGTGCAGCGCCGCGAAGACTGCGAGGTACTCCTCCGTCCAAGGGATCTTCAACGGCACTCCCGTGGTCCCGGTGGTCCTCCGCGTATAGACGGCCGGAACCCCGACCGCCCTGAGCCTGTCCTGATCCTGAATCAGGGTTTCCCGAGAGAGGGCCGGGAAGGTCTTGAGCTTGGCTGGGTCTTCGAAAACGCTCGGGACCGCCCCGATCGAACGAAAGAGATCATGGTAGTAGGGGACTTGCTCATAGGCGTGCGCGAGCAACCTCCTCAGTCTCCTTGACCGAAGCTCGTCCAACTTCTCAGGCGGTAGCAGGCGCGTCCGGGTCGATTTCGCGAACTCTGCGGCGAAGCGCATAGCCATCATCGGCGAGTTGCCGACTCTCAAGGTTGGTACTAGACGTCGATTCGTTTTGACTTAAATGCGCGCCATGGGTCCAATATCGGCGGCGAGGCCGGACTCGGTCCTGTCCGCCACCTGTTCTCGTTTCTGCGGCTCAGCATTAAAGTCGCGACACTCTGCGAGGAAGGACCCGCATGCAATCGCGGTCCCTGCTCTGGGCAGTTCTGGCGGCCGTTCTAGGATTCCTCGCAGTCACGGGCGTCGTGTACTTCTCAGTATTCTCCCTCGGGAACCCGCTCGCATTGGTGCAACAGACCCTACGGACCGTCACGCCTTCTCAGATTCAATTCCTCAAGAGCTACTACCGACAGAGCTACCCTTCATGGTTGTTGAACATCCTCTTTGGTAATCCAGGCTCTTCGCTCTACGGTGGCAATCTCGCAAGCAACATCGCCTCCTCTGAGGGCGCGACCCTTGAGCTTACACTCCTTGGGTTCCTGATTGGAGCGGTTGTGGGTGTTCCCTTCGGAGTCCTTGGAACGAGGAGGTCTGGTTACCCAGCGCGAGTCGTGGCATTGCTGCTCCTCGCCGCCCCTTCGTCCTGGATCGGGGCCGAGCTTCTCACGACGTTCTCCGTCCGGAGTCACATCCTGCCTTCGTCAGGGATGCAGTCCCCCTACCCACCCTACTGGTGGGGCAGCTTATTCGGAGACCAGCTGTCCCACCTGATTCCCCCGCTGACGACTGTGGCGCTTGGCAGTTTCGCGGTCTTCGCCGTTCTCGCTGGTTTCGAGGCGCGGCACTTCAGGAGTTTCCCATTGCGTTGGGCCATAAGGGCTGTCGCCATGAGGACCGTCGGGCGCTGGGGCCCGTGTTCACGATACTGCTCGGCGTGGGGGTCGCCGTGGAGACGACCTTCGGGTGGCCAGGGCTGGGGTACAGGGCCGTCGAGGCGTTGACCCTTTTCGACCTTCCGGCGGGGGCCTCAGACTGGGCGATACTCGGTCTGTTGGGGCTGGCTGCAATCGTAGTCGGAAGCTTCGCGTTCATCCATCGTTAGGGCGCGACTGCTCTCATTACAGGCACTGTTATCTGTAAGAGTAGGCGCCTTCCAAGGGATGAACCAGAGTCGCTTTCTAGACTGAGATTGTGTAATGCAAGCCCCATGCATGCATGGTTTCCGGCTAGTTCGAGAAACTCGCTGTTTCCATGGGCGGAACGACTCGAGATGCCTGTTCTTGGGTCAGTCAGCGGCTATGGAGAAGTGGTAGCTTGTGCCGCCGGAAAGATGCTCGGACACGGCGTAAGGGAACGAGTTGATGCTCAGCAGCCCCGGATAGGTGCTGAGGTAGGGCGCGGGGTTGTTGGTGGAGGTGTCGACGCCTTGCATTGGGCCGGCGCACGTCAGGGGGACCGTGAAGTTCACGGGGACGGGCGTGCCGAAGCCGAGGGTCAGTGCGGCGCCGGGCGGCCAGGCCGCGGTGATCTTGAAGGTGTAGCCGTAGGTGACTGTTCCGTGGCAGAAGCCCGTCGTGGTCACCGTCATGGTGCCTGTGCCGCTGCCGAAGCCGGTGTAGTTGGCTGGGTTGACGAAGAAGCTGAACGAGCCAGAGGCCACCTGCACGGAACCGTATGTCTGCACGGTGTCGTTGGAAAAGACTCTCTCGCCGCTCGGACCGATCGGGTTGGTGTAATTGTACACCCCGCTGTAGCGCTGGTAGGCTGTGGTCGCGCCGGAACCCGAGGTGGAGTAGGAAGGAAGCGGGAACGTCGCCGTGGTCCTTGTGGTGAGAGTCGTCGTGCCGGACGCGGTGTTCGGGGCACTGGTCTTCCCGGTGAAAGTGAAGACATAGGCTGCCCCTGCGACTACGATGACAAGAACTACAAGAACGACGATTACGATGGTGCCGATGCCCTCTCGACCGTGATTGGATAGCAAGACAAACACTCTACCCCTGCAGGGTGATGGTTCCTATCTCAGCGTACTGGCATCCGGAAACCTGGTAGGTGCCCGAGCACGGCGATCCGCCAGCGGACGTCGTGTACGCAATCCAAAGGCTGCCGTTGTACGTCTGACCCGCAGCAGCAGCGCCGGTCGCATTGAGGGAGTGGACGGTCACGTCATGGCCTGAGTTCAGCATGTTGCCTGTAAAGTCACTGGAGTCAGCTTGGAAGTATGCCCCTCTTGGCACCAGTGGGTTTCCGTTCACGTAGGCGACGGCGACGTTGTACCATGTCGATCCAAAGTTCTGCCCAACGCTGGGGACGGTGATGTCACCGGTCGCGGGGTTGTACGATATGTCGTTGCCCGGGTACCCGCAATCGGTCCGGAGATAGGGGACGCAGGTGTTCTGGTCCGATGGCGCCAA
>Ga0335081_10006447_pt1 | contig 18687 bp, 17 predicted proteins | sample Lox_Sample_35_FD_206713 | JGI IMG/M metagenome (GOLD analysis project Ga0335081, IMG submission 206713) | Soil microbial communities from Loxahatchee National Wildlife Refuge, Florida, United States - Lox_Sample_3.5 | ecosystem: Environmental > Terrestrial > Soil > Wetlands | place: USA...
GACCACGCCGATGAAGGTGACCGTGGCCGCGCCCACCGCGACCAGCATCGAGACCGCCTCACTGACCGGGATGTCGTACCCGATATGAGCCTGCGGCAGGAGGAACCCGAGCCCGACGGCAACGGCCGCGGCGAGCAGCTGGACCAGGTCGGCCCGCAGGCGGCGTTTGCGGCGCAGGACACGGGCGAGCTGGCGGCGCCGGCCTGCCCGGCGGGACGGCGGCGGCACCTGCCGCGAATCGGTGTGCGACGTGCTCATGCCCCCACCCGGCCAGGCCGCCGCCGCCCCGGTGGTGCCGCGGCCGGCTCGTTTCCGACGCTAGCGGGCGCGTCCGATCCGGAGCGTCACCCGCAACGGATGAGGAAGAACCGGAAGACGCGATGCCGGGGCGCCGGGGCGGGCGATCATCCGTCTGGGGTGATGCCAGCCGCATCGTGGCATCGGTAGCGTCGGGGAGATGGGTGTCATGTCTGAGCCGCCGGGTGCACTGCCCGCGCCGGCTTATCTGGGCGGGTCGGAGCCGATGACCAGGACGCCGGTGGTGGGCCGGCCGGCGCAGGACCGGGCGCCGGTGTTCGTGCCGGGTGCCGAGAGCCTGTCGCCGGGGGAGATCCGGGTCAGTGTGCTGGGCAGTGGCGATCCGTGGATCCGCCGCAGTCAGGCGTCGGGGTCGCTGTTGATCGAGGTGGGCAACCCGGAGCAGGATTTCTTCTTCTTCGATCTCGGTTCGGGGTCATTGGCGAACTTCACCTCGCTGATGCTTCCGGTTGAGGCCACGACGAAGGTCTTCTTGTCGCATCTGCACGCTGACCACATCGGCGACATTCCCGGTCTTATCGGGAGCCTGGCCAAGTCAGGGCGGGTCGACCCGGTCGAGATCTGGGGTGGTGGCAGCGAGGACCCGGCGCTGGGGCTGGCGGCCTTCGTCGAGCACATGGGCAAGGCGATGGCCTGGGACACGGCCTCGGTGCGTGGCGTCCGCCCGACCACCGGCTTTGCGATGGCCGGGCACGAGATCCCCTACGACCGCCCGGAGACGGTCTACGACCGCAACGGCGTGACCATCTCCTGCTTCCCGGCGATCCACGGGCTCAGCGGCGCGGTCGGATACACCGTCGCCTATGCCGGGCTCAAAGTTGTCTTCTCCGGGGACACGCGCCCCTGCAAGCATGTGGTGGAGGCGGCCACGGGCGCGGACCTGCTGATCCATGAATGCTTCCAGTCACCTGCGGTGTTCGCACGCGTCGCGGGGCTTCCGCTGGAGACGGCGTTGCAGATCACCCGCCTGGCCCACACGATTCCGGAGCAGATGGGGAAGATACTCGATCTGACCAGGCCGCGTATGGGGGCGCTGTGGCACCTGGACGTGACGCCCGGCGTCGATGCAGTCTTCGACGAGATCAACGCCAGCTACCGCGGGGCGGTGACGGTGACCCAGGACCTGACGGTCTTCAACGTCACCGACGACGCGGTCACCGCCCGCCAGGCGAAGGTCAACGATGCCGCCCCGCCCGTGCACGGACCTTCGCAGACCACCCCCGCACTCGATCCGCAACCGGCCCCCCCGGCCTGGTGGACCGCAGCACTCCTCGACCTGTGACCCGCGAGCTTGCCCGCCGCCCACAGCAGGTTCTTCGCCCGCTCCCGCCCCTCCTGTGAGGCTCGATTACCGGATCGGGCCCGGGCGGCTAAACGAGTGGCCCGATGCCGGGCTCGCGGTCCGGGCGCTGGCCGCGGCCGGCCCCTCGGTCCCCGCCATCCAGGCGACGGGATACGGCCCATTCTGCCGGCGCTGCGCGAGGTGATCGAGCCCTCGGACGTCCCGGGTGCCGGGATCCGGATCGCGTCCGAGCTCGGCTGGATCACCGTCGAACTCCGCACCGATGACTCGTACCCCTTGTGCTTTCCACCGCCCGCCGGCCCCACCATGCCACCGGGCCTTGCTAGCGAGCCAGGCAATGCCTCGGCGAGGCCCGCCGCATGCCGCCGGAATCGGCTATCAGCGAAGCTCATCACCTGCCACAGCACAACCCGGATGTGATCTGGACAGGCGTCAACCCCAGCGAGCCCTCATCAAGCACGCCGGAATGGCTGATATGGGCGCAGTGCGCAGCGCTTGAACCTGAAAGTTCTCAAGCGCATAGTCGGCAGGGAGGCTGTGGATAGTGCTTCTGGCCCTGCTTCTTCGCTTCCGGCCCTGCTTCCGTGGTTTTGGGCGGGTGGGGGCGTATGGTCCGGAGCACTGGGTCCCGGCCTGACCTCCGAATCGGCGACGCCGTACGGGCTGTCCTGCTAACGACTTGTCGGCCGGGCTCCAGCTTTAGGCACCCACCGGCGCTGCCGGTCTGATCTGCCTGGCCTGGGCAAGAGGCCGGGGTGTCACAGGTCCGGGCGGCCAGCGGGTGCGTGCCATCCCTCAACCACAGAAAGGGATGACAGTGACCATCGTAGAGACACGCGCCGTTACCGGCGGTGTGGACACCCATGCCGATGCCCATGTCGCCGCCGCGCTGGATCCCATCGGCGGGCTGCTCGGCGTGCAGGAGTTCCCCGCGACGCCGGCCGGATATGCGCGGCTGCTGGGCTGGCTGGGCGGATTCGGGACGGTATGCCTGGTCGGGATCGAGGGAACTGGCAGCTATGGCGCCGGCCTGGCCCGCCACATCACCGCGGCGGGGATCCGGGTGGTGGAGGTAGATCGTTCCGACCGGCAGGACCGGCGCCGGGCAGGTAAGTCTGACCCACTCGATGCGGTGAGCGCGGCGCGGGCGGCACAGTCGGGCCGGGCCCGCGGTGCGCCGAAGGGACGCGACGGCGCAGTCGAGGCGATCCGGGTGCTGATGGTCGCCAAGCGAAGCGCCCGCGCGGAGCGGACCCAGACGATCAACCAGGCCGGGGCCCTGATCCTGACCGGCCCTGATGACCTGCGGGCCCGGTTCTCCCAGCATCACCCCGCGGACTTGGTCGCTGAGCTGGCGGCACTGCGGCCCCGCCCCGGCGGTGTCGTCGGTTATGCCACCCGGATCGCGGTGCGCGAACTCGGCCGGCGCGCCGAGTTCCTCGATGGCCAGCTCGAGCGCCTGGACGAGCTGATCGTCCCCCTCGTCACTGCCCGCGTCCCCGGCATGCTCGCCCTTTACGGCGTCGGCCCAGACACCGCGGCGCTCCTCCTGGTCGCCGCTGGGGACCACCCGGAACGGCTGCGCTCCGAGGCCGCCTGGGCGCACCTGTGCGCGGTCGCCCCGATCCCCGCCTCATCCGGGAAGATCACCCGCCACCGCCTCAACCCGGGCGGCGACCGGCAAGCCAACCACGCCCTGTGGCGGATCGTGATCACCCGGATGAGCTCTCACCCGCCGACCCGCGCCTACGTCGCACGGCGCACCGAAGAGGGCCTGTCGAAGAAGGAGATCATCCGCTGCCTGAAGCGCTACATCGCCCGCGAGATCTACCCCCACCTCCGCGCGGCCGCCGGCTAACGCTCATTCTCCGGGGACGGCCTGGCCCGCTAATCGGCTGCCGCACAACCGCTGGCCTGCTAACGATTCGCCGACCGTCCCCGGGCCTTCCACGTGACCTGGCTGGGCGTGACCTCATAAGAGCTTGCCCTCATCCGAGCGGCCCTTCCCTGTCTTGTCCGCAATCCAAGCCATTCCAGCATGCCCGGAAAAAGGGGACAACCAAATGTCACACGAACCCTTGACAAGCATAGGGGCATCGTTATGCACCCAAGGGCTGGGCTCATGGCCATGTGATAGGTCACTTTGCGTGGCTGATGATCTCGGGTCCCAAGCGGTCCTGGCCGCCCGGTCAGAGCACAGGCTGGCGGTTCGGTGCGGCAGGCCCCGGTCCGTCCCGGGGTGTCATGGGGGTTCAGGTCGGTTCATGGGGTTCAAGTCGGTATCACCGGGGCGGACGTGGTGGCCGGGGCGGCCGTGAACCCGCCGCGGCTATCTTGAGGTACCAGGCGGCCGGGCCTGGGTGCCGCGCTGGCCAGGGGCTGGAGGTGGCGCGCTGCCGGGCCGGGGGCGGCAGGTGAGCAGCGGATTCCGCGATGACACCCCGCGGGGAACCGGCCGGTGAGTTCTCCCCCGCTGTCGAGGCCGGGGCTGCCATCGCGGCGCACTGGGGCAACTGAGCGCCGGGCAGCGAGCCGGGCGCGGCCCATCACGGTCCGGCATGTCCCAGGCACAGGCAGCCCCGCTGCTGGTGCCTGGGACAAAGCCGCCGGCCCTGGGGAACATGGCGGCTTGCCACATGCGGCAATGGCGACTCTTGCCTGGAAGCCTCCAGCCTGCGAAGCGGCCTGGCCATTCAGAGCCTGGCCGGGGCTGGCTTGACACCTGCGGGCGTTCCCCGGCTATCGTGTCCGTATGATTTCCCCGATCCGGGGAGATCGCACCCGGGCGTGTGTTCAAGTCCCCCCTCGGACACATATATAACTCTCTGACCTGCGGTTATCCGTTTCCCGTTATGGGTCAGGTGAGCAACGTCGCAGGTCACAGCCATGGGGGTGCAAGTCCCTCTCGGACATGTGCTTACGTACACGCTGAGAGCGCACGCACGTACCCGAATCTGCCCGGTGTGAGCGCTGGAAGTCCTAGAGCATCACGTCGAGAAGGAATACGGCGCATGCCCCGTCTGGTCGCTGGATGGGCGGCGTCCGCAGGATGGGGTTACCGTGGCGGTGCCGGGGCTGGCCTGGCACCGCCACATTCCTTGTCAGGTGCCGTCTACGGCGGTGACCTCGTGCGCGGCCTGGGTGATCATGTCGGGCATCCCGGGGATGCCGAGCTGGCTGAGCCCGGGCAGGATCCGGGTCTGGACGAACGTGCCGAACAGCTCTTCGCTGTCCCACACGTCGGTCATGCGCAGCACGCCGTCGCCGAACGAGGCGACGTGAAAGCGCATCCCGGCGGGCACGTCGCGGTCCCAGCCGACAGTCTCGCGGAGCGCGTCGTACTGGTCGGGCGTGATGCCGTCCCACTTCTGCATGATGACGGTGGCCATGATTTCCTCCTGGTGATGCGGTTGTGGTGGCGGTGAACGGTTTACAGGGGCAGCGGGTTGCTGAGCACGCCGCTGCCTGGCCGGCGGCTGGCGAGCGTGCGGATGAAGTCGATGGCGTCGATCTCGACGTGCTCGCCGTCGCGGCCGTTGCGGAAGGTGCCGCCAGCCGGCCCGTCAAGGACCAGGTCGAACGGCTGACCGTGGAGCTGCGCCCATTCGGCCACGATGTCGGCGACCAGCCGGCCGTCATGGTCCGGCTTGAGGTCCATCGGCCTGCCTGTCGCGTGGCAGATGTCGATGCGGTGGCACCACACGTCGCGGGTGAACCCCACGTCGAGCAGGTACTTCAGTGGCCGCCAGCCAATGGGAGGTCCGAACGGCAGCGGGGTGAGCCGCATCGGCGCCGGTGTCCCCCAGCGGCCCTTGACCGCCTTCGGTCCGGCAGTCTTCAGCTGCCCGACGAGCTCCGCGTTGGACAGGTGCTCACGCTCGCGGACCTGCAGCTCGTTCAGGCCGTCGACCCAGTGGTGCGAGTCGATCTGCTTGTTCAGCGGCAGCCCCCGGCGCAGCTGGTGCGCGAACTCGCCCACCGAGGCCTGCGCGTCGGCCGACCCGAGCACGTGCAGCGCGATCTGGCGGACGTCCCACGCGGTGCAGTCGGTGGGCATCGCCCACTCCTCCGGCGTGAGTGCGGCGGTCAGTTCCGCGAAGCGCTGGAACTCGTCCTCGGCGAGGCGGCGCGCCTCGGGGCGGTCGATGCGGTCAGTGGCCATTGGTTGCTCCCCTTGCGATGGCATCATCGATCAGCAGGTCGACCAGACGGTTGAGATGCCGAAGCCAGCGGTCGCCGCCGGGATCGTTGCTGATCTGCGCGTCGGTGACGCCTGCGGTGATGGCGACGACGCAGTCCATGTCGCCCTGCTCTGTCACCCCGGCCGCCCGCATCAGCGTGTACGCGGCGCCGAGTACCTTCCCGGCCAGCGCGTACGACTCCGCCGACGGCGTAAAGCCGGGGATGGGCCGGTGGAACAGCAGCTGGTACAGCTCGCTGTCCTCGCTGCCGAAGGCGGCGAAGGTATGCAGCCACTGCTTGAGTGCCTCGCGGGGCTCCGGGGAGAACGTCGAGGCGTCTAGGCGCTCGAGAAGCCGCCGGTTGCCGTCGGCGAACATCGCGTCGTACAGCGCGAGCTTCGAGTCGAAGTACACGTACAGCGAGGGCTGACGCATACCGACCGCCCGCGCCAGGCCGTGCAGCGTCACGCCGGCGATCCCGTCCGCCCGGGCCAGTGTCCAGGCGGACGCCACGATCTCCGCTGTCTTCTCTGCACGGCGCTTCGCGACCGAGTTCGCCATATCCGTTACGCCCTGGTCAGATCGCCAGCGGCCCGTAAGCCCGCGGCGCGACCGCGGCCGACCGGCAGACTACCGCCGGGCGCCGTCCCCAGCCGGCCACCCGGAGGGCGAACCGCTGGATCGCGCCGGGCCCGGCGAGCAGTGACGCGACCAGCCGACAGCGCTCCGCCTCGGCGAGCAGCGCCTGGCGCCGTCCGTCCGCCAGTCCGCGAGCCATATAGATCGGTACCATCTCGCTCCGCCTCGACAAGTTCCTATCGTTGATAGGAGACTAACCTATCGGTGATAGGAGTTCAAGAGCCTATCGGCGATAGGAGAAAATTCTGGCTGGAGCCAGGAGACCGTGTAGGCCAGGCATGTCTGTGACAAGATCACCACCCAAGTTGGCGGGATGATCGGGCCTGCGGGGATCCACCGCGTGGTGCTGCCCGCGGATCGTGCGGATTTGAAGGAACGCGATCGGCTGCCAGCTGATCGACGGCCACCTCGGCTGCCTGATCACCGAGCGAGTCCGGGGTTATCGGCGCTGTCGATCATGCCGCCCGGGAACCGCGGATCACCATCATGAGCATTCGTACGAGCCGAGCAGTGCGACGCCGACCACGCGGCCACTGCGGCACCGATCAGGCCGCGGCCCAAGCCGTGCGCCACGTTGGCCGAGAGCGTCGCCGCGATGCCCAGGCCGGGAGCCACCGTGCCAGCGCCGGAACCGATGTCTTCCGGCGCGCCGAGTCCAGCATCGAACTCGCGTAGATCAGCCCGTCCACCGTGAGCGGAACCATGTGAGCCGTCCAGCCAGACTCACCGTGCATCCGCACGAGATCGCGGGAGTGCTCGTAACACGCGACCGCAACCACCGCCGCGACGCCGAGCACAGCCCCGCAGTGGACCACCCGATGACCCGATCCGCACCGCTCATCGCACGCCGCCAGCAGCAAGAAGACTCAGCGGTCAGGGCAACGCCGGTCATGTAGTTAAGGTGCGTGTCGGTCCTCGGACACATACGCTCCGTCCTGACCTGCGGCTTTCGTGCCCGCATCCTGAAGCTGCTCACAAAGCTGCAGGTCAGACGCATGGGGGTTCAACTCCCACTCGGAGTCTCCCGGTTAACCAAAAGCCCGTGCTGTTGGCGATGGCTAGGGTTGGAGTTCTCTGGACTCGGTGAACCGGTCGCGCCTTTAGACCTGATGCGATGCATCCAGATCGTCATCTCCAGGCCAGGCTCGTAACCTTGCATACACACAAGTCTTATTCTAGGTTGTAGACTAACCTATAATAAGGAGGCAGCGTGGCCAAGGTAATCCGTAGACACTGGATCACCGAGGCCAGCCCTGGGGTGGCTCGACGCGATCGGCGATCCTGCGAGTACGAGGCATACGTACCGGACCTCTTGACTGGCCGGAAGCTGATGTTCGAAGGGAGCACCGCGGCCGACATCGCCGACGCAGAACGTGCGATAGCCGTCTTGGACGCACAGGCTTCCACACTGGTCGATACGGAGGCGCTTGCTCGCATCCTGCTTCGCGCCGAATGCGTCGCTTCCTCCCGTATCGAGGGACTAGAGGTCGGCGCACGCCGCTTGTTGAAAGCGGAGGCTGCCATCGACTTGGGCGAACAGCCTACTGATGTCACGGCTGCCGAAGTACTCGGGAACATCGAAGCGATGTCGTCTGCAATCCAGCAGATCATGCCGGGAGACCCCATCACCGTTGACATCCTGCTTGACTTCCACAAGCGACTTCTCAGCGGTACCCGGCTGGAGATCTACGCGGGGCGCATACGGTCTGAACAGAACTGGATCGGCGGTAGCGACTACAACCCGTGCTCGGCAACGTTCATCCCGCCCCCGCCTGAGCACGTCCACCACCTGCTCGAAGATCTCTGCAGCTTCTGCAACGACGACACGCTCCCCGCCGTTGCCCAGGCGGCTATGGCACACTCGCAATTCGAGACCATCCATCCTTTTGTTGATGGCAATGGCCGTACCGGTCGGGCCCTGATTCAGTTGGTCCTCCGCAGACGGGGCTTGGCAACTCGTGTCTTGCCCCCCATCTCGCTCGTGCTTGCGACCTGGGCAAAGGATTATGTCGACGGACTGCAGGCAACCAGATACCGAGGTCCAGCATCGTCGACTGCCGCGCAGAATGGGATCAACCTCTGGGTGGCTAGATTTGCAGCCGCATGTCTCCGCGCAGTAGCTGACGCATCTGATTTCGAGAAACGGTCTCAGCTCCTCCAGGAGGAGTGGCGAGCAAGGCTCAGCTCAGTCCGAGCTAACTCGGCCACAGATCTGCTCTTGCGTGCCCTCCCCGGAGCACCGCTCCTAACTGTCAAATCGGCGGCGGCACTCATCGGACGCTCGTTCGCAGCTGTCAATGAGGCGATCACGAAACTTTTGGACGCGGAAATACTGAGCCCAGTGAAAGTAGGCCAGCGAAACAGAGCTTTCGAAGCCGCGGAGGTAATCGAAGCATTCACAGCCCTCGAGCGACAACTTGCTTCCCCCGAGGGGAACACTCTCACGAGCGAGCCATCGCGACGGGTACCATACCGGCGACCGTCCGCCAATTAGCGCGCCAGCCACAAACTCCTTCGGCACCGCGTCTGGAGTGTGAGATTCCGGAGATCCACGGTGTCGGCGAGGTGTAGCAACTCGTAGGAGCCGATGAGGGCAAGCGGCGGCCAGCCGACGACCACCCGTCTCCGACGTCAACTCAGCGACCGCCACTCTGCCAGCGAGAAGCACCGAGAGGGGAAGCACCCCGCGACACTCCCCCCACGGCCCGCGCTCATGACCGGCACCCAAGTGCAAGTTCACCAGCCAGCACACATTGGGATTTGAGTGCAGTCCCTCCGCCGACATCAACCCCCACGAGGCACGCTGCGGGTCGATGCCCGGACAGATGGAATGCGTCGTTGCGCAACGACGACGGATGGCTTCTGTACCGCCTTGCCACCCGACTTGCACCGGTCCAGCCATGCCCTGGCACCCAACCACGGACTCCATGATCACGGACGCTGTCCGCTATATGTCCGTGCACAGCCGGAAACTGCCGGACTCGCACGGGTTCAGCAGGACCCTACCGCCCCTAAGAGAGCGGCCCGCGAGACCGGGATTCCCCAGCTCACGGGCCATTTCCGCAGGTAGTGGCAGGTGTTGGGTTCGAACCAACGTAGGCTGAGCCGACGGTTTTACAGGGAGCCGACCCCACCCCACCGGAATACCCACCGACCTGCCAAAACTCTCGATGGCACCCTGTCAAACCCGGCCGCTGTCCGTGCGGCGTCCGTAACTTCCAAGGATGCCTGGTCAGCACGGTGCAGGTTGTCGATCATGTTCCACGAGGTCCACCTAGCTCCCACCGAATCCCAGCCCTCCGCCCGGACCCGGCAGATCCGCAGACCAACGCACAGTGCCCACTGACGGGGCCATCTGGCCGGCGGCGCCCACCAAAGAAATCGGCTTTACGGCGCTGATACTGACGGCTCCGGCGGAGCCGTTCCCCGGCTCCATGCACGCCCGGAGGATGCCTCACACCTCGGTGTTCTTACAGCCAGGCATGCACCTCGGGTATGTGATTTGGGCTCGTCTCGCCCGGGCCCTCGAGTGACCTGCTGCTCTGTGTCCAGGGCTGTACGGTGGAGGTTAGCGGTTGAGGTGGGCGAGCACCGGACCTCGATGCTGCAGGACCGGCCGGCTGGCAAGCCCCTGGAACTGGACTGCCTGACCGGCGCGCTCATCGAGATCGCCGGGAGGACCGGAGTCGATGTCCCCCAGACGCGCGCGGTGCACGACCTTCTCACCGCGCTCGGGCAGCTCGGCGACCCGTGGATCATGCCATGATCGCAGCGCCTGACCCCGGATCCACCGGCGATGCGAGCGCACCGAAGGACGTCACTGGATTTGGCCGGAATCGGCCGCCTTCGCCGGACCGCCCGGTAACCGGGGGAAATGGACCTGCCCAGCGCGCCTGGCCGACCGCCAGCGCCGGCCAGGCGCGCTGGCAGAGCTCCTCCTCGCCGGGGTTGCGGATACCGGCGATGTTCTCAACCGGGCGCAGGAGAGCGGCGGCGCCGTGCTCCACGGCAAGCCTCAGCTATCCGGCGGGCACAAGCGATAGCCGAGCATTCGGTGGTGTCGACTTCCACGTCGTACCTGACACCGGCATGCACGGCGAGGGTTTGGGCCATCGCCATGCCCCGGACCCGGTCCGGGCGGGCCGCTTCACGGCTGGCAGCCACCAGCGGATCACAGTGCACCCCGGCCCACCGCACGTCCAGGTCGCCCAGCAGCCCCCGCAGCCGCTGCTGCCCGGCCCCGCCAGCCAGGAACACTTCGTCAAGGATCAGGAATGCCCCGCGGCTGGCCATGACCGCCAGGCCCTGGTACCAGATCTCCTCGACGGCCCGGAACTCCGGCCTCACTGTCACGGTGCCGTCTGGCTCCAGCACCAGCCCGGACCGCGGATCCTCTCCCCGGCCGGGAAGCGCCTCGGCCAGGACGTCTGTGCCGAACGTGAGCCACAGCCCAGGAAGGACGTCCTGCAAGGCCCGCGCAATTGAGGACTTCCCGGAGCTGGAGCCGCCGTTCAGCACGATCACCTGAGTCATGAAGCCTCGCGGTGGCAGTGGGTTCGGACGACCAAGGCCAGCACCTATCGGGATGGCCATGCAGGTGAGCCTAGCGGCGGGCAGAACTGCTGCAGCACCCCGCTCCGTCCCGCGGATGAAAGACGGGCTCGGGGCCGCTCGTGCCGTCCGGGCCCTTCGGTGCGACAGAGCAGGGCCAGTGGCGGGTCCTGGCTTGTTCAGCCTCGCAGGCGCGGCCAGGAGCGCAACCGGCCTTTCGCCGCGCTCACCCCATGCGGTTGCGCTCCCGTCCTGTTACGCCTGCGGGCCAGCCCACGCCGGAGCACCCACAACCCAGGCCCGCCGCCGGGGACCACAAACTGCAGGAAGGGCCCCGCCATGGACCTCACCGCCAGCGCATCCGACACCGCCACCATCACCTGCGCCTACCCGGGCTGCGGCAACCTCGCCCCGGCCGCCGGGTCCCGGTACGTCGATGGCCGTGGCCGCCGCTCACATCTGCTATGAACTGCTGGCGCTGATGGCGCTGGGCCATCGGTGACCCGGTTGGTCCCCGGCCGGCGCTGGTCCGCGCGGCCGGGAACCACCGTGGCCCGCTGGCCAGGGTCAGCGGGCGGCCTCCCGGGTCGGCTGCTCGGCGGGGGCGTGGGGTTCGGCGGCGTGCCCGGGCCACCAGGCCCAGCGGCCGATGAGCGCGGTCAGGCTGGGGGAGAAGAACATGGCCATGACGAACGCGGCCAGCGCGATCCCGCAGGCGACCGCGAACCCCAGCTGGGCCAGGATCGTGTTCCCGGCCAGTGTCAGCGAGGCGAAGGTGCCGGCCAGGATCAGCCCGGCCGCGCCGATCGTCGGGGCCGCGTGGCGGAACGCGACGCTCGCCGCCTGCCGCGGTGGCATGCCCTCCTTGGCCTGCTCACGCAGCCGCGCGATCATCAGGATGTTGTAGTCGGTGCCGAGCGCGACCACGAACAGGTACATGTACACCGGCAGCAGGAACACCAGGCCGGTCTGGCCGCCGAGTCCCTGGAACACCAGGACGCTGGCCCCGAGCGTGGCGCCGAAGCCGAGCACGACCGACGCGAGCAGGTACCACGGCGCCACCACGCTGCGCAGCAGCAGCCCGAGGATGAGCAGGATGATGATCGCCGCGGTGGGGAACACGACCGCGTAGTCGTGGTTGACGGCCTTCTGGATGTCGGCGAACACCGCGGTGGTGCCGCCGGTCAGCGCGTAGGTGCCGGCGGGCGCGGCCGCGTGCACGGCCGGGCGCAGCTGGTTTTTGACCAGGTCGACCGCGGCGGTGGACTGCGGGTTGTCCGACAGCGTCACGCTGTAGGCCGCGGTGGCGTGGTCGGTGCTCAGCTTGGGCGGCGCGACCGCGCCCACGCCGGGCAGGGTCTTCAGCCTGGTGCCGAAGGTGGCCAGGTCCGGGGTGGGCAGCGGGCTGCCCGAGGTTTGGTGCAGGAGCACCACGGCCGGGTCGGTGGCGCCCGGCGGCAGCCCTTTTTCCAGTGCCTTCAGCGCGGTCTGTGATTCGGCGTGGGCGGGGATCCCCGCCGAGGACAGGTCGAAGGTTGGTTTGTAGCTGAACGCCCCGATGGCCAGGACGGCCAGGGCCAGGCCGGAGACGATGGCGTAGGTGGCTGGGCGGCGTCCCAGGGAACGTCCGATGGCGGCGAACCGTGCCGCTTTGGGCTCACGGCGCCACGCCCTGGATGGCCAGAACACGCGCGGGCCGAGCAGCGAGACGACCGCCGGGACCAGGGTCAGCCCGGCGATCAGGGTGACGGCCACGGCGATGGCCAGCGCCGGGCCGATGGAGCGCAGCACGGACAGGGTGGACAGCAGCAGCGCCAGGAACGCGGCGATGACCACGCCCGCGGCTGAGGCGATCACCTCGCCGACCCGGGTCACCGCGCTGGCCATGGCCTGCTTGGGGTTCTCGCCGGCCCGCAGGGCCTCCCGGTAGCGGAACATCAGGAACAGGATGTAGTCGGTGCCGATGCCGAACAGCACCACGATCAAGATGGTGGAGATCGAGCTGTCGGTATTGAGGTCCAGCGCCTTGTTCACGTCGGCGATCAGGCCGGTCGCGACCTGGGAGACCAGGGCGATCACGATGAGCGGCAGCACGGCGATGATCGGGCTGCGGAAGATCACCAGCAGCAGGAGCAGGATCAGCACCAGCGTGGCGAGCAGGACGATCTGCTCGGCCCGCGCGCTGGATTGCTGGCTGTCCAGCTGCTGGGCGGCGGACCCGGTCACCCCCTCATGCAGGCCGGTGCCCGCCACGAGCGGCCTGATGCCGGCGCGCAGCACCTTGATCGCGTCACCGGCCGCCGTACCGGACCCGTTGACCACGTTGTCCGGCATGGCCACCACCGCCGTTTGCACCAGCCGGTTCGGCGACGGCGGGCCAGCCGTGATGCCCACGATGTTGTGGATGTGCCTGCCGCCCAGCGCCGCGGCGACCGAGGCGACCTTGGCCGAATCAGCCGCGGTCAGCTTGCCGCCATCGGCCCGGGAGAACACGATGATGGCGGCCGCGGCGGTGACGTGGCCGGCCCGCGGGAACGCCTTGTCCTGCAGACTCGCGGCCCGGATCGACTCGTAGCTCTTGGGCAGGAAGCTGCTCTCGTTCGCCGTGGTCGGCAGGCCCGGCGACGTGGCGATCACGGCGGCCGCGACCACCACCCACGCCAGTATGGTCAGCCACGGGTGGTGCACCACGGCCCGGCCCAGCGCGGCGAACGGGCCACGGCTGGCCGCGCCTGGCTGGCCTGGGCCACGGGCCGCGCGGCGGACCGCAGGGCTGGGCGCAGATGCGTGTTTGTTGCTCACCATGTCTGTTCCTCGGTGTCTTGGCTCGGTGTGGGATGTGGTCATTCCGGTCGGGGGTTCCAGCGGGAAGGCACGAGGCCCGGTCGGTGGCTGAGGTCGCGCCGGGACACCAGGACTCAGGCGATCTTGCGGTGGTAGGTGACCATGGCGAGGGCGTAGGCGGCGACGAGGATGCCGGCGCACCAGGCGAGGGCGGTCCAGATGCTGGTGCTGACCGGCTGCTGGGCGAACAGGTCGCGGATCGTGTTGACGATGGATGTCACGGGCTGGTTGCCGGCGAACACGCGCACCGGGCCGGGCATGGTGGCGGTGGGCACGAACGCCGAGCTGATGAACGGCAGGAAGATGATCGGGTAGGCGAACGCACCCGCGCCTTCCGCTGTTTTCGCGGACAGGCCGGCGATGACGGCGATCCAGGTCAGTGCCAGGGTGAACAGGATCAGGAGGCCGGCCACCGCGAGCCAGGCCAGTACCCCCGCGCCGGTGCGGAAGCCCATGGCGACGGCGACGGCCACGACGAGGGCGACGGAGATCAGGTTGGCGGCCAGCGAGGTCAGCACGTGCGCCCACAGCGCGGACGAGCGTGCGATCGGCATGGACTGGAATCGCCCGAAGATGCCGCTTTGCATGTCGGTGAAGAGCCGGACTGCGGTGTAGGAGATGCCCATCGCGATCGTGATGAGCAGGATGCCGGGCAGCAGGTAGGTCACATACCGGCCCGGCCCGGTGTGGATCGCGCCGCCGAACACGTAGACGAACAGCAGCAGCAGGGCGATCGGCATGATCGCGGTCGTGATGATGGTGTCTGGGCTGCGCGTGATGTGGCGCAGGGACCGCCCGGTCAAGACGGCGGTGTCGCCGGAGAAGTGCGTGGTCATCGTTGTCCCTTTGTTATGGATGGCGCCGTGGCCAGCGCGCTGTTGTTGCCGTTGTTGCTGCCATTACCGTCGTGGCCAGTGATGGCGAGGAAGACTTCCTCCAGGGTCGGCTGCTTCTCGACGTACTCGGCTTTGGCGGGCGGGAGGAGCCGTTTCAGCTCGGCGAGGGTGCCGCTGGCGATGATCCGCCCCTGGTGCAAGATCGCGATCTGGCCGGCGAGCTGTTCGGCCTCGTCCAGGTACTGCGTGGTGAGCAGCACCGTCGTGCCCCGCCCGGCGAGCTGTTTGACGCTGTTGTGCACCTCGAGGCGGGCCTCCGGGTCGAGCCCGGTGGTCGGCTCGTCCAGGAAGATCACCGGCGGGTTCCCGATGAGGCTCATGGCGATGTCCAGGCGGCGGCGCATGCCCCCCGAATACGTGGCCACCCTCCGCCCGGCCGCGTCGGTGAGCTGGAAGCGGGCCAGCAGATCAGCCGCGATCCGGCTACCGTCCCTCAGGTGCCGCAACCGGGCCACCAGCACCAGGTTCTCCCGCCCAGTGAGGACTTCGTCCACGGCCGCGAACTGCCCGGTGAGGCTGATGGACTCGCGCACGCCCGCCGGCTGCGCGGCGACGTCGAAGCCATCGACGGTGGCCGTCCCCGCGTCGGCCTGGAGCAGCGTGGACAGGATATTCACGGCCGTGGTCTTGCCTGCGCCATTGGAGCCGAGCAGGGCGAAGATGCTGCCCCGCGCCACGTCGAAGTCCACCCCGCGCAGCACGCGCAGCTTGCCGTACGACTTCTCCAGACCCCGAACACGGATCGCCGGTTCGGAGGTCGTGCGTGCGGTCATCGGGGCCTCTCTTCCGCGGCGCGCGCGATGGCGCCGGTCAGCCGCTTCCGCTCACGGGCGGGGACGTAGCCACCTTCGGAGTAGTTCTGGGCGAACGCCGCGGCGAACTCCACCGGGTCCTCCCCGACAACCTCGCGGATCGGCGTTCCGTCCGCCGCGGCCTGCTCGAACAGATCGGCGAGGTCTTCGAACTCCGACGCAGCCCTCTCGCCGTCGGTCGGCACGAAATGCATCAGGTACCGCTCGATCGCTTCGGCCGCCGTCCGGTAGTCCGGCGGAAGCTGTCTCACGCGCGCCTTGTAGGCCCTCCAGCGCTTCTTGTCGCCGACCACCTTTGAGATGAAGCCGCCCTTTTCGACGTCGGACATAGTTACCTGCCTCCTTTGCGGAGCTGTTCGAGCCGTTCTGTCAGGAAGCTCCACGTCCTCCAGAATTCTTCGAGGTATTCGCGTCCCTGAGCGTTGAGGGAGTAGACCTTGCGCGGCGGCCCCTTCTCGGAGGGGACCTTCTCCACGTCGACGAGGCCGCGCTGCTCGACCCTGATGAGCAGGGCGTAAACGGTCCCTTCGGCGATGTCGGAGAAGCCCTGCTCCCGCAGCCAGGCCGTGATCTCGTAGCCGTACGCGGGCCGACCGGACAAGATCGCCAGAACGATGCCCTCCAGCGTCCCCTTGAGCATCTCGGTCACCAGCCTGTTCATGGACACCCCCTCGCACGGCTACTCAGTCTTACTGAGTACAGGTACATAGTAGTACTAGCTACTGGTACTTAGCAAGGCAGAATAGCGAGGGGGTAAGCCGTCTGGCTGCGGATACAAGGGCGGGGTCAGCTGGCGAGGGCCGCGGCGGTGCGGGTGAGCGGGGTGCGGCTGCTCGACGGGTCGGGCGGTGGCCTTTGCGCTTCCTCCTTCAGGTGTGCGTTCCGTTCTCCGCACGCTAGGAACATCCGGCGGGCCAGGCGTCCCCCGAAAGGGGACATGCCGGGTGGAATCTTCCGGGGAGCACGGGGCACCAAGGTGTAACCTGGCCCGGCATTGGTGCCTGGCGTTGTGGGGATGCAGCGACCCCGGCCAGGTTGCGGGGCCCGCAACTGGGCAGAGCCCTGACGGCACCTGCAGTTCCACGCGGCACCTGGTGCCGCTGCCCGCCGCCCGCCAGTGGGACGGGTGGCGCGTCAGGGGATGAGGCTCAGTTCGCGGGCCGGGGCCACGGCCTCAGTGCGGTTGGCCGCGGCGAGCATGCTCAGGACGTGGCCGACATGCTTTGACGGTGCCAGAGCAACCGCCAACTCGCGGGCAATGGCCTGCTCCGGCTGGCCCGACGCCAGATCCGCAGCACCTGCGGCTCGCGGCCGGCCAGCGGTCAATGATGTCGGCGGGGCCGGGATCAAGGGCGGGCGGCCCGGCGGCGAAGGCACGCTAGAGCTGGGCCAGGTAGCCGAATGGGACGCCCGGGACCGCCGCGGAAGATTCCACCCGGCATGTCCACTTTCAGGTGACGCTATGCCGCGTGCTGCCCCATAGCGTGCAGATCATGGAACCTGACGGAAGGACGCCGCCGATGAGCGACACGGCGCGGTCATCGCGCTACGAGATCCGCGTCGAGGGGGTCCTGGACCCACGCTGGACGGCCTGGTTCGAGGGCCTGGCGATCGGCAGTGACGACAGCCAGACGGTCATCTCCGGCCCGGTCGCGGACCAGGCCGCCCTGCACGGGCTGCTGAACCGGGTCAGCGATCTGGGCCTGGTCCTGATTTCGGTGCGACGGCTCGGTCCCGATTAACCCCGGCTTGACTCCGCGAGGAGGGCACCATGCGTTCAGCTATACGGCGGCAGTTCACCGCCGGCCACATCCGGGAGCCGGCCACCGGGGCCGGTGACGTGCGGCGGGCCGGGAAGCGGGAATGCCGGCATCGGCCGCGGTGCCCGGATGCTCTGGCGCCAGGTCGCAGCGCGGCCAGGATCGTGGCACATCATCCCGGGCAGGGGTGGAGCCTGCTGTGCAACGGCGTGGTGCTGTTTGACGACGGTGGGGCACTGCTGCCCGGCGGCTGGGCCGTGCCTCCGGCCACCGCCGGCCCGGTCGGACGGCATGAAGGCGTCACGAGACAACGCTGCGGTTCCGGAAACTGAGTCGCCCCCACCGCGACCAGGGGCCGCCGCTGGACGCTCCTGCTGCTCGCCGTGATCGCGGCGATCTGCGCGTTCGGCCTCGTCCTGGCCGTCACGCAGCACAGCTTCGCGGTGTCCTGAGACGGGCGGCGGGCTGCACCCGCCCGCGCGCTCACAGCAGGTTCAGTTCGCGGGCCCGGGCGACGGCCTCGGTCCGGTTGGCCGCGCCGAGCTTGCCCAGGACATGGCCAACATGCTTCTTGACGGTGTCGAGGGTGACCACGAGTTCGCCGGCGATGGCCTGATTCGATCGGCCCGCGGCCAGCATTTCCAGGACCTCGAGCTCGCGGCTGGTCAGCGGGTCGACGATGCCGCAAGGGACGGGATCGCGGGCTGGCCCCCCGGAACCGAAGGCCCGCTGGAGCCGGGCCAGGTAGCCCAGCGGGACCCCGGCGGCGGCCCGGCCGGTGCGCTGGGCCGCGATGAGCCGCCCGAGCAGCGCCGCCATCGGCGGGCCCTCGTCGGCGAAGACCCGGACGTAGCCCTGCGGGCAGGCGAGCGCAAGCGCCCCGGCGAGGGTTGTGACCGCGCCTGCTTCATCGCCGCTGGCCGTCAGGGCCAGCGCCCGCAGCGCGCCGATCTCGATCAGGCTGCCGGTACGGTCCTGGGCGGCCGCCGCGGCGTGCAGCCGGTCCAGCAGTGCCAGCGCCTGCCCGGGCCGGTCATCGGCGAGCAGCATCCGGGCCAGCACCAGATGCCCGGGCTCGCGCGCGTAGTCTTGCTCGTCGTCCGGGCCGAGGCCGTTGTCCTGCGCGAAACTGGCCGCGGCAGCCAGGTCGCCCTGGGCCAGCAGCAGCCGCGCCCGCCGGGCCAACACGGGATTCAGCGGACCCGCTGGGCCCGGCGATGCTTCTCCGGCCTCGCCCATAGCCTCCCGGGCCCTGGCGGGATCACCCATAGCCTCACGGATCCAGGCCAGCGTCACCAGGCCCGCGGCCAGCGGCGCGGAATAGACGAACCGGCGGCACAGCGCGATGCCCTCGGTCGCGTGCCGCAGCGCGGCATCCAGCTC
>Ga0335081_10006448_pt1 | contig 18687 bp, 16 predicted proteins | sample Lox_Sample_35_FD_206713 | JGI IMG/M metagenome (GOLD analysis project Ga0335081, IMG submission 206713) | Soil microbial communities from Loxahatchee National Wildlife Refuge, Florida, United States - Lox_Sample_3.5 | ecosystem: Environmental > Terrestrial > Soil > Wetlands | place: USA...
TCTTCTCGATCGTCGGTCGGCGCACGGGTGGACAAGGTCGGAAGTCCTCTTAGGTCCAAGCCTGTAGAACGGGCTGGTCACCCCATCGTGGCGCTATTCTAGCGAGGTTCCGAGCGCTCACCAGCGGCCGCAGCGACGCGTCGAGGAACTCGTCGGCGAAGAGGTGCGCGAGCGAAGCGCGAACTCCCGTCACCTGCGCACGGCTGACCGCGTCCCGCCGTGCCCACGGAGCACGCTAAAGCTCAACACCTTGCGCGCGCAAGCTGCCCTGCAGGCACAACCTCCTAGCCGAGCTTTTCGGCACGAGCGTGGCTCCCGGGGGCCCCCGCGCCGGGCCATGCCCTCATGCGGCGATCCTCTCGCACGCTACCGCGCACCTCTGGCACGCTTCCATGCATCGGCGGCAAGGTTCGTGGTGCGCCGCGTGCTCCCTGCACGCCGTTTCGCATTGGCGGCAGGCCTTCGCACACGTCGCCGCGACATGCTTCAGGTAAGGGGCGTCCTGGATGGCGAGCTCCCCACTCGCCCGGCAGAGGACAAGCATCGTGCGGACACTCGTCGAGCAACCGGTCATCGAGACGTCTCCCGTTCGGAGCAGTCTTGGGCAGTGCTCGAGGCAGATCTCGCCGGCCTTGACGCAATTTGAGGCGGCGTCGATCACCGCAGCGTTGCTCTCCCACCCAGCCGGGCCGGTCGTCGTGGAGGCCTTCTCGTGGTGATGCTCATGCGTCGCCTGATCCTCGGCTTGCGCAAGAGCTTGCGCTCCGGCACTTGCTGCCACCACGACGGCCCCTGCCTTGAGGAAGTCCCTGCGGTCCATATGGTCCTCCTTGGGGTGGTCACCACGCTTGATACTCGACTCCAATCGTGAGCGAACCGCAACACCTTCCGCTCGCTGGCGGGTCGTCCTTCTCTTCAGGGATCGCGGCCTTACCCGGCAAGAGGCCGCTTGCCGTTGAGTCGAACCGGGCAAAGGAAGAGGCACCCAAGGCCCATGGCGAAGAGAGGCCACGGTCACGTCTGCCGCTGGCTTCTCGAGGTCAGCCTGATCGACGCGCTCAGCGGTCCGTTACTCGCGCCTTGCGGGAGCCGTGGGGCCTTCATCGTCGGCGCGCCCATCCGCTTCGGCAGGTCAGGCTGGTCGGGTGTTCCTCGCCGCTAGCTGGCGCGACTCGGGTCCGCGGCGCTGAGCGGGAAGCGCTCGCGCACACGAAAGCTCCCTGGACCATTCCCGGAACGGCGGCTGAATCGCGGGCTTCGACAACGCGTTCGGCCGGGCGGTAGAAGCGCGTTGACATCCTTGCGCCACGCCTCTACGGTGCGGTTGTGTTGCGATTCGTGCGAAGTGTGACCGTCGCCCGGGTAACCGCAACACTCCTTGGCATTTTCCTTTCCGGTGCGCCGCGTATCTTGGCGCTCCATGCACCCATCGAAATACACCGCTGCCACTGCCAACACCCGGCGGGCGTAGAGTGTGATTGCGCTCTCTGTCGCAGGGCAGCGCTGACGGCCCGGGCCTCCGATCGACGCCTGCCCGTTTGCCACAGGGCGGCGGCGCAGAGGGCGCTCTCGGAGAGCGAGCGGTCGCGCGAGGCACCGTGCTTGGAGTGCACCTGCGGATCGGGTTACGGACACTCAGTGACGGGGTTGGCGGGAGACGTCTTTTGTCTACCTGCTAATCCTGTGATTCCGATGGCCTGGCGCGCGCGAGATGTTCATCTGCCGGTCACCGATGGTGACGGCGCCGATCGGCTCAGGCCTGCAACGCCGCCTCCACGACCGGCGTAGCCGCACGGCGTCCCCCATCACTTGCCTCCTGGCGAGCTGCGCGCGTCACCGCGCCAACGGTGATCGCTTCGCTGCGCTGGAGGTGTCGCCCGGGCTGTATTGGCCTCGGTCCCAAATCTTCTTCAAGTCAAGCCATTCAGGAGAAAAGAGCATGAGAAACACCATTATAGGATTGACACTGGTGGCGAGTGTCTCCCTCCTCGCCTGCGGCGGCGGCAGCGGCGACACCGCGCCTGGCTCGCCCGCCGATGTGAGCGTGGCTGCAGGCACAACAGCTGGCACGGCAATCGTGAGCTTTAGCGCTCCCGCATCCAGCGGGAGCAGTGCCATCACGAGCTATACCGTAACTGCGAGTCCCGGCGGCCTTTCGGCCACCGGAACGTCTTCGCCCATTACGCTGAGCGGGCTGACCCCCAAGACTGCCTACACCTACAGCGTGACTGCCAGCAACAGTGGAGGCAAATCGGCGCCCCGGACCACCGGAACTCTCAACTTCTATTCGGTGGTCGAGACGTTTGATGAACCGATGACCCAGCCCAACAATACCATCTTCACCGGTACCTTCACGTACGATTCCACCAACAAAGCCGTCTCGAATCTGTCGGGCTCGCTCACAGAAGCCATGAGCATGAGCACACCCATGGCCACGGTATCCCTTGCCCACCAGCTCACGTCCACGCAGGTCACGCTTGGCGGTCAGGCTGGCCTGTTGGTGACGACCTTTGCGCTCACGACCACCAACACGTTTGACCCATCCGGTTTCGCGCCCGGGGGCACCCAGTACTACGGACTTAGTACGGGTGCCGAGAACCCCAGCAAGGGAGGGGTGGGTAACGCGTATGCGATGATCTTCGTCAACACCGCTGGTCCGACCACCGCGTTGGCACAAGCTCAAATCGATATGCTGGCCTACGCGGATTGCACGGCCGGAGGCATGATGGGGTCGACGTGCATGACCGGCACGGCCGCGGCAGGGTACGGGCAGGCGGGTACGATGGATGGGTATCCCGTATCCGAGACAATTACGGAGCAGTGATTTCATGCACGGACTCTGATCGGCACTAGACGGCCTCCGAGTGAAGACCGTGCTTGGCAGCCCCGTTCGCCTCACCGGGCGTCCCGCAAGCTACCGGGGTCGAACCGTGGCGAACGGGGCCCCCCTAATCGCGCCGCGGATCAGCTTCGCGACGCGCGCCTGCGAGGCCGGCTTCGTTCGTAGCCTCTTCGGTCCATCTCCCCGAACTCTCCGTTCCCTCGGCGCAGGCAGCATCGTGTATCGCGGAACGAAGGCGTGATGAGATCCTCCCCAATACACATCATGGCCTTGTGGCTCCTCATGCCGCCTTCCGTTCCAGCACAGGAGGAAGTGGCGCTCGAGCCGGTTGTCGTCACGGCACCCAGCACCAAGGAGGGTTCGATCGACTCGGCCCTCGGTGCATCCGGTCGCGACAAGGCGGACCTAGCGGTCCAGCAGGCCACGACGAGCGATGGCGCCCGTCTTCTTGAATCCGTTCCCGGGGTGAGCCTTTACGGCGCCGGGGGGATTTCGAGCCTTCCGGCCATTCACGGTCTGGCGGATGACCGCCTCCGCGTTCAGGTCGATGGCGCGGATCTGACGCCCGCCTGCCCCAACCATATGAATTCAGCGCTTTCGTATGTCGACCCGACAAGGGTCGCCAGCGTGACCGTCTTCTCCGGCATTACCCCGGTCAGTGTCGGCGGAGACAGCATTGGGGGGTCGATCCAGGTCAGGTCCGCACCTCCCGAGTTCGCCAGCGCCTCTGACGGGTTTCTTGCCAGGGGAGAGGTCGGCTCCTTCTTTCGATCCAACGGCGATGCCTACGGCTACAACCTAGGCGCCACGGCGGCGTTGCCGTGGCTGAACCTGACCTTCAGCCAATCCGATTCCTGGTCGGACAACTTCAGGGCTGGAGGAGATTTCAAGCCCGTCACCCCGGGTCGTGAAGGAGGCTCGCCCATTCCGGGAGACGAGGTGGCCTCTTCAGCCTATCGCGGTTCGAGGAGAAGCGCCGTCGGGTTGGCTCTGCGGCGCCTCGACCACACCCTCCAGCTGGACTTGAGCCAGCAGACCGTCGATTTCGAGGGCTTCCCGAACCAGCGAATGGACATGACCGGCAACGACAACTGGGTGCTCAACGTTCGCTACACGGGACAATTCACATGGGGTGACCTGGAGGCGCGCTTCAGCTATCAGAGCACACATCACACGATGGACATGGGGCCGGATCGCTACTTCTACGGCACCGGTATGCCGATGAATGCCGACGCGAAGACCAGAGGGGCCGCGGTCAAGGGGAACGTCATCCTATCCGAGAGGGACGTCCTTCGGACGGGCGTGGAGTACCAGTACTACACGCTGTACGACTGGTGGCCAGCGGTGGGCGGGTCGATGGGGCCGAACGCGTTCTGGAACATCGACTATGGCCAGCGGGAGCGGTTCGATGCCTTCGCCGAATGGGAAGCCCGATGGAACGCCAAGTGGATCAGCCAGGTGGGCGTCCGCAGCGACACGGTCATGACGAACGCCGGCCCCGTCCAGGGTTACAACAACGCCCTTCCCGCTTGGGAAGTCGACGCCGCCGCATTCAACGGCTCGCAACGCCAGCGCATCGACTACAACTGGGACCTCGCGGCCTTGGCGCGATACACACCGACTCCAACGCAGACGTTCGAGGGAGGCTGCGCGCGCAAGTCCCGCTCTCCGAACCTTTACCAGCGATACGCGTGGTCCAGGAACGCGATGACGGCGCTGATGAACAACCTGGTGGGGGACGGGAACGGCTACGTAGGCCGCATCGACCTTAAGCCGGAGGTGGCCAACACCGTCAGCTTCACCGGCGACTGGCACGACGCTGCCGGTGCATGGTGGGGCGTGAAGGCCACCGCTTACTACACCTACGTCCAGGACTATATCGACGCGAGGCGCTGCGACCTCGGCCAGTGCAGCACCGCCAACCTGACCACCACGACGGGCTTCGTCCTTCTCCAGTACATCAATCAATCGGCCCAGCTTTACGGCGGGGACCTTTCAGGCCGTCTGCTGTTCGCCAAAGCGGATGCCTATGGCAGCTTCACCGGGACCGGCACAATGAGCTACGTCCGGGGAGAGAACCTTTCCACCGGTGACAGCCTCTACAACATCATGCCGCTGAACGCTAGGCTCTCGCTCGTCCATCAGTTCTCGACCTGGACCAATATCGGGGAGTTCCAGGTGGTCGCGAGCAAGACCCATGTCTCCCAGGTCCGGAACGAAATCCCCACCGGCGGGTACTTCCTAATCAACCTGCGCAGCAGCTACGAATGGAAGTTCGTCCGAGTCGACGTTGCCGTAGAGAACCTGCTCAACCGCCTCTACTCCAACCCGCTGGGAGGGGCTTACGTCGGACAGGGCCCTTCGATGACGACCGGCGGCATTCCCTGGGGTGTGGCGGTCCCCGGCATGGGGCGGTCGTTCAACGTGGCCCTCAGCTTCCACCTCTGATCCGACCGATTCCGAGGACGCCCATGCGCCTTGCCACGAAGCTCGCTCGAAGCATTACCGCCCTGGTGGTCGCCGCACTGGAAGGGTGCGACCCGGGTCCTATGATCGAGGCGCGCCCGCAAACGATCAGCTTCGCTGCCGCCCCATCGCCTGCAGCCAACCAGGTCTCCGTCACCGTATCGGCCACCGCCAGCTCAGGTCTTCCGGTAAGCTACAGCAGCGGAACGCCCGCCGTATGTTCGGTCGACGGTAATGGCGTCGTGGCAGCGATGACATCCGGCACCTGCACCATCGCCGCGAATCAAGCCGGCAATACCCAGTACGCACCAGCGCTACAGGTCACCCAGGACCTCCATTTCGTCTTCAGCGAAACTCTCACCTTCTCACCCGCCCCGGCTGTGAGTCTGTACGATCTTGCAACGGTCACCGCGGTAGACAGCTTTGGGCTGCCGGTGACCTATACCAGCTCGACACCATCCGTCTGCTCGGTTGACAGCGCGACCGGCCTCGTCACCACGCTCGGCACGGGCGATTGTACGGTGGCGGCCAGCACCGGAACACTTCAGGCGACGCAGACCCTGACCGTTTCTGTGCCAACTGGCACAACGGTACCCGGTGCACCATCCGGGGTCGCTGTCGCAGTAGGAGATGCTCCAAACACCGTAACGATACGTCTCGGTGCCGTCAGCGCAGGTGGCAGCCCGATCACTGGGTACTCCGTTTCATCCAGCCCGGTCGGGATTAGCGCTACCGGCGCGACACCGTTGATTACCGTCACCTGTCCATCGTCTTGCGCAGGGTACGAGTTCTCGGTGACCGCCACAAATGCGGTCGGAACGAGCCCGCCATCCGACCTGGCGGACATCATTACCAATTACAACGTGCTTGTGACCTTCTACGAGCCGGATACTCAACCGAACAATTCGATATTCGTAGGCTCCTTCACCTTCGATGCCACAACCGGCATCGTATCGAATCTCCGTGGCAAACTGAGTGAAGCCATGACAGGTGGCGCAACTCCGTATCCCCATGACACCATGACCTGGCTAACGCTCAATAACCAACTGTCCTCAGTGCCGGTCTCGCTGGGCGGAATGAATGGACTGCTGGTGACCACGTTTCGGCTTGACACGACTAACACACTTTCAACGAATCCAACCTACGGAGGCACCGATGGTTGGTTACCTGGTTCGGGGATGGGCCTTTATTTTGGTTATCCGGGGGCAGATCCTGGTAACGCCTACGTGACAATATTCGTCAACACGGCTGACCCGGTGGCAGCTTTGGGGCAACCGCAAATCGACAAGCTGGCATACGCGGACTGTACACCTGGGGGCATAATGGGGGCGTCCTGCATGACCGGAACGACGGTGGCCGGCTACGGAACGGTCGGGACAATGAGCGGGTATCCGGTTTCCCAGGTGACGGAAGAATAGCCAGGATCGAGGCTGATCCGTTTCGTGTCGGTGCTCGGTTCGCTTGTTTCGCTCCTTTGCCAGACCTCGCGCGCTGCACACGGTCAACGCTTTTGTGCCCACCATGCAGGACTTCGTCTGGGGTAACGATGCTGTCGATAAGGGTGCGTGTCCGTGGATGAAGAAGCGCGGCTTCATGGGGGGGGCGCGGCCTACGCGGGAGCCGCGAAGCTGAGGACGCCGTGTTCGACGGAATCCAGAAGCCCGCCCCGGGGCGACGCTCGCTGAGCCGATGGCTCCTCGTGGGGGTCTCGGCCGGCGTGCACATCGCGGTTCTTGCCGCGCTGGTGAGCATGCCGACACAGCGGGCTCCGGTCGAGACGGCGGTGGCGGTCCGGCTGCTCCCGCCCCGCCCGGCGGCTGCAGGGTTGCTGGCGCCGCCGGTCCGAGGCCTCCCGCCTCCTCGCGTGCGCGCGCCGAGCACGAGGGCGTCCTCCGTTCCAGTAGTCGCCCCCAGTGAGACACGTAAGACGCCGGCCCCCCCTGGAGGTACACGAGCGGCACAGAGCCGCCGCCTAGCCCAACCACGTCAGAACCAGGACACGCCGCCGCCGCCCTCGCCTGAGCTGGAACCGTCACCGCCCTCGCCCGAGCCGGTGCCAGCCGAGGAAACGATGCCCGTGTCACGGGGACCGTCCGGCGATGGGCAGGTAGGCGCGCCCGAAAGCGTCGTGGGCGGCGAGCCGGCGGCTGGGGTCACGGCCGCGGTGCCCGCGCCCGAGCCCATTCCGGCACGGCCCGCGGATCTGGCCGCCGTGCGCGTCGGCATCGGCAGGACGTTGGTGTATCCGGCGCTTGCCCGCCGGAGGGAGTGGCAGGGCACCGTGATCGTCTCGTTTACGCTGGTTGCAGACGGAACCGTGGTGGATCTGGCGGTGCGCAGGAGCTCGGGCTACGAGGCGCTCGACGAGGCAGCGCTGGATGCCGTGCGCCGTGCCGCTCCATTCCCCCCAACGGGTCTGGACGTGCTCGTGGTTATCCCGGTCGGCTTCCAGCTACGGTGACGCGCGTGGTAGGGAGCCCCTCCTCTCGAAGTCGTGGGGCGCGGCGACGCGGAGCACCCATACTTCACCGAAGGCGCGTCACCCCAAGACTATGATGCTGAATTTGGGTGGGGGCTTTCTTCGCTGCTGGAAGGTTTCGCGAGCCGGCTCCCACGTCGCCACACGCGGCGCGCTAACTCACAGATGGATTTTCCTGAGAACGTGGAAGCCAGGGTCCTTGGAGAGACTAAAAACCCCGGCCGGTGTGCATGCCGACGGAAATGCTGGAAGACGACGATGGCGCGCCTACCCCAGGTGTCGATGCAGGGCGCGACCCCGGCGGTGATGGAGGTGGCGTTGCATCGCGCGGCAACGCGCATGGAAACCTGGGCATGAGCGTGGTTCGCGCTGACAGGGTCGGAATCGGAGGGGCCCGCGATGAGCGGAGAGCTCAGCGGCAGCCGTTGGGGGGCGCGGCCTGACCGTGATGGATGCCGAACGGCGGGCGTCTTCGCGGTCAGCATGGAGATAGCCCCAAACCGGCATTGATCGGCGCAGCGCCCACAGCGCCCGCAACCTTTGCAACGCGCCGGGTCGACGGACACGTGACCACCGGCGGCGGTGAGCGCATCGTGGCCGCACGCGGGGAGGCAGGCGAGGCACCGTTTGCAGCGCGCGGGGTCGATCGACGCCTGGGGTCGGGCCAGGTCCTTCCTCCGGTGGAAGACGACTGCGAGGCACGCGGTACCGAGGACCACGACGGCGATGAAGGGTAAGGGGCTCCTCCGCGCCTCTCCCGGATTTCCTCGGCGGCGCGCAGCAGGATCTCCGCGACGCGGACCAGTTCCTCGCGCGACGCACTTCGCTTGTCGCGCAGCACGGCCCGCAGTCTGCGGAACGCATCGCGTAGCTCCCGCACGCCGGCTCGGAAGCCTAGACCGCGAACGTCGAATGGGACATCCTCCTTCTCTTCGAACTGCGCCCCGCCTTCCTCGGCGAAGGCCTCGCGGACCCGGGCACGTGCTCGTGAATCGTCCTGGTGATGCCGTGGCCACGTGGCGTCGCGCACGGCCCGTATCAAGCGGGCACGACCCGCTCGGCCGATGGCAGGGCCGCCCTCCCCTGCCGCATGCCGTTCGAGGCGCCTCTGGCGGGCGGCCTCCGACAAGCCAGCGCTTCCGACACGAAAAGGGTCAGATCTGCCGGACGTTCCGCGCGAACCTCACGACGCCATCGCTGCGAGAGACGCACCGTTTCTCAAGCCACTATCCTCGGGGACTGTCGGCTCTCGCGTAGGTTCGTGATCCCCCGGCATCTAGAGTTCGGTCTGGCCCGCCGCCCCGAGGTCGGAGGTGGTGGTGCAGTGCGGTGATGGGGCCGGCCGAATACTTCCCACGCGCCCGACGGCAGGCGACCCTGGCGGCACACCGGGCATGGGCCCGGTCAGGAAAATAGAATGGCCCGCCACCGTTAGAGCGGTGCGGGCCTTGGCTGGTGCAAGTTCGGCTAGCGACCGGGCTCACCAGCGAGGACTACGTTAAGCAGGAGGGGTGGCTTTCGGCAACTATGCCGTTTTGCCCGTTCCATCCCGAAGGCGGTTGCGGTGTCGTCGGGCACGGAAGCTACTCGCGGGTTTCGCCGCCTGGCCGTCGGATCGCCCGCTGGTTGTGCCCGGAGGCCCGGGCGACCATCAGCATGTTGCCGGACTTCCTCTGCTCGCGGGTGACCGGGACGCTGGCAGAGGTGGAGGCGGTGGTCGCGACGGCTGAGGCATCCCCGGCGCGGGAGCCGGCCAGCGAAACGCTGCGGCCCGACATCGAGCTACCCGGTGCCTTGAGGTGGCTTGGGCGGCGAGTCCGCCTGGTCCACGCCGGGCTCGCCGCCGCCATCGGTCTCCTGCCGGAGCGCCTCGCTCGGTGTCAGCCCACCGTGAAGTCCGTTCGCTCGGCGCTTGGCGCCGAGACGGCGGCCCTCGTTTGTCTTCGCTGCGCAGTGGCGCCGCACCTCGGCAGCCTGCCTCCGCCTCTCGGATTCGGCCCCCGGCCTCAGCGACGGAGAAGTCCGAAGAGCCGTCCCCCACAGGATACGGGGCCGGATCCGCCGTCCGGTACGGGGTAGTCCCGTCGTCGCTCCGATTCCCGGGGCCAAGAACGACGGAGACGACCCGTGAATGACGACGTGAAACAACATTCGGAAGAGGTGGCCCTGTTTCGCCACGGGGCTCGTGCACCTCGAGCCCGGCACGAAGGTCTCTACGCGCGGCTCAGGGAGAAGGCGGCCATCGACTACCGCATCCCGGGCTCACTGCGCACGCATGTGGCCGAGGAGACCATCCGCGGCTGGCTCCGGCAGTACCGCAAGGGCGGCAAAGATCTCGCCGTCGAGGTTCTCTTCGCCTCCACCGCCGTGACCGAGCTGGAGGTGCGCCCGCGCCATCTCCTCGACTTGCGAGGCATCGGCCTCGTCACCGGCGAGCCGGGCGGCGGCAAGACCACCATCTGTCGCAAGATGGCCGCCTCGCTCCACTCTGGCCTCTACCGCGTGTGCTACGTGCCCGCTCTCCACCGGCAACGTGATGGACATCTATAAGAGCATCGCCTGGGAGTTGGGCCTGCCCACCGAGCGCAGCCGTGCCGCTCTCTACCGCGTCATCCGGGCCGAGGTGACCCGTCCTCGACGAGGCGCTCCTGGAATCCAACCGGATCGCCGACCTCGCCCTCCGCGCCGGCATCACCGTCTGGATCGCCAGCCCGCCGGTCGCTCAGTCCCTCCGCTCCGCCGCCGGCATCACCCGCAAGGGAGCTCGCCCGTCCGCCGCGCTGCTCGCGCGTCTCCCCGCTATCCCGTGGCTGCGCTCGCTCCTGCGCCGCCTCCAACCGCCCGACGAGCGACAGACCACTCTCCTGTAACCACTATCGAAGCCCCGAAGGCCCCGGCCGCTCACCACGCCCGGGGCCTCCCTGTCTCTGCGATCTCCTCAGGATCGGCCACCGCAGCGAGCAAAGGGGGAAAAGGCTCCCTCAGGGCGCTCGAGAATCGTGATGGGCAGGCGGTGGAAGAGCTTGGGAAACAACACCCTGGTCGAGCGGCCACCCGCTGTCTCATCGCCCGGGGGCGCGAAGCCCCGTCCTCAGCTGTTCAAGGGCACCGATTTCCACCACGACGCCGACCGCGACATCATGGTCTGTCCCGGGGGGGCCGAGCTTCATTTCATCGGGATATACGGCACGGAGAAGGGCGCCGCCGGATATCGGCTCTACTGCCGACCCGACTGCGGCGGTTGCTCGCTCAAGACGCGGTGCACGAATGCGAGAGGTCGCCGCCTCAAGGTGTCGCTTCGCTCGCGTGAGCGCGCCGCCACTCCGGAACCCGCCAAATCGAGCGACCACCCCACGACGCAATTCCCTGGTCGAGCAACCCAAGCCTGCAGAGGCACCGGCAGGACCACGAGCATCCCTGACGGATCCCGAATCGGTAATGATGCTGGCCACGTCGGAGAAGCGCTGGGAGCCGTCATACAACGCGGACCTGGCGGTGACCCGCCACGGTGTAATCGTCAGCCAGTTCCTGACGAAGCGTCCCACGGACTATCACAGCTTCGGCCCAGCCCTCGCCGCCGTTCTCGAAAGCGTGGGGCGCCCCGACAGCTGGGTCGGCGACACGCACTATGGTACCCAGGCGAATCTCCTGGTCGCTCACCATGCTGGAGTGACGCTCTACGCACCGCCAATAGGTGGGCACTCCGAAGGCGATGAGAGTCCCTCCCCGGCAGAAGCCGCCGACGAGGCCTTGACTCCCATTTCGCCAAACCCGGCGGGCAGGAAGCGCTTCAGCAGGGCGGACTTCCTTCATGACGCCGAGCGGGACGTGATGATCTGCCCAGCGCATCAGGAGCTGCCAGCGATCGGAACGTACCCGACGGAGAACGGCCTGAGGAGCTATAGGGTGTACGGGCGAACCGACTGCGGCGCCTGCCTGGAGAAGGACCGCTGCACCGACGGACGTGCCCGACGAGTGAAAGTCGTCGTGGACCAACCACCACCCAGCGGCCTTCAGGGCCTACCCTCTCTTCCTCACCCGGCGGGAGGTGAGCATGCCCTCTCCCCCGAACCCATCAGCGTCACAATTCTCAGACGCGCCATCGCGACCCGGATATGGAGGAAATGGGCGAGCGCGTGCTCGCCTTTCGTCGCCAGACGGTCGAGCCGGTCAATGCCCAGCTCAAGCAGCATGGCGTTCGCCGGTTCCACGTCCGCGGTCTCACGAGGTGCTCTGCCGTGCTGACCCTGGCCTGCATTGCCCATAGCCTCATGAAGTGGAAAGCAAGGGAGGCTGCGAACGCGCTGAGACCTGCTGCATAGCCGAATGCGGGCACCCCTCGCGAGGTGGGCGGGCGCTCCGCGACGCGGGCGCTCGAACTGGGCCCTTCAAGATGCTGCTGCCCATCTCAGGCGACAGCTCCACGCCTCGCCATTATTTGGAGGGCTCCTACAGCACACGGGAACGGGAAGGAGGAAGTCCATCGGAAAGCGTGGTCGCTGTGCCATCATAGAGCGTGTTCATGCTCACTACTCGACACTCTCACCATGCTCTCGCTCTGGTTTCTGGTGCTGGAGCAGCGCCGAGTAAAAAAACGCTCCAGCGCTCACCGTTGCTCAGGTCCGTCGCATCTTTGCTCTTGCGCTCACCGTCGAGCACAACGAAGAGGAGATCGCCGAGCTCATCACCCGGCAACTCCTCCGCAACGACCAAGCCCGGCGTAACCACTGGGCGCGGAAGCGGAAACACCCGCCGCCCAGGCTCAAGGCGCGTTCCTCGATGGGACACTGAGACAGACCGTGCGCAACCATCAACTAGCTCAGTTGGGCCGGCTCCGCACAGTTACCATGAAACGTGTACACTCTCGGCGAAGGGCGCCGATGGGGCAAAGGCGGCCTGCTTCACGCGGCGGGAGCCACTGTCGGGACCGCACTGAACCGCGCGGGTGTCACTTCTTGGCATCATCGGACATGTGGGGTGTCATCGACCCCATGGCATTCGCCTTCCCCAACTTCAGCGTCGTAGCCGCAGGTAACTTATTGAGGCTCTCGATCACGTACTTGTTCTGGGCCCAGTCGACCGAGAGTACGAACTCGATCCTGTCTCCCGGCGCGAGACCCGTGAGAGGTAGGCTCGTCGATACGGGAAACGGCATCACCATCGAGTCCATCCCCACGACGGTTCCCGACTTGTCGGTGAAATCCGGGATGGCCTCGTGCCTGAGGAGGAGCTCACCGCCCGGTTGAGCTGGGAGCGTCACCACCTCCGCGCGGACCGTGTAGCGTTTCCCCGACGCAGCTGAGGTGCCATTCGCGGGGGCCGATCCATGGCAAGCCCAGAGCGCGAGAGCGAAGAGGATCCAGGGCGCGGGTCGAAGCGTATCCCGAGATGCACTCACGATACCTCCAGTTGCTGAGTTGCTGGAAGAGAGCCCTGAGACAGCAGGCGCGGTGTTCCCGCGCCGCAGTGGAGCCCTACTAAGTCGCGCCCTGCGTTCGTGCACGACGGGTGAGCGCAAAACCCAAGAGGGGACACGTATCGCTCGCTCTGGCGAGCTCCTACGAGTCCCAAGTAGGCGAGAAGAATTCGCTCTTCCTGGAGTTGAGCTCAAAGGTCGATGACCGACTAGTGGCGGCACACTTGCGATCCTTGCGCGGGACTTGATTCTCCGCCGCGTTGAGCGTGAGGACAGCGCGGGTTGCCGGCCTTGGCACCGCGAGCCGCTTCGCAGTTCGGCGACGAGGTCGTCCACGTGGGTGCCCGCGCTCGTTTGCCTTCGCTCGGGGTCGCGCAGGGGGCGCGCCAAACAGAAAGGCCCGCGGAGAACCTTGAAACGCGCAGCCAGGACTAGGTCCCGTGCCACGCGGCGGATGGACACGACCTTCTTCTCGAGGAGGGGGAGGGAAGCAGTCGAAGCCTTGAATTCAAGAAGATTATTTCCACGGGACTCGAGAATGAGACGTGCCGGCGGTTCCGGCTGCGGTCTCGCCAGGCAGTGTAGTCCTCTTTTTGTTAGCACGTTTCTGTAATTCGTATACAGTCGCGCGTAGCACGAAACTGAAAAGTGTACTCGCGTCGAGTCCTTCTCGTCCCGGGGGTTCCTCGATGACCTCACGCTTGCTCATGCGCGTGCTCTCGCTCTTCCTAGCCGTGCCCATCCTGGCCGAGGGTTCGCCGCAGCCAGTCGCTAGCAGCCCACCCGAGCAGGAGGTCGAGACGCCGCAAGTGGATGCGCGCGCCGGGGACGAGGCGGAGAGCAAGGAGACGTCCGCCGCGAAGAAGAAGACGGCCGTGGAGGAGCCTCACTTCGGGGAAGTCATCGAGGTGGTGGGGCACTACCTGAACCGAACCGGCACCTCGGACTCCGCCAGCGCAGGCAGCTACACGAGCGAGCTCATCGAGGACCGCCCACTGTTACGCCCTGGAGAAGTGGAGGAACTCGTTCCGGGCATGATCGTTACGCAGCACAGCGGAGCGGGCAAGGCCAACCAGTACTTTCTGCGCGGCTTCAACCTCGACCACGGAACCGACTTCTCCACGACGATCGCAAGCGTCCCGGTCAACCTGCCCACGAACGCCCACGGGCAAGGTTACATGGACCTGAACTTTCTCATCCCCGAGCTGGTCACGCATGTGGACTACGTGAAGGGCCCCTACTACGCGCACAAGGGAGACTTCTCCTCTGCGGGTGGCGAGGACATCTTCTACGCAACCGAGCTCCCGCAGACGCTGTTGCTCGGTACGGCGGGTTCCTACAATTACTACCGCGCTCTCGGCGCGACGAGTCCGGATCTCGCCGGAGGCAAGCTCCTCCTCGCGTTCGAGTTCATGCACGAGGACGGTCCGTGGGAAGTTTCGGAGGACTTCCGCAAGTTCAACGGCGTCCTGCGCTGGACCCGCCCGCTGGCGGGCGGAACGCTGTCGATTCTGGCCATGGGCTACAACGGGCAATGGAACGCTACGAACCAGGTCGCCCAGCGCGCCATCACCTCGGGCGAGATCGGTTATTTCGGTACGCTGAGCCCGTCGGATGGCGGGTCGTCCCATCGCTACATCCTCTCCACCGAATGGGAGGGAGAGGCCGCCGGCGGGAGGCTACGCGTGGACGTGCATGCCGTCCACTACCAGCTCGACCTCTTCTCGGACTTCACAAACCTCCTGGTGGATCCGGTGAACGGCGACCAGATGGAGCAGATGGAGCACCGCTGGTTCGAAGGAACGTCGGGGACCTTCAGCTGGAGTGCGCCGGTGGCCGGGATGCAACTCTCCTGGAGGGCCGGATGGGAGGGCCGCATCGACGAGATCGATCCGATCGGTCTCTTCCACACCGTTGACACGCAGCGGATCCAGACCTGGAGCCTCAACCACGTGCGGGAGGCGAATGGCGCCCTGTGGGGTGAGCTGGATGCTCGTGCGACCCCCTGGCTACAGGTGTTGCTCGGGTTGCGCGGGACCGAGTACTACTTCGACGTAGAGAGCAACGATCCCCGGAACTCGGGAACGAGGACGGCGGGGCTCGTCCTTCCCAAGGCGACGCTGGTGTTCGGGCCCTGGACCAGGACCGAGTTCTTCGCCAATTTTGGACTGGGGTACCATTCGAACGATGCCCGGGGCATCACCGCAACCATCGACGCGAAGACCGGTCTACCCATCCAGCCGGTGACGCCGTTGCCGAAGTCGCTGGGTGCGGAGGCTGGCGTCCGAACAAGGGTCGTTCCGCACCTCCAGAGCTCGCTCGATTTCTGGCTCCTCGACCTTGATTCCGAACTCGTCTGGGACGCTGACAACGGCACCAACACCCCGTCGGCTCCGACCCGTCGCGTGGGCGTGGAGTGGGCGAACAGCTATCAACCCATCCCCTGGCTGCTCTTCGACCTCAACGTGGCCTTTTCCCGAGCGACCTTCAAGGAGAACGACCCCACCACCGGCGAGCTAGCCGGCCAGCCCGTCCCGGAAGCCATCCGCTGGACGGTCGCCGCCGGCGCTTCCATCCACCAGCTCGGGCCCTGGTCGGCGAGCCTCTTCCTGCGCTACTTCGGGTCACGGGTCCTCTGCACGGAAGGCACGTGCGGAGGGAACGGCGGTGCCGCCAACGGCACCCCTGTGTGGTCGACCGGAAGCGCGCTCTTGAACGGCCAGGTCTCTTACCATCTCACTCGGGACGTGAAGCTCGCGCTGGAGGGGCTGAACCTCCTCAACTCGAAGGTGGACGACATCACCTACTACTACCAGACGCGCCAGTTTTGGGAGTCACCTGCTCAGTACCCTGAGGGAATCTGGGATCACGAGGTCCATCCCTCCGAGCCGTTCGAGCTCCGGGGTACCGTGACGGTTCAGCTCTAGGCGCTGGAGGTTAACACTCTTTGATGCTCCTCTTCGGAGAGGCCATGAAGACTCGCCCGGTATTCGCGGTCGCAGCGCTCGCAGCGGTCCTCGCTGCCTGTGGCGGCGCTGCCGCTCCGCCCTCGGCCGCGAGCGACTCGCCGCCCCCAGCCGCGTGGAAGATGGTCGCAGCGGGCTTTGACCACACCGTGGCCATCGACACCGCGGGCACGCTGTGGGCTTGGGGGGAAAATGTGTACGGGCAGCTCGGCGACGGGACCACGCAGCAGCGGAGCGCACCGGTGCCGATCGGATCAGGCTACCAGCTCGTCGCCGCGGGAGGCCGGCACACGGTGGCGCTTACGGCGGACGGCAGGCTGTGGGCCTGGGGCGACAACAGCCATGGCCAGCTCGGGGACGGCACGACCACGCAGAGGAACGCTCCGGTCGAGATCGGGAGTGGGTTCGCTTCCGTCGCAGCGGGGGGATTCCACACGGCGGCGGTGAAATCGGACGGAACGCTCTTTGCCTGGGGCTACAACGGCTTTGGCCAGCTCGGGGACGGGACGACGGAAGATCGGTCCTCTCCGGAAGAGATCGGCACGGGGTACGCCACCGCCGCCGCGGGTTTCATCCACACGGTGGCCATCACGACCGCCGGCGTACTGTGGGCCTGGGGGGACAACGGTGCCGGCGAGCTCGGAGATGGCACCGCCACGCAGCGGAACCTTCCCGTACCGGTCGGGAGCGAGTTCGCGTCGGTTGCGGCGGGTCTCCATACGGTAGCGTTGAAGACCGACGGGACGCTGTGGACCTGGGGCCTCAACGCGTATGGTGAGCTGGGGGACGGAACGACCACGAATCAGTCCCTGCCGGAGGAGATCGGCGGTGGATACCTCTCGGTGACCGCCGGCTACCAGCACACGTGCGCGCTCGGAAGTGGAGGCCTGTCCTGTTGGGGTGACAACACCTACGGTGAGCTCGGGAGCCCCACCACCGCCACCTGCACCAGCGACGCGATTCCCTGCAGCCCGGTGCCGGTCGCGGTTCCAGACTTTACGAATGGTATCGCAGCCGTCGTAGCGAACGGGTGGCATACCGCAGCGCTCGCTCCGACGGGCGCGCTGTGGGCCTGGGGCGACAACGTCTTCGGGCAACTGGGCGACGGCACGATGACCCAGCGGGCCGTGCCGGTGGTCATCCGGTGACCTGTCTTGCCTCCAAGCGTTTCCAGACTGTGAAGAAAATCAGGCATCGAACCGATAGATCGGAACGACTCGACGCCGAAAGTGGAGCAGCACGATCAAGACAAAGAGAACGCGGAACGTGGCGGTCGGGACGATAAACAACCGAAATCCACCATCCCCGCACCTCCATGGCCACAGGGCCCTTTCTAAACTTCGATTGTGGTTCGATAAGTATCTGGAACGCATGTGTACAGAAAGCCTTGAGCTCCAGCGGTTCGACAGACGGACCCGGATGGGGAGGCGGGGTGGCGAGGACGGGCAGATCCTGGGCTTCACGCCGAGGGACTTCGTCATCTTCGGGGTCCCGTACAAGAGTCCGGGTGGCTCACCGTACGTGCGCAAGAACGGAGCGCAGACCTTCCAGATCACGGGAGGTACGCACGGGGTGCCGTACGGTCAGGACCGGCTCCTCGTGATCTGGCTCGCCACGGCATTCAAGGTGTGCGGGTCGCCGGAGACGAACGCCATCAGCTTCGATAGTTTGGCGACCGTAGCGCGCGCGCTCGGCAAGGATACGGCTGGCCGGAAGCTGAGTCGGATCAAGACCGGCTTCCTGCGGCTGTTCGATGCGACCTTACTTGCGAGTGACAGCCGGCCGGGCGCCATCCGACGCGAGCGATACCAACTCATGCGGCGGATGCTGCTTGCGAGGGAGATCGCGTCGACGCGCTCGAATCAGTTCAGGATGTGGCCGAATGTCCTCTACGACCCCGCATTCGCGGCCGACGTCCGTGAAGACGCGATCCCGACCGACCTGCAGTCCGTTCGCGCCCTGGGCGAGAACATGGGGCCGCTGAGCCTCTACCAGTGGGAGGCCTACAACTCCTACTTGCACGCGCGAAACAACAAGCCAGACCGCTACGTCCCCGTCCTCGCGATGAATGGCCTTCTCGCGCAGCTCGGCTGCCGGGTGAAGGAGAGTGACACCCGGAACTGGCGGAACGAGCGCGCTGCGATGCGCGAGTGGCACGGTATGGTGAAGAAGCTGTGGCCGACCTGTCCGAATGAGCTGGTGAGGAACGACACGGTGCTGGTCGTCCGAGCCGCCCCATGCGATGGAGCGCGGCCGCTTGCCGGCGTCGCAGGAGTTCGGGGTGAGGCCTCTTTCGCCGACGACGGTCGAGCATCTCGTGGGACGCGAGGAGGTGGCGGTCCTCGACCGGACCCGCACTTTGCCACCCGCTCCCCTTTGGGGGATCCCGAAGGTCGCAGGTTCAAATCGGGGGGCGTGCTAGCCACGTTCTCTGATGGTTTCCCGTTTCGAGCAACCGTGGTCGAAAAAGGGATTTGAAGGCTGTCCGTAGGTGACGATCCAACTGAGCGATAGTCCA
>Ga0335081_10006449_pt1 | contig 18686 bp, 16 predicted proteins | sample Lox_Sample_35_FD_206713 | JGI IMG/M metagenome (GOLD analysis project Ga0335081, IMG submission 206713) | Soil microbial communities from Loxahatchee National Wildlife Refuge, Florida, United States - Lox_Sample_3.5 | ecosystem: Environmental > Terrestrial > Soil > Wetlands | place: USA...
CACCTTCTCTCGGGAAGTCGAGAGACCTTTGGTCAACTCAGCCACTTTCCTCCTTATCGCCTCATCTGGCTCGGTCTTTCCTGCTATCTTTCCCCTCCACCAATTGGAAAACTCCTCCCATGAATTCATCGTAGTTACCAATATACGAAAAGCCACCTCGTCCGTAGGGGGCATGGACTTTTGTTCAATAATTTGAGGTATATTTTTATATTCCCAAAGATAAGTCTTTTTATTCCCATCGTGAATAATCTTTGGAGACGATTGGATACCTGGAAGGGGATTCAATACGAGATATTTCAAATCCGTCTCTCTATGGGTGATGACCTCATATCTGCAGAGGCAAGTGGGATCGTAGTCCTGAAAATAGAATTCATCTGAAAACTTTCCTTCAATTTCAGGCCTCTGCTTCTCTTGCACAATCTTATAGTCGATGATTGAGCCGACGGTTACTCCGGGCATCGAAAAGGTGAGTTCCTTATAGTCACTATAGGAAGGATAATTGGTAAAAGGTGTGACTACCTTTACAGCTTTTTCATTTAAGGGGATGATCTTCCCTTCTGGGGTGATCGTCCTTGCGTAGATGACTGAAGCAGTTTCTGTGCCGGAGTTATAACCAATCTCAATGTCGCCCTTATCCTTGCCCCTCTCTTGCAATATTTTGAAAACTTCATGGACGGTCTCTTTACATCTTCCATCCTCGAAAACCTCTACAATATCTTCATCCAAAATATTAATGATGCCCGCATCAGGATAGAACTCAGCCGGTGGGATATTACGGATGAGATGTGTAACTTCATCATCTGTGGTCAATTCAGGTTTCAGATGACCAAGGGTGCATGAGAAGGCGAGAAAAACGAAGATTAAAGGTAGAATCAGTTTTAAAAAAGGTATTTTTTTCATTTCCATCCTTAAAGTGAGTATATAACATCCAACCCTCTCTTCCTAATAATCTTTATCTGCGCTATTTCTTCTCCATATCGTAGGCCTTAATCACCCGATCTGTAAGGTCAGTGGAATTAGAACTGAAAAGCAGAATGTTTTCATTTTTCTGCAGAATAACAGTGTAGCCCTCGTTTGTTCCAATCGCTTGGACTACCTTTACAAGGTTACTTGCAATGTTTCTCTCCATCTCGATGCGCTTCTGATTAAGCTCATTCTGAACCTCTTCTCCCCATCTCTGAAAATCTCGAAGCTTAGCCCGAAATTCCTGTTCTCTTGTCATCCTGGCTTCTGGCGTCAACAGCAGAACCTGCTTCTCCAGTGATTCTTTCATCTCTTTAAGCTCATTCTGCCTCTCAGCGATGGCGCGTTGATCTCTTTCCGCCTCTTTGATAAGCGCCTTTTTAGCTTCTTTTCCTGCATTACATTCATTGACGGCCTTCTGCATATCAAGCCATCCGATCTTTAGATCAGCAGAGTAAACCCGTCCCGTAAGCAATCCTCCTATGATTATGAGAACGAGGATTCCGATGAAGTTTTTATAAATCGTCATTTCTTCCCCCTCATAGTATTATTTAATGGTTTGCCTTTGTAGCGATACTGTTGGCGATTTATATTATTGGTTGTAATAGATTCTATGGATCAGTTTCCCAAAATAGGATTTTCCCGCCTTAGTGAATAATATCCTAAAAGAAGGTTAAACGGGCATTAAATTTAGATGAAGATTTCTTAAGGAGTAAAAGAGCGCATCATCCTGCGTTTTTGACTTAGGGTAAGAATTCAATTCATGCCTATTTTTTACCTTTGCCCCCGATCTCTGTGCCTCTTCCATCATTTCTTTCAGGATTAGAGCCACTTCATCTCTCGCTTCAACAGGGGCTTCCAGTAGAATTTCATCATCGACGCAAAAACTCCTCTCCGTTACCGAATGAGCATAGCATACATAAAGAGGGCGCTTGACGGTGTTAAGGGTGTGTTTACCCTCGCTCCCTAAACAGCTGTCTTAAGTGGAACCGGCTAATTTAATTCCGGGAATAATAGATAATCTTTGAGGTGTTAAGACGAAAAAGAGAGGGATGTAATATTTACAGATGATCCGGGGGACGGGTTAAGCGTCTTGATCGGTATTAAAAGCACAAAGCCGAATTAAGGTTTTCATAGGTGCAATTTATCTTAGTCTTGATCGCTTCCAAAGCCCCCTGTTTGCAATGGTTAATGCGTGGTTGAAAAAGTTTCATGATGATCTCACCCCTTCACCCTTCCTTCATCTTCTCCTGTTTCTCTTTCTCCTCATCCTGCAGTATCCTCCGCAACACCTTTCCCACCATGGTCTTGGGCAAGTCCTTGCGGAATTCGAAGAATCTGGGAACTTTATAGCCTGTGAGCTTTTCCCTGCAGAACTGCTGCAGCTCTTCCTGCGTTGCCTGAAGTCCGTCCTTGGGTACCACCCATGCCTTCACGGCCTCGCCCTGCCGCGGGTCCGGGATCCCTCCCACACAAACCTCCGCGACCGCGGGGTGCATCATAAGTATCTCCTCTATCTCACGCGGCCACACCTGAAAGCCTCCACACTTGATGAGGTCTTTCTTTCGCGATGTCAGGAAGAGGAAGCTATCTTGATCCATGTAGCCGATATCTCCCGTGTATAGCCATCCATCGCGTAACGTCTCGGCTGTCTCTTCGGGCCGTTTCCAGTATCCCTGCATGAGTTGGGGCGCTTTGATGATGATCTCTCCTATCTCTCCCTGCTTCAGCGTCTTTGTTCCAGTAGCGATGTCCACGATGCGTACCACGACGTCCGTCGGGGGTATGCCCACCGATCCCTGCTTCCATTTTCCCTTCACAGGGAAACTTGCCCCAATGATTCCTGATTCCGTTAAACCATATCCCTCAACAATGGGTCCGCTGATAAGTTTTTCGAACTGGCGCTTGGTCTCGCTCATCAGCGGAGCTGCGCCCGAACCGACACGTCTCAGCGACCGCAGATCGTCCGATTTCAGGCCAGGGTAGTTCAGTATAGCGATCAGCGTCGTGGGAGTAGCTGAAACACCGGTGATCTTATAATCCCTGATCGTATCCACCACATTTTTAATATCCCTTGGGTTTTGAATCAGCACCTGGGCGGCGTGGCACATCAGCAGCGAACCGAAGTGGACATAGACGCCAAAAGAGTGGAACAGGGGCAGCGGCACCAGCACCCTATCCTCCCATTCGGAAATGACTGACCGAAACCATGTCATGTGCACCATAGCAGTGATGATGATCGAATGGTGACTGCCCATAACGCCCTTGGGAGTGCCGGTCGTACCACCGCTGAAAAGGATGAGGGCCGTTTCCGATGGGTTGACTTTGACGCCGGGGCGAGGTGAACCCCTATAGTTATCGATCAGGTCAGTCCACCACATATCTCCTTTTTCGAGCTGGATTGAATCACCCTCCCTCTTCATCGGCAACCTGGCGTAGGTCTCCACGTCTGAAACAATCACGAGGCGAAGCTTGGTGCGCGGCTGGAAGGACTTGACTGCCTGATAATAGGTCGAGCCTATGATGGCTACCTCCGCTCCGACATCGTTTATGGAGTGCTCCAATTCGAACGGCGTATACAGCGGATTGAGCGGCACCACGATCGCTCCCGCCTTCCAAATGGCAAAGAAGGCAATAAAGCTCTGCGGACAGTTGAGGAAAAGGCACGTCACTCTGTCCCCTTTTCTTACTCCGTTGGCTATGAGCGCGGCAGCGAGGGCATTGCTGTGCTCCTCGACCTCTCGGTGGGATACCTCTCTGCCCTGAAAGACGACGAGAGGATGCTCCGGCCTCTGTCTCAGGGTATCTGCGAGCACATCGAGCACTGTGATATCAGGATAGGGTTGCAATGTGTGTGACACGCCGTCCTCATAGTGCTTTAACCATGGATACTGCTTCATAAAATACTCCCTTCTACGATTTGCGTCTACACCCCCAGATACGCTCTTTTTACGTTTTCGTCGAGCATTAGATCAGAAGTCTTTCCCTGCAAGGCCAGCTCCCCGTTTTCCAGAACGTAGCCGTAAGAGGCGAGCATGAGCCCAAGACGAGCATTCTGTTCCACAAGGACCAGGGTTACTCCCTCGCGGTGGATCTCCTTTATCTTCTCGGCAAGATGCTGGCGCAGCAAGGGACTGAGCCCCAAAGAGGGCTCGTCGAGCATGAGCACTTCGGGCTGCGCCATCAGCCCTCGCGAGACCGCAACCATCTGCTGCTGTCCACCGCTCAGCTCTCGCGCCTTGGCGTTGAGCCGACTCCTCAGGTCGGGGAAAAGGACCAGTGCTTTCTCCATCGACGTCTGCACCTGTCGCCTATCTTTCTGCAGGTAGGCCCCGACCTGCAGGTTTTCTCTGACGGTCAGGAGCGGGAAAAGCTTTCTCCCCTCCGGAATTTGGATAATGCCCCTGGAAGCTATTTTCCCGGGCTTCAGGCCGCTTATCTTTTCCCCTTTAAACAGAATTTCACCCTGACCCTTTTTCACCTTCACGATTCCACTGATGGCATTGAGGGTCGTGGTCTTGCCTGCGCCGTTTGCGCCAAGGATGGTGACAAAATCCCCTTGATTTACGGAGAGAGATAACTTTCTCACCGCTGCTTTCTTGCCATATTTTACCCAGATGTCTCTCAGTTCCAGCATGCCTTATAAGGTCTCCGTTCCTAAGTAGGCTTCAATGACCTCCTGCTTATTCATCACTTCCTCGGGTTTTCCGTCGGCAATCTTGTTGCCGAAGCTGAGAACCACTACCCTGCTCGCTACATCCAGCATCACCTTCATGTTGTGCTCTATCAAAATAACAGTGACGCCCTGCTCATTGATCTTCTTGATCTTATCCACCACGAACATGGCCTCTTCGTGGTTCATCCCGGTCGTGGGCTCATCCAGGAGAAGCACGGTCGGGTTGGCGATCATGGCCATGGCGATTCCCAGCAGGCGCTGATACCCGTGGGAGAGACCTGCCGCAGGCAAGAAGGTATCGTTCAACAGGTCGAGGAGTTTCACGAGTTCTACGGCCCTGCCCACGACCCGTTCATTCTCTTCTTTCCACGCTTTCGTATCGAAAAAGGACTGCCAGTGGTTTGTCTTGTACTGCAGGTACGAACTGATCAGCAGGCTCTCCACGACCGTTGCCCCCTCGTAGAGCACGTTCGACTGGAAGGTCCGCACGATCCCCTTGCGCGTGATCTTGTCGGGTCTCAGCCCAGAAATTCTATCGCCCTTGAAATGAATGAGGCCGCCGCTCGGCTTGTAGTAGCCGCTGATCACATTGATCAGGGTCGTTTTGCCGGACCCGTTCGGGCCCACAATGCCCAGGATTTCGCCCTCGGCGACGTCCAGGTTGATGTCCTCGAGGGCGGCCAGCTTGCCGAATTGTTTTGAGACGTGTCTCAGTTCCAGAAAAGACATTTTGCAATCATTCTCCTGTTGTTTTTACCAGGTTTTGAAACGGCCCCTTTACAGGCATTCCCGAGGTGATCTCCTGAAAGAATTCAGGCAATCAGCAAATTATGTTTGATTTGCGATGTGCCCTACAAAATGGTTATACAAATCAAAACTCTGAACTGAAATTCGTAACCTCTGTCAAAGGGCGGTTTAGTCTTCATCGTCATTGTCTCCCAGCCAGTCTTCTTCACGCCACACGATCTTCTTCCAGAACCGTTCCCAGAGGTCTACCATTCCAGTGCCTTTCGGAAGAAAGAGCAGGACTAGGACGACGACACCCCCGAAGAGCAGCGGCTGCAGGCCGGGTGTCTGAAGCCGGGAGAGATACTCGCCCAGCGAATAGAGGAGCATGGCGCCAATGACCGGCCCGCCGGCCAGAGAACTGATCCCCCCCACAATGCTCATGATCATGATTTGGATGGACTGCCAAAGCCCGAAGACATTAGGTGTAATAACGGACAGAAAATGGGCGTAGAGCGACCCTGCGAGCCCCGTGAAAATGCCGGCAATCGTGAATGCGATGACCCGGTACTTCATCAGGGACATCCCCTCATGCTCGGCCAGGTCCTTATTGAGCGAGACTCCGGCAAAAGCCCGCCCGATGCTGCTTTCCCCCATCCGCCAGAAAATCAGGCCGGTGATGCCTGCCAGCAGAAACGTAAAATAGAAATAAGGCACATTGCTCGCCGCGAAATTGATTTCGAAGAAACCCATCGGAATCGTGGGAGGCGGCGAGGTGATCAGACCGCGGCTGCCTCTGGTCACGTCCTCCCAATTCTGGGCGATGATACGGACAATCTCGCCCAACGCGAGCGTTATGATCGAAAAATATATTCCCCCGACCCGCAGGACGACCATGCCGATCAGACATGCGATGATGCCGGAAATCAGTCCCGCCGCAAAAAAGCTTGGCCAGAACGGCCAGTCCAGATGGACCGTCAGGATTGCGGAGGCATACCCCCCCAAAGCCATAAAGGCGGCCTGACCCAGGCTGAACTGCCCTGTGCGCAATACCAGCGTGAAACCCATCGCCGCTATGGCCCAAAGGCCGCTCATGATCAGCATAGAGAGGATCACCACGTGCTGAGTAAAGACGGGCACCAGCAGAATCAGGAACACAACAATCCCGATTACTATTTTCGGGACGAAATTCTTGTAATCCATTAAGTAAATGGTTTTGAAGAAATGAATCATTTAAGGGGTTCTCCAAACAAACCCTGGGGCCTGACCAGCAGGATCAGGATGACTAGGGCAAACAGGACGACTTCGGATAAATACGATACGTAATAGGCGATGACGCTGTTCAAAAATCCCAGGATGAGCCCGCCCACAATGGCCCCGGTAAGGCTGCCGAGCCCTCCGATGACAATCGCGAGCAGGGCCATGATCATCGGGGTTCGCCCGATGAAGGGGTTAATGGGATAGAGCGGGGCCACGATGCAGCCGGCTATTGCAGCCAGTGCGCAGCCGATCGCCATGACCTCGAGAGAGAGCTTCTGCACGCTTACGCCGTAGAGGCTGGCAGCCTGAGGCTGCTGGGCCGCCGCCCGGATCGCCAGACCCGTCTTGGTGTAATTCAGAACAACGTACATGATTGTCATGACCACCAGCGTAAAGAGGATCACGGCGACCTTCTGGTAACTGATGCTGAAGGCGCCAAGATCCAGGACGCCCGGCAAAACAATGGCCAGCCCGCGGTCCTCCATGCCGAAGAGCATGCTCGCCGCGCCTTCCAGCGCAAAGATTAGCGCCAGGGTGACCACCCCCACGTAGAGGTCACCCTTGACGCGATCCAGAATGCCCTTCTTGATCAGAACGCCCAGTGCGGCCACCAACAGGCCGGAGATGAGAATTCCTATGGGAAAAGGAATGCCCCATGCGGTTACAGCGTAGTAAACGATAATTGAGCCCAACATAAAGAACTGGCCGTGGGTCCAGTTCAGGATTCCCAGAATGCTGAAGACCAAGACCATTCCGAAAGCCATAGTCACGTAGATGCAGCTCTGGGCCAGTCCGTCAATCCAAATTCCCGCAGGGGGCATACCTTTCTTCTCCCTTTCTAGGACACCTTTATTATGGTAATGGTTTCCAAGGATTCTCACTGAGAAAAACTGTCTTATAGCCCTGTATCTTGCAGATGCCGGCTGCCGTTCCAAAGACGATGGGGGAACCATACGTCTTGGCGCCCGACATGGTATATTTGCCCGCAGGGGTATCGAAGGTACCGCCTCGGATCGCTTTCATGATCGCATCGGTGTCGTCCACGGTGCCGGCTTTCTGCATGGCCTGCAGGACGATCAGCAGATGCGAAGGGACCCAGTCCATCCATCCCTCATAGACATAGGGCTTGCCCTGCTTTTCCGAAACGATCTTCATGACGTCCTCGCACATCTGGATGTATTTCGGATTTATCTTGGTCTTTTTAAAATGCCAGGGTGCTGCATTCTGCCCGATAAAGCCCTGGCTGGCATCGTAACCGCTGACATTGATAAACATGTTCGGATCAAGCATGGCCCCCGAAGTCCCGATAACCCAGTCCTTATAGCCCATTTCCCAGCGCTGTTTCAGGATCAGCATGGCCGCCAGGACATCGCCAGACCCAAAGATAATGTCGCAGCCTGCCTCTTTGAACCGGGATATGTACGGCGTGTAGTCCTGTGTTCCGACCGGATACCATTCATGATGGAACCGGATTCCGCTCGCGGTCAGTTCCTTGTCGGCATAGTCCCAGCCGATTCCTTTCCCTTGAGTCGAATCGACGATCCCGAATTTCTTGTAATTGGGATATGCTGCGACAATGGCTTTCACGTCGGAAATCCATTCTTCGTAAGAGGGCGTGCCGAAGACGACATAGGGCATCTTCTTGGGATTGTAAGCACCGCCGGGAACGCTTTCATTACCGTTTCGGGCAACGAGGATAACCTTGGCCGGATTCGTGACGGCCGCAACAGCCGGGAAATTCCAGCTCCAGTGTCCGACGATGAATTTCACCTTCTCCTCGTAAACAAGTCTCTTAGCGGCAGAGGCACCTCCTTCCGGCGTGCCCTGATCATCTAAATGGATTAGTTTGAAATGAACGATTTTGTTTCCAACTTTGGGATTTTCCTTGTTAAGCAATTCCACAAAAGCATCGTAAGCCGGGATTGGCGTCTGCCCCCATGGACCCGCAGGCCCGCTCAGGGGCGAGATATTGCCGACTTTAACAACGACCGTTTCCTCTGCTGCGGCCGATCCGTTCAGGCCGAGCACCATCACCACTGCCAGTAGGACAACCGAGATCACACACCATTTTTTCATAGTTTCCTCCTTTCTTCTTTTTTGGCCATTGGTCACTTCAAGGTTTCTTCCTCTAATGCCCCCATCCTCCTTTCCAAGGTCAGTGGCCGTCCCACACCTTCCTTTTCCAATACTGCTCTCGAGATAAAAGCCACATTCCCTTTTAAAAATGGAATTTATCTAAAAACTCGACCTTGTTCACAATCTGGAATGGTTTCTATTCACTTGAACCCTTGGCCCCTTGACTTCCGGAATCCTTATTATTAGTCCAGCCATTGGGTGGGTATTCGTGCAGTGATGTTCGTGAGCTCATTAGCCGCCTTGGTATAGCGCATGATTTTACTCAGGGTGCCCCTGCTGCCCGTCATGAGCTTGGATTGCTTGGTGATCAGTGCCTGCGTAGAATCGAGCTGTTTCAAACATATTCTCTTCCATATAGGATATGCAGCTACAATAATGAACTCAGGGCTGTATTTCTTAGGGTCGGTAACAACCTCGGCCTTTCGGCATTTGCCATGATAAAGATCTACGTACCCGTAAATGGGCTCTTTGACCGGGCCGCCCTTCTCTGTAATAAAATAAAAATCACCTTCCCAGGTTCTTGCCGCCTCCTCATACGCTTTGCTTTTGTTGATCTCCTCCATGTACACATCGTACCATTCTTGTGTCCCGTACTTTGCCATAGTGAACTACCTCCCGTTGTTTTTTCAATGTTCTGGATTCGTCCAGTCTGCTTGTGATACCTTCTTTATGTCACCTTTTTGCCTTTCGGTTCAATTTGGAAAGCACCAATATGGACCGAATCCAGGCCGGTTGAGACCATCGCCTGGTTCACCAGGACGGCTAAACTAATCTTGTTTTTGACTCCTCTCTCCTCTTGAGTCCTTCTTCTCTCGAATCGAAATTTGGACTGACTTTCTTTCCTTGAAATGGAGAGATTTGATCTGCCCGATGTGATAAGGATATTTGGTCAAACGTATTGTCAAGAAAGTCCAGAAAAATAAGCCGGTCGCGTATCAAGTTGCCCATCCCTGTAATTATTTTTATTGCTTCCTGCACTTCCCAGGCTGCGATAATTGCGGGAGTGGCTGCGGGATTCCCGGTGAGCGTCTCAATCCCACAACCACGTCCCTTGCCCGAAATGTCACAGATGGCCTTGAACCCTTTATCTCCTGGAAATATGGTCATCATCTGGCCGCAGAAACCTGCGATGGCACCGTGGATGAAGGGAATTTTTAGCTTATTGCAGGCATTGGCCACAATCCGGCGGGTCATAAAATTATCCAGGCCGTCAAGCACCACGCCCGCATTTTTTATAAATCTCGTAACGGTCTGAGAATTGATGCTTTGATTGATGGGGGTCACCACTACCGCAGAGTTAATTTTTTTAACCCTCTCCGCTGCGGCCTTAACCTTGGATTTCCGCAAATCTCCCTCCGTGGCGATGATCTGCCTGTTGAGATTGTTTTCGACAAACCTGCCTTTGTCGATGATGACTAAATGGCCGATCCCTTGCCGTGCAAGCAGTTCGATCATCGTTCCACCGAGGCCGCCAACCCCGCAGACAGCAACCGTGGAGCGAAGCAGCTTGATCTGTCCCTCGATACCTATGGTGCCGATGTTGCGCAGATACCTGTCAGGAACGATGTCGTGTTCCAGGCACATGATCTCAATCTCCCGGGATGCGGTTTTTGTTTTGGAGGCGATATATCGTACGCTTTGGAGACCTATCCCCAGCCTCTTCCGTTTGCCGGGGCCCGCCCACGCCTTGCTCAGCTGGTGAATCAATTTATCGGCAGGTCGACCTGTAGTCATCGTTATTTAAGGATTTCAGAATAAAATTCAGCATCAGCCGATTGCACATCACTTCTTTCCTGATAAAAATGTAGTCGCTCCTGTAAACCAGAGGGCTTGATTGGCATCGCCTTCGAAGTGAAGTTTTCCTTCGTAAAGAGCATCCATTGATTTATTAAGATCTTGGGATGACATGATTTTAAAAGCGGTATCTGCATCCGACCAAACCAGAGCAACATCGAATGGTTTCCGGTCCCCTTTTAGCGATGAAATCTCACCGTGATTGAAAATATATACTCTTGCTCTCTTACCGTCGGCGGTTTTAATCAATACGCTTACTTTTTCCTTTTTGATATACTCCTTAAATTCACTATTTTTCTTAGAGGCCTTTTTAAGCTTGCGATAGAGGATGAAGAGAAGCAATGCAAATTTCATATCGATATCCTCTCAAGTTCGTGTTTTTCATCCGCCGGCGACCTTGGGTATCATATCCAGTTGATCGCCATCTTTTAAGATCACTACATCCAGCGTCTTTATATTCGCGCCGTTGAGCAGGATGTTGCTGTTATCCCAGATCGGCTGCTTTCTATTGGCTCCCATGGATTTCAGTTTTTTCTCATAGACAGGCCCATAGTGTGTCTCAACATAATCCCGGACTTCGTCAATACTGTTTACATTAACAATGTCAGTTCTTGCGCCGAGGAAAACCCTCCACGGCCCGATGAAGTTGATATTAATTTTAGCCAAGGTCGATCCAATTAGACTTGTAAGTTTCCGTCCGTGTTTAGCACTGCTTAGTATCTGTCCATAAGCTGCAGTTCACAGAAAAGTCGTCATTTCGGCGAAAGCCGGAATCCAGTTCTTCCAAGACTTTCTGGATGCCGGATCAAGTCCGCATGACGGGCTTACGGTCTTTATGGACATACTCTACTTCGCGCCGATCGATGCTGCGATCTCCGGCATACCCAGGCTTTCCAAGCGTTTCTTCGACGGCTTGCCGGTAACACTGTCCCAATCTCTGAGAGCATAATATTCCGGCAGCATCTTTTCCATATTAGGCACATGGCCTTCCTGTCCACTCTCGGGAATCGGCCTCATCGCGAGCTCGGGCAACACATCGTCTTTCGCAGAAATGCCGAGCTTGCAGGACAGGGCGCGCTGCAACTGAAAGGCGCGCTCCCCGGCCTTCAATAACTGGTCTAAGTCCATATTCCACCCTGTGGAAGCTTTGATCATACCGGTGATCAATGCAACGGGTATAATCGCCCAGTTGCAGATACCGATTGAATCGGTCACAGCCCTCCAGTTCTGACTTCTTTCAACCATCTCGGCTTTATCGTCAGCCCAACGGTCCGTTATTTTAAAAGCCAAGTCAGGATGTCCCGTACCACCGTCTATGCCATATCCGTCGCTTTTATTATGGTCCGCGCCGCGCGGCGCCGTCGCATAAATAAGTCCCATGCAGTGAAACGCTCTTGGGTCGTGCATGGGGAACTCGAGTCCCTTCGTCTGAACCGCTTCTCCGATAGGCCGGCCGTATCTCTGTGCCATCCGCTTCGTTCCGCCAGCTAGGATAGCGCCGAAGCCCTGGTTCTTGCCGATCTGGTGTACGAGCTCGATGGCAGCGTCAACATTCCCCCAGGTGAGCCTAAGACCGCCGGTGTCCTTTTCGGTAATGACTCCCAAATTATAGAGATAGAATGCATAGCCAGCGCTGGCGCCACTGCTGATCGTATCGAACCCATAACCGTTACACATCTCGTTAAAGTAAACAGCCGTGGACATATCGAGGTCGAGCCCCATCATCGCTCCCCAGGCAATCAAGGTCTCGTATTCGGGGCCTTCGGCCCTATCGTATAAATACTTCCCTCCTTTGATCTGGAGTATCTTGCGGCAGCGTATCGGGCAGCTGTAGCATGCGGTACTCTCGGTCTGATATTTCTCCACCTGCGTGGCACCGCTTATTTTTGTCGATTGCGGGAGCGTAGGGGCAGTGTAGTAATTGGTTGGACCGTCGCCGTAGGAGATGGCCGAATCAATCCACCCTGCAGTGCCCGTCTCGTGCATGATCATGGAGTAGAAACCTTCCTTGACCTCGGTCATTGCCGTGCGTGCAGCCTCGCGGAACTTTTCCTGATCCTGCATGGGATACTTCACCTTGCCGCGTACCGCAATCGCCTTGACCTTCTTGGAGCCCATGACGCAGCCCAACCCTGCGCGGCCAAGGGAGTGGCCGTATTCGGACATGATATTGCCGTAAAGCACGAGATTCTCCGAGGCGGGGCCGATACAGGCAACCTGAATACGATTATCTCCGTATTCCTTTTTGATTTCCTCCTGGGTCTTGTAGGTATCCTTGCCCCACAGGTGGCTGGCATCTTTCAGCTCGGCAATGCCGTCCTTGATGTAAATGTACACCGGTTTGGCTGATTTGCCTTTGAGGATGACGCCGTCGTAGCCGGCATTCTTGAGCTCCGCACCGAACCAGGCGCTGGCATTGGCATCGCCGTAGTGGCCGGTGTACGGAGATTTGGTGGCACCACCCCAGCGGCTAACGCTGGGACCGCTGGTGCCATTAAGAAGGCCGGGCATAAGAATAAGAGGGTTATCCGGTCCGAGCGGGTCAGTTTTCTCATCAACTATATCAAAGAGATAGCGCGCGGCCAGACTGGTGCTGCCTATGAAATCGCGCGCATATCTCTCGTTCAGGGGCTCATCGGTGAGTTTTCCCCTGGTGAGGTCAGCAACAAGTAGCTTGCCCTGATATCCGTCCATGGTCTCCTCCTTCGGATATGTAGAAAATAAGGTAACCGTGTCCGTATCACGTGTCCGTAACTCATAAAATTTTCATGTTTCGAGAGTGGTTTCGGCAATGGACCACGAATTAAAAGTCAATGCTTTTACCCTCGTACGCATAGCGGAAGATCTTGCCCAAATCTTCCTCGCCCGGAACGCGCGTGACCGTCATCGTCATGACTTCATTCAATGCCCTTTCCACCAGCCCTGGAATTGATTCATCATACTTCGCCTTATCGACGCCGCAGTCCTTGACTGAGAGCGGTTGGCGAATCTCCTTTGCCAGTGCACGAACCCTGGCGACAAGGGCGTTCGCGCACTCTTTGTCGGAGCCGGATGCGACTCGGCAGTAGCGCGCCATCTCCGCATACTTAGCCAGGGTGTCGTCAGAGCCATTTATAAGATATTCCATGGTATAGGGAAGGAAAAGGCCCACGGCGCGTCCGTGAGGAATGTGGAAGAGCGCGCCGAGCGCGTGTCCGGTGCTATGTCCCAGTCCTGCCATGGAGTTACCGAAGGACATGCCACCCAGTGTCGCGGCATACATCATTTCCTTCCGTGCCTCGAGGTCCTTCCCGTTTTTATAAGCTTTAGGCAGATATTCAAAAGTTCGCCGTGTGGCGATCAATCCCGGGCCGAGAGTCATACTAGTGCCCCACGTGGAGGTGTACCCCTCGATGGCGTGGCAGATGACATCCATGCCGGTGTCTCCTGTGATTTGCGGGGGCATGCCAGCGACCATCACGGGATCAAGGATGGCGACATCCGGCATATCTTCGGTAGTCCCCAGACCGAGTTTGCGGTTGTCCTTTGTATCGGTGAGCACGACTGCCCACGTGGTTTCTGAGCCTGTTCCGCTGGTCGTGGGAATCGCCATCAGCTTGGCTTTTTCTCTGAAATTGAAAGTCTCGAGTACGGATACGGCATCGGGTTCGAGATCAGGCCGGGCCAGCAGGCAGATAATTGCCTTGGCCGCGTCCATGCAGGAACCACCCCCTATTCCGATGACCCAGTCGGGCTGGTATTTGCCGACGGCTACTCCGCCTTTCTTTATGGTGTCAAGCGACGGCTCGGGTTCTACTTCGTCAAATATTTTCGATTTGATGTTTACGGCGTCCAGTTGGTCGGTCACCAATTTTGCCAAACCGAGCTTTACAATGTTCTTGTCAGTGACGATGAAAGCTTTCTTGCCCTTGACTTGCGCAAGATAATCAAGAGCACTATCCCCATAGACGATTAAAGGACACGCAAAATTCCACATAGTTAACCTCCTAAGTTAGACCTAAAGGATTCAGGGATTCTAAGGTTCCAGGCGTCGAGGGTCTGGTTCTTGTGGTTTTTATGCATTTCACCTGAACTCTTGGCGCCTTGACTCCTGGAATCCTTTTATTAGTCCAACCATTCCGTCTTAATACGCATCGTGCAGTTGGTAAGCTCGTTAGCCGCCTTCGTGTAGCGCATGACTTTGGCCATGTCGCCCGTGAGCTTGGATTGCCGGGTGATTAGTGCCTGTGTGGAATCAAGCTGCTTGGTGGCGATTTTCTTCCAGACAGCATAGGGAGCTGACAAGACATATGCAGGCTTGTACTTATTGGGGTCAGTCACGATTTCGCATGCCCGGCATTTGCCGTGATAAAGATCCACATACATGTACATTGGCTCTTTGAGCGGGCCGCCCGCTTCTCCAATAAAGTAAAAATCACCTTCCCAGGTTTTGGCCGCCTCCTCATAGGCCGCGCTTTTATTGATTTCTTCCTTGTACTGATCGCACCATTCTTGTGTCCCGTACTTTGCCATAGTGAACATCCTCCTTTCCTTTTATTTGTTTGTTGTACTGGAACTCGTCACCGTCCCATTGTAACCTTTCTATGCGCCTGCGGCCAGCTGGGATCAGGCCAATTCGCTTGAGGTTCGCTAATAAGCCTGTTTGTAAATTTCGAGAACCTCCATCGGATCACTTACAGGCCGGGCGTTGAACATATCAGCCGTATCCGCAATGGCGTGAAAAGCGCACATCATGAGGCCGTCTTCAGAGACGCCGACATCGCGCAACCTCAACGGATGGCCGACTTTTTCCATCAGGTCTTCTATCGCTTCCGCCGCGGCCAGAGCTGCCTCACGCTCTTTCATACCTTTGATGTTGACACCCAGGGTTTGCGCTACCAGCGCCAGCTTGCTGGCGGCATGATCGACGTTAAAACGCATCACTTTGGGTAATACGATGCCGCATGCAGCTCCGTGGGGGACATGGTACAGCGTTCCTGCCGTATGTGCCATGCCATGCGCGAGACCGACCTGGGCGATGGTAAATGCCCATCCTGCCATCGTGGCTGCTATCTGCATATTGAGCCTTGCCTTTTCATTCTTACCGTCGGCAACCACCAGCGGCAGGTTCTCGCTGATCAGGCGTATGGCGTGCAATGCCTGGCCGTCGCAAATCTGGTTCGACATGATGCTCGTAAGAGCTTCAACGGCGTGGGTCATGGCGTCCATGGCAGTAGAAACCGTTAGTTCCTTAGGTAGGGTCATGGTAAAGCGTGGATCCAGAATCGCCGTGTTAGGCATGATGCGGGTATCTACGATAAACAACTTACGTCCGGCGCCCTTGCTCGTGAGCACGGCTACATTGGTCACTTCGCTGCCCGTCCCCGATGTGGTTGGGATGGCAATATGCGGGGTTTGCGGTTCGGTAAGCACCAGGAAGTTAAGATGGTCATTGGCTTTGCCGCCGTTCTTTAAGGTCACGCAGACCCCTTTGGCGGTGTCGATGACACTCCCACCGCCGACGCTGACGATGCCATCGACCTTGAGTTCACGGGCCGCATCTACCGCGGCGTCAACGGATTGAAGATCCGGATCGGGCGGTATCTTGTCATAGATGCCCACGCAGAAATCAGCCAGTGCGTTCTTAACAAGATCTGCAAGCCCGGCCTTCCTGACACCTGGATCGGTAAGGATCAGCACCCTTCTGCAGCCAAGGTTCGTTACCTCCTTGTATATCGAGCTTAACGCCCCGTGTCCGGCAACCACATTAGTCGGGCAATTGTAACCGAAACCCTCCACCCTCTTATTGTCCGACAGAAGGGAGAAGTTCATACTGCTGTTGCGGTCAGCTAAGTAGTTCACATGGACTCTCTTGACCTGGGTGTATTCGTGCAATCCTGCCGCTCCCAATTCGCGGCCCACGCCCGACTGCTTATACCCGCCGAAGGGGCAGAAATCCGAAAAGATATGGTAATTGTTGATCCACATGGTTCCGGTGCGAACCCCGCGTGCCACGCGCTCCGCGCGCGCGGTATTGCTGGAGAACACTCCGCCCCCCAGACCGTATATGGAATCATTCGCGATCGCGACTGCTTCTTCATCGCTGTCGTATTTGATCACGCAGACCACAGGACCGAATATTTCTTCTTGTGCGATACGCATTTTATTCTTCACGTTGGCGAAGATGGTGGGAGCGTAATAGTACCCTCCTTTGATTCCTTTGGCTTCGATGCGTTTCCCGCCGGTGATCAACTCGGCACCCTCCTCTTTCCCCATCTTGACGTAGCCCTCAACCGTAGCTAATTGTTCCCTGCTGACGAGCGGTCCCAGATGTGACGTGGGCTCCATCTGGTATCCCACGCGCAGAGCTTCCGCCCGCTTCTTGAACATCTCGATAAACTGGTCAGAGATTTTTGACGAGACCAGGACGCGCGTGCCTGATTCGCAGATCTGTCCTTGATGGGAGAAGGTGCCGTATATGGCCCCTTCCACAGCCAGATTCATATCCGCGTCGTCGAGAATGATATTGGCGGATTTTCCGCCGAGCTCGAGCGTCACCTTCTTCACGGTAGACGACGCCATTCTCATGATCTCACGACCGACTGTGGTGCTGCCGGTAAAGGCTACCTTGTCGACGTCCGGGTGGGTGCAGAGGATTTTTCCAACCTCTCCTCCCGATCCGGGTATCACATTTACCACGCCCTTGGGTATGCCGGCCGCGTTAGCAGCCTCGGCAAGGATCAGGGCGGTCAGAGGGGTGTAAGAAGCCGGTTTTAGCACGACCGTGTTCCCCGTAGCGAGCGCGGGGATCATTTTCCACATGGCCATCGTCATCGGAAAATTCCACGGGATAATTCCAACGCAGACGCCGATCGGCTCACGACGTATAAATTCGCGGCCCGGTCCGAAGGCGTTGCCGGAGGCGGGAATTTCCTCTTCCCATGGGAATTTTGTCGCAGCGTAAAGACTGATATTGCGCGCAAACCCGATACAGAGCAGGGGCATTACCTTTGCCAAATTTATAATCTGTCCCGCATTCATGGATTCGGTTGCGGCAAGGCGCAAGCCCTGCTGGGCGATCTGATCAGCGAAATCCTGGATTTTCGCGAGTCGCGCCGCAGGGGCAAGACCGCTCCAAATCCCGCTGTCAAATGCCTTGCGTGCAGCAGCAATCGCGGCCTCTACATCCGCCTTTCCTGCTTGAGCAACCGTGGCAATGGGCTGCTCGGTTCCAGGATCGATTGCCTCAAAAGTCTTGCCGCTTGCAGCGTCGACAAACTCGCCGTTGATAAACAGTTTGTAATTTTCCATTTCAGACCTCCTTGCAATAGGATTTTGAATATTGACGTGGCATCCATAAAAAAACGCTCTTTTGATTTTTTGATTTATGGAGGGCGTTTCCGCAATTACTCTGAACCAGGAAGGATGCCGATAGCACAGACGCCCAAACCATCCCACTCGCTCACGGGCTTGTCTGACGTAAGGATGAAACCTTTTCTCCCGATTTCATCGATATAAGAGATTGTTATATTCCCAACCAATTGGTAAACCTCGGGGTCGATCACAAACGTCAGACCATCCACCTCTTCGATCAGGTCAGGCTTGCGGATACTGTTCACGCTTAGACCCAAGGATGGATCACAACACCCGGTGAACTGCAGATGGATGCGGACAGGGCGTTGGATTCCCTTTTCAGCAAGAAATGATTTGATGGCTTGACCTGCCCTCGACTCGAGCTTGACCGCAAAAATCGTCCTTTCTTTATGTCTTTCGGTAATTATGTCGTTGATCATTGCAGAAAGTTTGGATTAGAAAATCGGCCGCCGTCCATGGGTTTGATTGCAGGCAAGGTCAAGTCTCCGGGCATCCGCGTATTAGTTCCCATTATGACGTATGACGCTAGGAACATATCAAGGGAATCACTCTTTTCAACACATCGACGAAGGTAACATTGGCCCGCACATTCCACCTTATTTTCTGAGAAGTCTTTCCGCAGGGCCGGTTAAAGGGAACTCTTCAGTCAGGCGGCTTCAGGAAATAGTTGAGAGCGGAAAATATGCTTTAGCCGGATGCCGCTTTCTACGTCCCCAGATAAGCTTTCCTTACTTTCTCATTATGCAGCAAGTCGCTGCTCAGGCCCTGCAGCACCAGC
>Ga0335081_10006450_pt1 | contig 18682 bp, 16 predicted proteins | sample Lox_Sample_35_FD_206713 | JGI IMG/M metagenome (GOLD analysis project Ga0335081, IMG submission 206713) | Soil microbial communities from Loxahatchee National Wildlife Refuge, Florida, United States - Lox_Sample_3.5 | ecosystem: Environmental > Terrestrial > Soil > Wetlands | place: USA...
CCAGACAGCCAAGCCGAACGCTACACTGATTCCGAACAAAACTGCAGATGGCATGATCGATCCTTTCTGGCGGCTTTCCTCACGAAGACCGCCTCCAATGTGCTCTCGCGAAGAGAGTCACTGTTGCGTTCCTGAACCCATTAAGGCCCTCAAGGGCATCAAGGGTCCGACGGGAATGTACTCGTGATGGAGCAACTCTTCCTTTGCGAGCGGCAGGGTTTCCATGATGGCTCGTGCCTCGTCCTCGGTGTTTGCGTTGACCAGGAAGATCACCCCTTTGCCATCGCCGCGCGAATACCACTGTTGGATCTTCCCGTCGAGGTAGAGCTTCACAGTTGCCCGAATCTCTGCCGGTATGACAGCCATGATTTGTTGAGCGGTCACGCCCGGCTTCGCAGTCTCAATCACCAGCACTGCGGTGGTTTTAGGTGTAGGAATGCTGGGCACGCCTGAAGCGGCCCCGGATTGTGTCTCTTGTGGCATGATCAATTTTTCCTTTCCAAAGTTCGGGCCAGTGATATAACCCTGCTTCTTCTCTTAACAGATCGCGGCCGCGACAGGCTTCCGTAGTGGATCAGGACTGGGGATACCAAGCCTGTCGTCCCTCCCGCAGCGGCGCCATTTCGAGGAGTCACTGGAATGCAGCTGGGTTCAGTGCTCTCAGCGGCATCAGCGGCCCGACGGGAATGTACGCGTGATCCATCAAATGTGCTTTCGCGAGCGGCAACGTTTCCATAATGGCCCGCGCCTCATCCTCGGTCTTCGTATCCACCAGGAAGATGACGTCTTTCCCATCGCCGCGCGAATACCACTCGCGAATTTTCCCGTCGAGATAGAGCTTTACAGTCGCCTGAATCTCGTCCGGAATCACGGCCATGACTTGTTGAACGGTTACGCCCTGCCTGGGAGTCTGAATGACAAGCACTGCGGTGGTTTTCGGTATGGCCCCGCTGGGCAAGCCTTGGCCACTCTCGGGTTGCGATTGCGCGACGGACAGCACGGAAAGCGCCGCCACCAGCAAAGGGATCGTGTATTTCATTAGGTTCTCCTCTCGAATGAAGTTTGCTATCGCTCTCTATCCTAAGAGTACGGACGTACTCTTTAGGATCAAAAAAATTACGCTTCAGTGAAGCTCTTTATGAAAAAGCTCCTAGCTTCCCTCAGGATCTGCTCACGCCTTTGAGGGTCGGGGCTAACTCGCGCCATCATCAATACACCTGCCAGGCTGGGAAATAACAACCTGATCTTCGCTTGCTTCTCTTGAAGCGTGTGACCGGGCATGAATGGCAAGAATCGCTGACGATACGCTTCCAACAATGTCTCAATCCTTCTCCGCGCGGCAACCGGTTTTCGTGCGAGTTCAGGCCCCAGGGCGGCGCGCACACAACCGGTTCCCGGCGAATTCGCATGCCCGGTACTTAGATAACGCTCGATGATCGCCCGCAGGGCCTGACCCTCGGGCGCGGACTTTGCAACTTCCTCCATGCCCCTTCCCGTCTCGTCGAGTGCCCGTGCCACCGCTTCGACGAACAGGTCGTCCTTGCTCTTAAAATGCCGGTAGAAGCCCCCTTTTTTCAGGCCCACTTTCTTCATCACCGTCCCAATGCCGCTCGTGTCACCGCCGCGCTCGCGGAAAGAGCGAGCGGCCACGGAAAGGATTTTCTCGTGGTTCTGTGCTTTGTGTTCGCGCGAATACCGCATGTTATAAGAGTATGCTCGTACTCTAATATTTGTCAATCGCTATAGTCTTCCGCTCGCTTTGGCTTTCTCGCGAGTCCTTGCTCGAATCTTGTGATCAGCGCAGCTAAGGCTGCAGGCTGCTCATGAGTGGTGAGGTGACCACCGGGCAAACGCTCGATCCGAAGACCGAGCGTTTCCAACCGTTCCTGCGCGAGGTCCACCTGCCGGTGTTCAAAAGGATCTTCATCGCTGCCCCCCACCAGGAACGGGAACTGATCGCGATAAGCCTGGAAGAGCGGACCGAAGTCCAGCCGGTCGCCTTGCGCTTGGTGATCAGCCACGAAGCCGGCTGCGGCGGCCAGGTAGAACAGACCATCGTGGCGGTCCATGGCGCTGTGGAGCTCGCCGAGTTCGGCGTCTGTTACCTGATAGCCTTTGGACCACATCTTTCTTACTCCTGGCATCCTCTTGAACAGCCAGAAGGGACGGCCCACGCGCCGGCGGGCCCGGTTGGGGAGGCGGCGCAACATCGGGGTGGTGTACCACGGGTGGGTGTGCCCGTCCTTGAAGAGCCCGCCATTGAAGATGAAAACGCCGCGTATTTCGGGACCGACGGCGGCTTCATCGCGGCCAGCGCGCTCAAGCCGACGTCGCAAGTGTTCGAGAACGACAAGCGAGGAAAAGTCGAAGGCAACCAGCGTCGTCGATTGGACGCCGAAATCGCGCCAGATCGCTTCGACGAGATCCGTACGCTCCGCGGTTGAATAGGCGTAGTCCTTGGGCTTGTCGCTATCGCCCATCCCGACGTAGTCGAGGAAGAGCTTCGGCATCTCGGCGCCACTCGGCAGATAGGGCAGAACCTTCGCCCATCCAAAGGAGCCATCGGGAAATCCTGGGAGGAAGGAGACAGCATGAGCGAGATCTCCTTCCCGCCTCACGAACACTCTGAGAGCGCCTCCCGGTGTTTGAACGATTTCGCGCGCATTGGGGTCGTAGCTGATGCATTCGCCACCTGCAAACCAAACTTGCGCGGACGGGATCTCGCGGGTCATCGTGTGGAACCTCCCGTTTCCTTAACATCTTCCGGATTGATCTGCGGAGTCTGTTCGCCGGCCTTTGCCGAGTAGGTGATGAATTTGAACGGGTCCGTGTTCTGATTCTTTTCCATCAGCTTCAGATAGGCGAACCGTTTTGCGATCTTAAGAGCTTCGCTATGGGGAAACTTTGCCTCCGCGGTTTCCAACAACTCCGCCGCCATCGCGTACTTGCCATCTGCGGAGAGACGTTCCGCTGCTTTCACAATTTCTCTTTCGGAAACCCCCAGATAGTCCACGAGAAGTTCCGCCCGATCCGCACGGCTGGGATGAGCCAGCCCTACGAGATTTGCCTGCCAGTACCCGACGTTTTGATCGTAGAGCCTGTCAATCACATGCTCGCGCAGAATGTAGTAAGGCAGGAATGCATCGGGCTGCATGGACAGGAAGTCCGGGGGGATGAGGTTTGCCTCTTGAATGGCGGACCGATCGTCACCCCGGCGAATCGCCGTGAGCACCTGGTCTCGCAACCACGTTAAATCCGTTTTCAGATGGCTAAGGATCAACGGCGAGTTGAAGGTGCGAGTGAGCGGCTCGTGCCCTTGTAACAGGTACCGGGCATTCCTGCTCACGATCACATCGATGGCATCGAACAGTCCCTCGAGATCGCCCTCCTCAACAAACGGTGCCCCTAGATAGGGCATGATGACATCGCCCATGAACATGACTTTTTCGTCGGGGAGATTAATCAACATGGCATCATGAGTTTCACCGCCGTGAACGGGGATCAGCTCGAACTTCGTTCCGCCGACGTTCAGCTCCGTTCGGTTGTCGATCGCGACGTCTGGTTTGTAGCTCCGGACATCCTCGGTATTAAATCGCTCGCCGAAGAACTTTTTCCCGAACAAATCCGGTCCGTTGAATTCTCTTTCAAACTCCTCCTGATAGTTGCCTCGCCCGTAAAACTTGGGATGAGAGCTTAGGTTACGAAAATAGGAATGGCCGCCGACATGGTCCCAGTGTGCGTGCGTGATGAAGACAGTCGTCAGCGGCGGCAGTCCGGGCGCATAGGCCTGGAGAGCTTCGTATGCACTCTTTGCGGAATCCGGGCGCGTGCCCGCGTCAATGCTGATGAGCTGGTGCCGGTCCTTGGAAACCACGAAGTAGTATTCCGTGAACTCGAAACCACTCAGCGCGTAGACCCTACCGGGAACAATCTGCCGGATGATCCGCGGCGCGAACGCATGACCGGAGACTCTGTTTTCGGAAAACGGTGTTGCCAGTGTGATCGGATGATCGAAATCAGGATACCCGCTGCGCCGCAGGTACTCATTTGCCTTCGCGGTGTCGCCATCATTCAGGGCGAGTTTGCCGAGATGAAAGTAAACTTCGCGCAACCACGCCGAATGAGGCGCTTTGTCAGAGTGCTCTGCGCACCACGTGAGTTCCTCATGCGCGGCCTTCTGCTCGCGAAAAAAGCCAGGTAGCTCAGTATGCACGATGCCGGCGATCCAGTTCACGACGAAAACCTGTCCGCCTGAGAGTTGCTTCGCCTGATCGAGGGTGGCAATCGTTTCCTTTACATATCCGTAGCGCTTCAGCAGTGACACCCGGGACGCATTCTGAGCTCGGAGCAAGCCAATGATTCCCAGATACAAAGACTTCTGAACCGGTGTCAACTGAGGCTCGAACTCCTTGAGACGCGCGCTGAAGAATTCTGCCCCCTCATTCTGAAGATTCGAACTGGCGAACTCGCCCATCAGTATGAACATCAGCTCCGGATCCTTTGGTGGCGCGACGCTGTTCACTGCCTTCAGATATTCGAGTTCCGGACTGTGCCGCTTCGCGGAACGCTTGTCGGGACTGCGCAGAATGACAACCGCCACAACGATGAACAGCAGAACGGACAGCAACAAACCGATGCGCCAACGAGCGGAATTCATAAGCCCTCCTTTGCTGCGTTGAATAATTCAGGCAAGACGAGACGCATTAGGACGCCGACGGCTTGGCTCGTGAATCGCTCAGCCTGCGCTCGATCGATAGGGCGCGGTCATCGAACGTCGTAAGCGGAGTAATCGCGGTTTCCATTCGCGGCCACACCGGCAGGCTGGTCACGAGATCGTCCAGTTCCTTGGCCGAGTCCGCCTTTACGACTAGCGCGAGACCTATGGCTCCGCTGAGTGGCCCGCCCGCGAGAATCTTCTTCTCAGCTTCGAGCTTCTTGCACTGTTCAAGTGTGGGATGCATGAACTCTTCGAAGAAGGCTTCTCCCTCTTCCGCACTCATCGGCCGACCTTCAGGCACGATTTTCATTTGAACCAGATATTGCATGGTTTTTGCTCCCGTCAGTTATGGGATCTTTTTCCTGCTTCATAGGATGATTATTATCATCCTATGGATTCGGATTTGTTTGTTCCAGTTCTTTGGAGTTCAGGGTTGCACCTTGGGATGATTCGCAGCATCCTATATAGCCATGCGTTATCGGCCCGAACACAAAATCGAGACCCATCAGAAGATCGTGAAGGACGCCTCGCGGCGCGTCCGCGCCGAAGGCTTGAATGGCGCGGCGGTGGCCACTGTGATGCGCGACACCGGCCTGACTCACGGAGGCTTTTACAAGCATTTCAGGAGCAAGGACGAGTTGCTGATTGAGTCTCTGAAAGAGGGTTTCCGAGAAACCATCGACACCTTGGTTCATGCCGCTGAAAAGTCGTCCTCTGGGGAGGAGTGGAAGGCAATTGTGAAAACATACTTGCGCTCGGAAATGTGTGAACATCCCGAGCACGGCTGCCCTCTGGCGACACTCGGTCCGGAGTTAGCACGGGTTGACAAGAGAATGAAGCCGCAGATCGTGGCGGAGCTCGTGAGCTACAAGAACCGTATGTTGCCGTTCATGCCTGGCCGCCGAATAGTGGATAAAGAACGGGCTTTCTTTGCGATTTTTTCAACGATGACCGGGGCTGTAGAAATTGCCCGCATGCTGCCAGATCCAGTACGAGAGCAAGTTCTGGGGACTGCCAGAGACTTTCTTTTGCGTAGCTTCTGACCTCCACGGTCATAAGGTCCCGACTGAGATCTATCTGAGACGCCGCCATCTTATGAATTCGCCTCATTCTCCACAGCCAGAGCTCTCGTTCAGCTAACCCGGAATCGGTAAGTCCGTCGTCCCGAGAGGCATTCTCTCCGCCAGGAAGCCTGCCTACGTTCCGCACTTCGAGCAATTGGAAGCCTTTGCGAACGAAGCCAGGCGATTTTCAACGGGAACTGGCCCTCACCTCCCTGGCCTGGGAACGAGAACAGTTTTGACCGAAGACGAAAAGCGGGATAAAACCTCGCAAAACAGAGGCTGCAGATCCCATCTGCGGCAGTCATGGAGTATGCCATGTCAACCAGCCAACAATCACACCCGTCGATCGATTTCGCACGAGTGGAATCAGCAGACGGCTACCTTCTGACAGCCGAGGAGGTCGCGGAAATCCTGCGCGTGCCGAAAAGTTGGGTGTATTCCCATCTGAGCGACCTTCCCACGATCCGCCTCGGCCGCTACGTGCGTTTCAAGCGTTCTGACGTGGAGCGGTTTCTCGAAAACCGTGGGCCTTGCCAATGATTTCTGTTGGTGTTAGTCCTAGATCACGGTCGAAGCATCACGGAAAGGAAATCGTGGTGCGAGAGCGACACCAACGGCCCCGAGTACAGGACTGCGGGGTCAAATGGAGAATCTGTTATTGGGAGTACCGTTCCAGGAAGCGTAGCGGCCGGACAAAAAGCTGGGCAAAACATTTGGTTCCCACCAGAACCGAAGCACAGCGTTTGGCCGACGGCTTCATGGAGGCGGTAAACCAACGAAACAATCAACCTCAACTTTTTCCTGGTGGGGAAGAAACACTCGCAGCTTTGGTGGCAGTTTGTCGGGAAAAGATGTGGCCGTTGCTCAAGAATTCAACCCGCGGCAGCTACGACTTTTATCTTGACTCGTACATCTTGCCAAAATGGGGTTCGAAGAAGCTCACCAAGTTGAGAACGATCGAACTTCAAGATTTCTTCAACTCTTTTTCTCCGCGACTGGCTTCGAAAACGATTCGCAATATGCATGCATGTCTGCGAGCGATGCTCAACCAGGGAAAGGCGTGGGAATTGGTTCGTTCGAATCCCGCGCAAGGTGTCCGCTTGCCACGCAAGAAGGCACGGAAGCCTCCGGTTGTGCTGGCAAAGCAGGATATACGCCGGGTGATCGACGATTTGCCGGAGCCGACGAAATCCATTGTCACGTTGATCGTGGTCGGCTCGTTGCGGGTCGGGGAGATTGCAGCTTTGCGTTGGGAGAGAATTCATCCGGATCGAATCGACATCGTGGAGCGTTTCTACGAAGGCGAATTCGACGACACGAAAACCGATGCTGGACGCAGGAGCATTCCGCTCGATTCGCATGGAATCTTGCGGGGTGTTTTGGATGCGGCGTGGCAGCGGTCCAAACATCGCAATCCGGGCGACTTGGTGCTCACCAACACAAAGGGAGGTCCGGTGAACCGGCGGAATCTGCTGCGGCGGCATCTCAAGCCAACGCTCAAAAAGCTTGGATTGCCCGCTTCCGTCGATTTCCGCAGCTTCCGCACCATGCACTCCAGCCTGATGAGCAGCATTGGCGTCCGGCCGGAAGTGACGCGGGACAACATGGGACACGCGAACATCGATGTGACCCAGAACGTTTACAACCGGACGTGGTGGGAAGAGAGAGTTGAAGCGGTGAGTATGGCCGCGGCGACGGTGTGGCGCGAGTTTTTGGCGCAACCCGTACCGGCGCAACCAATGTAAGTCCTTTTGTGGAAGTCCTCGGAGCCGGCGATTTCGGAAGTTGTTGATTTGAAATGGTCGGGGAGAGAGGATTTGAACCTCCGACCCCCTGGTCCCGAACCAGGTGCTCTACCAGGCTGAGCCACTCCCCGACGTGAGGACGAAAGGACCGGCCGAACGCGCCAGCCAGAGGAAAATCAGGTCATTTCCGCGGACAGCATGAAGATTATAACATTCGTTGCTCGACAAACCGGCGCGGAAAATCCTGCAATCGCTGGATTCTAACCGGCCAGGCACGATTGAGACCAGCAATGTCAGCTAGAATGTTGGCGCACTTCTCATGATCGCTTTTACCGCGGCAGCCCTGTTGACTCCACTCGAGCGGATCGAGCAGCCTTTGCTGCTCGTCGAAGATGGAGTGGTCACGGAAGCGGTGTGTCGCGCCCACCGCGAGGTTCCCGGGAATTGCCGCGTGGTTGATTTTGGCGACGGGGTGCTTGCGCCTGGGCTGATCGACATTCACATCCACGGCGGAGCGGGTCACGACGTGATGGAGGATTCGGCGCAAGCCCTACCAGCGGTTGAGCGTCTCCTGGCTTCGCACGGTGTCAGCAGCTATTTTCCTACCACTGTTTCTGCGCCGCTGAATACCACGCTTGCTGCGCTAGAACGGTTGGCGGATGCCATTGAGCAGGCAGAGCATAACGCTCAATCCGAGGGAGTTCGGGCCCGCCCTTTGGGAATCCATCTGGAGGGGCCATTTCTCAGCCATATCCGCCGGGGCGTGCATCCTCCACAAGATTTACTCGCGCCCGATCCGCGTGTGTTTGAGCAATTCTGGCGGGCTAGCCGTGGGCACGTTCGTCTGCTAACCATCGCCCCCGAGTTACCGGGCGCGCTCGACGTGATTGCACAAGCAACCGAGCTGGGGGTTTGTGTGAGCGTGGGGCATTCCGACGCCAGCCTCGATGCGACACGTGATGCGGTCACAGCCGGGGCCCGGCATGCGACGCATACGTTTAATGCCATGCGCCCGCTCAATCATCGCGATCCCGGAATTTTGGGCGAGGTACTGACCGACCCGCGGCTTTCCGCCGACATCATTGCTGACGGTGTGCACGTTGACCCTATCGTTGTTGAGTTATTCTTGAGGGCCAAAGGGCCCGAGGCAGCAGTGCTCATTACCGATGCGAATGCCGCTACCGGTATGCCTGATGGCACGTATCATTTGGGTCCGTTTGAATTCGAGGTGCACGAAGGCCGCTGCCTTTCCGGTGGAAAATTGGCGGGAAGTGTTCTGACCCTTGACCGTGCGGTCCGTAACACGATGCAGTTTGCCGGATGGGATTTGCAACGGGCACTTCGACTGGCCACGGTGAATCCGGCGCGGGTAACGAATCTGGCAACGCGCGGCCAGGTGAAAGTGGGGTCGCGGGCTGATCTTGTTGTGTTGAGTTCCAGCGGAGAAGTGAGGCGCACCGTAATTGGTGGCGCCGTGTGAGGACAAATGGCTGACAAAGGCGGATTCGCCCACTACATGCTCAAGGAAATCTTTGAGCAGCCGGAAGGCCTGCGGGCCACGATTGCGCCGAGGGTTTCGCTCGATGCCGGAATTGTGCGACTCGACGAAGTCCGCATCAGTCACGAAGAGCTTTGCGCTTTGCGCCGAATCAATATCGTGGCCTCCGGCACGAGCCGCCATGCCGGAATGGCTGGGCAATACATGATTCAGGAACTGGCGAATTTGCCTTCGGACGTCGACTATGCCAGCGAATTTGAGTATCGCAATCCGCTGATTGGAATGGGCGAGCTTACCGTCGTCATCACCCAATCAGGCGAAACTGCCGACACAACTTCCGCTCAGCGCGAAGCGCGCGCGAAAGGTTCACGCACCATTGCCATTTCCAATGTGATTGATTCCACCATCGCCCGTGAGGCTGATGGCGTGATCTACACTTACGCCGGACGGGAAGTCAGCATTGCTTCTACCAAAGCATTCACCGCTCAACTCGCCGCCCTTTTCCTCTTTGCCCTTTATCTTGGCCAAGAAAGGGACAACTTGAGCAGCGATCAGGTCCGCCACTACATTGGGCAATTACTCGATCTGCCAGGCAAAGTGGAGACTGTGCTCCAGTCGGCGCCGGAATGCGACCGACTCGCGGGCCAATTTTATAAAGTCGAGGATTTTCTGTTTCTGGGCCGCGCCATTCATTATCCCATCGCGATGGATGGGGCGCTCAAGCTCAAAGAGGTTTCCTACATTCACGCGGAAGGATATCCCACAGGCGAGACGAAACATGGGCCGAACGCGCTAATCGATGAAAGCTTGCCGGTTGTCATCATTACGACTTGCGATCGCAACGACGCTGGTTCTGTGCTGCGCTACGAGAAAAATCTGGCCAATATTCGTGGTTTCAAGCAGCAAGGAGGCCGGGTCATCGCTATTGCTACTGCCGGCGATGAAGAAGTCCCGCGCCTCGCTGATCATACAATCTTTGTGCCGCAAGCTCCTGAACTGCTTTCGCCTATTCTGGAAATTGTGCCGCTTCAACTATTCGCCTACTACATGACTGTCCGCAAAGGATTGGACGTAGACCGCCCACGCAACCTGGTCAAGTCGGTGACTCTGGAATAGAAGTATTTCGGGTTACTCCGGCTTGCTTCCCCAATTCGCGATGAAGGTGATGACGCTGGTCCAGTAGCGCGGATGGTGAAAGTGTGAGTGGAAAGTCTCAAGCATTTTCTGCGTGACATATCCAGACTTCGTTAAAGATGGGGCCAACTCGCGCATGGTTTCGATCCAGTATGTGGCCCATTCCGACCCGCCATTGAATTGGGGAGTGTGGCCCTCAGCAGCAATATCTCTCAGGCCGAGTGAATCGAGCCAATGTGCAATTTTTCGGCCGATGAAATAATCGATGTCAGATTCAAACGACCACTTGAGCCATCCCTGCCAGAAGTTCCGCATCGAATCTGGTTCAGTCACGGTGCAGGGAAGCATGTCCGGTTCGATGGAAAGAAGGACGCCTCCGGGCTTGAGCGCGGCGACCATTCGTTCGAGAGCGTTTCGGGCGGGCGTGACATGGTGAAGCAAGGCGCGCGCCACCACGAAGTCGTAAGAATTCTCTTCAATCATGTCGCGAAGGACATCGATCTTGCGAATCTCAAGACACTGCGCCTGCAAACCAGCGACATAACTGAGATCGATGTCACTTGCGACAACGTGACCTGTGGGAGAGACCAGCGTCGCAAGCATTTGTGCGATCGATCCGTTTCCGCAACCAAGTTCCAGGCAACGCCAGCCGGGGCGTATTCCCAAGCGCTCAATGAGGGCTCGCTCGATGGGATCAAGCAAGACAGACATCAAGGCCAGGCGCTGTTTTTCGCCCGTCAGTTGGTGCGGGAGGGTGTATTCAGGCATTGAGTTCGTAGAACCGCGGCGCGGCTTGGGGACGGATTATACGCCTGGCTTGATCGGGAATTGCCAGGACAAGCTCAGTTCGGTTTGCGGTTCTTGCCATCGGTGAGATAGCGCAGGAAAACGTGGTCAGCGGAGCGGAATTTTTCCAGCAGGGATGCTTCGGCTTTAAGTTTCGCGTCGTCAGAAGACTTTTGCCGGATGCTCTGCCGCAGCTTTTCCCCTGTCTCAGACTCATTCGCCATCACTTGCATGAAGAACCACAGGAAATGGCGCATCTGATCGAGAGCCGATTTGAGCAACTGAATGGATTCCATTTCCGGCAGCTGGCTCAAAATTTCCATGAGCTCAGGGTCGCCGGGCGCTTCCATGGCAGCGCAGTTCAATTGCCGCTGGATGGTGCGCAGGTCTTCAGTTACGCGCAGAATGCGAATGTGAACTTCGTTTAGATAATCTTCCCGTTCCATGTGCGCGGTTCTCTTAGTTGAGGCAACAGAGTGAACATCGCACTCGGAGTGCGAAGCGAACAGATGTCCCATGTGCATGCGCTTTCGTAATTCGGGTTACTTTGGTATGAAAGGACGGACAAGTTACTGCAATTTTTAGTTAACTGCGATGCCTGCAATCCTTGAAAACCCACGATTGTCAAGGATTTCCCGGACTTCGACCACGCGAACGCTGCGGGGTAATGGCTGACGCCTGCTTTCTTGTGTTACAAACGCGCATGCTTGAGGGGGATAGTCCTGGCCTGATACGCGCCATCGGCCGCTGGAGCCTGGCCGCGCTGCTGATCAACTCCATCCTTGGCAGCGGCGTTTTCAAGCTGCCTTCGGACGTTGCCGCCCTCATCGGGTCAGCAAGCGTGTGGGCTGTGGCCGCTGTCGGCGCGGCTGTCGGAGTCATTATGGCTTGCTTCGCCGAAGTGGCGTCGCAGTTTACTCAAGCGGGCGGAGCTTATCTCTATACCCGTGTCGCTTTCGGACGTTTCTGGGGCTTGCAAGTTGGATGGATGCTCTGGCTCACGCGGCTGGCGGCGCCGGCGGCCAATGCGAACCTGTTTGTTATTTATCTTGGCGAATTTTGGCCCGCCGCCACCAAGCCTTTGCCGCGCTTATTCGTTCTTACCGTGCTCATTGCCGTCCTTGCTGTCATTAATCTGCGCGGAGTTCGCGGCGGCGCCCGGCTCAGCGACTTTTTCACTGTCGCCAAGCTGCTTCCGCTGATTTTGCTTGCTGTGGCCGGGGCAGCCTACGTGGTAGCGCGGCACGGGATTGTTCCTTTATCAGTGCACGCTTCGGGGGGCGACTGGCTGAAAGCAGCGTTGCTGCTGCTGTTTTCGTATGGAGGTTTCGAGAGCGGAATCACGCCCATGAGCGAAGCGAAAAATCCCCGTCGCGATGCAGCTTTTGCTCTTTTCACAGCATTAGCCACGTGCATGCTCCTCTACGCGGTGATTCAGTGGATCGTGGTCAGAACCTTGGCCAATCCTGGGTTGAGCGAGCGCCCTTTGGCCGATGTCGCCAAAGTCGTAATCGGCGGCGCTGGCCCCGCATTCATTGCAATTGGCGCGCTGATTTCCATCTACGGCTATCTCAGCGCCAATATGCTGGCCGTTCCGCGTATAACTTTTGCTTTGGCTGAAAGCCGGGATTTTCCGTCGCTCTTTGCCGCAGTTGGCCCTCGCTTTCATACCCCGTATTTTTCGATCGTTGTTTTCGCAATGCTTACGTGGCTTCTGGCACTGCTGGGGAGCTTTTCGTGGAATGTTCTTCTCTCGGCCGTATCGCGCCTCTTCTTTTATGGACTTGTCTGTGCTGCTCTGCCCGTCTTGCGGCGCAAACAGCCCGAGGCGGCAGGCTTCCGCTTGCCATTTGGGCGCCTTTTCTCTTTTCTCGGCTCAGGATTTTGCCTGCTGCTGATCGTGGGATATTGTTTTGAATCCGGTCGGCAAGCGAATTTGGCTGGATCGTTGGTTCTGCTGGCTACAATTGCCGCTGCATTAGTGAATTGGATCTGGGTAAGCCGGCGAGCACGACAACAAACTCCAAATGCATAGAAACGGCCTGACTGCGCCTTTGAAGCAGCATGCGTTCCGCGCCATTCTTTTCCATTTCTTTCTTACCACGGCGACCGCGATATCTGCCGTGGCCCAGTCGTCCCCGAGTCCGGCAAATTTCGTCGTTGAGAACGACGTTGCAGTTCCCATGCGCGATGGCGTCGTGCTTCGCGCTGATATTCTGCGTCCGCGTGCCGGGGGACGATTTCCCGTTCTTGTCTACCGCACGCCTTACGGGAAAGAAGCCGCGCTTAAGACCTATACGACATTTCGTCATGCGGTCGAGCGTGGCTACGCTGTCGTTGTGCAGGATGTACGCGGCCGCTTCGCTTCGGATGGTGAGTTTCGGCCGTACGAAAACGAAGGGCGCGATGGATACGACACAATCGAGTGGGCCGCCAGGCAGCCGTGGTCGGATGGCGACGTCGGAACCTTCGGTCTTTCTTATCCAGGTGCGGTGCAATGGCTCGCCGCAGTTGAAAGCCCTCCGCATTTGAAGGCCATGGTTCCGGCTATGACATTTTCTACGCCGCAGAATTTCTTTTATGCGGGCGGCGTTTGGGACATGTCGTGGATCGAGTGGATTTGGGACAACATCGCCCCCGACGTGCGTCAGAAAAAAAATCTGCCCGGCCCCAAAAGTTACGAAGACGCTGAACTGGCCTGGAAGGGAGAAGGGCCGGCGATGCTCAAGACATTGCCTCTTGAGCAGATGAAAGAGCTTCGCAACATCGCGCCTTACTATTATGACTGGCTATCACATCCTGTAGACGATCCTTGGTGGCAGTGGTGCGAATTGCGCGACCAATATGACCGCGTGCATGCAGCCGTGCTCAATTTATCGGGTTGGTATGACGACAACTACGGCCCGGAGGGCGCCACAACGAATTTTCTTGGTTTGCTCAAATCGCGTGCCGGGCAAACTGATCCACTCACTCACCTGCTGATCGGGCCGTGGGTGCATGGAGTGGACTCGACCGCACGAGCCAGTTCGGGAGAGCGCGAATTCGGTCCTGCTGCGGCTATTGACTACGACGAAGTCGTTCTGCGCTGGATGGATCATTATTTACGTGGCATCAACAATGCTTTCGAAAAGGAGAGGCCGGTCCGCTATTTTGTCATGGGCGACAATCAATGGAGGGAAGCAGATTCCTGGCCCCCGGCCGCGCACGCAACCTCGTATTATCTGATGACTGGCGGTGAAGGAACTACCGGCAGTCTTGGCGAGACTGTTCCAGATGGTAAATCCGTCTCCTTCACCTCCGATCCGGCCAATCCGGTAATCAACCAATATGTTTCATCCGGCGCGCATGATTACCGGGCATTATGGAAGAGAAAGGACCTTCTGACGTTCGATTCACGGGTTCTTAAAAGTGATGTTGAGGTCACCGGCCCAATCCGGGCGGAAATCTTTGTGTCTTGCGATTGCCGTGACTTCGATCTTTGGGCCCGATTGCTTGATGTCGCTCCCGACGAAACGGCACTCAACCTTATGAACCCGGGCCTCGATGTGCTCCGGGCGAGCTACCGCGATCTTCGCAAAGGCCGCCAGTTGCTGGTTCCCGGCCAGATTTACGAGCTTGATCTTGCGACCTTGATCACCAGCAACGTATTCAAGAAAGGCCATCGCATCGAAGTGCAGATTTCCGGCAGTTTCTTCCCAAATTTCTCGCGCAATCTTCAGAGTGGAGAATTAGAATCGCGGTCGTCCAGGATGCAAAAGGCAAGAATCACAATTTATGCCAATAAAGCGAACCCGTCCCGCATCGTTTTGCCCGTCGTGAAGCACTGAGAGCGGGTTGCGCGGGTGCCTCGCTCCAGATCGTTCTCCGCTATAATTCCCGCAACCCATGACATTGAGTACTCTGGTGAACAATCGACTCTTTGCGGTCGTAGCGCTGCTTTTCGTATCCACGCTTCCCGTCGCGGCCCAACGCGAGCCTGTGCTGAAACAGATCGATGAGCCGCACGCTTACTACTATCGCGAGATGTACATCCCCCAGCTCACCACCGGCCCAAGTTCAGTGGCCTGGGCGCGAGACTCCCGGTCCGTCGTTTATTCCATAGCCGGTTCACTCTGGCTTCAAAGAACCGATTCTGCAGTCACGAAGCAATTGACGGCAGGGCCAGGTTACGACTATCAGCCGGATTGCTCTCCCGATGGCCGATGGGTGATTTACGTGTCGTATCAGAAGGACGCAATCGAACTGTGGGCGCTTGACCTGAAGACTAAGCAAACAACGCGTCTGACCGCAACCGGAGCGGTCAATCTGGAACCCCGCTTTTCTCCGGACGGAAAGCGGATTGCCTTCGTCTCCACATTATTCAAAGGGAACTTCCACATTTTTACCGCCGACTTTGCTGACGGCGAACTGAAGAACATTGATCGTCTGACCAGCGAAACTCGTAGCGCCCTGCCGCGCTATTACTACAGCCAGATCGACCACGAGATCAGCCCCGTCTGGTCGCCGGATGGAACCCAGATTCTTTTCGTTTCGAATCGCGGACACATGTACGGCACCGGGGGCTTTTGGCAGATGAAAGCACAACCCGGGGCAGAGGCGCACGAAATCCACTACGAGGAGACTTCGTGGAAGGCAGGGCCGGATTTTTCTCCGGACGGAAAGCGGATCGTGTACGCGTCTTATCTCGGGCAGCAGTGGCACCAACTTCGGCTTTTGCCTTCGGAAGGTGGTAATCCTCTCCCAATTTCCTATGGCGCTTTTGATAACGTCGGTGCTCGTTGGTCGCCCGACGGGAAAAAGATTGCATTCATCTCGAACCGTGGAGGCAACACTTCGTTGTGGATACAGGAAGTCCTCGGCGGCGCCCAGACGCAAATCGTGGCGAAAGAAAAACATTATCTTCATCCCATGGCGCACATGAAAGTAACGGTTCTGGATGGCAACGGCCACCAAACTTCGGCCCGCGTGCTCGTCACCGGCGAAGATGGCCGCGCCTACGCGCCCGACGACGCCTGGATCCGCGCCGATGGCGACTTTGTGCGATCAGAGCGTCTTTTCGAGCCCCACTACTTTCACAGTTCCGGATCGTTCGAGGTCACGGTTCCGGTGGGGCGAACCACTGTTGAAGCCATGAAAGGCTTCGAATATCAATTTGCGCGGCAGACCGTTCAGGCTACGGGGGGCCAGAACGTCAATGTAACCCTTCGCCTCCAGCCCCTGAACATTCCACATATAGCGAACTTCCGCTGGGTGAGCGGGGATGTCCACGTTCATATGAACTACGGAGGGACTTACCGGAACACGCCCGAACATCTGGTCGGGGAAGCGGCAGCCGAAAATCTCGCGATTGTGGAAGACCTGATCGTGAACAAGGAAGAACGCGTGCCCGACATTTCATATTTCAGTACCAGGCCCGACCCGGCTTCAACAGCTTCAACCTTGCTCTTGCACGGCCAGGAGTTTCACACGAGTTATTGGGGCCATCTCGACTTGTTGGATCTGACAAAAAATTTTCTGCTGCCCGGATACTCTGACTATCCTCAAACTGCTGCGGCCAGCTTGTTTCCTCCCAACGCAGTGATAGCGGACCTAGCACACGAACAGCAGGCGCTTGTCGGCTATGCACATCCCTTCGATTGGCTTCCCGATCCATCGAAAGACGAGCCGACACTCTACGATCTGCCCGCTTACGAGTTGCCGGTTGACGTTGCATTGGGAAAAGTCGACTACATCGAGGCCCTCGGATTCGACGATCACATGGCTACGACGACGGTTTGGTACCGGCTGCTCAATTGCGGCTTCCACTTGCCGGCCGCCGGAGGCACCGATGCCATGGACAATTTCGCCTCCCTGCGCGGCCCGGTCGGACTGAACCGCGTGTATGCCAAAGTGCCAAACGGCCCGCTCGATATTCATGCGTGGCTCAACTCAATCAAGCAAGGCCAGACCTTCGCTACCAATGGCCCGCTGCTCGGCTTCGCTCTTGGCGGGCATTCGCTTGGCGAAACGCTTCGCCTGCCTGCCGGGGAAAATAAAGTCAAGATCAACGCATGGCTACGTTCATTTGTGCCAGTTGATCATCTGCAAGTTGTCTGTAACGGAAAAGTAGCGCGTGATTTGAATCTAAGCGCCGATCGTGAAAACGCCGACGCGGAGGATGAAACCACGATTTCCCGCAGCGGCTGGTGCCTGTTGCGCGCGCTTAGCGATAAACCCGAATATCCGGTGCTGGATCAATTTCCATACGCGACTACGAGCCCGATTTACATTGAAGTCGCAGGCACGAAACCCGAATCAGCCGAAGGCGCCGCTTACTTTGTAGCTTGGATTGACCGCCTGATTGCGACCGTTCAGAAAAATCAGAACTGGAACACGGAAGCGGAGAAAAAAGCGACGTTGGAATTACTTTCCTACGCGCGAACCATATATTCCCAGATGAGAGAGTAGTTGAGCGGGGATCGAAGGTGAGAAGACACTCCGCTTTTGAATGGGGACTGGCTCACCGAGCCAAACCTACGCGGCGCAGCAAGCTCTGAAAGCGTGAATCAGACCGCAGCGGATCGAACGCCGGCTCAACTCCGATTTCAGTCATGGCGAGCTCACGGTCAGCGTTAGCCTTTTCCAGGGATTCGAGGGCTTTGTCGTTCTCACCCAAACGAGCGTAGAGGATTGCCACTCCATAATCGGGAATATATGCTTCCGGCGGATTCTCCGGCATCTGCGCGAATTTGAGGAGTGTTCTCCAATAGCCCATGGCGCCGGCCGACTTCCAGGCCCTCTCCAGTTCGTCTAGTTTCTTAGCCACAGATTGCGGGTTCTCGCCGGCCTGCAGGCGCGCCCTGCCTTCTTCCGAGATCGCCTCTTCGAACCTGCCCGTATATGTGTAAAGATGCGCCAGTCGTTCATGACCAATGGCAAAGTTCGGGAACATTTCATCGCACTTCCGATATTGTGCCAGCGCCAAATCGTACCGCCGCGCCCAGATATAGGTCCTGATCAGGAAAGATTGAACGGGCGGGGAAAACGGATCGAGTTCGATGGCCTTTTTCATCTCGACAATAGCTTCGTCGTGACGGCCAAGCGGCGAGAGGTAGCTGTTGGAGTAGAAAAGATGGGCATATGCGTCGTTGGGGTTCAGTTCCAGCGCGCGAAGATATTCCTGCTTGGCCCCGGGCCAGTCGTATTCATAGTGCGCCTTGACGAAGGCGAGCACGGTGTGGCCTTCTGCAAGGGAATCGTCCAGCGCGATCGCGTGGAGAGCTGCTTCCCGAGCTTTGGGCATGGACTCTTGCGCCGGCAGCATGCCCGCCACCGGAGCCAGGCTGTAGGCTCGCGCCAGGGCTGCGTAGGCTGGCGCGTAATTCGGATCAAGCAAGACGGCCTGCTGAAACTCCGCAATGCTCTGTTCCATACCCTGCCTCGTGCGCAGGTCCCAGGACTGCAGGCCTTGAAGATACGCCAGGTGGGCTTCGGCGTTGAGGGGGCGGGGTGCAGCAAGCCGGGCCAACACCGGATGCGGCAGTGACAGTTCAATCTTACCCGCAATGGCCAATGCCACTTCGCTCTGTAATCTGATCACGTCCCGCTGCTCGCGGTCGAAGTTGCTCGCCCAGATGTGGGTCTGGTCGCTGGCCTGGACCAATTGCGCCGTCACCCGTACCCGCTCCCCCTCGCGCCGCACACTACCCTCCAGCAAGTAGTTCACTCCCAACTCTTGTGCGATCTGCGCAGTACTTTT
>Ga0335081_10006451_pt1 | contig 18679 bp, 23 predicted proteins | sample Lox_Sample_35_FD_206713 | JGI IMG/M metagenome (GOLD analysis project Ga0335081, IMG submission 206713) | Soil microbial communities from Loxahatchee National Wildlife Refuge, Florida, United States - Lox_Sample_3.5 | ecosystem: Environmental > Terrestrial > Soil > Wetlands | place: USA...
CCGGGGTTCTCTGGTTGCTGGCTTTGTTTTGCCTCTATTTCTTCCGCGATCCGGAGCGCGCCATTCCTTCCGGTCCGGTAGCGGTCTCGCCGGCGGATGGCAAAGTCGTCGCGGTTAAGGCCGAAAGTCCGGCGCTGCAGCGCATCAGCATCTTTCTCAATATTTTCGATGTGCACGTGAACCGCGCGCCGGTGAGCGGCACCATCCGCAAGGTGGAATATCGGCCGGGGCGCTTTCTGGTGGCCAGCCGGGAAGAGTGCTCCACCCAAAATGAGATGAACGTGGTCACCATGGATGCCGGCGGCTCGCCCGTGGTTTTCAAGCAGATTGCCGGTTTGATTGCCCGGCGCATCGTGTTTAATAAGAAGCCAGGCGACATCGTGGCCACCGGCGAGCGTGTTGGTCTTATCAAGTTCGGCTCCCGCGTGGACGTGCTGCTGGGGCCCGAATGGGAAATCGCCGTGCGGCCGGGGTTTCGCGTGTACGGCGGCTCCAGCATAATCGCGCGCCCGGTGGGGCAGGCGGTTCCGCCTGCCGATCTGAAAACCGAGCCGCCTGCCCCACCGGAGGTTTCGCATGGCGCTTAGAGACAGGCTGGTGGATCCGAATTCGAGTGAGCGCCGGCCCCGCCGTGCCGCTTATGCCCTGCCCACCCTGTTCACGGCAGGCAATATCTTCCTGGGGTATCTGTCGATTCTACGGTCGTTTAAAGGCGCGGTGCTGGCGGCGTCCAACGCCGGCGGGGCGCCGGAGCACTTCGCGGTGGCGGCCAAGGCTATCGGCGGCGCCTTCCTGCTGGACGGTCTGGACGGCCGCATCGCCCGCATGACCAATACCACCAGCGATTTCGGCCGGGAAATGGATTCGCTGGCCGACGTCATCAGCTTCGGTATAGCGCCCGCCGTGCTGGCCTACGCCTGGGGTGTGCAGTTCATCGATCCGCTCCTCGGCGAAGCGTGGCGCAACCGCATCACCGATACGGGTTACTTCATTGCGTTTCTTTTCCTGATGTGCGGGGCGGCGCGGCTGGCGCGCTTTAATATTCAAAAGAATCCCGTTCCGAAAAATCCCGGCAGGCCCGACCGCAAGTACTTTGTCGGGCTGCCCATTCCGGCCGCCGCCGGCATGGTGGCCGCGGTGGTCTATGCCTGCGATGCCGAACCCATCGCCTGGTGGCCGCTCTCCCTCGCCTGGCTGGCGCTGCTGCTGCTGCTGGGTTTCCTGATGGTCAGCACCTGGCGCTATTACAGCTTTAAGGGCATCAATCTTACCAAGCCGTATACGCCGCTGATTGTAATTGTGGTGGCGGCAGTGATTTATGGGATCTGGAATTACTCGCAGCCGATGCTGCTGATAGCGGCCGCGGCTTATGTGGGCAGCGGTATCGCCATACGCCTCGGCGGTATTGTGCGGCGACGCCTGCGGCGCGGCATGGCGCATCCTCCCCATACCCCGGAGCACCAGGTTGGCTAAGCCCGTATTCGCCGTGGTGGGCAGCGAATCGCTGCTCGGCCGGGAAATCCGCGACATCGTGGCCACCTCCGTGCCGGACATGGAGTTGCGGCTCATTGCCGCCGACGACGAGCGCGCCGGAAGGCTCACGCGTGTGGGCGACGAGCCGACCATGGTGGTCGAACTCGATGCGGCCGGCCTGGATGACGCGCGCGCCGTGTTTCTGGCCGGTTCCGCCGAATCGTCGAGCCGGGCGCTGAAGCTGCTGGCGGACCAATCCACCCCGGTCATCGACCTGACCGGGGCTGCCGAGGAACATCCCGGCGCCACCCTGCGGGCGCCAGTGGTGGAAAGGGACTCCGGCGAATCCGTCCCGCCCGGCGGCCTGATTCACGTGGTGGCGCATCCTGCCGCCATCGCACTGGCGCTGCTGCTGCGCCGGCTGCACGCCCACGATGCCATCCGCCGCGCCGTGGTTGAGATCTTTGCGCCGGCCAGCGAGCACGGAACCGCGGGGGTGGAGGAACTGCAGCAGCAGACCATCAGCATGCTCTCGTTTAAGACCATGCCGCGCGCCATTTTCGATACTCAGTCGGCTTTCAATCTGCTGGCGCGCTACGGCGAGGAGGCCCCCATTCGGTTGGAGGATTCCGAGCTGCGCATCGAGCGCCACCTGGCCACGCTGCTGGGGCTCGCGGGCGAGGGAGAAGACACGCCCATGCCTTCGCTGCGCCTGATTCAGGCGCCGGTGTTTCACGGCTATAGCTTTTCCGTCTGGGTGGAATTCGAAAATTTCCCTGGTATAGAAGCGCTGGAAAGTGCGCTGCTGGCCGGCCCCATCGAAGTCCGCGGCCCGGAGTTCGAGCCGCCCACGAATGTCGGCCAGGCCGGGCACGGCGGAATTTCCGTGGGCGGCATCGCGGCCGACCGCAACAACGCCGATGCCGCCTGGTTCTGGGTGGTGGCGGACAATCTGCGGCTGGCGGCGGAAAACGCGGTGGCCGTCGCCAGGGAGCTGGTATGAGGCCCCTTTCCATTCTTGCTCTGGCCCTGGCGGTTCTTTCCGGCTGCGGTTACCACGTTGCCGGACGTGGAGACCTGCTGCCAAAATCGGTCAAGACCATCGCTGTACCGGCCTTCCACAATGCCACCACCCGTCAGACTCTGGCGCGCATGCTGACGGCCGATGTGACGCGCGAATTCAACTCGCGCACACGCTACCGCATCGTGGACGACCCCAACCAGGCGGACGCCGTGCTCTACGGCACGCTCAGCAATTTCGACGTCAACCCCATCATCTTCGACCCTGCCTCGGGCCGCGCCACCACCGTCCACGTGCGGGCTACGGTGCAGCTTACGCTCGCGGACCGGGCTACCGGCAAGACCCTCTTTTCCCGGCCCAACCTGCAATGGGACGAACGCTACCAGGTGTCCGTAAGCCCGCAAGCCTATTTCGACGAGAGCGGCACCGCCATCATTCGCGTGAGCCAGGCGATTGCCAGGAGCATAGTAAGCGCGGTGCTGGAGAACTTCTAGCGTGACCTCCGCTCAACTGCTTGCGCGCGTGAAAAAGGGAGCGGCGCCTGCCGTGCTGCTTCTGCTAGGCCCGGAAGCCTACCAACGGAGCCGCATCAAACGGGAGATGGCCGCCCTGGTGCCGGAAGGCGCAGTGACCGAGCACGATCTCACCCAAGTCACGCTCGCCGAAGTGCTCGACGACGCCCGCTCGCTTTCGCTCTTCGCCGCCGACCGCCTGATCTGGGTTGCGAACGCCGAGGCTGCGCTGCCCAGGGGTCGCGCCGCCGCCGCGGAGGAAGAAGGTGAAACCGAAACCGGTGGTTCGGGCGGAGCGGCCTCCGGGCCGGGAGCGCTGGCCGCCTACGTCCGCGATCCTACCCCCGGGGCGGTGCTGGTATTCGAGGCCTCACGCTACGATTTCGAAGGCGACGACAAGCGCAAACTGGAGCGGGCGGCGAAATTTTATTCGGCCATTGCCGACGTGGTGGAGTTGCGCCGGATGGCGGCGCAGGAAGCTCGCCGCGAAGCCGAGGTGCTGGCCGCGCAAGCCGGCGTCTCCCTGGATGCGGACGCGCTCGACCTGCTGGTGGAAGCGCTGGCCGCCGACCTGGCGCGCATCGCGGTGGAAATCGAAAAGCTGGCGCTCTATGCCGGCGGCCGCAAGGTGGAAGTGGACGATATCGCCGCGCTTGTGCCGGACGCGCGCGCCAGCAGCATTTTCGCCCTGGTACATGCGCTCGGCCGGCGCGACCGCGCCCGTGCCCTGGAGATCCTCGACACGCTGACGCGCGAAGGCGAGTATCTCCCGCTGGCGCTGGCCTTCCTTTCCACTCAATTCCGCCTGGCCCTGGCCGCGCGTGAAGCCGGCCTGAAAAGCGCCGGCCAAATCCAAGGGCACTTCACACGGCTGGGCATTCCCATGTGGGGCTCGCGCGCCGAGCAGGTTTACCAGACGGCAGCCAAATTCGGCCAGCCGCAACTGGAACGCGCCATGAAGCTGATTTTCGAAACGGATAGAGGACTGCGCGATGCCCGTCCAGACGACCGCGTAGTGATGGAGCAGTTTATTTTGAAGCTGGTGAGCTAAGCCTGTGCCGGCGCCGACATCGCCTTCACTCGCAGATGCAGCCGGCTCTTATACCGCGCGGCGGTGTTTTTCTTGATAAGGCCGGCCTTGGCGGAACGGTCGATCATGGAGAACGTCCGCGGCAGCAGCGCCGCGGCCGCGTTGGCATCTTTGCCGGCGAGCGCGCGCCGCATGGCGCGAATCTGGTGGCGCAGGCGGGACTTACTTTTCCGGTTGATTTCCGTGCGCCGTTCGGTCTGGCGCATCCGCTTAAGCGCAGTATAGGTATTGGCCATCTTGCTAAATCAAATCCTTAGAGAGACTTTGAGCTTTTAGGATAGCGCAGCCCGGGGCCCCCAGGCAACCGCAAGAATCGGCTGGTTTGCCGCACGCGTTCGCCGCTACCCTGAAAACAGATGCGCTCACCCACCATCCGCGACCGCCTGGATGCCCTCGATTGGAAGACTCTCGAAGCCGACCTCTGGCTCAGCGGCGCCGCCAAATCGCCGCCAATCCTGACAACCGCCGAGTGTGCGGACGCCGTTGCCTTGCACGGCCGGCCGGAGCGATTTCGCAGCCATATCGATATGGCGCGCTTCCGTTTCGGCGTGGGCGATTATCATTATTTCGCGGATCCGCTGCCCGCCCTGGTGCGGGAGCTGCGGGAACACGCTTACCCGCACCTCGCCCCAATTGCCAATGGCTGGATGGAGGCCCTGGGCATGGCCGAACGTTTTCCCGCGCACCTCAAAACCTTCCTCGAAACGTGCCATCGCGCCGGCCAGACAAAGCCCACGCCTCTGCTGCTTCACTACCAGGCCGGCGGCTACAATTGCCTGCACCAGGACTTGTATGGCGCCGTGGCCTTCCCTCTCCAGATGGTGTGCTTCCTGAGCGAGCCCGGCCGCGATTATCAGGGGGGCGAATTCCTGCTGGTGGAGCAGCGGCCGCGCGCGCAATCCATCGGGCGCGCCATCGCCGGGCGGCAGGGCGAGATCCTCATATTCACCACGCGCCATAAGCCGGTTCAGGGTGCCCGCGGCTTTTATCGCGCCGCCGTGAAGCACGGAGTGAGCCCGCTCGTCTCAGGAACGCGCTACACCCTGGGCATTATTTTCCACGACGCCCAATAGTATGCTGCAATCCGCGACCTGCCTCAGTTGGCGCCCGCCGCTTCCTCCCCCCAGATATACTTGCTGAACCAGTCGTAGTTCTGCTCCATTACCGCGCGCTGCTGCTTGGGCTTGTTAATCGGATGGCCGAACCCCTTATAAAAGATCAGCTTCACCGGCACACCCCGGTCCTTGAGCGCCTGGTACAGCTCGTACGAATTAGGCGGTGGAACGCGCTTGTCCTGATCGCCCTGCTGGATCAGCGTAGGCGTTTTGGCCCGGTTCACGTAAGTGATGGGCGATGTCTTGCGGTAGATTTCCGGGTCCTCCCACGGCGTGGCCTTCAAATACTGGCGGGTGAACGGGTGGATATCGGTATTCACGTAGTAAGTCAGCCAGTCCGAAATACCCGCACCCACCGACACGGCTTTGAAACGGTCGCTGTAGCAGGTGATGAACGCCGAGATATATCCGCCTTCGCTCCACCCCATCGAGGCCACGCGGTCCTTGTCCGCGATGCCTTTGGCGATCAGATAGTCCACGCCCGAAATCACGTCCTGGTAGTCGCCCAATCCCAAATTGCGCACGTTTAAGGCGCGGAATTTGGCACCGTAGCCGGCCGAGCCGCGGTAGTTCACGCGCAGGATCACCGCCCCCTTGGCGGCAAATCGCTCCACCGGATAGTAGCGATCCGCGCTCAGCACCGGCGTATCCACCCCCGTCGGGCCACCGTGGATCACCACCAGCAACGGATATTTGCGCGATGCATCGTAATCCGCCGGCTTGATCAGAATTCCCTCGATCGCCGCCCCGTCGGAAGATTTCCACCCGATCACCTCGCGCGTCGCCAGCCGGAACTGCTTCCACTGCGCCCCCATGTCCGTCAGGTAGCGGGGGACGAAATCTGACGTTGGCGCAATCAACAGCTCCGCAAAATGATTCGGCGCGGCTCCCACGGCGGCCATGGTGCGATGGTCGCTGGTGAACGAAGCATCGGCTATATGGAACTGCTCGGGACCGCTGATCCTGTGAACCGCCCGGCTGTTGGGGTCCACGCGGAAAACGTGCGCGTTGGTCTTCTGGAGAGAGCTGAAATAGACGCCGTCGGGGCCCCAATCGATCAGGTTGGCATCCTCGTCGAACTCCTGCGTCAGCAGGCGCGGGGCGCCGCCATCGGCCGCAATCACTCCGATGTAGCGGTTCGCGTAGAAGAAAAACGGCTCGCCGTTTGAGGTGACATACGCGATCTGCTTGCCGTCGGGCGACCACTTCGGGTTGCCGCTCGGTCCCGGCGTGTCCACCGCGCGAACGTGCAGGTCGGCCAGGTCCAGCACGTAAATCCGTTGCGTTTCCCCGGAGCTCAGGTCGGGATCGCGCGTGGCCGCGAACGCGATCCGCCGGCCGTCCGGCGCCCACGAAAAGGCGGAAACGCTGAACTGCTCCCCCTTTGTCAACTGCTCCGGCTTCGGAAGCTGCTTGGCATCGGCGGGGATTTCGGCGGGAACTTTCACCCGCCACAAATGGTTCATGGCGTAGTCGCCGTTGATGATTTCGAACTCTCCATAGCGGTCTTTTCGATCCTTCTTCGCCTTGGCGTCGGGTCCCGTGCCGGTGAAGGCAATCGAAGATCCGTCGGGCGACCACGCCACCGATCCTACGCCGTTTTCTTCCGCCGTCAACTTCGACGCTTCGCCGCCGGCCGGTGAAATGACGTAGATCTGGCGCTTGCCGTCGCGGTCGGAAGTGAACGCCAGCCTTTTGGAATCCGGCGACCACTGCGGCCCGGAGGAGGACTTCTTGCCGCTGGTGAGCTGGTAGCGCTCGCCGGTGGCTGTGACCGCGATCCAGATCTGGGTAGCGAATTCGTTGTCCTCCCAGTCGGCCTGTTGCACCACGTACGCGACATAGCGGCCGTCGGGAGATATCTGCGCCGCCATCACGGATTTCGCCGAGAGCGATTCGTCGATGGTAGGGATGGAAGCCGCGGCGAGCAGGGCAGCGCCGCACAAGACTGGAGCGAAAAGTCTTGGAATCATGCTGAATTATACATCGCCGCAGAAAGCGCTCCAGGGTGACAAATTCACTTTGGCCGCAACTTCCGGAGTGTGCGCCGCGCCCGATCTCCCTAAACTGAAATTGTTATGATCCAAGCAGCCATTGAAACGCCAATGCCCAGCGAAGAACAGAGCTTCTGGGACGCGAATTTCTGGGAAGCCGTGCTCCGCCACGATGCCCGCATGGACGGCTTTTTCTATTACGCCGTCCTGACCAGCGGCGTGTATTGCCGTCCGTCCTGCGCCGCGCGCCGTCCGCGCCGCGAAAATGTATTGTTTTTCCGTGAGCGGTGGGAGGCCGAGCGCGCGGGCTTTCGCGCTTGTCTGCGCTGCCGTCCGGCCGCTCCCTCGGCCGCCAACCCGCAGGCGGAGCTGGTGCGGCGCGTGTGCCGCTTTATCGAGTCCCATCTCGATGAGCCTCTGACCCTGGAGACGCTCGGTCGCGAGCTTTCGCTCAGCCCGTTTCACCTGCAGCGCACGTTCAAATCGCTGGTGGGAATCGCGCCGCGCGCGTATGCCGATGCCTGCCGGCTGGAAGTCTTGAAGCGCGGGTTGCGCCGCGGAGATGCGGTCACCCGCGCCATGGTGGACGCCGGCTACAGTTCCAGCAGCCGGCTGTACGAGCGGGCTGCATCGCAGCTCGGCATGGCGCCCTCCGCTTATCGCGAGGGCGGCGCCGGGGCTGCCATCCGCTACGGCATCGTCGATTCGGCGCTGGGCAAACTGCTGGTGGCGGCTACGCCCCGGGGAATTTGCGCAATCCGTTTCGGCGACTCCCGCCGCGCCCTGGAAACCGGCCTGCGCGAGGAGTTTCCCAACTCGCAGATTGAGCGCGACGATCCCGCGCTGGTGGCATGGACATCGCAACTGGTCGAGCACCTGGCTGGGCGGCGCGACCGCATCGACTTGCCGCTCGACATCCGCGCCACCGCCTTCCAGCGGTTGGTGTGGGAGCATTTGCGCTCCATTCCGCGCGGCGGTACCGAATCCTATTCCGCCGTAGCCCGGGCCATAGGCCACCCCAAGGCGGTGCGTGCCGTGGCCCGGGCCTGCGCGGCCAATCCCGTGGCGATCGCCATCCCCTGCCACCGCGTGGAGCGGCAGGACGGCAGTCCGGGCGGTTACCGCTGGGGAATCGAGCGCAAACAGAGGCTGCTCGAAGCCGAGCGGCGGTGAGCCGCTGCCTCGCCTTGCTACAATCGCTAGTTCATGCACTCCCGCCGCTTTGCGTGTCTTCTATTGGGCATGTGGCTGGGGGGCGGATTTTTGGTGGCCTGGATGACCATGCAAAGTGTCCGCTCGGCCGAGCGCCTGTTTGACGAAGATGCCTCCGTGATCGTCCTGCTGAAGACCATCGGCCCCACCGCCGGACGGGCGGTGCTGCGCCACCAGGTGGGGGAGCAGAACCGCGACCTCGTCGAAACCTGGGAATACACACAGGTTCTGGTGGGCGTCTTCTTCTTCGCGTTCCTGCTGCTGGGTACGCGCGAAGGCAAGTTCTCGCTGGCCCTTGCGCTTCTCATGCTCCTGCTGGTGATCGCGCAGCGTTTCCTGTTGACCCCGGAGTTGATCTCCCTGGGCAGGCCGCTCGATTTCTCCGTCAAGGGCGGTCCCGCCAGCGACCAGGCCCGCTTCGTGGTCGTCCAGAGCGTCTACATCGCGTCGGAACTGTTGAAATGGGCGGCCGGCATTCTGCTGGCCGGAATGCTGATTTTTCAAAAATCCAGACGCCGTGGCTCAGGATACCCCAGGCAGGAGATCAATATGATCGATAAAGCCAATCACGGCCATGTCGATGGGTGATTGCGTACGGCCCACGGCGGTCATGGCGCTAAAACCCTCGGTGGCCACCAGCACCCGGTCGCCGATTCCGGCGTCTACTCCATCAAGCGCCACTACGGCATCGCCGCGGTTGCTGCCGTCCAGGTTCAGCGGTTGCACCAGAAGCACCTTGCGGCCCTCATGGCTGGGATGCTTCTGCGTCGCCACCAGTTCGCCCACCACCCGCCCGATCAGCATGCTTCGCCCTTCCGGTGGCGGCCCTCGCGCTTGGGCGGAGCCGGCGGTGGTCCGGCCGGCGGCTTGATGTGGATGCTGTCCACGATGCCGACGATGGTAGCGTCGAAGGGCGGCTCTGCCGGCGCCAGGGCGATGCTGGCCTCACGCCCCCGCACCCAATAAACGATTTCGCCCGCGCCCGCCCCGGTGGCGTCGCCGCAGACGATTCGCTTTCCCGTGTTTCGGAGCTCGGGTGTGATCGGCTGAACCAGCAGCAGGCGCTGGCCTTCGATATGGCGGTCTTTGGCCGTACACCAGACACAGCCGACCACCTTCCCGAGATTCATTGGTCAATCCAGCCGCACGTCGTCGACAATGCCGATGATGGCGGTGTCGACCGGCGTATCTTTGCAGCCTTCGGCCATGCGGGCGGAGCTGCCGGCGACGGCGATCACCCGCTCGCGGTAGCCGGCGCTGACCGTGTCCACAGCCACAACATATCCCGCCTCGTCGTTCCCTTCGGGGGAGATGGGCTTCAGCACCAGCAGCTTTTTGCCTTCCAGGCGCGGGTCCTTCCGTGTAGCCACCACGGTGCCCACAACGCGGGCGAGAATCATGACGGTTCCGGGGCCGGCTACTTGCCGGCGTTCTGCGCCTGCGATTTGCCGATCGGCAGGACGTCTTCCAGGCTCTGGTGCGGACGCGGGATCACGTGCACCGCGATCAGTTCGCCCACCCGGCGGGCCGCCGCCGCGCCCGCATCCGTTGCAGCGCGAACCGCCGCCACGTCACCGCGCACCATGGCGGTCACGTAGCCCGATCCGATTTTTTCCCAGCCGACCAGGTTAACTTTGGCGGCTTTCACCATCGCGTCGGCGGCCTCGATCATGGCCACCAATCCGCGCGTCTCGATCATTCCTAACGCTTCACCCATCTATAGTCTCCAAGAACCTTCAATTCAAACCGCGCGCTTTGAGCGCTTCGTCCACCAGGCCGATCAGCTCCGAGCGCGTCACGTAGAACTTCTCTTCGCCGCCGCCATCTACGTCTTCCAGGGCCAGCGGGCAGCCCGGCTCGCCGGCGCTCTTCGCCTTGACGCCGTAGCGCGTGCGCGAATCGAGCAGCTTGTCCACTTCCTGCCGCGGCAGCACTTTGGCGCCGCCGAGCAGCTCGGCCACCAGCGTGATGCGGGCAAAGTGCTCCATGGTTTCCATGCGGAAATAGGCCTTGAAAACGTCTTCCCCGTAGCACACCGCGCCGTGGTTCGCCATCAGCAGGGCGTCGTATTTGGGAATCAGCGGCAGCATGGGCTCGGTGAGTTCGGGCGTTCCCGGCAAACCGTAGCCTGCCAGCGGCACGCAGCCCAACCCGATCACCACTTCGGGCAACAGCCCCAGGCTCAGCGATTTGCCGGCCGTGGCGAATCCGGTGGCCACCGGCGGGTGGGCGTGTACCACGGCTTTGATCTCCGGCCGCAGCTCGTAAACCTTCAGGTGCATGGCAATCTCGCTGGTGCGCTCGGCGCGCCCCGAGATTTTATTCCCCTGCATATCCACGATGATCAGGTCATCGGGATGCATCATGCCTTTGCAAACGCCTGTGGGGGTAGCCAGAATTCGCCCGGCGTCCATCCGAATCGTTATGTTGCCGTCGTTGGCTGCCACCCAGCCCTTCTGAAAGACCAAGCGACCAATCTGAATGATATCGTCGCGTAGCTCGCGCTCTGTTTTTACCATCGCGGGATTCTAAATTGTAGCAGACTGCACCTGATGCACTACCGCAGCACTACCAGCTCGGGGTTCATGCCGTGCGGCCGGGCGGACGCTCCGCGCTGCTGACCTTCCACTACCCGTTCACCGCCGGCGGCGGTTCGGCCGGTGCCTCCGGGAGCCGGCCGTCGTTCGGCGCCGCGCCTTCCAGCAGCCGCTCGTAAGCGGTGCGCGCCGCCCGCTGCGCGGCAATCTTTTTGGTGCGCCCTTCGGCCTGTCCGCTGCACTCGCGTCCGATGCTCACTTCCACGGTGAAGATCTTCGAGTGCTCCGGTCCGCGTTCGCGCACAATGGCATAGCGCGGCTGCGGCAGCTTGCGCGACTGCGCCAGTTCCTGCAACGCGCTCTTGAAATTAGTGATGGCCGGCTGGATGTCCGTGCCCGCCTCTTCATCGGAAAACATCGGCGCATCCAAAACGTGCATGGCCACGAAAGCGCGTGCGGTGTCCATGCCGCCATCCAGGTAAAGCGCCGCAATCACCGCCTCCAGCGCGTCCACCAGCAGGGTTTTTTTGGCGCGTCCGCCGCTCATTTCCTCGCTGCGGCCCAATTCCAGATAGCTACCGAGGTCGAGGCGCCGCGCTACTCCATGCAGGTGCGCGGCGCTCACCAGGTGGGCTTTCAAGCGCGAAAGGTCACCCTCCTTGAATTCGGGGAAACGACGCACCAAGGCTTCGGCAACCAGGAATCCCAGCACTGAATCGCCCAGGAACTCCAGTTCTTCGTTATCGCACACCGGCTGGCCCGAGGCGGCGCGCGTTTCGTTGGCCAGCGAACTGTGTGTGAGGGCGTTCCGCAGCAACGCCGGTTCGGAGAATTGGTAATCGAGCTTCCGCTCGAGCGATGCCAACTCCTCGGGCATGCCGCTCTTACTTGGCGCCTTTGGCAACGGTGGCAGCCCGCTGCACGTTCTGCACGTACTGCTTGATTGTGGGGTTGAGCTGCGGGTCGCTCAGCAGCTTGTCGCAAACCGCCAGGGCCTCGTCATTCTTGCCGGCCTTTTGGTAAGCTTGCGCCAGGTAAGCCCGAAAGGCGGGCTGGGGATCGGTGTCGTTCGCCGCTTTGTAATTGGCGATGGCGTCGTCATACTTTTTCCGCAGCATGGCGGCGCGCCCCAGGTCGCTCTGCGCTTCGGCGATCGAGCCTTTCTTGTAACCTTCCCACTGCTCATCGGTAATCTGCGGGTTGGGTTTAGCCGCCACCTTCACGTCCTCCATGGTCTGGTTGAGCAGCTTTTCCGCCTTCGTCAGCTTCTCTTCCTTATCGAGATCGTTCTCGCCGGTGTGGTTGATGATCAGCGCGCCCAGTTGGAGCGACGCGTCGGCATTCTTGGGATCCATTTTGAGGATGTCTTCGTCGAAGACTTCCGCCCTGGCGTAGTCGCCCTTCTGCTGAAAGGCCTGCGCTTCGAAGGTGTAGGCCATTTCCTTAAATTCGGTGTCGGCGAACTTGGTGAGCAGGTCGTCGGCCGCCTTGATGATGGCATCGGGTCCCCCCGTCCGCGCCTGGATCATGGCATTCACCGCCTGCGCTTCGGCGTTCGACTTGACCTTGGGCTGTGCTGGCGGCGGCGCCTGCCCTTGTTGAACCTGTGCAGGCTGCGCCATCAGCGCGCCACAACCGGCGGCCGCGGCCAGGATGCCGGTGAGAATCGTTGTTTTCATTCGAAGAACTCCTGTTACGGTTTGGAAATCGCCTGCAAGCTCTTTTGGGCTTCGCCGATCGCGGCTTCCGATGCGCCGGGCACCTTCAGAGCTTCGTGAAAATACTGCGCGGCCTGGTCGCGGTCTTTTTCGGCCTGCGCCCGGTCGCCTTGTTCGCTGCCGCTCGCGCTGGCAGCCATGGCCAGCTTGCCCAGATAAACCAGCGTCCAGGCCTTATCCTGCGGCTCGGGATCGAGATCGAGTGTCTTCTTGAACAGCCGCTCGGCCGATTCCGGATCCCTCTTCAACGTCGCGATCCGCGCCAAGCCGTAGTACGCCTTGGCGTGTACCGATTTCAAATCATTCTGTTGCAGCAGATCGAGAAAGATCTTGTTGGCCTTATCCAGATCCCTGGCCCTATACGCCTGCTCCGCTTCGTCCAGCGCTTTAGCGGCCCCGGTCAGGGGCGGAGGCGGCGCGGCCGCAACCTTCACCGTCTTCACGGCAGCTTCGTTGCTGAAATCCACCTTCGAAAGCCGCGCGTCTTCCTTCACCAGGTCGATGGAGCCCACCAGGTCAGGATAGTAGACCGCCATGGCTGCTTCCTGTTTTTCGTAGAGCGCAAGGTGCTCGTAAAAATACGGCGTCAGGATATAGCCTTCGTGGAGCGCCTGATCGGCCATTTCCGGCTTGTGGTCGAGCCGCGCTTCCACCGCTTTCACCAGCGATTCCGTGGTCAGTACCAGAAAATCTTCGCGTGCCGTATCGGGCAGTGCCCGTGCCCGCATGGCATGGTCGCGCAGGCCTTCCTTGCGGCGCAGAATCTCCTGGTAGCGGGTCGCCAGCGGGTCGAGCAGGAAAACCAGGTAGGCGTGCCGCACCTCGAAGGTGCGCAGCTCGGCCGATGACGTCAACACCAGCGTGAACTCGCCGCCGTAGCTCCGCATCTGCGCCTGGCCGGGCGCGGCCAGCAATTCCACCAACACGCGGAACTGCATGTTCTTGTAACCGTAGTTCATTTGCCGCAAGTAGGCGTTTACCTGCTGCACCGAATCCACCACCGGCCTGTGGTAGAGCGACAGATACTGGTTGATGGCGGGCTGCGAGCGGCGCCAGAGATCCGGAATATTAGCCTCTTTATAGAAGGCTTCGAGCAGCGGCGACAGCTCCTGCAGGCCCGCCGCATCAGGCGGAATCTCCACGTCGCGTTTCTTGATCAGGAAATCCGGCGGTCCGGCGCAGGTGATCGCAAACGAAATGTACTGGCCCAACTCAGCGGTATCGGTGCGCATGCGGTGCTGGGCGAAAAACCGTTTCAAGGCGGGAAGCGATGGAATATCGCGCTTGGCCAGTTCGTCGCGAATGGCTTTGCGCAGCGGGTGGTTCGTCGTCGAATCCAGCCCGGCGTCGTAGCCGGCCGCGTTGATGGCCGCCATCACGGTGAAAAGCGTGGGGCTGGCGTCCAGTTGCCCCAACTGCGCCTGTTGCGCGCGCGCCGCGGGCCCCGGCATACACGCCACCGCCAGCAGGATTGTTAAGGCGAATTTCGGCAAATGGTTCAAACCTGGGATACGACCAGTTTACCGCAGCGACGGCAGGGCCGCTCTTAGTCCATGTCGAGGTGTTCGTTCTTATATCGCAGCAGAGGATTCTCCGGTTCCTGGGTGCGCGGCCAGTGCGCCACCAGGAAAAAGGACAGGACGGGCGCCAGGATCACAACCATCACCACCAGATAAGACAGTGGCTGGTACAGGTTGATCCAGTGCATCATTGTCCCGATGACGTTGGCGGTCTTATCGCGGACCGTCGCCGACAGAAAGGCGAAAAAAAGTAGGAATAGAAGGGGGCCAAAAAACATCATCATGACCCTCTTATCATCGCCCGGATCTCCCGTTTTTCCTCCGCGTACCGTACCGATCTAAAGGTTCATAACTAAAGTTATGAATCTAGTTCGTCGGATGCCGGACCCATCGGGTATGCTGAGGCCTATGAACTGGAATGACGCCGCCGAAGACCTGTTGAACCAGATTGTGGCCGAAACGCCGCGTCCGGTACGCGAGGCCACCGAATCCGCCCTGCGGCAGCAGGCCGAAGCGCTGGCCGAAGAAGACGGCCGCAATCGCGTGGGCGTGGAAACCGTGATACACGCGTGGGTGCGCTCCACTCCCGAGGCGCTGCGTGAGGATCTGCCCCGCCGGATGGAACGGTTCGGGCTCGATCCGGAAGAATACAAGCATCTTCTCGAATAGTGGGTTTAGGGCTACAGCACGTGGTAGTACCCGTCGCGCTCCAGCACTTCCACCGGAATCCCGAAAACTTCCCGCAGCGCGGGCGCGGTCAACACCTGGTGTTTCGGTCCGTCGCGGCAGACGCGGCCGTGGGCCAGCAGCACCACCCGTTCCATTTCGGGAATGATATCCGGCAGGTGGTGCGTCACCATGATCATGCCGATGCCGTTGCGCGCCAGCTTGCGCAGGATCTCGCGCAGCTCGTAGGTGGCGCGCAGGTCCAGGCTGGTGGTTGGCTCATCCAGGATAAGCGCTTGCGGATCGTGCACCAGCGCGCGCGCGATCAGCATGCGGCGCGCCTCGCCGGACGATATCTCGTTGGTGTTGCGGGCGGCCAGGTGCGCGATTTCAAGCAGGTCCATCACCCCGCGCGCCTTCTGTTCCATTTCTGGCGTGACATGGTGGTACGGCCAGATGCCCACGCTCCCGAAGAAGCCCGAGAGCACGATTTCGTAGCCGGCGAAATCGCGCGTACACATCTGCATCCAGTCGTTCGACACAAGCCCGAGCTGGTTGCGCAGCTCGAACAGGTTCCAGCGGTCGCGCCCCAGAATGCGCAGCGACCACGGTTCGGGCTTGATGCGCGGATATAGCTCGCGCGCAATCAGCTTGATGAGAGTGGATTTGCCGGAGCCGTTAGGGCCCAGAATAGCCACGTGCTCGCCCTGCGCGATGGCCAGAGTGAAGCCATCCAGCACCCGGCTGTCGCCGCGCTGCACGGTGACGTTGTGAAATTCGATCAGGGGAGTGGGCAAGATCCATGGTAGCGCCGGCAGTCTTGCGGCCGGCGAGGCGCGCCGGCGGCAAAACCGGCGGCGTTACCAGATCCCCAGCAGCCGCCGCACCAGCACAAGCTGGCCGATGTGATACGCGTTGTGATCGGCGATCAGCAGCGCCTCGCGCAGCAGCGTCTGGCCGTCTCCCCACGCAAAGGGTGCTTCCACCTCGGCCGCGCGTTTGCGCAGCAGCTTTTCGAATGCCGCCAGGTCGGCGCCGAACGCCCGCACCGATTTGCGCCACTCCTCGGCCCCTTTGGGTTTCGGCGACTTAGGCCAGTAACCCTCGGGCCACTTGGGCGAAACCCAACCGGGTCCCTGGCTGAACTTCAGAATGTCGTGCTGCGCCAGGCGCATATGTTCCAGCAGTTCCCACGGCGAATGCGGCGCGCCTTCGGGCCGCTGGCCGGCCTTGGCAATGGGCACACCCTTCACCGCATCGTCAAACGTAGTGTGGGCGTTTCCCTTGCGCAACAAATCCGATAAGTGCTGGACCAACAGATCGTCGTTCATAGCTTCTTCTACGAATTTACTCCCGAAGCCAGGTATCCGCCATCCACCGCGATGCATTGGCCGGTGAGGAAGGTCGCGCCGTCGGAGGCCAGCAGGACCGCCGTGCCCACCAGCTCCTCCGGACGGCCGAAGCGCCGCATGGGCGTGCGCATCAGCATCTCCTGCCCGCGGCCGTTGCCGTTTACCAACTGGCTGTTCAACTCGGTGGGGAAGATGCCGGGGGCGATGGCGTTGACGCTGATGCCATCCGCCGCCCACTCGCAGGCCAGGCTGCGCGTCAGCGAAACCAGCGCCGACTTGGCGGCACAATAGGCGGCTACTTCGTGAAAAGCCAGGTACGAACCGAGCGAGGCGATATTGATCACCCGGCCGTGTCCGCCCTCCTTAAGGGCGCCGTGAAAAATCTGCGCGGTACGCAGCGCGCCGGTAAGATTGGTATCCAGCAGCGCAGACCATTTGTCGTCGCAAACTTCCAGTGTTGGCCGGCGGAAAGTATAGCCGGCGGCGTTCACCAGAATGTCGGCGCGGCCGAAGCGCTCCAGCACGGTGTCGCGCAAGCCGGCCAGCGAATCGCGGTCGCGAATGTCGGCGGACCGGCAAGCCGTTTGTGCTCCCGCGGCTTCGATTTCACGGCAAACCGCGGCCACGCAATCGTGGCGCCGGCCGGTCGGTACCACGTCCGCCCCGTGCTCGGCCAGGCCGAGCGCGATGGCGCGGCCGATGCCCGAAGTGGCGCCCACCACTACCGCTACACGTCCAGTCAAGTCCAAACAGTTCTTCATTTCAGTACGGAATTTCGACGGGCCGTCCATCGTTCGGGTCGGCCCAGCGGTCATTGGGAACAAGCGGAACCCAGCCCGGCCTGCCGGGATCCTGATCGTAGGGATAGCCGCCTAGGCGGCGGTAAAGCTCGCTGTACTCGGCCAGCTTGTCGCGGTCGAGCTTCACGCCCAGCCCGGGTGTCTTGGGGACACGGATGGAGCCGTGCTCATACGAAAGCGGGCCGCCTTCAATAATGTCGCCGGTTAAATGATGATAGTGGGCATCGGCGGCGAACGTGAGGTTCGGCAGCACCGCCCCCAGGTGCAGCATGCTGGCCAACTGGATTCCCAGCTCGCCCGAGGAGTGGACGGCCACCCCCAATTGGAACGTTTCGCACACCGCGGCGGCCTTCACACAGGCGCGCACGCCGCCCCAGAAGGTGGTGTCCAGCAGAATCACGTCCACCGCTGTATCCAACGCGTTGGCGGCCAGTTGTTCGAAGTTCACCACCACCGTGTTGGTGGCGAGCGGGACACGCACCATCTGGCGCGTGCGGCGCATGCCGTTCAGGCCATAAACCGGGTCTTCCAGATAATCGTTGCGCAGGCCCTCGATGGCCTGGCCGAAACGGATGGCCTGCTCGGTGGACCAGACGCCGTTCGGGTCGAAGCGGAATGTGCCCTGGGGAAACGTGTTGGCCAGAGCGTGGTAGGCTTCCAGCTCGTAGTCGGGCGGGAAAACTCCCGCCTTCAACTTAAAAGTGCTGAAGCCGTAGCGCTGCTGAAGCGCGCGCGCGTGCGCCACCAGTTGCTTGATGGTCCGCACCTCGCCCTCGCCGGTACGCGGATTGGGATAACGGAAAAAGCAGTAAGCGGCGAAGGGGACGCGGTCGCGAAGGCGGCCGCCCAGGATTTCGCACACCGGCACTCCCCACGCCTGACCGCATATATCCAGGCAGGCAAATTCCAGCGCGGCCAGCACCTGCGTGCGGTTGTTATAAAGCGAGGCAGTGGGGTTGGCGATGCGGAAGCGCATCTCCTCTATGCGGGCCGGGTCGTGGCCTAGCAGGTATTGCTTCATGGAGCGGAAGACCGCCTCGGCCGATTCGCCGCCGCCGCCCATTTCGCCCAGCCCAACTAGTCCGTTGTCCGTCTCCACTTCCACGATGGTGCGAACGAAGCGGCCCCAATGGCATCCATTGGCATGGCGCAGCGGGGCTTCCAACGGAACGGTGACGGTAGTGGCGCGGATATCGCTAATCTTCATGCTTAGATTTTGGCTCTGTGAAGTGGCTCCCGGGGCCGGCCCCGATAGGCCAGCGGAAATGCTGCCGAAGCAGGGCGGAGAGCCCTCAACACCGATATAGTTTGATGATACAACAAAATCTCTGTAAAAGATAGCGGGAAAAGCGTCTTTCTCCTTGACTTTCCTGGGAAGTTTCATATATTTAGTTTGAGAGTACAACTAAGCTTCTGAGGGGGCATTTATGAGAGGGGGTCTCCGTTTGATCCGCTATACGCTCGCTTTACTGGTTCTGCTGGCCTGCCCGCGCTTCGGCGCGGCCCAGGTCCTTTATGGGTCGCTTACCGGCAACGTAACCGATCCAGCCGGCGCCGCCGTGCCCGGCGCGCATGTGGAAGCTGTCAACTCAGGCACCAACATCAAATTTGAAACCAATACTGACGACCGCGGCGTGTACCGATTTACAGACCTGCAAATCGGGCTTTA